>WBZM01003169.1_pt1 | contig 13041 bp, 14 predicted proteins | sample 5204271 | NCBI WGS metagenome assembly WBZM01 (sample SAMN12344346, study PRJNA552823) | activated sludge metagenome | biome: Activated sludge suspended growth; feature: Nitrification reactor; material: Wastewater; isolation source: activated sludge from nitrification reactor of wastewater...
CCGCCCCGCGGGCCAGGAGACCGTCCGCGTGTGCCTCCCGCCCGGGGAGCACGGCTACTGCGTCGGCGTGCGCGACTGCGACGCGCCGGCGGTGTGCGGGGTCACCGGCGTGTGCGGCTCGCAGTGCCTCGACGCGTACGACTGCTCGCTGAACGGCGGCGTCTCGCGGTGCGCGCCCACGCGGCAGGACCCGACCGTGCGCCTGTGCACGGACAACCCCCTCTACCAGCCGTGAGCGCGCCGACGTTCGGAGCGGCGCGGCGGGCGCCGGCGGCGGTACCATGGCGCCCGCCAGGGCCGAGGATGACCGACGCGAACGACGACCCCGCCCGCGACGAGCTCGCGCCCGGCGCCCTGCTGGCGGGCCGCTACGAGGTGACCCGACGTCTCGGCGAGGGCGGCATGGGCGCGGTGTACGCGGCGCGCCACGCCGGGCTCGACCGCGCGGTGGCCGTGAAGGTGCTCCGCGCGGCCTTCGGCGGCGACCGGACCGCGGTGGAGCGCTTCCGCAAGGAGGCCCGCGTCCTCGCGACGCTTCGCCACCGCAACGTGGTCGAGGTGCTCGACTTCGGCGACGACGCGGGGCGGCTCTACCTCGTGATGGAGCTGCTCGACGGCGAGTCGCTCCAGGCGCGCCTCGACCGCGAGCGGACGCTCGGCCCCGTCGACGCGCTCGCGGTGATCGAACCCGTGCTCGGCGCGCTCGCGTGGGCGCACGCGGCCGGCGTGGTGCACCGCGACGTGAAGCCCGACAACGTCTTCCTCGCGCGGATGCCGGGCGAGGAGGGCACCACGGTGAAGCTCCTCGACTTCGGCATCGCGTACGCGCTCGCCGGCGGGCAGAAGCTCACGCAGACCGGCGTGATGGTGGGGACGCCCGCGTACATGGCGCCCGAGCAGGCCTGGGGCGCCGGGCCCGTCACGCCCGCGGCGGACCAGTGGTCGGCCGCGGCGATGCTCTACGAGATGCTCTCGGGCCACCTGCCCAACGAGTCGTCGTCGCTCCCCGAGCTCGTCGCCCGCCGCGTCGCGCAGGACGCCGCCGACCTCGCGTCGCTCCGCCCCGGGCTCCCGCCTGCGCTCACGGCCGCGGTGATGCGGGCCCTCGCGCGCGACCCGGCCGCGCGGTTCCCGTCGGCGGAGGCCTTCCGGGAGGCCCTGCGCGCGTCGCGCGTCGAGACACCGTCGGCGACGCCCACCGCGGCCGTCGCATTCACGGAGCACGCCCCACCGGAGGCCCCCGCGAAGGACGCGGCCACCACCGACACCGTGCCCGAGGCGCCCGCGGTCGCGACGACGGCGCCCGCTCCTTCCGCGCCCACGGCGCTCCCCACGACGCCCCCTCGCGTCCCCGCCCTGGCGCTCGCCGCGGCCGCGGTGACGGCGGTCGCGCTGGGCCTCGTCGCGCTCCGACCCTCGCGCGGCGCACCCGTCACCCGCGCGCAGCCCGCGCCGCCCCCCGCGCCCGCGGCGACGGAGGCGGTGTTCGTGGTGCGCGCGTCGCCGTCGAGCGCGCGGGTGTTCATCGACGGCGCGTACGTGGGCCGCGGCGGCGCGTCGGTGCGGCGGGCGCGCGACGGCCGCCCCCACGAGCTCCGCGTCGAGGCGCCGGGCTACGCGCCGCACACCGAGGTGCTCCGCGCCGACGGCGACGTGTCGGTCACCGCGCAGCTCACGCCCGAAGACGCCGCCGCGCCGCCCGCCACGTCGCCGGCCCCGACGCCGCGCGCCGCCGTGTCAGCGCACGGCGCCCGCTCGCCCCGCGCGCGCATCGACACCACGCTGCCGCCATGAAGCGAAGGCTCGCGTCGTCCCTCCTGCTCGCGTGCTCCCTCGCGGCCCCGGTGGCGTTCGCGCAGCCTGCGCCCGCGGAGGCCGAGGCCCGCGCCCACTTCGCCCGCGGCGTCGCGCTCTACGCCGAGGCCAACGCCGGCGCCGCGCTGGTGGAGTTCGAGCGGGCGTACGCGCTGCTCGGGCGGCGGCCGTCGCTCCTCTTCAACATCGCGGTGACGCAGGAGGCGCTCGGGCGCTACGTCGAGGCGCTCGCGTCGATGCGGGAGTTCGCCGAGCGCGCGCCGCCCACCGCCGTCGCGCCGCACCGCGTCGAGGTAGACGCCGCCCTCGTGCGCCTGCCGACGCGCATCGGAACCCTCCGCGTGCTCGGCGAGCTGCCGGGGCTCGCGGTGCTCGTCGACGGCGACGCGCAGCCGCTCGACGCGGCGCGGGCGGGGCTGCCGGTGTCGGCGGGCGTCCGACGCGTGACGCTGCGCGCGCCGGGCCACCTGCCGCGCGAGCTCGAGGTGCGCGTGGCCGGCGGCGAGAGCGTCGGCGTCGAGGCGGCGCTCGAGCCCGAGCGCTCGACCCTCGCGGTGTCGTGCGCGACCCCCGACGCCACCGTCCGCGTCGACGGGGAGCCCGTCGGCACCACGCCCCTCCCCTCGCCCGTGGAGGTCGCCACGGGGCGCCACCGCGTGGAGATCACCCGCGAAGGCTACGCGCCCTTCGTCGGCGAGGTCGACGCGCGGGGCACTGGCGCGCGGGTCGAGGCCGCGCTCACGTGGGCCACACCGATCGCGCCCGAGCACGCGGCGCGGCTGGCGGTGACGGCCAACGAGTCGGGGCTCGTCACGGCGCTCGACGGGCGCCGCTTCGGCGAGGGTGAACCCGTCCCCGCGGGGCGCCATGTGCTGCGGGTGACGCGCGGGTCGTTCATGCCGTGGGAGCGCGAGGTGACGCTGCGGGCGGGCGAGGCGGCGCAGGTGCACGCGTGGCTCGAGCCGACGCCCTCCTTCCGCCGGGCGTACCTCGACGGCGTGCAGACGCGGCGCACGGTGGCGCTGTCGTTCGCGATCCCGGGTGCGGCGCTGACAGTCGCGGGCACGGTGCTGTCGGGCGTGTTCGGCGCGCTCTACGCGGACGCGGCCGCGCGCGGGACCGCGGCCGACGCGGCGGTGCGGTCGTGCGAGCGCTCCTCCTCCTGCGCCGAAGGCCCCTCCCTGCTCAGCGCATCCAACGCCGCGGCGGGCGACCGCGACGACGCGCGCGTGGGGCTCACCGTGGGGGTCGGCGTGGCGATCGTCGGCGCGGCGTCGCTCGTGACGGGCGTCGTGCTGTGGACGCGCGCGGGCTCAGCCCACCGCTTCGACCCGCCGGGCACGATCCGCTTCTGACCGGGGCGCCCGCGCCCCAGCGCCCGGGGAGCCGGCGCCCCGCCGCCCCCGACCATCCGCACGAAACGCCATGAATTCATGCGGTTTGGCGCGCGGCACGGAGGCTGCTCGAGGGAGAGACATCCCAACAAGGAGTCCCACCATGAAGCTCTCCGCCGCCCTCCTCGCCCCGGTCTTCTCGCTCGCCGCCCTCGCGCTCCCGGCCGTGTCGCACGCGCAGTTCCGCGCGACGGCGGGCGTCGGCGTCGAGCACCTGACGCGCGACGGGGCCGACACGACGATGCTCCAGCTCCGCGCCGAGGCCTCGATGCGGGCCGCGAGCGGGCTCGACCTCGGCGGCTACGCGCAGCGCCTCGACTCGCTCGACAGCCGCGTGCACCAGGCCGGCTACGGCCTCGGCGTGATGGCCGCCTTCCGCCCGATGCCCCAGAGCCCCGTGGGCCTGCTCGCCTTCGGCTCCCTCGGCTACCAGCGCGCCCCCGAGAACGACAACGTCTACCGCGACGGCCTCTTCTTCGAGCTCGGCGGCGGCATCGCGTACCGCCCGGCCTCCATCCTCGACCTCGAGCTCCGCGGCGGCTTCGTCGGCCTCGTCGGCGGCGAGCGCGACCTCACCGGCTTCACCGCCGGCCTCGCGATCTCGCTCCACCCGTGACCGTCAGCGCGCGGCGGGCCTCTTCTTCGACGCGGGCCCTCTCTTCGACGCGAGCGCCTTCCTCGCGACGGTCTTCTTCGAGGCGGCCTTCTCCTTCGGGGGCAGGCGCACCACCTCGGCGAAGGCGCGCGCGAGGAAGGCGCCGAGCCGCTTGTCGCTCGCCGACACCGCCTCCGGCAGCGTGAACCACCCCGCCATCGGCCGCGCGTGCCCCATCGGGTTGAAGGGCTCGGCCTCGCGCGTCTCGACGAACTCCTCGTGCATCCCGCCGGGCAGGCGCGCGATGACGCTCTCTTCGAAGAGGCCGGCGAAGAAGTTCCCGTTCACGAAGGCGCAGGGGTAGCCGAACATCTTCCGCCGCGCGACCGCGGGGTCGTCGGGGAGCGCCGCGTCGAAGCGCTCCTGGAGCTCGCGGGACGATTTCTTCCAGTCGCTCATCGGCGCGTTCGGTACCACGGCGGCGCGCGCCGGCTCCAGTCCACGGAGCTCCCGCGCCGTCCCCCGCAATCGTCGCCCGTTGCTGGCGACCGCGCCGCCCGCTTTGCGACGATCCCGCGCGTGTGCAGCCGCCTCACCAACCCGGACGAGCTCGACGCCAACGCCCGTGAGTTCGACGCCGACGTCGACCCCGGCGCCGTCTGGACGCCGTCGTACAACATCGCCCCGACGCGGCCCGTCGTGGCGCTCGGGCGGCGCGGCGACGGGCGCGCCGTGCGCACGCTGCGCTGGGGCCTGGTCGCCTCGTGGGCGCGCGACCGCGAGATGGCCGCGCGCTGCATCCTCGCGCGGGCCGAGACGGTGGGCGAGCGGCCCGCCTTCCGCGACGCCTTCGCCCGGCGGCGCTGCGCCGTGCTCGCGACCGGCTGGTACGAGTGGAAGGCCGAGGGCGGGGTGAAGCGGCCGCACTGGTTCCACGCGGCGCGGGGCGGGCGGCTGGCGCTCGCGGCGCTGTGGGAGCGCTGGGTCGACCCGGCCACCGGCGAGGAGCTGCGCACCTGCGCGGTGGTCACCTGCGCGCCCAACGCGCTCGCCGCCGCCGTCCACGACCGCATGCCCGTGGTGCTCGCCCGCGGCGACCTCGACGCCTGGATGGCGCCGGCCACGCCCCCCGCGCGGCTCCGCGCGATGCTGCGCGCTTGCCCCGACGACGCGCTCGCCGTGTACGAGGTGTCGCGCCGCGTCGGCAACCCCCGCGAAGACGACGCCGACCTCATCGCGCGCGCCGCGTAGCGCCCCCCGCCCGCGGCGGAGCGCCGCGACCGCCCACGAACCCTTCGAAACGCGAACGCGCCAGGTGGTTGCGCGATGGCACCAAGTGGGCCGAGGCCAAGCGCCCCAACAGCCATCTCAAGTGCGCGCACCCGGCGCTTTTTGTCCGCGGATCAATGGGGTCAAGTGGGCTGCGACGCCGTGCCGGCCACCCGCAGGCGCCGACGTTGAGATCGTCCGCACTGCGCGCACCGAATCGGTCGCGCGCTCGCCCCACCCGAACGAGGTGTGGCTCGTCCCGAGGCGTCGCGCCCGTCGCTTCGGCGCGCCGCACCGGAGTGCGTCGAGGCTCTGCTTGTGTAGATGTCTTCAGATCGGACTTTTTTCGCGGGCGACGTCGATTTTCTCTGGCGCGTTCTCCAGGGTTCGGCTCGCTGAATCCGAGGGGGCGTTCCCTCGACAGGCGCGCGCGGGCTCGGGTAGGGTCTCGGCGGTCATGCAGTCCAACGCGGGTGAAGCGCTGGCCCTCGAGGGCGACGTGGTGCGCGACTTCGACCGGATCTACCGGGAGAACGTCACGTACGTGCTCGGCCTCCTGCGCCGCTTCGGCGCGACCCGCCCGCAGGCCGAAGACCTCGCCCACGACGTCTTCGAGACGACGTTCTACAAGCTCACGGCGCTCCCGCCGGAGGACCGCGCGTCGCTCGGCCGGATGCGCGCCTTCCTCTTCCAGGTGACGTGGCAGCGGCTCGCCAACCACCGCCGGCTCCACTCGGTGCGCCGCGAGCGCCCCGACGGCGACGTCGCCGAGCACGGCGTCGGCCCGCGCGCGCACGACTACGTGCTCGCCCGCGAGATGGCCCGCTACCTCGACGCGCTCGACCCGGTGTCCGTCGCGATCTTCGTCGGCTTCGAAGTGTTCGGCGCGACGGTGCCCGAGCTCGCCGAGGAGCATCAGATGACGGAGGCCGAGGCGCGCGCCGTCCTCCACCACGCGCGCGCGAAGCTGCGCCGCTCGATCCCGCCGCCCCCCGCAGGAGAGTCCCCGTGAGCCAGGCCGACCCCGAAGACCCCGTCGTCGAGTTCCTCTTGGACGAGCCAGCGGACGACGTCGGCCCCGACGCGCTCGTTGCCCACGGCGTCTCGATCTTGCGCGAAGCCCCCGCGAGCCCCGACGAGACGGCGTGGCAGCGCGACGCCGCGACGCGCCTCGGGTTGCGCTTCCGCGAGGCCCTCCACGGCGGCTACGCGAGCGTCGAGCTCCCGCGCCCCGAGCGCAAATCGCGCCCCTGACGCTCAGCCCTCGCGCCAGATCTCGCGGCGCATCCGCTCCTTGGTGCGGTCGGTCCGCGTGACCCGCGCCGCCGCCGTCAGCGCCGCGAGGAACTCCCCCTCCTCGCCCACCCCCGGCACCACCTGCCGCCCGACGTGGAGCACCGCCTCGACGTCGCCCACCATCGGCAGCCCGCACACGCCCATGAACGACCCCGCCGGCCGCTCGTCGAGCGACTCCATCGGCTCGGCCGCGCCCGACCAGCGCGCCTCCACGGGCGCGGGCTCGGCGCGCGCGCGGTCGTCGGGCGGCAGCCCGTCGTGCGGCGAGTCCACCACCAGCGCGTGCCGGTCGAGGAAGGGGACCACCGCCTCGAGCGCGCGCAGCACGCGCCCGCGGACGCGGTGCATGTACACGTCGCCCTCCTCCACCGCGGGCCGCGGGAGCAGCGCGCAGGCCGTCAGCACCGCGCGCCCCTCGGCGTCGGGGGCGCCGCACTCCACCGCGAGGAGGTTCTCCTCCGCGAGCGGGCGCTTGAGGTCGGCGACGGCGTAGACGCGCGGGCCCATCCCCACCGGGAGCGCGTCCGCCGGCAGCGCGACGTTGAGCGCGTAGCGGTAGTAGCGCGGCCGCGCGCCGAGCATCCGCGCGGCGTAGGCCCTCGACGCGGGCGCCCCCGTGAGCCGCTGCGCCGCCGCGGCGTCGAGCGAGGTCACCACGAAGGCGCAGCCCACCTCCTCCTCGGTGCCCGCGAGCGTGACGGACGTCGCGCGCCCGCGGCGGACGTTGACGCGCTCGACGCGCTCCTTCGCGCGCACGTCGCCGCCGTGCTGCTGGATGCGCTCCTCGAGCAGGCGGCGCAGGCCGTCGGTGCCGCCCTCGGCGAGCGTCGTCGCGCGCAGCCCCGAGGCGTGCAGCCGCGTGCGGGCGAGCGCGGTCATCCGGTCGGGGTCGTGCGCGCCGGCGAAGCGCGCCTGCGCGTCCACCGCCGTGCGCACCGGGTGGTCGACCGCGAACTCCGCGAGGATGTCCCCCGCGAGCCCGTCGGCCCCGAAGGGCGCATCCGCGGCCACCCGCCGCGCCGCGCGGCGCTCGAAGAAGCCCTCCGGCGGCCAAGGCACCTCGGGGCCGAAGAGCCGGTCGAGCGGCGCGTTGTCGCGCGCCAGCGCCGCGTAGAAATCCTCCACCGGCCGGTGCACCTCGGGAAACTCCCGGTCGAGCTCGGCCAGCCGCCGCTCGGGGTCGACGTGAACGTCGAGCCGGTGCCGCGGGAGGCACACCTGCCACGCCACCTCGCGCGGCTGCGCCCGCCGCCGCACCGCGGGAAGGATCGCGAGCTCCGTCATCGCGCGCACGAAGGCCGGCGCCTCCAGCCACGCCGCCGTCGCCCCGCCGCGCCGCAGCGCGAGGCCCTCGTAGGCGTACGTGTCGCCCCGCGCGCCGTGCCCGATCACCGCCACCCGGAAGCCCCGCCGCGCGAGCAGCGCCCCCGCGGTGAGCGCCGCCAGCGACGCCCCCACCACCACCACCTCGTAGAAGCTCCGCGGCATCAGGCGAAGCGGACGCGCCGCCCCTCGACGCGCGCCCGGCCCGTCGCCACCGCGTGGACGGCGCCGACCAGCAGCCGGTGCTCCTCGCGGAGGATCCGCGCGCGCAGCGTGTCGACCGTGTCGTCGTCGAGCACGGGCACCGGCGCCTGCGCGACGATGGGCCCCGTGTCGACCCCCGCGTCGACGAAGTGGACCGTGGCCCCCGTCACCCGCACCCCGTAGGCCAGCGCCTGCGCCTGCGCGTCGACGCCCGGGAAGGACGGCAGGAGGGCGGGGTGCACGTTGAGGACGCGCCCCGGGAAGGCGTCGAGGAAGACGGACGTCAGCACCCGCATGAAGCCCGCGAGCACCACCAGCTCGACGTCGCGCGCGCGCAGCGCCGCCACCAGCGCGCCGTCGAAGGCCTCGCGGGAGGGGTAGTCCCTGTGCGGGATCACCTCCGTCGCGACGCCCCGGGCCGCCGCCCGGTCGAGCGCGCCGACGCCGGGCTTGTTCGACACCACCAGCACGATGTCGGCCGCGAGCGAGCCCGCCGCCCGCGCGTCGAGCAGGGCCTGGAGGTTGGTGCCGCTGCCGGAGACGAGGACGGCCGTTCGCATGCGAACTACTCCCCCACGAAGACGACCCGGTCGTCGTCGACGGCGTCGGAGGCCACCACCTCGCCGACGATCGCCGCGCCCACGCCGCTGGCCTCCAGCGAGCGGAGCACGGTGTCGGCCCCGCCCGCCTCCACCGCGAGCACCATCCCGAGCCCGAGGTTGAAGGTGCGGCGCATCTCCGCCTCCTCGATGTCGCCCGCGCGCTGGATGAGGTCGAAGACCTCCGGCCGCGGCCAGCGCCGCAGGTCGAGCGCCACGCCGACGCCGTCGGGCAGCACCCGCGGGACGTTGCCCGGGAGCCCGCCGCCGGTGATGTGCGCGGCGGCGTGGACCATCCCCGAGCGGATCGCCTCCAGCAGCGGGCGGACGTAGATGCGCGTGGGCTCGAGCAGCTCCTCGCCGAGCGCGCGGCCGAGGCCGCCGAGGGGCTTGTCGAGCGCGTGGCCGCCGACCTCCAGGAGCGCCTTGCGCGCGAGGGAGTAGCCGTTGGAGTGGACGCCCGAGGAGAAGAGCCCGATCGCGACGTCGCCCACCTTCACCGAGCGCCCGTCGAGGAGCTGGTCGCGCCCGACCACGCCGACGCAGAAGCCCGCGAGGTCGTACTCGTTGGGGGCGTACATCCCGGGCATCTCCGCGGTCTCGCCGCCGAGCAGCGCGCAGCCCGCCTGGCGGCAGCCCGCGGCGATCCCCGCGATCACCGTCTCGGCCACGCCCGGCTCGAGCTTCCCGGTGGCGAAGTAGTCGAGGAAGAAGAGGCAGTCGGCGCCCACCGTCGCCACGTCGTTGGCGCACATCGCCACGAGGTCGACGCCGACGGTGTCGTGGCGGCCCATCGCGAAGGCGACCTTGAGCTTGGTGCCGACGCCGTCGGTGCCGCTGACCAGCACCGGGTCGCGGACGCCCATCGGGAGGCGGCAGAGCCCGGCGAAGCCGCCGACGTCGGCGACGACCTCGGGCCGGCGCGTCGAGCGGGCGTGGGGCTTGAGACGCTCGACGAGGGCGTCGCCCGCGGCGGCGTCGACGCCCGCGTGCTGGTAGGTGAGCCTTGGCATCTCCCTTCGGTCTTTAGGTGACCGCGCGCGGGGCCGTCAACGCCCAACCGCCCGGGGCGCCACCTGTGGTAGAGGGCGACGACGGAAGCGGAGGTGGTGCCGGGATGAAGAGGTCGTTCCAGGAGCTGATGGCCGACGCGCGGCGCGCGGTGCAGGAAGTGTCGCTCGAGGAGCTGGAGGCGCGGCTGCGCGGGACGCCGTCCTTCACGCTCGTCGACGTGCGCGAGGGCGAGGAGTACCGGGCGGGGCACATCCCCGGCGCGGTCAGCGTCCCGCGGGGCTTCCTCGAGAGCCGCATCGAGTCCGTCGCGCCCGACCGCGACGCCCACCTGGTGCTCTACTGCGCCGGCGGCGCGCGCTCGGCCCTCGCCGCCCGCACCCTCCAGGACATGGGCTACACCCGCGTCGAGAGCGCCAACCCGGGCTTCTCCCAGTGGAAGGACCGTCGCTACCCCGTGGCCGTCCCCCGCGCGCTCACCGACGCGCAGCGCGCCCGCTACGCGCGCCACCTCCTCCTCCCCGAGGTCGGCGAGGCGGGCCAGGCCGCGCTGCTCGACGCGAAGGTGCTGCTCCTCGGCGCCGGGGGCCTCGGCTCGCCCGCGGCCCTCTACCTCGCGGCGGCGGGCGTGGGCACCCTCGGCGTGGTCGACCCCGACGTGGTCGACGCGTCCAACCTCCAGCGCCAGGTGATCCACCGCACGTCGGGCGTCGGCTCGCCCAAGGTCGACTCGGCCGGGGAGGCGATCCGCGCGCTCAACCCCGACGTGCGCGTGGTGAAGTACGCCGAGCGCCTCACCAGCGCCAACGTCGACCGCATCTTCGACGGCTACGACGTCGTCGTCGACGGCTGCGACAACTTCCCGACGCGCTACCTCGTCAACGACGCCTGCGTGATGAAGCGCCTGCCCGTCGTGCACGGGAGCGTGTTCCGCTTCGAAGGGCAGGTGACCACCTTCGTGCCCTACGAGGGCCCCTGCTACCGGTGCCTCTACCCCGAGCCGCCGCCCGCGCACCTCGCGCCCTCGTGCCAGGAGGCCGGCGTGCTCGGCGTTCTCCCGGGCGTGGTCGGGCTCCTCCAGGCCACCGAGGCCGTCAAGCTCATCCTCCGCAAGGGGACGCCCCTCGTCGGGCGGCTGCTCCAGTACGACTCGCTGGCGATGACGTTCCGGGAGTTCAAGCTGCGGCGCGACAAGGCGTGCCCGGTGTGCGGCGAGTCGCCGACGATCACCAGCTACGTCGACTACGAGGGGTTCTGCGCGCTGTGAGGCCCGCGCGCGCCGTCACCCTGGACTTCGGCCAGACGCTCGCCGAGGTCGACACCGACCTGCTCGCCCGACGCCTCGCCGAGCGCGACGTCGCGTGCGACCCCGACGCGCTCCGCCGCGCCACCCCCGCGGCGTGGCGGGCCTACAACGAAGCCGTCCTCGCCGGCCTCGGCGGGCACCCGTGGAAGGTGCTGATGCGCGCGTGGCTCGACGACGCCGGCGTGGCCCGGGGCGAGCGCGGGCGCCGCGACGAGCTCGTCGACTGGCTCTGGCGCGAGCAGCCGAAGGTCAACCTCTGGCGCCGCCCCATCCCCGGCATGATCGACGTCGCCCGCGACCTCCGCCGCGCCGGCGTCCCCGTCGCCGTCGTGTCCAACTCCGAGGGCAAGCTGGCCGAGCTCATCGCGGAGATGGGCTGGGCCGGCGAGTTCGACGCCGTCGCCGACTCGGGGAAGCTCGGCGTCGAGAAGCCCGACCGCGCGATCTTCGCGTGGGCCGCCGCCCGCCTCGACGTCGCGCTCGACGACTGCGTCCACGTGGGCGACGCCTGGGCCGCGGATTTCCTCGGCGCGCTCGATGCCGGCATGCGCGCGGTGCTCTTCCGCGGCGGGGCCTTCGCGCCGCCCAACGACCCGCGGCTGCATGGCGAGCGCTCCATCGCCTGCGACGAGCCCGAAATGTTGCGCGCCGCCCTGCGCGCCTGGGGGCTCCCCGCGTAGTCCATCCCGCCGCCCCGTGCGTCATCCCGCCGCACGGGTTCACGCAACGTTCGTCGAGTTCTGGCGCGAATTCCCGCGGGGCACGGTTCGTGGTGAGGTAGGGCCCTTCGGAGGCCACCGCCATGCGCACGCACACCCAGGAGACCCAGGCGACGATCACCCCGGCGAAGGCGCTGACCTTCCTCACGGAGGGCAACGAGCGCTTCCGCACCAACCTCCAGGTGAGCCGCGACCTGCTGAAGCAGGTCAACGAGACGCGCGAGGGGCAGTTCCCGTTCGCGACGGTGCTGAGCTGCATCGACAGCCGGACGTCGGCCGAGCTCATCTTCGACCAGGGCCTCGGCGACATCTTCAGCATCCGGCTCGCGGGCAACGTGGTCACCGAGGACGTGCTCGGGTCGATGGAGTTCTCCTGCAAGGTCGCCGGGTCGCGGCTCATCGTGGTGCTCGGGCACTCGCAGTGCGGCGCCATCAAGGGCGCGTGCGACGGCGTGCAGCTCGGCAACCTCTCCACCCTGCTCAACCGCATCCAGCCGGCGATCTACCGCGAGCGCGCCGAGACGCGCGACCGCAGTTCGAAGAACCCCGCCTTCGTCGAGCGCGTCGCCGAGATCCACGTGCGCCGCTGCGTCAACGCGATCGTCGAGCAGAGCCCCGTGCTCCGCGAGATGATCGACCGCGGCGAGGTCGGGCTCGTCGGCGGGATGTACTCCGTCGAGACCGGCGCGGTCACCTTCCTCGACGACACGCTGTGCCTGGGCGGGCAGCCTTCGCGGCCCGCGCCCCACGCGGCGCTCGCGTAGACGCTACGTCGGCAGCGACTCGGCGCCCTCGGCGAGCAGCGCCGCCACCGCGGGGTCGTCGGCGCCGACCGCGACGCCGGCCGACCCGAGGCGCGCGACCACCTCGCCGGCGGACGTGCGGTGCGTGACGTCCAGGGCGCGGGCGAGGTCGCGCCGCAGCCACCCGGCCGGCGGGTCGAGCGGCGTCCACGTCGACGCGTCGCGCAGCCGGTCGCCGAGCGAACGCACGCGCGCAGGGCCCACCCGCCGCAGCACGCGCGCGAACGCGTCGCCCTCGGCGCGCGCGGCGGCGCGGCGCAGCCAGTCGGCGAGCGCGCCCGAGGCGTCGATGCCGAGGGCGTGGGCGAGGAGCGCCGCGGGGTCACCGCCCGCCGCGGCCAGGCGGGCGAGGCGGTGGGCGCCGCCTTCGAGCGCGGTGCGGACCTTGCCAACCGCGGGCGAATACTCGGAGCCGAAGCGCGGGGGGTGGGCGGTGGTGGCGGGCATGCGACGTCTCATGGTGCCGGCGTCGCGCGAACGGGAGCCGCGCCCCCTCCCCTTCGAAGCGCGCCCGTGCGATGAGGGGTGCGCCGTGACGACCCGCGTGCTCTTCGTGTGCTCCCAGAACAAGCTGCGCAGCCCGACGGCGGAGTGGGTGTTCTCGCAGTACCCCGGGCTCGAGTGCGAGTCGGCGGGCACCGACGCGACCGCCCAGACGCCGCTCGAGCCCGACCTCCTCCGCTGGGCCGACGTGATCTTCGTGATGG
>WBZM01003171.1_pt1 | contig 13037 bp, 7 predicted proteins | sample 5204271 | NCBI WGS metagenome assembly WBZM01 (sample SAMN12344346, study PRJNA552823) | activated sludge metagenome | biome: Activated sludge suspended growth; feature: Nitrification reactor; material: Wastewater; isolation source: activated sludge from nitrification reactor of wastewater treatment...
GTTAATATGATAATTCTTTTTAAAAGTTCTATATCATCAAAATTTAGAGCATTATCTATAAATGCGGCATGAAATTTTTCATTCTTCTGATTAACGTAAAAATCCTCAAAGAACATCTCTTCGCTAATACCAAGAGTTTTTGCAATAAGAGGTAGTGGTACTCTTGTAATAACCTGTATTGTCTGAAAATCCAAATCGCTTACCTCTTTCAGTGGACTTAACTCTTCAAAACCATAATTTTTCCAATGAGCATCAAACACAAAATCAGGATTGCGCTGTACTGACTTTTCTCTTATAAGACCCATTAATTTCTTTTTATCTGTCACTACAAACATTTTTTTCAGCAATGAAATATAGTCATTGTGGATTTTTGTATCTTCAATATGAATGAGCAGTCTTGAAATCTCGTCTTTTATCTGTGGACTTTTCGTTTTCAACAATTTAAGAAGATAGGGTTCATCTGTTTTCGACAAACCATCACGTAAACATTTAAGTAACTTCAACCTGTTGTCAACTTTTTCGTTTTCAAATATTCTCTCAAATTTACTTTGGTTTGTGTTTTTTGACAAATTTTCAGCATCTGCTTGCAGCGAATTAATTTGCCATATTTTTGTTGGGTCATTTTTTCTAATGACACTTATCCAATCTAAAATTTCTTGCAATGTACCTTCTACCGGGTTAATATTTTCTTGAGTAACAACAGATTCTATACTCATTAGTGACGCTATCGTTTTTGCAACAGACCCACCATGACGAAGAATAATTCTTCTTCTTTTTATATCTTGACACTTATTGAGCATATCGGGGAGTATATAATTGGGAATACTATAGTTCTGTTTTTCAACAACATACAAGCAGTAATTGAGAAGATTGTTGTTTTGTGTGAGGATTGCTTTCTGTAACATACCTTCTAAAGTAGGATTATTCTCAACTACCGAGTCAGAGTCAAAGATTGTTAATCCTTCAATTTTTATGGGAAGTACACAGCAATCACGTAAACTGTAGTACAAAGCAGTTTGTTTAAGAAAAATGTCTTCTTTTTCTTCAAAATCATCCGAAATTTTTTGCATTATATTTGAAAACGACAACCCCAATTCAGGCATATATCGTTCAGTACCTAACAAAGCGGCTTTAACAATTTCCTCTTCCATCATACTGTATAATATTTATTATTAAAAATGAATGCCAGCGGCTTAAACATTGCATTATGAACCACTCCAAACCAATCAACGGGATTTTGTAGTGTTAGTGCTAAAATTTTCAGCAGTTTTATTTTTTCTATATTTACCTTTAAAGAATCGCCACTCTCATCAGTAATAAACCATTCATTAGTTTTAGTCAATAATTTGTAGGATTTTAACAGAACAGGAAATTCTTCAGTAAAAATATTCAGTGCTTTTTTTTCAGCTATATCAATCCAATGATTGTAGAAACTTTTTTGAGGAAAATCAAATATTTTTTTGTGACTCACAGACTCATACATTTCTATGACAATACGCTGCTGATTTCTTCCCGGGTAAATAAAAAACTGAGCATCAACAGTATTACCAGGTACATGAAATTGTTCTTGCACAGATTGTGTTACAGGATAATATTGCAATAGATAGTAGAAACTTTGATTTACACAGGAATAGAACCATGTTTTCTCGCTTACTAAATTAACATCTATGATTTCTTTTGTTTGAGATAATGTGAATAAAATATCTCTTTGTAATGAAGTAGAATCAAAATCCGATCTATTAAAATTATATCCTAAACGAATTTTAATTTCTTCCTGCCAAGAAACATTTATGTTATCGGAATTTTCATAAGCACTTACAAGGATGTAAAGAAATGAGAATTTACGTAAAAACACATGTTCCCAGTTTGGTTCATACATATTTATTTCAGTTAATTCGCTCAAAACACGCGCCAAACCCGGAGCTTGTGCATCAATCATTTTTGCTTTCATATTTTTACAAAACACATATTGATTTTGTGGCACACTTTGAATACCTAAACGAATAAGATCCTTCATCCATCTTTTAAGTTCAACAATACCCTCTCTTACTTTTTTATCTCTTTGTAAAAACCTTTTTTCTTGAGCTTTTTTATCTACGTTTTGACTCGCCTTTTTGGCTTCGACTTTTTCATTTCTACTTTCTATCCACTCCAATACTCGCGTATGAATATCCGGATGTGTTAGAAAGCAAGATTTATCTTTAACAAACAAATATAGTAATCCCAAACTATGTTTACAAGGAAACTTTCTACTCGGACAAGTACATTTAAACGCTATGTTTACAAGATCAATTTGCGTAAAGTAAGGATTTTTACCACTTCCCTTACACTCACCCCATAGAGCTCTTTCATGTCTATTGACATTTTCCCATTGATTCCTCATTGCTAATTGGCGACCAGCCGTTATTGAAGCATCGTCTGGTGCGAGTTTATTAACATCCTCTTCTGTTACTATCATCTTTACGTTTTCTTTCTCGTTTTGTCCATAGTTGATTTTGTCGTTTAGGATCATTGAGCTACAACCTATAATCGAACCCCTAGTCTGAACATCTCTTTTAAAAGAACGAAGTATTACCTTATCAGCCTAAGAGTATTTTTTTTGCTCTCACCCTGTAAAATTGAACATTTATCGTTCCAAAGCTACAAAATTTCGATGAAAGAATATAGATTATATCATTGTTTCCTCAACCCATTGCCGAAGTCGCGGAGGGGAGTATGAAGCCATCAAAGCAAGTAATTGCTCATAGTTATCGTGAACTATATATAATGGAATATGTTCTTCGCGAACAAATCCTTTTTCCACCATTGTCTTTATCATCGTTACTAATGGATTATAAAATCCTTCAATATTCCATAGTCCTATGGGTTTAGTATGCAATCCTAATTGTGCCCATGTCAGTATTTCAAAAAATTCGTCCATTGTTCCATAACCGCCGGGCAGAATAATAATACCATCACAGAGTTTATACATACTCATTTTTCTTTCATGCATGGACTCTACGATAATACATTCTGTCAAATGCTGATGCATAATTTCTTTATTGGTAAAAAAAGAAGGGATAATACCTGTGACTTTACCACCATTATCCAGAACACCATCTGCTACAGCCCCCATTAAACCAATGGATGCTCCGCCATAGACCAAAGAATATTGATTGAGAGCAAGGTATGTGCCTAATGTGTATGCCTGTTCGGCATACAGTTCTTCATTACCGGAACTTGAACCACAAAATACAGCGATTGTTTTCATTGTCATCAACAGAATTTATAAAAATATTTTCAAAAATGGTGAATTTCTTGCTTTCACAACATAAAAAAAGCCCACTCCATCAGATGGAATGAGCTTTCTGTATTAAAATATAGATTTTAACGAACAATTGTCAATGGTATATTCACGGTTTCTTCAGTAGTTCTCACCGATACACGATACATACCCGCAGCCAAGCGATTTGTTTCAAAAGTACGGGTTGTATATTCGCCGCTCAGATACAGTTTTTGCACTTCCACACCCTCCATTGTTGTAATGGTAATTTGTCGTATCGCCGCACCATTACTGAAAAGTGTCACAAGATCATTTGCCGGATTTGGCATTAATTCTACCGATGGTAATGGTTGATTGGCTATATTTTCCTCTTCACTTTCTTTGAGCAAGGGATTGCCCAATGCACCGATATTATATTTAAGATTTAACTCCTCAAATACGGCTGTTCTTTCATCCACATCGGCTGTGTTAAGCATAATAACCTCAGCTATTTGACCCAAGAATGGATCGCCGAATGGTAAAAAAGAATAAGCATTATGATAGCGTGTTTGTTGCACGACAGCACCAATACCGTTCAATTGATTACCACCTTGTATATCAGGATCACGGAAATTAACTGCCAATGATGCCGCTTCAATCAGATAACTTGTAGAGTTCAGCGATAAACGATTACGACTGCCATCATAGACATATTGCACCAAATACACGCGATTAGGTAATACTTGACGATTTAAATGCCATGCACGTAATTGATCCCATACGCCTGCATATAAACGGAAGCCGTCTATATACATATTAAAACCACCGGGGATACCGCCGAATTCCATAAGCATCTGGCGAGAAGTCACATTAGCACCTGTGCGAATGACAGCGAACATGGTTTTACTTGAACCGCCCGATAATTCCGAACGTGTATTGATTTGCATACCGCGTCCGACACCAAATTGCACCACAGGATGGCTATTGATAAGAAAAGCCGCACTATTGCGTAATGCCGGACGACGTGCCATTACTGATTGCTCACCATTATCATCATTACCGGCAATATCATCCCAAAAACTTGTTAATGTGCCATCAGGACCGGAGTGAGTACCTGCATTCAAATGAAGTATTCTATTACCTGTTGCGCCTTCGCCTCTAATAGCAAATGCTGTACTTAGTCCCGGTTGATAACCCGGTGATGCAGCGGTTAATTGCTCAAAAGGTGATGCCTCTCCAAAAGTAAGTGTGCCATAGCGTGCTATGCCATCTTCATTCATCAATGCTCCTTCAGGAGAATTATTAAGTCTGCGATTGGTGATAAAGACTTCACGTCCTTCCACATCGCGGTCACGATTATTGAATTCATCAATAGCTTCTACTGTCACATCAGGTTGCATCATTACATCAACATCCACATCAGATGGCTGACCCAGAAAACGCAAACGATCGGCAATGACTTCCAAACGATTATCGTCGCCATCCATCGAACTTGTTGCTCCACCGCCGTCAAGATCTCGAAACTCTGTGCCGCCCGGTACCGAAACAGCTTCCACAACGCGGAATTGTAATTGAGTATTATCCGAAACCGACTCAGTAAATGTAGCTCGTACTTCCAATGTACGCGTACCATTATCAGGCACTACAATATTCAATCCTGTGAATTGCGCCACCGATGTTGTGCAACAAGGAATGGATACTTCTGCTATTTCATTAATACCATCATACAGTGCAAGGCGACGAATCATATCAGGATGGCTGACCTCAATTGTTAAGGAAGTCATCGTGGTAGTAAATCCGTCATTATCGGGCGCGGTGGCACCGCCATCACGCACAGTTAATCCCATGACTGCAACGGAATTTGTTGTAGTGATATCGTTTGCGCGATAATCAATGTAAGGGATATTCTGCATATAACTAAATTCCGGTGTGACAACAATATCGCTGCCTCGTAAAGCAGTTGCTGCTGTTCCGGCAAGATAGCCATAAGAATCTGCTTGCCCATAACCATAAATCATTGCCGATAATTTATCACCACCGGCATCCAAAATATGGGTTCCGCCAATAACAGATGCAGTTGTCGCAGACATTGTCGGGTCATTGGAAATAGTCGTAAAGCCGGTCACAGGAGCACCGTCCAATGTCACATTGGCTGTATTGGATGTTGCTGTGATAATATTGACAAAATATGATGGAATATTAGGTGTAACAAAAGCATTAAAAACAATACGATCTATCATTTGATCTACGGGTGGCACATAGACAACAAATGGGTCTGAGGCAACTCCGTCGCAGGCAGTACCGGGACTGTACTGCATAAGGGCAATAGGTGCCGAACTTGTGATAACTTCACGTTGTGTGCTTGAAAAGCTAAATGTTTGGCGCGCATTGAGTGTAGCAACCACAATGCCATTACGTTGAACTATTGTACCGTTTTCTGTTGCAATAACATCATAAAATGTTCCTACTGTACGTAAGGCAAGCGGTATAATGATAAAATTTTGTCCTAAACGATTTGTGGGCATATTTTGCTCAAAGATATGGTCACAAAATCCACACCCGCTAATATTAGTACATATACCTCCAGCAAATACTGCAATTGGTTTGGTCGAAGTCAGCGTTGTACCATTAAGATGTGAGTTCGCAACACGTGATTGCACTTGATAGGACTGCCCTCTTTGTAAAGTAATATCAAAAGGCACATTTGCTGAGCGTAAAGCATTGGTTTGTACTGTGGGATTAATAGTCACAACGGTATTATCTTCTGTTGCAACAATAAGAAATTGTGATTCCCTTGAATTGTCTCTTGCGCCGGCAACGGTATAAACAGTTCCCAAAGCAGGAGTAGGAAGAACACCCGTTGCATCACTTGTAAATGGTTGTTCATTCAGTGCATACACAGAAACAGGAGCATTTGCTAATACATGAATACCTGTATTATTCACAGTTTCCGATCCTGCATTATAAACAGTATTAAATGGCATTATGATCATCGTTGTTGTATTGGCTGCAACCGTAAAATTTTCTGTATAACCCGCCTGTGGAACAGAAATAACGCCCGTCGTAGCAACATCCGATGTAATAAATACTTTCAAAAAACCGACATCGTCATAATTTTGACTAAATCCTAACCAAAAGTCTGTACCTTTGGTAGAAAGCTGAGCCGATGCAGTCATGCTGCATACAATAAATACACTTATCAAAAAAGAATATAATGTTTTCATGATTATTCAGAAATATTGTGGGAAAATATAATTATTGTTTAACACCATTGTCAAAAATAAAATCCGCCATCGGCATATTGATTTTGGCTGTATCGAAAGCATACACAGCAATGATATCATTACCAATTTTCTTTTCGATACGATGAGGTAATGCCACACCATTAATACGGCGATAATCACTATATTCTACCACAACATCAAGCGAACCTTGATTCATTTCTTTCCGCACTTCACGCACAAGGTACATGGTTTCGGCATCATAATAGAGAACTCTATCATCATTGTCGGCAATATGAGCAAGCACGCGAATCAATGTTTTACCATTTTCTGTTAGGCGATTTTCTATGGTAAACGACGTAGCTTTTTCTAAACGAGTCATCAATCCCATCATCGTTGCTGCTTCACGAGTTGTGGTCAAAGCCATAGAACGAAGAGGCATTTTATTGCTTCCACCCGCCATTTCACTTGTTATCCAACCATCATTGCCTTTATAGGACATTTGGTCAAGACCTGTCTCGGGCGTGCGCATCGTGATAAGTGCATGATTATCATTTCTGCATAAATACGACACAATCATCGTTTTGTCGAATTGCGTCATAACACCATTAAGTGTTATGGATTGAACACGTTCCAAGCCATGAGCATTTTTGACATCTGCCACAAATTGGGCGGATTGCTGTGCATACATCGTGTGTGCTGCAATCATCACACATACTGCAAAGAGATACCGTAGTTTCATTGAACTACCTCCTGTAAAATTGTAAAAAGAAAAAGGGAAAATACTACACTCATTTTATCAAGTACAAAAGTACCGTTCATTTCTATGCAGTGGGGTACGTAAAACCTACGTAGTGGCAAAACTTATTTCTCAGTCCACAGCATACCGTTGAAGAAACACTGTCAGACTTTGCTCGTGTAAACCAATTTTCTTACGAATATGCTCACGGTGCTTTTCTATCGTTCTTTGCGATACACCAAAGGTCATGGCAATTTTTGATGATGATAAACCCATGGACAATAAAGTACACACCTTCAGTTCAGTCTCCGAAAGGGAAGGATAATCCGCTTCTAATTTTTGAATAAAATTACTGTAGGCAGTTTTAATTTGGGCTTGAAGACGGCTGCGCTCGGTCTCTGCTAACTGCGGTGCTTCCAAAGAATCCAATAAATCGTACAATGTTTGGCGACTGTGTTGAGGCGAGAGATGCACAGCATCGGTTATTGTGTCATTAATCTTTTTGATTAAAGTGTTTTTTTGAACAATGATTTCAATCGTTGCTTCTAATTCTTTTTGAACAAGAGCATTTTTTTGGAAAAGTTCAACACTCCGCAAACGATATATTTCTGCTTCATGTTCAGCTATTTTTTTTTCTTGTTCCGCAAGAATAACTTTCTGTTTTAAATCGAAAAGCGTAAGGTCTTTTTGACTTTTTTCAGAAAAAACCGTGCGCTGCAATTCCAAGCATTGTTCGAAAAGTTCTCCGGCTTCTTTCCATCGTCCTTGCTCTTTGTAAAGAGTTGCCAGACCACAACTCACTTCATATTGCTCTTTTCTGGAATGTGTTGTAGCAAATAAAACAAGGGCTTCATTAAATAATTGTTCAGCAATTTCAGTATTGGCATTATCATATTCTTTTTTTGCCAATAACTGAGCTTTAATATATAATAACATTGCACGAGAATACACAGACCCTGCTTCATGAATAATTGGCTCTGCCAATTGCAATGTCTCAAATGCTTGCTCATACATTCCCTGCAATCTATAAATATTACCTATGTTCAAAAAAACATTTGATATACCTATTTTTTTACCCGAATTGATATGTGATTCTAATGCTTGATGCAAATAATCCAATGCCATATCATATTGTCCGGTCAAACTATACAAAGCACCGATATTGGCAAGCGCATCACCAACCGAGCTTTTACGCTTAAATTGCTTATAATCATCCAAAGCATGATGATAATAATATAGTGCCGTATAATAATCCTCCAAAGCATGATGCAAATTCCCCAAATTCAGATACAATGAACCTTTTTGCTCGGTGCCGATAGCATTACGTATTTCTAATGCTTTCTGATAACATTCCAAAGCAAGAGAATATTCGGCAAGTCCATAGTGTGCATTGCCTAAATTTTCTAAATTCTGCGCAATTACTTCTTGACTGCCAAGTTTTGTACTCACTTCTATTGCTTTTTTATAATAATATTTTGCCATTTCGAAGTCACCTCTAACCCTATGTACATTACCAATATTATTATAATTTTGAGCAGTATTTGACCAATAGTTATTCTCGGTATTTATTGTGAGTGCACGCCCATAATATTCTAATGCTTCATTATACAATGAGCGATGCCTGAATATATTACCCATATTGTTTAAAGTCCGAGCTATGGCAAATAAATCTTTCAACTCCTCATAAATTCTGAGCGAGGGCTGATAATGCTCCATTGCTTTGGCAAATTCTCCCAACTTCACATAAATATTAGCAATATTACCAATAGTACGAGCTTCACGCTTTCTATCCCCATTTTTAACAAATATATTCAGCGCTTTATGGTTCAATTCCAATGCAGCATCATATTCACCACGTTGTTTATGAACAACAGCTTTGTGAGAAAGTATATCGCCATGAAAAGTTGAAGAAGGAAAATGGCGCAACACTATTGTTTCCGCTTGCGCAAGATAGTCAAGTGCTTCCTCGAATATTGACAAGACAAGAGATGCCTTACCCAATCCGGTCAATGCGCGGACAATTCCTTCATGAAAATCAATATCAGTAGATTTTTTCAAGACAAAAAGCAATGATTCTTTTGCCTTTATGGCATAACCAACTTCAATATCATTCTCTGCATTTGCCAGTAAACGGATAAGTTCTTTTGTCTCAGTATCTTTAACAATATCTGCATGGATGTTCTCTATTTCTAAAGCACTTATCATAATGTTTGTTTAGCATAGTAAGTGTACTACTTTTGCTTAGTATGTACATTTTGAGTATGCAATGTAAACAAAATAATAGTATCTGCAATAATTTTCCTTATTTTGTATTGTTAAAAAGGGGAATTACACCTTTCATCATAGCACGATACATAGTACAAGAAGAAACTGTGTCAAAGCAATCTGCATCTTCGGTGCCGCATCGTGTATGTCTTATTGATATGCGAAGATGATTCCAATGTAATCATAGCAATTTATAATTCCCAATAGTATTTTTTTCTCCATTCTACAGTAAAAATGCGCCATTGTTTCTTTATCACTCTCTTACTCTTTATGCTGTTCTCTGCGGAGAAGAGCTATGCCCATCGCTACGATACCATTCTACAGAACTATTACAAGAATCATAACTTTAATGGCGCAGTACTCATCGCACGGCATGGAGAAAAGCTCTATCAATCAGCGATAGGCGTTTCCAATCGAGAAGAAAGAACTGCCATTCATGCACAATCACTTTTCAGAATAGCGTCCGTCACTAAGGTTTTCACATCCATTATTATTTTACATTTATATGAACGGGGATTGCTCAATCTCCACGAAACTATTGGGAAATATTATCCGGAATATTCGGGTGAGGGAAAGGACCGTGTCACACTTCACCATTTATTGACTCATAGCTCCGGTATTCCGCATTGCGAGGAATCAAACGGAATAGCCGTATATCAATCACCTTACTCTGTTGATGAATTTATTCGTCGTTATTGTAGCGGTACATTAGACTATGAACCGGGTAGCCAATTTCGGTACAATAATGCGGATTATATTATTCTTGGAAGAATCATCGAAAAAATAACAGGGAAATCCTTTTCAGAAAATCTACACTCTATCATCGTGCAACCTCTTCAGTTGCAACATACCGCCATGCTATCTCACAAAGATATTATCAAAGGTTTAGCATCAACATATTATATTGATGACAGTACGAAGATTTTTTATCGAGATGCCCCCATGTATATTGAAAATTATTTTTCTGCGGGAGCAATGTATTCAACCGTTGATGATATTTTCCGCTTAGATAAAGCCCTTTTTTCCTCAACAATTCTACAAAAAAGTACTTTTAATCTTATGATGACTCCCTATCCTGCACTTTATAATGTTGCTTATGGTTTATGGGTAAGTCAGCAAAAATTCGGTGAAAAAGCATATACAGTCGTTAATAGACAAGGGTCAATTTGGGGCGCAAGCGCCTATTGGATTCATATCATGGATAATAATATCACAATCATTATTTTAAGTAATACCAATGCAACAAATTTACACACTTTAGCAGAAGAATTTGTCTTAGCAACAATGAAAAATATGTGATGAATTGAAACGATAATTACTTAATAATCTGTGCTATTATTTTTAAAATAGAGAGAAACAATATACCTAAAAATATTTTCAGCCAGACTGAATACCCATCTTTATTATTTTCGGATTCTTTTTGACCACTATTGTTAGTATCAGAGTATGAAGCCTTTGACAAAGGTTTTGTTATGGTAAATCCTAGATTATCAATAAACTTATTAACCATTTTTTGTTGCTCGGAAAAGTCTTCAGGTTCTATAGTGTCCGACAAACTTTGATACGACACCTCATATCTGTACACAAAATTTCTTTCAGTAGTTTTTACCGAATACTTAAATAGTTGATTCTCTATTGTTTCATCAAGATTCCCCATAGTGGCTTCAAAATCATACTCAATAATAAATGTGAACAAAAATTCAGTAGGATGGGGCCAAGCAAAAGGATGCCTTCGTTGAGTACCCGGAAGTCGGTAGATTATTTCGAGTAAATCCAAGGGATAAAATTCAGCCTTACCGGCAGTGGAATTATTGCTACCGTCTTTCGACCAAAGTGATGGTACAAGTAACTCTGCATTAATGATAAAATTATGATTAGCAAACTCAAGGGACGTAGCAAATTCTTTACCCTCTACATAACGAGGATTATATTGAATTGTAGGATACCTCTTAGAATAAAAATCTAAGTATGTTTTTTTGCATACATCTCTACTTATTGTACTATGCCGTTGAGCAACTTGAGGAAATGCATGATACATATACTCATCTTTTATTGACATAGAAGCAGTGTCGCCTTTAATTTTTATATGTTCCGTAATTTTTCTTACATATCTGCTGTTTTTTTTATCAGATAATGTTTTTAATTGTGGCGTATCTTCTAAGTACAATCCTGTACTAAACCAAGGTTCGGCATAATTTGCTATTGTAAAGCAATCATTTGTATTGGTTGGATCAACGAGAATATCCATACCATTATATGCGATAGATAGAACTACATGGTTAAAGCATTGCAGCAATGGTAAATGAGATAGCGTACTTTTAGATGAATAAGAATGAACAACGACAGGGGTTGACTCTATATTTTTAATTTTAAGCAACGTTTTGAGCAACAAAACCTTGTCCTTACAATCGCCATAATTATTTTTTATGACGAACTGAGGATCATGTGGTATATAGCTGTGCTCACTCATAGAGATTGACATATATGCAATATTCTTTTGTACATGTGCGACGAGAGCTTCAATAATGCTACTTTCTTCAGTGCAATTGTTAATTATATCATTAAGATAATCCTGTAAGCTATTAGTTCTATACGTTTCCTTAAAACTGTAATGTTGTTTTAAAATATTGCCAAGATCTGTCCAATCAGCTGAATCTGAGAACTCAACATAGGAATAGGGATTTCTATCAAAGGGTATTTGATCTTCGAGTAATACAGGAGGAATTTCATGTTTTTCCCAGCTAAAAACACCTTCTGAATTAATATACGTTCTTTCAACTTCGTTAGTTCCATCATATATTCGATATGAACAGTGTCTTTCGTTGTTACCGTAAAACACCTTGATGGCAAGGTGATATATAGGCACTCCATACGACATTGGAAGCATATATTCGAAGTGATTTTCATACAACGGATTTACATTAATGGTTGTATATTCATACGTAACAACATCACCAATCTGAAGATTATTAATATGACCTATAAATGTTTTTGTTCCGGTGATAACACTGTTTTCCAACCCGGGTTCACGTTGTAGTTCAGAGAATGTCATTTCATGTGTTTTATCAATTATCTCTCCTGAACGTCGAACTACAACTGAATGAAGCATCAATTCTTCATTACTATCTGCTACAGAAATCTGAAGAGGGTTAACATACTGAAAATCATTAGCTGTGTTGATACGAACAACACATTTTTTATAACTTTTTAGACTGCCTTTTGTATAGTGAATCTGAGACACTAATTGTAAAAACGAGTATGATGCATCACATTCTACAATATTTGCTATGTCACTTACAGTATCAACCCACGCTTCTTTTGCTTTTATCATGGCTATCATAAAACTTTATTTGAAATATTCTTCTTCAAATATACATATTTATCTTGCAACTTACATTATACAATCATGATATTATTATGTCTATCATTCTTCCAGAAATTGTTGAAGGAATGCTACTATATTGCCATGAGCAGCTATGCCGAGTTTCTTACGAATTGTCGAACGGTATTTTTCAACTGTACGCTCCGAGACACCCAACGTAATCGCTATCTTCGATGTACTCAATTGCAT
>WBZM01003175.1_pt1 | contig 13027 bp, 10 predicted proteins | sample 5204271 | NCBI WGS metagenome assembly WBZM01 (sample SAMN12344346, study PRJNA552823) | activated sludge metagenome | biome: Activated sludge suspended growth; feature: Nitrification reactor; material: Wastewater; isolation source: activated sludge from nitrification reactor of wastewater...
CAAAAAGACATCATCTACAAGGACATTCTCAAGCGCCTGCTGCTAGACATGGCGGTCTATCTGTTCCGGTTGGATCTGATCGACGCCGAATTGCTCTCCAGCGAGGAGCAGCGCATCGAAGACCGCCGCGCCGATCTGGTCGCCAAAGTGACGCCCGCCCAAGGCGACCCGTTCGTCCTCCACCTGGAAATTCAAAACGCCAACGACGGTCAAATGGCGGTGCGGATGCTGCGCTACCTGACCGACATCCATCTGGCGCATCCGGGCCACCGGGTCCAGCAATGCCTGGTCTACATCGGCGCCGAGCGGCTGACCATGGCGTCCGGGCTGGACAGCCCGCAACTGAGCTACCGCTACGACGTGGTCGACATGCGAACTATCGACTACCGCAGCCTGTACGCCAGCGACCAACCCGACGCCTTGGTACTGGCTATCTTGGGCGATTTTTGCGACGACGATCCGCAAACCGTGGTGGCGCGGCTGGTGGAGAAATTGCGCGCGCTCACCGGGCCCGACGAAAAACGTCTGCGCGAATGTCTGTCCATGCTGGAAATTCTGGCGGACAATCGCCATCTCAGCCTCAATCTTCAGGAAACCTACGCCATGCTCGAAATCAACCTCGAACGGCTGCCCAGCTACCAGAAGGGCATCGAAAAGGGCATCGAAAAGGGCATCGAAAAGGGCATCGAAAAGGGCATCGAGAAGGGAATCGAGAAGGGAATCGAGAAGGGCCTGCACCAAGCGCTGGATCGGCTGGTAGCCGGTGGCATTCCTCCCGCCCAAGCCAGAAAGCTCTTGGGGCTGGATTAATCCGAACGAACCTTGACCGCGATGACCAAACTGCGCGCCTTCGCCATCCATCTGACCGCCAGCGCCATCGTCGTTCTGGCTTTTCTGGGCGTGATGCTTTTTGTCTGGTATCCGACGCCCTATTTCGAGACGGACGGCGGCTGGACGGTGCTGCGGATTCTGGCGGGCGTGGACGTGGTGCTGGGGCCGTTACTGACCCTGATCGTGTTCAAGCCCGGCAAGCCCGGCCTCAAATTCGACATGAGTTGCATCGTGCTGGCGCAGTTGGGCGCGCTGATTTACGGCGGCACGATCATTTACCAGCAACGCCCCGCATTCGTCGTTTTCGGAGTCGATCGCTTTACCTCGGTCTCGGCGTCCGAGGTGGAATTCGACAAGCTAAAATATCCGGAACTCCAGCGCGTCGCCGGTATCGGGCCGCTGCTGGCGCAAAGTCGCCCGCCCGACGATCCCAAATTGAGACAAGAACTGTTATTGGGTGTCGTGCTGGAAGGCAAGAAAGATTTGGAATTCCGGGCGGAACTCTATGAACCCTATCGGCCCGACCTCGCGCAACTGCGCGCCCGCAGCATCGATCTGTCGAAGATCGCCGCGCTCGACGCGGGCGCAAAACAAGCTATCGATGGCTTTATCGCCAGCAAAGGCGGTCGCCTGGGAGATAATCTGTATCTACCGCTCAAGGGCAAAAACAAGGACATCGTGATGGTGTTGTCCCCAACTGACGGGATGCCGATGGGGTTCATCAGCATCAGCCCTTGGATCGAGGATTATCGGGGATCTGCCCCCGCTCTATCCACACCCCCGGCGCCAACCGCTCCACAACCCCCACCAACTCCATCCGGCAACCCGTCCGCCGCCACCAACGGATAGAGTCATAGAAACGTCGCCTCATCCAAGCCTGCTCCACAACCGCCAACGGCACAGCATCAATAACAGGCTTCCGTCACCTGAAGCGCCGCGTGACCAGCATCGGCGAGATGACCAGCCGCCTTGTCGGCTTCCCGACAAGCGCGCGGTCTATCCCGTGTGAAACCTCGCACGAAAATCGGAATTATTCACCCAAGTCATTGTTAAACAAATATTCATAAGTTGGCATGGGCTTTGTATGCCAATCGGCAATACAGCTTCAAGCGAGATTGCCGCGATGACCGCTCCTTCCCGCACCATCGTGATCGACGACACCACCCTGCGCGACGGCGAACAGTCGGCGGGAGTCGCCTTCACCCAGGAGGAAAAGCGCGCCATCGCCAGCCAACTGGATGCGCTGGGCGTGCCGGAGTTGGAAATCGGCATCCCGGCGATGGGCGCGGAAGAGCGCGACAGCATCCGCGACCTCGCCGCATTGGGTCTGAGCGCCACGCTGCTGGTCTGGAGCCGGATGCGCGAAGCCGATCTGCGGCTGTGCGGCGATCTCGGCGTGCGCTGCGTGGACCTGTCGATACCGCTGTCCGACCAGCAACTCCGGCACAAGCTGGGCTGGACCCGCGAGCAGGCGTTGAACGCCATCCGCCGTTGCGCTCCCCGAGCCCGCGATCTGGGTCTGGAGGTGATCGTCGGCGGCGAGGACGCCTCGCGGGCCGATCACGATTTCTTGCTCCGCGCCGCCGAGACCGCCCAGGTCGTCGGGGCGCGTCGATTCCGTTTCGCCGACACGCTCGGCATCATGGAGCCGTTCGGCGCGCTGGCGATTTTCCAACGGCTGCGGGCGGCGGTGGATATCGAGCTGGAAATGCACGCCCACGACGATCTGGGGCTGGCCACCGCCAACACCCTGGCCGCCGCGCTGGGCGGCGCGACCCACGTCAACACCACGGTCAACGGCCTGGGCGAACGGGCCGGCAACGCCGCGCTGGAGGAAGTGGTGATGGGCTTGCGCAAGCTGTACGGTTTCCGGGTCGATGTCGATCTCTCCCGCTTTCCCGCGCTGTCGCAACGGGTCGCCGCCGCCGCCAACCGCCCGCTGTCCTGGCACAAGAGCCTGGTCGGCGAAGGCGCTTTCACCCACGAAGCCGGCATCCATGTCGATGGCCTGCTCAAGCATCCGCTCAACTATCAGGGCGTGGACCCGGCCGAACTGGGCCGCAGCCACCGGCTGGTGCTCGGCAAGCACTCCGGCACTCATGGGGTGTTGAAGGTCTATCGCGATCTCGGCATCACCCTCAGCGACCGCCAGGCGGGCGCGTTGCTCCAGCGCGTGCGGGCTTTCGTCGGCCATGCCAAGCGTTTGCCCGAAACCCCCGAACTTGAAGCGTTCCACCGCGAACTCGACCGAGGATCGGATCGCCAACCCGCGATCCTTGCCGAATCCATCCACCCCTCCGAGGTGTCCTCATGACCGTATCGACCCTGCAACAGGAACTGTCCGAGATGACCTCCGCCGAGGATTTCCTGGAGTACTTCGAGATCGCCTTCGACCTGAAAGTGGTGGAGGTCAACCGGCTGCACATCCTGCAACGCTTCCACGATTATTTGCTGCAAACCAACGCCCTGGACCGGGCCGATTACGCCCGCTGCCTGTATCGGGCCTATCGGGACTTCGTGGAGTCCGACGCCCTGACCGAAAAAGTGTTCAAGGTCTTCCATCGGCAAGCCCCGCAACGGGAGGTGCGCGTCCCGCTGGCGGACATCGGTCGCCCGGCGTGATTCTGGAGCCGCGCTTCGCCTGCGACGACGCGGTGCGGGTGATCCGCAACATCCGCAACGACGGCACTTACCCCGGCCAGCCGACCGGCGCGCTGTTAGTGCGGCGCGGCAGCATCGGCTACGTGCGCCACATCGGGGTGTTCCTGCAAGATCAGATCATCTACACCGTGCATTTTCTCGAAGCCGGCAACCGCATCGTCGGCTGCCGGGAAACCGAGTTGATCCCGGCGGAGGCGCCGTGGATTCCCAACCGCTTCGAGCGGGGCGACCGGGTGACCGCCAAGCGGGCGCTGGCGGTCGGCGGCGAAATCGTGGGCGCGGCCGGCGCGGTCGGTGAAGTCATGGCCGTCATCCGCGAGCCGGAGGCGACGGCGGTTTATCACGTCCTGTTCGACAAGCGAGTCCTACAAGTCCCGGAAAGCGCCCTGGAGGGTGTCGCTCCTCTCGACACCCCCGCCTGAACCACGCCCAAACGGGCGACCGCATCCCGTTTGCGGTTGCGCTCTGTCATAATCGCCGGCCATTCGCCATTTCCGAGTCGAAACATGGAGCACTTCGTTCAGTGGTTCCGGCAGGCCGGCCCTTACATCAACGCCCATCGCGGCAAGACCTTCGTGGTGCTGTTCGGCGGCGAGGCGGTCGAATCCGACCATTTTTCCAGCTTGATCCACGACTTGGCTCTGCTGCACAGCTTGGGCATTCGCCTGGTGCTGGTCCACGGTGCCCGCCCGCAGGTCGAGGAACGCTTGCGCGAAACCGGCCGCGAGCTGCGCTACGTCAATGGCCTGCGGCTCACCGACGCCGACGATCTGCGCTACGTCAAGCAAGCGGTCGGGCGGGTGCGCATCCGGGTCGAGGCGCGACTGTCGATGGGTCTGGCCAACTCGCCGATGCACGGCGCGCGCCTGCGGGTGGTGTCGGGCAACCTGATCACCGCTCGGCCGCTGGGCGTGCGCGACGGAGTGGACTTCGGCTTCACCGGCGAGGTGCGCCGGATCGACGACCGGGCCATCCGCCTGTGGCTGGACCAAGACGCCATCGTGCTCTTGTCGCCGCTGGGCTATTCGCCGACCGGCGAAATCTTCAACCTCAGCGCCGAGGAAGTCGCCACCGCCACCGCCATGGCCCTGCGCGCCGACAAGCTGCTGGTGCTGAGCGAAAGCCCGGCGCTCTGCCATCCCGACGGACGGCCGATCCGCGAACTCAGCCCCAGCGACGCCGAGCGCTTGCTGGCCGAACCCGCCGCCCTGCCCGAAGAGACGGTCCGCCACCTGCGCCAGGCGCTCCGCGCCTGCCGGGCCGGCGTGCGCCGCGCCCACTTGCTCGAACGGCGGGTGGACGGCGCTCTGCTGCTGGAGCTGTTCACCCGCGACGGCATCGGCACGCTAGTGACCGCCGACATCTACGAAGGGCTGCGCCCCGCCACCATCGACGATATCGGCGGCCTTCTGGAGCTGATTCGGCCACTGGAGGATGATGGCACCCTGGTGCGGCGCTCGCGGGAACGGCTGGAGATGGAAATCGAGCGGTTCATCTTGCTGGAACGCGACGGGACCATCATCGGCTGCATGGCGCTCTACCCGTTCCCCGACGAACGATTGGGCGAGTTGGCCTGCGTCGCCATGCACCCGAACTACCGCAACAGCGGTCGCGCCGAAGCGCTGCTGCGCTACGTCGAGCGGCAGGCCCGCGAGCGAGGGCTGAGCCGGCTGTTCGTGCTGACGACCCGCGCCGCGCACTGGTTCCGCGAGCGCGGTTTCGAGCCCGCCGAGGTCGCCGACTTGCCGGTGCGGAAACAGGCGCTCTACAACTGGCAGCGCCGCTCTAAAGTGTTCATCAAAACCCTGTAAGCTGCACACATCGCCATTTGTTGAGGACTCGAAGCCATGCCGACCGTCGCCGCGCCCCTGCGGATCATCCAAATCACCGACCTCCACCTCAAGGCCAAGCCCGGCAGCCGCCTCTGGGGCGCCGATGTCGATGCCGGATTGAACGCGGTGCTGGCCCACATCCGGGCCCGGAATCCCGCGCCCGATCTCATCCTCGCCACCGGGGATTTGGTCGGCGACGAGCCGGACGCCTACGGCCGCTTGCGCCGGATTCTCGAACCGCTGGGCGTGCCGGTCTATTGCCTGCCGGGCAACCACGATTTTCCCGCCGTCATGGGTCAGATGTTGCGCGGCGGATCGCTGCGGTGGGAGCGCCATCTCATCGCCGGCAACTGGCAACTGGTGTTGCTGGATTCCAGCTTTCCCGGCACGCCGGTCGGCCATCTGGCCCGTCGCGAACTGGCGGTGCTGGACACCGCGCTGGCCGTCCATCCCGATCTGCACACCCTGGTTTGCCTGCATCACAACCCGCTGCCGGTCGGCACGAGCTGGCTGGACACCATGACGGTCGTCAACGGCGAGGCGCTGTTCGCGGTGCTGGAGCGCTATCCCCAGGTTCGGGCAGTGGTGTGGGGACACATTCACGCGGAATTCGCCGGCCAGCGGGGCGCTATCCGACTGTTCGCCGCGCCCGCCACCAGCGTCCAGTTCAAACCGAACACGCCGGAACCGCAGGTGGACGAGTTGCCGCCCGGCTATCGCTGGTTCGAGCTTTATCCCGACGGGACGCTGCAAACCGGCGTGGAGCGGGTCGAGCCGGTCGCGCGATCCATCGGCCTAACCCGGCGTGTTCCGGCGTGATTTCCAAGGTACAATTGGCCGCATGAACATCAAAGACAACCTCGCTCGACACTATCTCTGGCTGCGCCAATACGGCCTCAACGACTCCCACAGCGGCAACGCCTCGGTGCGGGACGGCGATTCGTTCTGGATCACCCCCACCGGCTGTTGCGCCGATCTGCTCAGCAGCGGCGATCTGGTCGAATGCCAGATGGACGGCGTCATCGGCAAGGGCGCTTCGATGGACGCCCGCTTGCATCTTGCCGTCTATCAGTCCAACCCGCAAACTCATGCCGTGTTGCACAGCCACGGCCCCTATTCCGTGGCGATGACCATGGATAACGAGGAGTTCTTCCCGGCCGATTTCGAGGGCCAATTGTATTTCAGCCGGGTGCCGGTCCTGACCATCCCCTACGACCAGTACTCAGCCCGCTCGCCGCGCCTGGTCGCCGAAGTGCTGATGGACTATCCCATCGCCGTGGTGCGCGGCCACGGCGTCTACGCCTGCGCCGACAGCCTCAACTTGGCCTACAAATGGACCTGCTCGCTGGAGCTGTCGGCCAAAACCGCTTTCATCGCCCAGCAGGCGGGGAAGATATGAAGAGAGGTGGCTTCCGATACGGCCCGGCAAAGCGATGCCGCCAGCGCTTTGGCCGTCGCGATTTACAACCTCCCTCACACCCTTAATCCCCGCCACGCCACCAGCCAACCCAGCGCACCCAGCGCCGCCGCCAAGTCGTACATCGCCGCCGGCCCCAATCCCACCCACAGATAACCGGCGGCGAGACTGCCCACCGCGTTACCCGCCCCGAAGCTCAGGCTGCTGTACAGCGCTTGGCCGCGCCCCTGCAGCGACCCCGGAAAAAACTGGTGGATCAGGTGAATCGACACGGCGTGAAAGACCCCGAAACTGAAGGCGTGCAAGCTCTGGGCGAACAGCAACACCGGCAACTCGCTGGCAAAATGGCCGATCAGCAACCAGCGCAACGCCGCCAGCGCCAGCGCCGCCAACATCAGGCGACGCGGTCCGAAGTGCGGCAGCAGGCGCGGCATGAACGCGAACATGCCGACTTCCACCGTCACCCCCAAGCCCCACATCAGACCGATGAACTCCCGCGTATAACCTAAGGTCTCCAAATACAGCGAGAAAAAACCGTAATACGGCCCGTGAGCGGCTTGATTGAGGAAACAGGCGACGAAGAACGCGATCACCACCGGCCGGCGCAAAACCCGGCCGAGCGGCGGCGTTTCATGCACGACCGGCGCCGTGGGCCGTTCCGGTACCAGCAAGCTGTTCAGCCACAGCGCGACGAACAAACCCAGCAACACCGCCGGAACGATGCCCACTCCCCAATCCCGCGTCGCAAAGCCCAGGCCGACCGCCGCGCCGACGAAGCCCACCGACCCCCACAGCCGAACCCGGCTGTAACGGTGAACGTGCTCGCCCAAGTGGTTGAGCGTCACCGCCTCGAACTGCGGCAGTGCCGCGTTCCAGAAGAAACTGAACAGCAGCGTCACCAGCGCCAGCCCGAGATAGGAATCCCCCGCCGGATAGACGCCGGCAAAGGTCAGCGCCGCCACCAAACACGCCCAGCGGATCACCCGCACCCGTCGCCCGGTGCGGTCGGCCAGCCAGCCCCAGAGCGTCGGCGCCACCAGCTTGGTCGCCTGCGGAATCGCCAGCAGTTCCCCGATCCGCGCCGGGCTGAAGCCCAGCGCCAGCAGATAAGGCCCCCAATACGGCAACAGCACGCCCAGGCTGGCGAAATAGACCAGGTAGAAACCGGACAGGCACAGGTACAGGCGAAGCGAAAGCACGATCCAAAGGCGCCAAGGCATCCCCTCTTCAGCTGGAAGAGGGTCGAGGTAGGGAAGTGCGCTAGCCGGCCGATTCGCCCGGCGCGGCGCCGGGTATCATCGGGGTCGTGGTCCGCACGTCCAGATTCTGGGCGCGGTGGCGTAGGGCGTGATCCATCAACACCAGCGCCAGCATCGCCTCGGCGATGGGCGTGGCGCGGATGCCGACGCAGGGATCGTGCCGGCCCTTGGTGATCACCTCCACCGGCTCGCCCCGGAGATCGATGGTGCGCCCCGGCAGGCGGATGCTGGAAGTCGGCTTCAGGGCGATGCTGGCCACGATATCTTGGCCGGTCGAAATCCCGCCCAGCACCCCCCCGGCGTTGTTGCTCAAAAAGCCGGCCGGGGTCAGCTCGTCGCGATGCTCGGTGCCGCGCTGCTCCACGCTGGCGAAGCCGGCGCCGATCTCGACGCCCTTGACCGCGTTGATGCTCATCAGCGCGTGGGCGATATCGGCGTCCAGCCGGTCGAACACCGGCTCGCCCCAGCCCGCCGGCACCCCGCCGGCCACCACCGTCACCCGCGCGCCGATGGAATCGCCGGACTTGCGCAGAGCGTCCATGAATCGCTCCAGTTCCGCCACCTTATCGGGATCGGGGCAAAAAAACGGGTTGTTGTCCACCTCTTCCCAAACCAATTTGGCCGGCCGAAGCGGGCCAAGCTGGGCCAGATAGCCCCGGATCGCGACCCCGTAGCGCTCCCGCAGATATTTTTTGGCGATGGCGCCCGCCGCCACCCGCAACGCGGTCTCCCGCGCCGAGGACCGGCCACCGCCCCGATAGTCCCGAAAGCCGTACTTCTGATGATAGGTGTAATCGGCGTGACCCGGCCGGAACCGGTCCATGATTTCGCCGTAATCCTTCGAGCGCTGATCCACGTTCTCGATCAACAGCCCGATCGGCGCGCCGGTGGTTTTGCCCTCAAACACGCCGGACAGGATGCGCGCTTCGTCCGGTTCGCGGCGCTGGGTGGTATGCCGGCTCTGGCCGGGCCGGCGGCGGTCCAAATCCCTTTGCAAATCGGCCTCGGACAATTCCAGGCCGGGCGGGCAGCCATCCACGACCGCGCCGAGCGCCGGGCCGTGGCTTTCGCCGAAGGTGGTGACGGTGAACAGCTTGCCAAAGGTGTTGCCGGACATGCGGAAAGGACTCTCGGCCTACGCTTGACGACCACCGTCGCAAACGACGGTACGGGATTTGCTAATTTTCGTAGCAAAATGCGAACCGCTACCGGTGGCACCTTTTGCCGGAAGCCGGGCGATTCCCTACAATCTGGCCTATCATACCGCGCCAGCCCGCGCCGGGACCGCGCGGCGTTCCGAAAAACGCGCGAAAACCGATCACGGCGACCGCCGGACCCGGCGGAATCACGCGACGATACCCCGACCGCCGGAATGCGGCGCCAGCAGTGAAAGGACTTGAACATGCACATTCCAGGCTATCAGATCGAACGCGAACTCGGCCAAGGCGGCATGGCGATCGTCTACCTCGCCATGCAGGAGTCGTTGCACCGCCACGTCGCGCTGAAAGTGATCAAGCCCATCCTCACCACCGACGAGGAATTCGCCCAGCGGTTCCTGCGGGAAGGCCGCATCATCGCGCAACTCAACGACCCGCACATCGTCACCGTTTACGACATCGCGTCCCACGACAACACCTATTACCTGTCGATGGAGTATTTGCCGGGCGGCACGCTGCAGCAGCGCATCCGCGACGGCTTGCCGCTGCAGGAAGCCCTGGCCATCGCCCGCGCCATGGCCGGCGCCCTGCACTACGCCCACCGCCGCAACATCATCCACCGCGACATCAAGCCCCAGAACATCCTGTTCCGCGAAAACGGCAGCCCGGTGTTGACCGACTTCGGCATCGCCAAAACCCTCGGCGGCACCACGATCATGACCCGGACCGGCCTGTCCATCGGCACGCCGCGCTACATGAGCCCGGAGCAGATTCGCGGCCAGACGGTGGATGCCCGCGCCGACCTGTACAGCCTCGGCGTGCTGTTCCACGAGATGCTGACCGGCAACGTGCCCTACACCGCCGAAGACAGCTTTGCCTTGGCGATGATGCATGTGACCGCTCCCATCCCGGAGTTGCCGCCCAAGCTGGCTCGCTTTCAGCCGCTGCTGAACAAGTTGCTGGACAAAAACCCCGACCAGCGGTTTCAAAACGGCCAGGAAATCATCGCCGCTCTGGATGCCGTCGAAGCGCCCTCCGGCCTGACCGGATCGCGGGAAACTCTGGTGCCGGCCGCGAGCCACGCCGCGACTCCCGCAAACCGGCTCGGCTGGAAAATCGGAATCCCCCTGGCGGCGGCCTTGACCGGCGCGGTGGTCGCGGGCGGCTATCTGTTCTTGAATCGGCCGGCGACCGCGCCGCCAACGGCTCCGCCGCTGGCCGTTTCGCCGCCGGCCCGACCGCCGGAACCGCCCGCCATCGACCTGAGCGCCCAGCGCAAGGCCGAGGCCGACCAACTGCTGGCGGAGGCGATCCGACACCAGCAGGAGGGCGCTTTGGCGGACAGCTTGGCCCGCATCGAGCAGGGGTTGAAGCTCGTGCCCGACCATCCCGTCCTGCTGGCGCTGCGCGACCAAGTGAACCGCCAGATCGCCGACGAGGACAAGGCCCGACAGGCCAAGCTGCAAGCCGAACAGTTCCTGGAACAAGCCCAGCGCGCCCGGCAGGAAGGCGCGCTCGACATGAGCTTGGTCCACATCGAACAGGGCTTGCAGGCCATGCCCGACCACGCGGATTTGCGGGCCTTGAAGCAGGCGGTTCTGGCCGAACGGACGGAACGCCAGCGCCAACAGGACATCGCCCGCCATCAAGCCGAACTCGCCGAGCGGCAGCGAACCGAAGCCGAGCGGCAGAAAATCGAGGCGGCGGAGCGGCAGAAAGCCGAGGCCGAGCAGCGCCGGCGCAAAGCCGACGAGTTCCTGGGCCAGGCGCTCGGTTACCAGAGAGATCGCGCCTACGAGGTCAGCCTGCTGCAAATCGAGCAAGGCTTGCAGCAGTCTCCCGATCATCCCCGGTTGCTGGCGCTGCGCGAGGAAGTCCGCCGGCAACTGCGCGAGGCCAAGGCCGCGCCGCCGGTCGTCCCGCCGGTCACGCCGCCTCTGGACGATGCCGCCCGGCTCGCCGCCCTGCTCAAGCAATGCGAGGCGCATTTAAACGCCAACCGGCTGACTTCGGGCAAGGGGGGCAACGCGGCCGATTGCTACGGCGAGGTCCTCCGGCGGGATCGGGGCAACAGCGAGGCGCAGGCGGGACTCGACCGCATCGCCGACCGTTACGCCGATCAGGCGGCGGCGGCCTTGCGCAAGGGGGACGCCAAGGCGACCCGGAGCGCGCTCGACCGACTGGCGCGGCTGAACCCCTCCCACTTCCGCCTGTCGGAGCTGCGCGAGCGGCTGGCTCAAGCGGAAGCCGCCGCCAGACAACCCGCCGCGCCGCCCCCGGTCGCGACCGCAGAGCCGCCGCCCGCGCCGCCGGAAAAACCCGCCATCCCGACACCGGTCGCCACTTCGGAACCGCCGCCCGCGCCGCCGGAAAAATCCGTCCGATCAGCTCCCGTCGCCACCTCGGAGCCTCAGGCTACCCCGCCGGAGCGCCCGGCGAAACCCGAAGCGCCGCCCATCGATCTGGTCTCGCTTCCCAAACCGGCGACGCAGCCTCCAGCCGAGGCCCCCGACAACGGGCAGGTCATTGCCCAAGACCGTCGCACCCGTCTTTCCAAGACCGAAACCGACAGCGATGTCCGCCCGTCGGTGGCGAGATCGCCGCAAGACACGGCCGGCGAACAACCGCCGCCGGCGCCGGAAACAACCGACAAAACGCGCGCCGCCGAGCAGGCGTGGGCGACGATCAAAGACAGCGGCGACGCCGCCGAAATCGAGCGATTTCTGGCGACTTACCCGAAAAGCCGCCAAGCGTCGGCCGCCCGCGCCAAGCTCAAGCAATTGAAGCAGCAGCCGGGGCTTCCCGCGCGGCTGGCCGTTCAGGCCGACGTGGAAGACGCTCAAGTCACCATCAACGGCCGCAACATCGGCACGACACCCCTGGAAGTGGAGCTAAAACCGGGCGCCTACAAGGTGCGAGTCAGCCGGGAAGGCCATCAAGACTGGAGCGGGCGAGTCGATCTGGCCGCTGGCGACGACAGGACGCTAACGGCCGTCCTGCCCGGAAAGCTGGCGGTGGCGACCGCTCCGCCCGCCAGCCCGCGCCCGCCGCCAGAGCCGGTTCGGGAACCCGAGCCCGAGCCCGAGCCCGAGCCCACCGCAGCCAAAAAACCCGCCGCCAGCCGGGAACCGGCCCCCCCCCCGGAGACCCAGACGGCGACGGTCAACGAAGGGTCGAACTGCCTGCGCGGCAATTGCCGGAACGGTCAGGGCACCTACCGCCACCCGGATGGCAGCGAATATTCGGGAGAATTCCGTAACGCCATGATGCACGGCCAAGGCACCTACGTTTACGCTCGCCGGGGCGAAAAATATGTCGGCGAATGGCGCAACGGCGTCATCAACGGCGAGGGCACCTATTTCTACCGCAGCGGCAACCGCTACCAGGGCGAATGGCGCAACGGTCGCAAGAGCGGGCAAGGCACATACAGCTACGCGAGTGGCGAAAAATACGTCGGCGAATTTGAAAACGATCAGCCGAACGGGCAAGGCACCTATTACTATCGGAACGGCGACCGCTACGAAGGCGAGTGGCGCAACGGCCGCAAAAATGGCCAGGGCGTGATGTACGAGAACGGCAAGAAAATCGTCGGCGAGTGGCGGGACGACCAGAAAGTTCGGGTTTCGGTGGAGCAGTGAGCCGCCACAAAAAAACCGGGGCGGAGACCGGATGCGATCCGAATCTCCGCCCTGGCTCCAACGACCCGTCCTTACGTTTACTTCGGTCGGACTGCGCCGAAACCCGCTTTTGGTTCGATAGTCGGACCCGCGTCCGGGACTCGTCTTGTCCTAGGGCGTGTTCACAGTAACCAGATATAGGCGCATGCAAGATGCAAGAAGGCGTTGAAGCGACTGGCGAGCTTGTCATAGC
>WBZM01003176.1_pt1 | contig 13023 bp, 20 predicted proteins | sample 5204271 | NCBI WGS metagenome assembly WBZM01 (sample SAMN12344346, study PRJNA552823) | activated sludge metagenome | biome: Activated sludge suspended growth; feature: Nitrification reactor; material: Wastewater; isolation source: activated sludge from nitrification reactor of wastewater...
GGGAAGTTATTATGTTGGACTTTAGCTACAAAAAAGATTTATTAGAGATGCTTGCATGGAGAGCAAAATCAATCCTGATTCTGGATCATCATAAAAGTGCAGAAGAAAACCTAAAAGATTTACCTGAAAACGTAGCGACAATTTTTGATATGAATAGATCTGGAGCTATGATTACTTGGGAACATTGCTTTCCAAATAAAGAACCTCCAAGACTTCTTAAACATATTCAAGATAGAGATCTTTGGAAATTTGAATTGGAAGGAACACAAAAAATTCAAGCTGCACTTTTCTCATATCCTTATGATTTTGATTTATGGGAAAGTTTCTTTAGACATGATGAAGTTGTTGATAGATTACTTTTAGAAGGTTGCTCTATAACAAGAAAACACTTTAAAGATATTGAAGAGTTGTTGTCTGTAACGCAAAGAACTATGTTGATTGGAGATGTTGAAGTACCCGTAGCTAATTTACCATATACTATGTCCAGTGATGCATGTCATATTATGTTAAAAAATGCTCCATTTGCTGCATGTTACTATGATACACCAAAACAAAGACGTTTCAGTTTAAGATCTTCAGAAAAAGGAATGGATGTTTCAAAAATCGCTTCTTTATATGGAGGTGGTGGTCATAAACATGCAGCTGGTTTTGAAGTACATAGAGATCATCCGTTGGCATTAGCATGAATATAAAATCAATAGCAGTTACAACTAGTGAAAATTTTGACACAGATACTGTATATGTATTAACTGAAGATAATCAGATTTTTTTATTTTGTTGTAGGCAGTACAAATACCTCATGGATAAAACTTCCAGAAATTTCAAAAGATGAGTAAGATATTTATTTGTGCTGAAACTTATAAAGATGCTGAGATCTGTGCATATATTAAATTAAATTTTCCAACATATCTTGAATGGATATTTGTATTTAATGAAAATACAATAAAAGATTGTTCCAATGGAACTTTATATCTTTATGCGAATTGGTATGATGGAATAAAAGAAACTTCTAAATTCTTAATTGAAGCAAAAAATAAACATTTCACTATTATAACTGTAGAGTGATTGTGGAGTATAATAATGTATTGGGTTAATGTAAAATTTCGTAGATTCAAGAAGTGGACAAAATCTTATACATATAAATCTCAGGAAAAGTTACAACGTAATGATATTGTAATTGTTCCTGTAGATGATTTCTATGATATTGGAAAGATTTATGAAGTGTTAGAAACATTTGATCCAAACCCTAATATTAATTATAAGGACATTGTTTGTAGAATAAATCCTATGATTGAGAAATTTGAAAATGAATTATGACAATATGCTTCTTGGAAGCTTTACAGTAAATCAATATAATCATCTTAAATCTAATTTGATACAAGCTAATAATCTTGTAAATATGATGCTTCAGATTATAGGGATTTATGCCGAAAAAGAAAATTATAAGAATGGATTAAATCATGAATTAGCATTAGATTTCTTATCTAAATTAAATGAGAATAGGATTGAAGCTCCTCAGGTTAACGAGAATAATATAATAAAACCAAACTTTAAAAAATCAAATAATTCCCCGAAGTCGGTTGCATAATGAATACAAAAGAATATTTTCTTGTAAATCTCATTGAAGAACTTTCTGAATTGATTAAAGCATCTTCGAAAGTTCTTCGCTTTTCTCCAGATCATAAATACGAGAAATATGAAAAAACAAATATAGAGAATTTTAAAGAAGAAATGCTAGATGTTCTAGCATTAATTACATTAGTTTGTCAAGAACATAAAATATTGATTATAGAAGAAGATGTAGAAGCTGCTGTTAATAAAAAGATGATGATGTTTCAGAGGGCCAAAGAAATTGGCACAATCATTGATGTTGATAATTGATGGTGATGTAGCAATATATCATTCTTGTAAACCTAGATACCTAGATTCATTAAAAGATGATACATATTTTACAGAGTTAGATTCAGATGGTCATAAGATTATTCCAACATATTCCGAAGAAGAAGATCGTATTTATTTAGAAGAATGTTGGCAAAATTTAAAAAATAAACTTAATTTTTTGTTTGATAAATTTTACACAGATAATTATTTAATGGCTGTGGCAGGTAGTCATAATTACAGAAATTATATGTATGATTTGTATAAAGCAAATCGACATAAAAGACCTAATCCTGTAAGAGGATATGTAAGATCAATACGAGAAAGAGCAATAAAGGAAGAATTAGCAATCGAATCAGCATATGCTGAAGCAGATGACTTAATGAGGACTTGGTCTGAAGAATGTAGATTTAGTAATATTGATTATGTAATTTGTACTATAGATAAAGATTTGAAGTGTATTCCAGGAAAATATTATAACATGGCAAAGGATACTCTTGAGAATATTTCTGAACAGGATGCTATGAGGCATTTTTATGAACAGCTCTTAAAAGGTGATTCTGTAGATAATATTCCGGGACTCTTTCGTGTTGGAGATGTTAAAGCTCGTAAGTGGCTTGAACCATATTCTACAGAAGAAGAGTTTCAAGAAGTTGTTGTGTCTAAATATATTGAATACTACGGAGATGGATGGTATGATCAACTTTTAAGCAATGGTAAGCTCTTATACTTACAGAAGCATGAATTAGACTTTTTTAATCTTCGACATTGGCCCCTTGTACAAGAATTGAGGTCTTTATAATGTTCTACATATATCACCAAAATAACTCCGGTGGGGAATTTATTCGGAATGACAAGGTTGATATTTGTGTAATTATCGAAGCTTTGTCCTCAGAATCTGCTAATATTATTGCAGAAAAAGAGGTTGGAATTTATTTTGATGGTGTTAAAGCTGGTAAGGACTGCCCATGCTGTGGAGATCGCTGGATGCGTTCAAATGAGCGTCTCGGAAAGAGAACTTTAAAAGAACATTGGTACTATTCAGAGGAAACAAAGATTTACCCTCTGAATTGGCATGATCTAAAATAATGGATAAAGATCGATTGGATAGGATTCTGATCGAAGCGTCTACTCGGTCTGATTTAGTCAAATCGAGTAGACATGCTTCTGCAATTATCTACAAAGGACAAATACTATCTATAGGAAATAACAAAAGAAAATCTCATCCATTGATGTTACGTTTTAATAAAGATAGTCCTAAGATTTTTCTTCATGCAGAAATTGATGCAATAATAAAGACAGTTAATAATCATGGAATTGAAATTTTAAAAGATTGTACCTTATATGTGTTAAGGACAACTAAATCAGGCAGAATCGCCTCAAGTGAGCCCTGCGTAATTTGTAAAGAAATTATTAAGGCTTTTAATGTTCAACAAATCTTTTGGAGTTAATTATGCAATGTTTAGATTGTAAATGGTCTGATATGATTTACACACCTTCTCTTGAAAATTTGTATTATTGTAAATATAATCCTCCAAAGTTTTTTGGTTCGAAAAATGATAATTTCCTAGATTATATGAAATGGAGTTATCCTATAGTGCACGAGAATGATTTTTGTAGGCACTTCAGTGAATAATGGACATTGGCAATTTGACAAACAGATGGGCTCTAAAGAGTATGTAGGATTTATTTATTTAATTGTAGACAATTATATGGATAAGTTCTATCTCGGTAAGAAGCTTTATCGAGGTACAGGTGTGATAAACTCAGGGAAAGAGTCCAATTGGAAATCGTATATATCTTCCAGTAAATATCTTCAAACACACATAAATAATCGACCAAAAGAAGAATTTTCTTTTTTGTGTTTAGATGAATATCGGCGAAAGGGAACTTTGGCATATGCCGAAACTTGGACATTATGCTATGTAGAAGCACCAACGTCAGATCGTTGGTTAAATAAAAGAATTGAGGCAATCTCTTGGAAAGTCTCTGAACCAATTTCACAAAAACACAAAGATCGTTTACAGGCAATTATATGCAAATCATGATCGGTTTTCTCGTAGTAATTATCTTCGCTCTAATTGGATATTCCAATTTTCTTATTTTATTTAATGCAGATTTCACACCAATTAATCTCTTTATTCTTGCGATATCCTTAGCAATATTTTTAAATTTTGTAATCAAACAGAAAAAAGATGGGGAAAATAGTTAAATACCATCAGCCATGTTTAGTCTGTCACTCTTCTGATGCAAGACAAATATATGAGGATGGTACCAGTTTCTGTTTTAGCTGCAAGAGATATTTTAACAATAAAGGTAAAGAAGGTGAAATGCCAACACCAAAAATGTTTCAGCAAGTATCATTAGAAGAGATTTCTCGATATAAATCAATTGCACTAAAAGAAAGGAAGATCTCAAAAGAAGTAATGGAATTCTTTGAGGTTAAAGTTTCTTTTAATGAAGATGGAATCATAGATACACATTATTATCCTTATGAGAATGGATATAAAGTTCGAAAATTACCTAAGACTTTCAGTTGGGTAGGTTCTTCAGGTGGTATATTCGGTAAAAAGCAATTTAATGGAGTAAATAAGAAGCTTATAATTACAGAAGGTGAGATAGATGCTTTATCAATAGCTCAAGCTTCTTGGGATAAATATCAGAGAATTTATCCTGTAGTCGCTCTACCTAGTGCAAATGCAACGAAAGAACTTTTAAAAATCCGTGATTGGATTAGAGAATTTCAAGAAGTTGTTTTGTGCTTAGATGAAGATGAAGCAGGTAGAGTAGCTACTGCAGAAGCTGCAAGGATAGTTGGTTATGATAAGGCAAAAGTTGCAAGGCTTCCTTGCAAAGATCCTAATGAAGTTCTCGTTAAAAAAGGCGGAACTGAACTTTTAAATTGTGTTTTTAATGCAATAAAGTATACTCCTAGTGGTATCATATCAAAGGAGGATATTTGGGAAGCATTAGAACAATATAATAAGATTGAATCGGTTCCCTATCCCTCATGTTTGTCAGGACTCAATGAAAAAGTGAAAGGAATGAGATTCGGAGATATAGCTTTATTTGTGTCTGGTACAGGTTGTTTCGATCCTTTTACTAAAGTTAGAATGTATGATAAAACCACCAAATATGTAAAAGATATTTGTGTGGGTGATATTATAATGGGTGATGATGATACCCCAAGAACAGTTTTAGAATTGTTCAAGGGTATTGAAAATATGTATATGATTGAGCTTTCTTCAGGAGAGTCTTTTATTTGTAATGAAAATCATATATTAATTGTTGGTAATTATGAAAGACAGCAGTTGATGGAAGTAAAAGTAAAAGATTACCTAGATCTTGCTATAGAATCACCAGAATTCTTTTATAAGAACTATGTCCAATTTGTGCATGATTATAAAAATAGTAAACAATTTACTGTAAGATGGAGTCATAAAGGTAAGTTTAATGGTTTTATGTTAGATGGAAATCATAGATTTAAATTAGCAAATGGAGTAATTGTAAGGAATAGTGGTAAGTCAAGCTTAATTCGAGAAATTATTTACCACATTCTAGAACATACACAAGAATCTGTTGGTATTGTTGCCCTGGAAGAATCTCCTGCAGAAACAGCTAGAAAGCTTTCAAGTCTTGTATTAAACAAAAATAGTGCTAAAGAGCAAATACCATTAGAAGAATTGAAAGTTGGATTTGACAAACTCTTTGGAACTAATAGAATAGTAATGCTAGACCATCAAGGAGCTATGACAGATAATAGTATTCTTGATCAATTAGAATATATGGCATTGGTTGGTTGTAAATACATCTTCATTGATCATATTACTATTCTTGTATCTGAAGGAGTTGAGGGCCTCACAGGAAATGAATCACAAGATAAAATGATGAATGAGTTGCTTAAGTTAGTTAAACGGCATAATGTCTATATTGGGCTGGTATCACATTTAAGAAAAACACCGAATCAAGCAAAAAGTTTTGAAGAAGGTAAGTTACCATCATTGGACTCTATTCGTGGTTCAGGCTCTGTAAAACAAATTTCTATGGATGTTATTGGTTTTGCACGCGATATGACTGCAGAAGATATTCGGATTAGAAATCAAATAAAAATGTCTGTATTAAAATGCAGACATACAGGCTTAACAGGACCAGTCAACGGCTGCTATTATGATTATGAAACTGGTCGGTTAAAAGAAAATTCACAAGAATTTTTAAGCATAGATGATATGACATGATTAGCGTAATTAATTTAAAATTCTATCATCCTTCTAATATGATTTATATCGGTCGATATAATAAATATGCGAACTTAAATAAATCAATTTTAGCAAATCCTTTTAAAATAACAGATACATTAACTAGAGAGGAATCTATAGCAAAATATAAAAATTGGTTACTTAGAAATATAGAAGCAAAAACAGCTGTCTATGATTATCTGAAGAAAATTCAGAAGGCTTCACAATCTAGAGATATTCTTTTAGGCTGTTGGTGTAAACCAGAAGCTTGTCATGGTGATGTCATTAAAGAGATTCTGGAGACAAGAAAACTATGATTGCAAGTATGTATAACACTTATGTTAAACCTTACTTAACGGAAGAGCTTCCTTCCATACCTGGTCTTTATTTATATGTAAAAGAAGAACAAGATTCATTATACTATTATGTAGATCTTGTTAATGTTAATTTTAGAAAAGATTTGAATTGTTTAGTTGCTGATTCAAATACATGGTATACATATTTTCCTGTACATCGTGTAGAAAAAGAAGTAGGTCCAGGTAAATGGACAAAACAAATCACTCTAGGAAATTAATATGTTTAAGAAACAGGTAAAACTTTGTAATAACTGTCAATATTCAATCAATAGGGATGAAGATTTTGAATCTAAATTATATTGTATTAATCCAGAAGCAAATAAAAATAATATAGAATATTTAACAAAAATAAAATCAGAAGATTTTATTTATTCTTGCAGATCTGCAAGATCCCTTTCTGATAGTTGTACAGAGGCTGGAAAGTATTATGTCTCACTTTAAAATACCGCCATTAAATCTTTTAAATATTAATAGCTTTATTTATTTGATTTTTAAGCATCCATTACTCGTACCAGATAATGAAGAAAGAATGCAAACTATGTAAATGGTCAGCTCCTGTTATTGCAGGATTTGATTTAACATATACTTGTGAAAATCCAGTATTGATTAGAAAAGAAATTGACTGTTATGAATTAAGGAAGGATCCTTTTCTTTGCGGTCCTAATGGTAAATTTTGGGAATCTAATTCATTATACCGAGTATCAAATGAGTACTATTATGGCTAAATTTTGTACAGATTGTAAATGGTCCTTAGTACACAATCGTTATACATTATTGTGTACACATCCAAAGATTCTGAAAAAATCTCCTGAGATGTTAACTAAAGTAAATCCAAAAGGACTTCCGTGTATTGAACAGCGAGTAAATTCGTGGTTTCATCCATGTGGACTAAAAGGACGTTTGTGGGAGTTTAATACAGAAAAGTCATGAACCAATATATTGAAGAGAAGCCTCAGAGTTTCCATAAGATATTATCAAGAGATATATACGCCAAATGGGAAGATCCCTATCAAAATACGGATATTCCTGTTATTTGTTTCATGAAGAAAGAAGATGTCATCAAATATCAGATGACTAGATATCACTATAAATCGGACGAAGAAGCCTTTAAAGACTTCCTAGTCAATAACTATGCAACGGAAATTATAATACATGAATGATATCGTAACCAATTGGAGTCCTGTGGGCTACCTTACTTATAAGAGAACTTATGCCAGGCTTCTTGATCCTGATCTCGGTCCAGATTCTCCCACGGAAGAATGGGAAGATACAATCGAAAGAATCTTAGATGCATGTAAATATCAAATCAAAGTTGGATTTACAGAGGATGAAGAAGATCGTCTAAGGGAATATATGCTTAAATTGAAAGGATCTGTAGCAGGAAGAATGTTGTGGCAATTAGGCACACATACTGTAAGTCGCTATGGACTTGCTTCTTTGCAGAATTGTGCATTTACAGTGGTTGATGATCCGATTAAGCCTTTCTGTTGGTGTATGGACATGCTGGCGCTAGGATCCGGAGTAGGATTTAATATTCAAAGAGAAAATGTAGAGAAGCTTCCTCCTGTCAAATCCTGGTTCAAGGCTCCAAAACGATTGGATGATGGTGGCGCTGATTTTATTGTGCCAGATTCACGAGAAGGCTGGGTACAGCTTCTAGGCAAAACACTTAAGTCAGCATTTTTATCCGCAACACCAAATAAAGGAACTTTTACTTACAGTACCCAGATTATCAGATCTAAGGGAAAGGTAATAAAAGGTTTTGGTGGATTGGCATCTGGTGCGGAAGAACTTGTAAAAGGAATTGATAAAATTGCTAAAGTTCTAGAAAAAAGGAGGGGACGTAAAATTCGCCCAATTGATGCACTGGATATTATGAATATTATCGGTGCGATAATTGTAAGCGGCAACGTCAGGCGTTGTTTACCGGCAGGAACTATGGTACATACTTCTGGTGGTCTGAAACCTATAGAAACAATAGAAAAAGGTGATAAAGTACTTACTGATAGTGGTTATAAAAATGTCTTAAATACTTTTGATCAAGGTAAGCAGTTTACAGTCAATATAAAAACACAAGATGGTGTTCTTGAATGTACGCCAAACCATCGTGTTGCTGTAATGACAGGTATAGATAATTTTGAATGGAAAGAAGCGGGTTTATTGAGTTCAGACGATAGGCTTTGTACAACTAGAACACCTATAGATAATTTTGTTACAGAACTTCCTTCTTTTGAAGGTTTAAAAATACCTGAATTAGATGCAGACTTAGCTTGGTTAATTGGTGCCATACATGGTAATGGTTATGTGTATTTAGGTACAAAAAATAGTGGTGCTTCAGTTAATTTAGAATTTAATGCAAATGATGTAGAAGAACGTGAAAAGGCTGCGCAACAGCTTTCGCGTTTTGGAGTAAATCCAAAAATATATAAAACAGACGGACAATATTCTTTTAAAGTTACAGCATATTCAAAGATATTAGCAGAATATTTTTATTGTTATGTAAAGCAGCCAAAAATAAGTATTACAATTCCTGATTTTATCTTAAATGGCTCTTATAATGTAAGACTTGGTTATGTTGCTGGTGTGTTAGATACAGATGGATCTGTCAATCACACACCTGTAAGATTGTGCTCTAGTATATACAAAGAGTATTTGATTCAACTACAGCAATTGATGTATTCCTTAGGTCTTGAAACTAGATTTGAAACAGATGCCCCTTCAAAAAATCCTAGAAAACAAAATATGTATCATTTAAATATTATAAGCGATTTTGTTAAAACTGTTATTGAAGACTCTGGGCAATTATGCAAAGTACTTAGAAGAGGAAACAGAGATAATTATGGTAATACTTATATACAAGAGTGGCTGTATCCTTATCATATAAGAAACCCAAGTTCTGGTGGCGGAAAGAATCGTGAGATTGCTGTCAGAAGATTTTCTGAAGAAACAGGAATATTTCCAAAGCTAATTCCAACCAAAGTTCTTGATGTCTGTGATGGTCGTATTGTAAATACGTATGATATTGAGGTTGAAGATAATCATTGTTTCTTTGCAAACGGCTATTTAGTACATAATTCTGCTCAGATTGCTTTATTTGATCCCGATGATTTAGAATGTTTACTTGCCAAGAGATGGGATTTAGGCAGTATTCCATCTCATCGTGCAATGTCGAATAACTCAGTTATTTGTAATAATCTAGATGATTTACATGAGTTCTTCTGGGATACATATAATGGTAATTCAGAACCATTAGGTTTGATTAACCTTGAATTATCGAAGAAATGCGGTAGGCTGGGTGAAACGCAATACCCAGATCCTAACATTCAAGGCTATAATCCTTAGTCGCATAGGGACTTAGAAGAGTAATCTTCTTAGCAAACTCACTTAAAAACGGTGAAACTCTTTATCTAAAGACAATACCGTGCCAATCCGTTATGGAGGGTGTAACGACTATGAAAAAAGATCTGATTAAAAGACTGTATTCTTACTCAATGTTTGATGGTCATTTAGCCTTTTTCGGCAATTCAGTTAATGCTGCACTTGTCGTTAATATGCTAGAAGAAAATCAAGATTATATTGAGCAAGTAATTAAGTCTGTGGAAGAAATCCCTTTATCTTATCAATTAACAAAACCGAAAATCTATACAAAAGACGGTTTTAATCGAAAACAGCAACTAAGACTTCAAACAAAGAATCATCCAGTATTTACAAAAATTCGAGAAAGAATCTATATAAATACTCATAAAACATTTGATCCTCATATGGCTGCGATGTTTGATGAAGAAATGCTAGCAATAGCTTTTATGGCTGATGGTAGTTGCTATTTGGATAAGAGATGGGAAAATGCAAAACCTAGTTTTAGGTTGCATTTAAATAACTGGACTTATGGTGATTTGATGTTGTTCAAAAAATGTTGTAAAGATTCTTTTGAACTAGAAATCAATACACGTAAGAAAGGTAATAGATATGATCTTGCAGTTCCAACAAATTACTCAAAATTATTTGTTGAGATTGTAGAACCATATATTCTTCCATCATTTCAGTACAAACTCGAACAGTGAGCTCCATCTTTGATGGATGATGATATAGTCTGAACTGCATAGTAATATGCAGAGAATAGCAGAAATGACTATTCCTCAATTTTTATTGAGTAACAATTTGTGTGCAGAGCAATCATTAGAAGATAAAGAAACATGTGTATCAGGAGATACATTAATCCAAACTCGTGAAGGTGCCTTTAGAATTGATTCGTTAGTCGGAAAAGAAGTTGAAATTTTTAATGGAGAAAAATGGAGTAAGGTAAAACCATTCTTAGCAGCTGAAAAAGATTTAGTATTCAGAATCACTTTTAATGATGGTTCTATTCTAGATGTAAATGAAGATCACGAATTTCTTTTAGAAGGTAATAATGCAACTTGGTATAAAAGAAAAACTTTAGATATTAAATTTAAAAAAGATAAAATGCCAAAGTACTCGTTGCCTTTTATTGAAGGTGATGAAGATGAAATGGCATATACTTTAGGTGCATTTACAGGAGATGGCTATGTAGATGGAAATAAAGCATTTATTTATACACCTGAAAGTAAATATCCTTTAATTGATCACTATGAGAATATTTTAAATATTTATCATGTTAGAATAAAGATTGATATTGAATTAAGTCTTGCTAAGGATTTGCGTGATAGAGAAAAAGGTCTTCCTGAAAAGATAATGATGTTTAATACGAAATCAGCATTAGCTTTTATTGCAGGCCTTATTGACACAGATGGTTCAATTACAAATACAAATAATATTGAAAGTTATACTATTTATAGTACATCTATAAAAAAATTAAGAGATTTACAAATTTTAGCAAGACGTGCAGGTATTAATTCTACTTCAATAAGTTTAATGGCTCCGAGTTTTAATAAAGGTAGAAATTTTGATTTGTATAAATTTCATTTTTATACTTTTGAATGTAAGAAGATTCCAACAAAATTAAAGATAGCTACAAACTTTGGAGAAATTACACAAAAGCATCCTATACATGATACTCTTATAAGTAGAGAAAAAAGAGTAAAACCGGTTGATATTTCTGTTCTTGGAGAAATGCCTGTATATTGTTTTGAAGAACCAGAAAGACATATGGGCGTCTTTGGAAATCATCTTACTTTCCAATGCTGTTTAGCTACTGTGTTTTTACCTAATATTGAGAGCAAGGAAGAGTTTTTAGATATTCTCGAATTGTTATACAAAGTAAATAAGCATGCTTTATTACTTCCGTCACATCACCCAGAAACCGAAGAAGTAGTTCATAGAAATCTCAGAATGGGAATTTCTGTATCTGGTGTGTTACAAGCCACACAGGAACAATATTCCTGGCTTAGTGACGGTTATGAGTATATTAGAGACTTTGATTCAAAATACTCGGAAGTCAATAAACTTCCTCCTTCTATTAAGCTAACTACAGTCCAACCTTCTGGCTGTATAAAGAAAGAATCTTTAATTGAAACAGAGATTGGTTTACTTTATTTAGAAGAACTTGGAGACATTTCTGGAGAAAAATGGCAAGACTTAAATATTGATGTTGCTCAAGAAAATCAAAGAACACTTAGTACAAAATTTTATGTAAATGGTCTTGCTGAAACAAAGAAAATAAAACTTGATAGTGGTATTGAATTAGAGTCTACTTTTAGTCATAAATTCAGAATTATTAAAGATAATAAATATGTTTGGAAAGAAGCTCAAGATTTAAATGAAGGAGATAGAATTGTTTATGCTTTAGATACAATAATTGAAAGACCTTATTTTAAATTAGATAAATTTGAGCAATATTCAAAAACAAATTCGATTTTAATAAATCAACCAGATTTATTAGATGAAGACTTGGCATATATTCTTGGTCTTTACTATGCAGATGGTTCTACCCATACTAAAGGAATCCGTATTTCAGGAAACACAACAACTAAAAAAGAAAATCTTTATCATGTTGCAAATTTATTTTCAGAGATTTTTAGAGTAAATCCTAAAATTTATGAGAAAACTGATAGTGTAAACTTAGATCTCTATGTAACTTCTAAAAATTTACTTAAATGGTTAGATATAAATAATTTAACAAAATCTTCTCCAATTAAGATTCCTTTTCAAGTTAGATGCTCTCCAAAAAATGTAATTAAGGCTTTTATTGATGGCTTTTTCTCAGGCGATGGAGATATTAAGCCTAATGGCACAAGAAGATTTACAACTACCTCAAAACAATTTGCAGAAGAATTAGTAATATTAATGCGTTCTGTAGGAATTGATGGAAAGTTTAAAGAAATGCCTCCAACGTCTAGTAGTTGGGGAAACAAGATGAGATACCAAATCTCAGAAAGAAAAGGAAGAAATGCAGAATCTAGATATCTTTCTAAAGAATTAAAAGAGACATGGAATACCTTAGATAATTTCGGATTTTATAATTGTAGTACTGATAAAATTGTTAGTATCATAGATAGTAAATGTGAAACCTACGATATTGAAGTTCCTGAAAGAAATACTTATATTGCAAATTCTTATATCTCTCATAATACACTTTC
>WBZM01003177.1_pt1 | contig 13021 bp, 11 predicted proteins | sample 5204271 | NCBI WGS metagenome assembly WBZM01 (sample SAMN12344346, study PRJNA552823) | activated sludge metagenome | biome: Activated sludge suspended growth; feature: Nitrification reactor; material: Wastewater; isolation source: activated sludge from nitrification reactor of wastewater...
GGGCTCAGAAGACTCATCCACAGTGGTTTCTTCTGAAGATTCTGTAGCAGTCATGGACTGAATGTTACACGGATCCATGTAACCATCTGCCTGTCGTCCCATCCTCGCGGGACGACCACAGAAACCTGCCCCTTCACTGATCGTAGGAGGATGGTGTGAAGGGGCTCCGCAGGTTGAGCCTCAGGCGGCCCGGGCGGTGCTGCCCTGGCCCATGATCTGGTCGATCTCGGTGGTGAGTCCCGGGGAGTGTCTGACCCGAAAGTCGGGACCCAGCTTCAGTTTGCGTTCGCGCTCACCGTCGACAACCATCACGACGTCGGAATCGCCCTGATGCTGGTCGAAGACCGACTTCATCTCCTCCAGAGTGTCGAGTGACATCTGCTCGGCCGCCACCCGGACCACGAAGGGCTCGTTCTTCTTGCGGTAGGCCTCGCGGGCCTTCTCGATCTGGGCCTCGGAAGGGTTGTAGAGCTCCGCGTCGCGCACCATGATCTTGATGCCGTCCTCGGTGTGGTCGACGATCCCCTTGATCATGACGACCTCGTCCATCTGGACCAGCTGCTGCTTCTCGGAGCGCTCGAGGTCGAAGAGCAGAAGCTCGACCTTTTCCTCGATGTCGCTGAGGGTGGCGAAGGCGATCGGCTTGCCCTTGCGGCTCCTGATCTTCTTGTACTCGGTGATCAGTCCGCCGATTTTCACCTTGGAGCCGTCTTTCTGGTTCTTCAGTTCGGCCAGACTGCAGTCGGCTTCGGCCAAGATCGCTTCCTTCAGCCCGTCGAGCGGATGCGAGGACAGGAATGTGCCCATCACCTCTTTTTCCAGGGCGAGCAGTTCCTTCTGGCTGAACTCCACTTCAGAGATCGGCTCATGACTCCCGCCGGCAGTCTGGTCTTCGTCCCCACCGAGGTCAAAGATCGATCCTTGTCCGAGCATCGCGTCGGACTGCGCCTTGGCACCGGCTGCTGTCGCGTCGGGAAGCCTTTCCAGCATTCCCTGCCTGGACCCCGGCAACAGGTCGAAGGCGCCGCACTTGACCAGGGATTCAACGGCCCGCTTATTGACGGCGCGGTTGTCGACCCGCTCGCAGAAATCCCAGAGCGACTCGAAAGGCCGGTCCTCCCGGGCCCGGATGATCGCTTCGACTGCCGAGTAACCGACATGCTTGACAGCGTCGAGGCCGAAACGGATGTCGGTGCCATCAACGACAAAACTGTGGTCGGAAATGTTCACGTCCGGCGGCAGGACCTGGATACCCATCGAGGAGCAGTGGCTGACGAAGAACGGCACCTTGTCCTTGGTGCTCATCACCGATGAAATGACCGCTGCCATGTACTCGGCCGGGTAGTTGGCCTTGAGGTAGGCGGTCCGGTAGGAAATCAGCGCGTAACAGGCCGCGTGGGACTTGTTGAAGGAGTAGTCAGCGGCCGCTTCATTGGTGCTCCAGAGGAACTCGGCCAGGGTTTGATCGGTTCCTGATGCCGTGAGCCCCTCCATGAACTTCGGCTTCATCTCGGCCATCAGGTCACGCTTCTTCTTGCCGATCGCCTTTCGGAGATCGTCAGCCTGGGAAGGCGAGAACCCTGCCATTTCCTTGGCAACCGCCATCAGCTGCTCCTGGTAGAGGAAGCAGCCATATGTCGACTCGGTGATCTCGCGGAGTCTTTCGTCGCTGTACTCGACCGACTCCGGATCGTGCTTGCCCTTGGCGTACTTGGGAATCTCGCTCATTGCCCCTGGCCGGTAGAGGGAGACCAGCGCCGTGATGTCATCGAATTCGGTCGGCACGACCTTGCGCATCGCCTCGCGCATGCCGTCCGACTCGAGCTGGAAGACCCCGATCGAGTCCCCCCTTGCCAGCATCTCGTAGGTCACCGGATCATCAAGGGGGATCTGACCGATGTCTATCTCGATCCCGCGGGAACGTTTGATGATGTCCACCGCATCGTCGATCACGTCAAGGTTTCGAAGGCCGAGGAAGTCCATCTTCAGCAGCCCGATTTCCTCGATCGGCACCATCGAATACTGGGTCACGGTCTTGAACTGCTTGACCGGCTTCCCGTCCTCTCCGATCGCGGGTGGCGCCGACTTGTCCTCGACCAGCTGCAGGGGAACGATCTCCTTCAGCGGTCTCCCCGAGATGACCACCGCGGCGGCATGGATCGATGTGTTTCGGATCTTTCCTTCGAGACCCCGGGCCGTGTCGATGATCTTCGCGGCGTCTGGATCCGAGTCGTAAGTCTTCCTGAGGTCCTGGCCCTCCTCCAGGCATTCCTTGAACGAGGGTGACCTGCCCATGATCGGTTCCGGGATCTCCTTGGCGAGCCGGTCACCGGTCGCATAGTCGAAGCCGTGGACGCGGGCGGCGTCACGGACGGCAGCCCTGGGAGCCATCTTTCCGAAGGTGATGATCTGGGCGACCGAATCGGCCCCGTACTTCTCGGTCACGTAGGCGATCATCCGGTCCCGGCCTCGGACCGAGAAGTCGATGTCAATATCCGGCATCGACTTTCGTCCCGGGTTCAGGAATCGCTCGAAGAGCAGGTCATGTTCGACCGGATCGAGGTCGGTGATCCCCAGCGCGTAGGAGACGATCGAACCTGCGGCCGAACCGCGGCCTGGGCCCACGGCGATGCCGTTCTCCTTGGCGTAGTGAACGAAATCCCAGACGATCAGGAAGTAGGACGGAAAGCCCATCTCCTCGATCACCTTGAGCTCGAATTCCATGCGCTCCCGGGCTTCGGCCGGGACCGGGTCGCCGTAGCGCTCCTTCAGCCCTTGCTCGGCAAGCCGCCGCAGCATCCCGGACTCGGTCTCGTCACTGCCAGTCGGGAACGAGGGAAGGAGAATGCGGCCGAGGGGAATTTCGATCTCGGTCCGGTCGGCGATCTCCAGGGTCGAGGGAATGGCCTCGGGCCATTCGGCGAACTCCCGATGCATGCGCTCGGCATCCTTGAGGAAGAACTCGTTGGTGTCGAACTTCATCTTCGGGTCACTCAGCGTGGACTTGGTCTGGACGCAGAGCAGGGCGCTGTGATTCAGATGGTCTTCTTCACGCAGGTAATGGACATCCGCCGTGCCGACCAGCGGTCGGCCTACTTCGCGCGCGATACTGGCGATCTGTTCGTTGGCACGGTTCTGTTCGGCGATCCCGTTTTTCTGGACCTCCAGGTAGACCTGTTCGGGACCGAAGACCTCGATCAGCTGGTCCAGATGCTCCCTGGCCTCGTCCGGGCGGTCCTCCACCAGCCGGCGCACGAACCTCGCCTGCAGGCAGCCGGTTAGGACGATCACCCCCTCCGAATGCCGGCTCAGAAGCTCCATGTCCACGTTCGCCTTGCCGCGGTGGTAGCCCTCGAGGAAGCCTTCCGAGGAGAGAGCCACGAGGTTTTCGAAGCCGGTGTTGTTTTCGGCCAGAAGGGTGAGGTGGTTTCGCTCGTAACGCCCGGCTGTCTTGACCGCTTCACGGTCATCGACGAAGTAGGCCTCAATCCCGAGAATCGGCTTTATGTCATTGGCCCGGCATGCCTTGTACATGTCGAGCGCGCCGTTCATTACGCCGTGGTCAGTCAGGGCCAGGGCCGGCATGTCAAGCTCAGCCGCGCGGGCCGCCATCTCCTTGATGTTGCATGCCCCATCCAGCACGGAATGCTCACTGTGAACGTGAAGGTGAACTACCTGACTGCGGCTGGATGGAACCGAACTCATCGCCCGACCATGATGGCAACTCTGCATGACGTCACGGCCGGCGTTTCGTGCTCGCCGCGGACGCTTTTCCCGCAAGGTGCGGGAAGCTCGGCATCAGCTCAAGGCCTCAGCCGCGCCCGGCCAGATAGCTGCCCATTCTGGCCAGTGATTCGGGATCTTCAAGCGCTCCGATCAGAGCGCGGGCGTCTTCGATCGAGTTGGCCGTGGATCCGGACTCCTCGGCGACTTCGTTGACGTGTCGCTTGGTCAGCTCGAGTGAATAGGAGGGCTGGGCGGAGAGCCTGGCAGCCAGCTCATCCACTTCTTCGGCGAGTCGGTCCGGTTCGGTGACCCGGTTGAGGAAACCGAGCGCCTTCGCCTCCTCGGCCCCGAACTCCCGGCAGGTCAGAACGAGCTCCTTGGTCGCCGCCGGACCGATCTCGCGGACCAGGCGGGGTATGCCGCCCCAGGCGAGCGGGATGCCGAGATCCACCTCCGGAATCGAGAAGAGGGTGTCCGCCGCCGCGATCCGCAGGTCACAGGCCGCAGCGATGACCAGGCCACCCCCGACACAATGGCCGTGAATGCGGGCGATGGTCACGGGCCGCATATCGGTCAGGGCGTCAGCCATCCTCCGGCCCAGGTCCGCGGCCTGAAGTCTGCCTTCCTCGCTGGTGTCGGCATCACTCTGGCCGAAAGTGGTCAGATCGGCCCCGGCAGAGAAAGCGCGGCCTTCGCCCCGCACAACCACGACCTTGACTTCCTCCTGCCCGCTGTACCAGTCCGCCGCCGAAATCAGCTCCTCGAGCATCTGGCCTGAAAGCGCGTTCAACTTCTCCGGTCTGTTCAGCAGGAGCTCGCCGGTCGCCCCATCGGCAGAGACCTTGATCGCTTCGAAAGGCGGCGGGGCAGTAGGCGCGGGCACAGGCTCATCCTACGAGACGGCGGCCGGTAGGCTCGGGCCATGATCTACCTCCTGAGACACGGAGACGCCGAGCCTGACCAGGGTGCCGGTGATGCCGCCCGGAGACTCACCGAGAAGGGCGAGGCCCAGTCGATTGCGGCCGGACTAGCGATGGCCAGGCTAGGGATCAACGTGGACACCTGCCTTGCCTCCCCCAGAGTTCGTGCCTTCGATACGGCAACCCTGGCCTGCCGTGCACTGGGCGTGCCGGTCGAGTCCGTTGATGCGATCGGCTATGACGACTACGACAGCCTCGAACTTGCGGCGGGTCGTGGCGACACACTGCTGGTCGGCCACGAACCCGACATGTCGATGGAAGTTGCCCGAATCACCGGAGCCAACATCAAGATGAAGAAGGGTGGCCTCGCCATCCTCGACCGCAACATCCTCAAGGCCCTCCTGCGCCCCCAGGATCTGGCTGCCATCGCCCGGAACTAGGCGCAGGACCAGGCGCTGGCGCCGACGTCTGCCCAGATCAGGGCGGCGATCCTGTCCTGCTCGGCCTTCGAAGCCTCCTGGGGCAGCCCCTCCCCTCCGTACGCCTCCCAGGTCGAAGGAATGATCTGGTAGGCCCCTCCTGCCCCGCTGGACGGATTCAGGGCGGAGTAGTCGCCTCCGGACTCGCACATCACGATGTAGGTCGGGATCGAGTAGGGGCCACCGAGGTTCTGGGCTACTTCCTCCTCGGCCTGTTCCGCACTCACCTCTTGCTGTTTTTCGATCTTGTTCTGCCAGCCGGCGATGTCTCCCTTGAGCGACTCGATGCTGGCTTCCCTCTCGGCGTTTGCCGAGGCGAGGGTCGCTGCGCTGGCCTCTGCTTCAGCCCTGACCGCGGCGATCTGGTCACGCGCGGCGGCCAGTGCTGCGTTGTGGGCATCGACTGCCTGCCTGGCCTCGGCCAGTCCCCCGACCTTCCCTTCGAGGTCGCGACGCAGCTCGGCAACCCTCCTTGTCAGACGCTCGTCCGAGTCCTGAATCGCCGTGAGGTACGCGGTACCGGAGGCCAGCTGGCCAAACGACGAGGCTCCCATCGCAAGATCGAGAGTGTCGGGCACTCCGCCGCTTATGTAGATCGCGACCAGCCGTTCGGCCAGGAACTTTCGTGCGCGCTTGAGCCTCTGACGGGACTCCGCGAGTGCTGCCTCGGCTTCGTCCAGCCTGGCCCCCAGCTCGGCTGATCGTTCGGTCCCGGCCGCCAGGAGGTCGGAGAGCCCCGCTTCCCGGGCGGCCGCCTGTTCGGCTTCCGCCTGGGCGGCTTCAAGTTCGGAGCGGCTGGCATCGATCGCGGCTGCTTCGTTTTCGATCCGTTCGCGGGCAGCGGACTGCTTCTGCTCGAGGGTGAGCGCCGACGCGGGGCCGGAGCCAGCGATGAGCAACAGGGCGCAGGCGAAAGCCAGCGCGAGGCCACCCGCCAGGGCGGCGAAAGCTGTTCGAGTTGGAGCCAAAACGCGGAGCGTTCACCGTAACGGGGTCACGGGGCTCCACCCGTGACCTGCCTCACAGCCGCAAGATGCCTTGCGGCCGGTGTTGCCGAAACTATGCCTCGGGCGTCTCGCGGGTCAGGGCGTAACCGACTGTACCTCCGATGATGGCGAGAATCGCCAGCCCCATCGCCGCGCCGACTCCAGCCAGCAGGCCCCTGTTGTTCGAGGCCTTGCGGCGAAGGAACATCCACCCCAGCTTGACTACGGCCATTCCGATCAGCTTGTAGATCATTTGCCTTACTCCTTGCCGTTGCGGTTTCGGACCTGATGAGCCATCCGGCTCTGAAGCGAAAAGAGTTCAATGAACCCGGGAGCCGCGTTCTGCGAGAAGTCGCCTCCCGATGCGCCAAAGGATGCGAGGTTCTCGTCGTAGACGGCGAACTCCGATTTCCTCGCGACCGGCGTAACCGAGCCCTTGTACAGCTTGAGCGTCACTTCTCCGGTGATGAACTCGTTGGCGGAGTCCATGTAGGCGTCGAGGTCATGCCGGAGCGGCTCGAACCAGAGTCCGGCGTAGACCATGTATGCCCAGTGCCGGTCGAGAGAGTGCTTGAAGTTGTTCTGGTGAATCGTCGAAACGACCTTCTCCAGGTCCTGGTGGGCGGTAAGCACCAGCGCCGCGGCCGGCACTTCGTAGATGTCACGCACCTTGAGACCAACGATCCGGTCTTCGATGTGATCGACGATGCCGCAGCCGTGGCGGCAGCCGGCCTCGGCCGCCGCCTCGAGCAGCGGGACCAGTTCCATTCGCTCACCGTTGAAGCTGACCGGACGACCAGCTTCAAATCCCAGGGTGACGAGCTCCGGTTCGTCCGGTGCTTCCTCGGGACGGGTCACGAGCTGGAATACGTCATCCGGAGGGGCGCTTCCGAGCTGCTCGATCACCTTGCCCTCGGAGGACCGTCCCCAGAGGTTGTCGTCGATTGAGTACGGCGACACCGAAGTGCCACCCTTGAGAGGAATACCGTGCTTCCGGCAGTACTCGAGTTCTTCCTCGCGTCCGATCTGCCATGCCCGCACGGGAGCGATCATCTTCAGGTCGGGATCCAGCGTTGCGACGGTGCCTTCGAGCCTCACCTGGTCATTTCCCTTTCCGGTGCAGCCATGGGCGAGCGTGTCGCAGTTGAACCGGGCCGCGACTTCAACCCCGAGCTTGCCGATCAGGGGACGGCCAAGTGAGGTGAAAAGCGGATAGCCGCCACCGTAAAGAGCGTTGGCCTTGATCGCGGGGAGCACGAAGTCCTCGGCAAACTCCTCACGGGCGTCGATCACCACCGATTCGATCGCCCCCATCTGCTTCGCCTTATCGAGAATCGCGTCGTAATCCTCGCCGGGCTGGCCCAGGTTGACCGTAAGGGTCACCACCTCGGCCTCGTAAGCCTCCTGGATCCAGTGGAGCATGACGCTGGTGTCGAGCCCGCCCGAGTAGAGCAGCACGACACGGTTTACCTCCTCCGGCCGGGCCTCGTAGGAGGCGACCGGACCGGGGAGTGAATCGAGTGAGATGTCGGTCATCCGGGGCCGATCCCGCCGCTGCTCGAGCCGCTTCCACTGCTAGTGCCCGAATCGGGCGTCACGCCGCCCGATGAGCCCCCGGTGTCGGTGCCGGTGCCCGTGTCAGTTCCTGTGCCGGTGTCGGTGCCCGTACTTGTGTCCGGGCTTATCCCGCCGCTATCCGTTCCCGAAGTATCGGGAGTGGTCGGCGTGACCCCGCCGTCGTCATCGTCGGTGGTGCCGGTTTCGCCGGTCTCACCGGTCGGCGTCACGGGAACTACGGGAACGGTGACACCCGTCTCACCGGTCGTCGCGGTGTTATCGGAATCATCGCCACCCGAGCTGATCACCAGCACGGCAATGATCAGGCCGATGATCACCGCAACCAGCACGATGATCAGGTTTCGAAGGTGCTTCTGCTTCTCTTCGGGCGTGTAATGCGGGCCGTCATCCCGCCTCCGGCGGGGCGGCTCATCATTTCTCATCACTCTTGTGGGGTCATCACTCACGGGTATCTCCAGTCACTTTGATTCGACCGGATGGTACCCGGCCAGTACTTCGGCTATCACCTGGGCAGCGCGGTCAGCCTGCTCATCGGTCAGAACAAACGGGGGCAGCAGGCGAAGCGAGTCCGGCCTGGGCGCATTGGCCACGAGACCTTTCTCCAGCAGGGCCGCGTTCACCTCTCCCGACGGGATGCCGTCAGCCAGCCTGACACCGATCATCAGTCCCCGGCCCCGCACTTCGGCCACCTGGTCGATCGCTGACAGAGAAGACATCAGGTCGTCTCCCAGAGAGCGGATCCTCCGAAGCATCGCCGGGTCATCAACCAGGTCGAGCACGGCCAAAGCGGCACTGGCGGCAACGGGTCCGGCGGCGAAGGTCGAGCCGTGGTCTCCTGCGGTGAGTATCTCTCCGGTCTCGGCGTTTCCGATGCATGCTCCCACCGCTGCGCCTCCCCCGAGCGCCTTGGCAGTGGTGATCACGTCCGGCCTCACCGGTCCCTGTTCGTAGGCCCACAGAGAGCCTGTCCTGCCGACCCCGGTCTGCACCTCGTCGAAAATCAGGAGTGCCCCTGACTCGTCGCAGGCCCGGCGGGCAGCGAGAAGAGTCTCGTCGGAGAGCGGGAAGACTCCGGCTTCGCCCTGAATCGGCTCGATCAGGATCGCGGCGGTGTTCTGGTTGACCGCGGCGACGAGTGCCGAGGCATCGTCAAACGAAACCGACCTGAATCCGGGCAGCATCGGCGCGAAATCGGGGTTTTTGGAGAGGCCCGGAGTTGCGGAAAGCGATCCATAGCTGCGGCCATGGAAGTCACCGTCGAAGGAGATGATCTCGGGGTTCTCGATTCCGCGGGCCCGGGCGGCCTTGCGGGCGATCTTGATCGCACACTCGTTGGCCTCCGTCCCGGAGTTGCAGAAGAAGACCTTGCCTCCGAGCGAGCTCTCGGAGAGTCGTTTCGCCAGCTCCACCATGGGACCGGTGTAGAACAGATTGGAGACGTGAAGAAGCTCGCCGGCCTGTTCGCGAATCGCCGCGACCACCTCGGGGTGACAATGCCCGACCGATGCGACCGAAATGCCACCGAGGAAGTCGATGTACTCGCGACCCTCGTCGTCGAAGAGCAGGGCCCCTTCGCCTCGCACGAACTCGACCGGAGCACGCTTGTAGGTCTGCATTACGTACCTGGCCTCGTCGGCCACGATCTGCCCGATCACGGGGTCACCATCGTTCCGATGCCGGCGTCAGTGAAGAGTTCGAGCAACAGCGAGTGCGGACGGCGGCCGTCGATGATGTACGCGTTCTGGGCACCACCCCGAATCGCGTTCACGCAGGCCGTCAGCTTGGGGCGCATGCCTCCGGAGATTGATTCAAGGGCGGCCTCGACCTCGGCCACGCTGGTCACCGAGATACGGGAGCTTTCGTCCTCCGGGTCCTCGAGCCAGCCGACGATGTCGGTCAGGAAGACGACCTTGAAGGCTCCGAGGGCGGCGGCGACCTTGCCCGCAGCCTCGTCGGCATTGATGTTGTAGGAGTTGCCTTCCCGGTCAGAGCCGACCGACGCGATGACCGGGATGTAGTCCTCACTGATGTGGTTAAGGACATCGATGTCAACCCGTTCGATATCCCCGACAAAGCCGACCTCTTCCGCATTTGCCACCGGGGCAACGTCGAAGAGGCCGCCGTCTTCACCGGAGAGACCGACTGCCGGCGAGCCTGCCCGTCCCAGACGGCTGACGAGTTCAGCGTTCAGCTTGCCAAGCAGGACCATCTTCGCGATCTCGACGGTCTCGGCATCGGAAACCCGGAGCCCGTGCTGGAACCGGACTTCGATCCCCATCTTGTTCATGTACCTGGTGATCTCCGGGCCACCGCCGTGAATGATCACCGGGTTGAGACCGACGTACTTGAGCAGCACCACATCGTCGGCAAAGGCCTGACGCAGGGATTCATCCCTCATTGCGGCACCTCCGTACTTGATGACCACCGTCTTTCCGTGGAACTCCCTGATGTACGGCAGGGCCTCGAGCAGCACGTTGACGCTGTCGTCATCGAGGCGGGTGGTTCCGCCGATCACGTCCGCGATCCGGCTTGCCTTGTCTTTGGGTTCCATGGCTGTTCTTCCTCTTGTGAACTACGTGGTGTACTCGGCGTTGATCACGATGTACTCGTGGGTAAGGTCGCTGAAATAGACGTGAGCGCTCGCCTGGCCCCGGTCCAAACTCAGCGTCAACTCCGCTTCACGGCCACCTTCGGCGATATCAGCCGCGTCGATTACGTCGGGGCCGAGTTCGCCGATGTCCTGGCCGGCGAGGGCCTGTCCTGCCGCCTGGGCAATCCTGCCCCAGTTCGGGTCACGGCCGAGCAGGGCGGTCTTGACCAGTGGTGAGTTCGCGATCTTCCGGGCGACCAGTTCGGCCTCTTCCTGGTCAGCAGCTCCCATGACCTTCGCCCTGCCAACCCGGCTGGCACCCTCACCGTCGGAAACGATTTCGAGAGCGAGCTGCAGCAGCACCGCCTCCAGAAGCCCGCCTGGCAGCTCCAGTCCTGAAGCGCCCGAGGCCTGCAGCAGCACCGTGTCGTTGGTGCTCATCTGGCCGTCAACGGTGATCCGTCCGAATGAAGATTCAACCGCAGGCCTGAGAAGCGCCTCCGGATCGGTCACGACCGCGTCTGTCTGAACGAAGCAGAGCATGGTGGCGAAACCCGGTTCGATCATCCCCGCGCCCTTGGCCTGGGCTGAAAGCGTTACGCCGTCCACCGTCAGGGAGACACGCTTGGGCCACTTGTCCGTGGTCATGATCGCCTCGGAGAACTCAACCGCCCCGTCCGTCGAAAGCGAGTCCGCGAGACCGTTAATTCCTGAAAGGACCGCGTCCATGTCCATCGGCACCCCGATCACGCCCGTTTCCGCCACTGCGACGGTATCGGGGGCCAGACCTGTCGCCGATGCGAGCGAGTCCCGCATCGCCAGAGCATCCGCGATGCCCTGCTCGCCGGTGGCAGCGTTGGCGTTGCCGGAGTTCACGATCACGGCTTTGATCCGGCTCTGCTCGAGATTGTCCCGGCACACGCGGATCGGCGCAGCAGCGGCCGCGTTGGAGGTGAGGAGGATCGAAGAGGAAACCTCTTCTGAGTCACAGATCACGGCGCCAAGGTCCGTACCCCCTCCTCCCTTCAGACCACAGGCCACCCCTCCGGCGCGAAATCCTTCGGGAAGCCTCGAAGGATCGAGGAACTCGACCCCGGCGGGGGGCTCCACCCATTTGGAGCGGAAGAACTCGTCTGCCGGAGGGACGCTCAGGCTCGGGTACTCGCTCACCGGAGCCCCTCCGTCTCTTTGAGTCCGAGCATCAGGTTGAGGTTCTGGATCGCCTGTGATGAGGCGCCCTTCCACAGATTGTCGATCGCGGACATGACCACGATGCGGTCGTCACCGGCCAGGGCCATAACGTGGCACTGGTTGGTCTCGCGAACGTCGCGCATACCCGGGGGGACACTCCGGACCTTCACGAAAGGCTCATCCTCATAGTCCTCGGCGTACATCTGGTCGAGCTCTTCCTGGCTTACTCCGGCTGGCGGCTGGACGTAACAGGTAACAAGTTCTCCCTGGTCCAGCGGAACCAGATGGGGCACGAAGGTAAGGGTCTCCGGCGGGGTTCCTTCCGGGTGCAGCAGACCTAGCTGCTCGCTGATTTCCGGCCGGTGCCGGTGACCGGACGGCTTGTAGGCCGAGACGTTCTCCGTGATGTGTACGAAGCCGGTTGCCTCACCTTTGTTGCGGCCCGCTCCGGACACCCCGGATTTGGCGTCGATGACCACATCCTCGATCAGGCCTCGCCTGGCGAGCGGCGCCAGACCCAGCAGGGTCGCGGTCGGGTAACAGCCCGGATTGGCGATCAGCTCGCCGGCCGTCACCCTCTTGCGGTTCAGTTCCGGCAGGCCGTAGACCGCGCCCTCGAGGAGTTCAGGCTGCGAATGGGGCCCGTAGGCCTTCTCGTAGGCAGGAAGGCTGAGAAAGCGGAAATCGGCGGACAGGTCGACCACCATCAGTCCCCGCCCCCTCATCTCCGCGACAGCCGGTGCCGCAGCACCATGCGGGTAGGCGACGATCCCGACTTCAACGTCGTCGAACTCGGCCAGGTGGGGCTCCTGAATCTCCAGCGGGACGTCGTAGCGGGGATAGAGCTCGTTCAGCTTCTTGCCCGTCTCCGACCTCGCGGTGACCATCGCCAGTTCCAGGCGCGGGTGATTCCAGACCAGATGGGCAGCCAGCGCACCGGCGTAACCGGTGGCCCCGGCGACCAGCACCCGCGCTTCGGCTCCTTCGGGAGCGATCGGCTGTACCGGCTCAGCCACGGAGCGTTCCTCCCGACTCGGCGAGGGCGTCGATAATCGCCTGCCAGACCGGATCGATTTCCTCGTCGCTCAGGGTCCTGTCCGGAGCCCTGAAACGAAGCCGCAGGGCAAGGCTCTTCTGACCCTCCCCGACACCCTCGCCGCTGTACACATCGAAGACGCTGACCGAGGTCAGAAGTTCGCCGCCAGCTTCCTCAACCGTGTCGACGACCCGGGCCGCGTGGATCCCTTCGTCGACCAGCACAGCAAGGTCCCGATCGACTGGCGGGAACTGGGTGAAATCGGCGTAGGACTCCTCGCCGACCTTCGAGGATTCGAGAAGGTCGGCCAGGGCGATCTCGAAAGCGACCGCGCCTTCCAGGTCGTACTCGGCAGCTACTGAGGGATGAACCTCGCCAATCCAGCCGATCGGTCTGCCATCAAGCACCACGGAACCTGACTTGCCGGGATGGAGAAACGGCTCGGCAGGGAGGCCCGGCACCTGCTCGACCGTCACCGAGGTTCCCAGACCTCCCGCGAGGTGTTCGAGGACACC
>WBZM01003180.1_pt1 | contig 13008 bp, 8 predicted proteins | sample 5204271 | NCBI WGS metagenome assembly WBZM01 (sample SAMN12344346, study PRJNA552823) | activated sludge metagenome | biome: Activated sludge suspended growth; feature: Nitrification reactor; material: Wastewater; isolation source: activated sludge from nitrification reactor of wastewater treatment...
AAGGTCTCGTACTCTCTCGCTTCACGCTGGCGCTGGGCAAACTCGCGGCTGAGCTAACGGACCACCTGCAACGCGGGCCGCTTGGCTGCCTCGGCCTCGTCCATAAACCGGGAGTGCAACTCGGCTTCCGGTTTCATCGTGAAGATGGCTTCCTTCGACATGATTCCACCTCCTGCGATCAGGTAATGATTCCGCGTCTACGTCTTCAGCGTGTGGGGCTGCGCAATCACGCTCTATGCAATACCGGAGAAGCCCATCAGCAGATACCCTTCAGCGCTCCCACGCCGTGGTGTCTCAAACCGCGCGACACGACCTGATGGAACGCGAAGAACTGGCCCTGCTGGAAAAGAGTCGGCAGGCAATGCGTTTACCTTTCATGCCCTGACTGACCTGCGTGAGCGACTGGACACGCAAGAGCCAATCCATCACGGTCCGGTTGCCGAAAGCAACAGCAGCTTCCGGCGCGGCGAGAGGGCGCAGGGCGAAACCCCGTTCGGAAAACCGGACGATTCACGGCAACACGCGGATTGGACTGTTCGACCGCGGTGGTGTCTGCTGGTTGTGATTTATCTGACAATACCGCCACTCCTCGAACTGCCAGACCAACCCGGGCGAGAAGGTCAGCGACGAGGATTTCAAGGAGCAGCTCGCAGCCCTGAACGAGGAACTGGACTCGCTGAACGCCCAGGCGCTGGAGTTGCAGACCCGCATCGCGCAGAATGGCGCAACATTGATGTCATGAGGAGTGAACGTGATGCAAGCCATTGAACTGGATATGCCCATCGGGCAAGACGGCAACATTCACCTGCCCGAGCAATACCACCGTTTGTATGGCCAACAGGCCCGCTTCGTCATCCTGCTGCCGGACGACTCTGAGCAAGCGGCGACCGACGTCAATCCGGCGGATGAGCGCCGTGGTGAGCACTGGCCGCTGCTGGAGCCTGCACGCGACCTGGCGCGCTTTGTCGGCACCTCGCCTTTTCCGGAGGACGGCGTGGCCTATCAGCGGCGTATCCGCGACAGCGAATGGTCATGAACTATCTGCTGGATACCAACGTCCTGACTGATCTGCATGATGGCCGACTGCTGGAGAGTCTGCCGACGGGCGGTTATGCCTGTTCCGTCATCAGCGAAATCGAGATCCTGTCCTGGCCGGGCATCGCCCTTGACGAAATACACACGAGCGACGTCCTGTCTCCGCGTCGGTGCGCCACCTGCAGTGACCTGGCGTCGCCCTGCAACAGCCGATAGGTGAACGACTCGGTCTCGGGCTGGCCGTTCTTGTCCGCGCGCAGCGTCGACGAATTCTGCATGAGGACGCGGCAGTTTTCGCTGGATGTCGGCCGCCAGAACGCTGGCTGCGATCAGACGCTTTATTCATCTGCGGAAGATCTGCCGACGATGCCACACCAGGTAGCCGATGTGTGGCGCGGCCAACTCCGCAAGCCGCCAGCCCGGCTGCACCCCAAGCCGCACCTGCTGCTCGCCCGACAGTTCAGGGCTCACCAGCACCCCGCCATGGTCGTCGAAACTGATCCAGCCGCCATCGAACAGCGCATCCAGATGCGGCGCCAGCAGCAGGCCATTGAACACGTCGAGACGCTCGGCGTCGCTTGCGCACCGCGCCCAGGGCTTGATGTGCGAGGCGCGCAGCAACGGCAGAACGTCGAGCCCGGTGACGGCGCAGCGCCGTTGCCAGTAATCGATCAGCGACTGGCGGAAAATATCCTGCCCGACACGCTGGATGACCAGACGCTCCGCTTCGGTCGTCGCCGGCAGGCGTTGTGCCTCGCCCGCAAACTGCCGCGCGCCCTCGCCCGACAGCAGACGGGCGACACGCCCGGCACGCTGGATCATGGTATAGACGGCCTCGTAGCCAGTGACCGGATCGACCACGGCAGGCCACCGCCCGGCGTCGATCCGCGCAGAGGTAGCGCAGTCGTGCGCCACCTTGCGGCCCCAGGCGGCAACGGAAAAGCCTACGCCGTAGCTCCCGCCCGACTCTGCCAAGACGCCCAACGCCTGCGGGAACGCCGACGACCGCACGATCATCCAGTTTCCCTCGCGCGCCGGTGTCAGGTCGAAACCGGCGTCCTGTGCCGCCTTCTCGATACGAGTGCCATCGAGCACTCCGGCGGCCTCGGCTCGATCGCTGCTCATGCACAGACCGCTTCATCCAGCTTGACGCCGGCTTTTTTCAACAAGTCGGCCAGTTGCTTACCCACCGTGGACACATCCTGCAACGATAGTTCACCGATCGACACGGCCGCTTTTTTTCCCCCCTCGAAAAGCAGCTGTTTGCGCAAGCTCAGGTGCACACCACCCGCCGGAGCCCACGGATAGATCAGCAACACCGCAGCGCAGCCGTAGCCCTCGGCATAGGCCAGCATCTGGTACAGATCGCCCTGCGCGATGCCCAGCTTGTGCTCCTCGGGCGACAGGCGCTTCCACTTGGTATCGACAACACAGAGCGGCAGGCCGCCCTTGCTCACCACGATATCCGGCCGCAGCCGGAACAGTCGCTGCCTCGACTTCAGCTCGCGCACCAGGTGATGGCGACAATCCTGAATCGACACCTGGCAAGCCGAATGGCGCAACTCGCGCCGCAGCGTTCGCGCGACGAAGCGCTCGAAGAGGTCGTTCATATCGAACAGCAGTGCGAACGAGTTTTGATCGCCGGCGTAGAGACCAGTCGTCGCTCCCTGCAGGAACAGCCTGGCCATCCCGAGGCACAGACCGAAGCGCTCGCTGATGCGGTCAAGCCTGACCCGCGCGAGCCAGTCTGGCATCGGTGCGATATCCGAAACGCCCTCGAAGGCCGGCAACAGCTCGCGTAGTGCCTGCTGCGTCGTGTTGTTTGAGGCCAGGCGCAGCATGCGCACGATGGCGACCCGCAACAACTGGTTCAGCGCATGATCCTCGTCGAATTCATCGAAGGCACAGGCGGTGCGCTCCCGGTGCACGAGGTTCCGTCGGAGTTGCTCCTCGATCTGCAGACGTCCACGCACCGTCTGCAAGTCGCCACGCTCCTCGCGGTAGCGGCGGATCAGCCCGCGCCGCAACTGGTCGGCCAGCGCCCGGCAGAAAAGCCGCATCAGCAGGTCGAGCCAGCCGTGATTGTTCTTCGCGAGTGCGGCTTGCCCGGGCGTAGCACCATCCAGGTCGTAGGCGACGAGCAGCATTCGCAACAGGTTGTGGCGCACCGCCGGGAGGTCACTCACACCCTCCATGTGCTCGATCTTGGGCAGGAACTCCACGGTGCGGGCCGCCAACCGCACCGTGCCCACGTACTGCGCCGGCCGCACCCACGTGCGCGACAGATGCTCGATGACCGGGATGCGCAAGCGGGCCGCCAGCCCGTCGAGCTGGTTGATCTCGGCCACTGAGAACGCCCGCGCGGTCGCTGACGACAAGGCCTCGACCACCGGGATCCTCTCGTACTCCCGGAAGCTGACGAGGCTCATGCGTAGATGGCCCTGACCATGTCCAGCGTCAGCGTCTTCACCACCTCGAAATGGACCCGGCCGTCACTGACTTCGGCATTGCTGCCGAACAGGTCTGCAGCATTGATGTCGTCTTGCGTGACGATCTGATCCTCCCGCTTCTTCTGCGCATCCCGGAAGACCAGGCGAATCTTCGACCAGTCCTCGAAGAAGTATTCCTGCAGCAGCGGAATCACCTTGCGCAGCAGACAATGTTCGAGCTCCGCGAACGTCTTGATGTTGATGAAGTAGGCGTGCCCCAGGGTATGGTCGCGGTCGAAGAGATAGGCGATGCGCCGGTTCAGCGTCTCCAGCAATTTGCGCAGATCCACGCCGTCGACCGCAGCTTCCGGCAACGTGCTGACGTCGGGCATCAGTTCATCGAACACGAAGCGGCGGCGCAGGGCCGTATCGAGCAAGGCGATCGAGCGGTCGGCCGTATTCATCGTCCCGAGCAGGTAGAGGTTGGGCGGCAGGCCGAAAGCCGCCTCCTTTTCGGGATCCACGTACGGCAGGCTGCAGGTCAGCTCGTTCACCGCCCCCAGCCGCTTGTCGTCCTCGATCAGCGTGATCAGCTCGCCGAAGACCTTGGCGATGTTGCCGCGGTTGATCTCGTCGATGACCAGCACGAAATTCCTGAGACCGTCCGGCTGCAGCCGCGATGCACGCCAGTTCTCTTGGGCGGCCTCGGCTATCCGCTTGAGCGGCCCCGGCTCGACGCCATAGACCACCTGACCGCCTTCCGTGGCGGGCCGGATGCCGACCACGAAATCCTGATAGGTGTAGGACGGATGGAAGGTCACGAATTCGATCTGACCACCCTTGCGGTACTGGTCGAACTTCTGCTTGGCTGCCGTATACGCCTCCGGTGTCGACATCAGCGTCGACACGGGCTGCTTGTCGATGATCGCCACCGCCTCGGCCACCGCGCGGTACGTCTTGCCGGTTCCCGGCGGGCCGTAGAGGATACGGTTGAGTGGCCCCGACCCGGATCCCTCTTTGAGATCGCCGTTTCTCTCGTGCTCGGTTTCGTCCAGTTCTATTCCCACGATTTCTTCAAGTCCCATGCCGAAATAGGGTTTCAACAGTGTTCTCTCGAAAGCCAACAGATCTTCCTTGGGCACCTGCCAGAAGGTCGAATTGCCGGTCGGCGTCCATTTTTGCCTGCCCTCGGAGTACCGCGCGGCGCTCTGGCTATTTTTCAGTACCACGTAGGGCCGCTCAAGCCAGTCCGTCCCCTTGTCCGACACCCTTGCCGGCCCCGCGAAACGACCGAGCCGACACACCTCGTTGCCATAACACAGGTAGAACAGCGCATCGTCGGCCGCCGCGAGGAAGTTCCTGACCTGATTGGCGCCAGTATCCTTGTGAATGATCGCGCGCCGCTGCCGGGCGAGTGAGTCGCGTTCGCCCGCAGAAAAACTGCCGTCGCTGCCGTGCGAAAGCTTCCAGATATCGAGGGCCTTCGCCGCCCAGACGGCCCAGACCCGCGAACCGAACTCGAGGATTCCCTCTCCTTCCGCTCGCTGCTCAAGCGCCAACGCCTGAAGATCCATCATCGGCAGCGTCGAGTCCGACAGGCCAACAAACGCCAGCAGTGCGGGTTTCGTGAGGACATCGACGACGCTAGGCTTCTCCCGATTCTGGTAGTGGAAAGCGATCTTCCATTTGGTCGCCTGACCGAGATCGGCACGCTCGATGGCCTGCAGATCGCCCTGGGCTGCCGCCTCGGCCACGCCGGCAACGACCTTGCAGACCTGGTCAAAGGCGGCGGTCTCGTTCGCCCCGTATTTCGTGTACCAGGCGTACTTGTCGGTGTAGCTAGCCCCGTCACCGTCGGACCTGTCACTCCGGTCCTTGCGCGAAAAGATTCCGAACTTGAACTCCGGACCATTGGTGATGTTGCCCATCTTCTTCAGTTTGGTCGCCAGCCAGTAGGTAAAGGTGTCCTGGCTCCCAGAGTGCGTGTACTCGCCGATTGTCATCTTGCGCAGCCTGGCAATCGGCCAACGTTTGAGGAATTCGTCCCACAGGGCGTACTCGGCCTGGTAGTCGGCGGCGGTCTTGTTGGTTTTCAATGGGCGCTTCCTGTGAGTGGCGGTTCACGTGGCCGTGGCGGCCAGCGCATCCCAGGCTTCCAGCACCAGGCGGCGGGTGCGGTATTCGCCGAACTGGCGGGTTTCGTTGTTCTTGAGGACGCGGAAGGTTTCGGAGGGGTCGTCGGCGCCCATGACGTCGGCGGGGTCGAGGATGTAGCGCAGTTCGTCGCGGGTCAGGCCGTAAAGGCGGGCGTAGTACGCGTCGAGTTCGGCGCGCAGGATGGCGCGGCGGTCCGGGTTCCAGGCGAAGGGCGGGCGGGCGTGGCCAAGGTCGGCAGCCCAGGGCTGAAGGTCGTGCGCGGTGTAGGTCAGTTCGAGGACGCGCGGGACGATGAAGGCAAGGTCGGCGTCGGTGTAGCGGTCGGGCGGGAGGTTGGGCAACTGCTTCTTGACGTGATATTTCAGATGCGTGCCACCGACCTTTTGCCGAGCAACGTAGTCGTGAACCAGCGAGCACTGATCAGCGAGCAGGCAGGCAACCTTTGCGCCGTGCTTTGGGTCAGAGAACATCAGCAACAGCGTGTCGCCGGTGGCCACCCGCGGCACCACCGACGCAATCACCGTCCGCTCGTTGGTCGCATTTGTGATGTCCCGCCAAGCCATCAGCCAGCCGCGCGTCCAGTTTCTAGCCGCAAGCCGCGAGTCGAGTTCGACAGTGTCGACCCAGTAGCGCGGCGTGACTCTGAAATTCGGGTCTCTTTTGGCGTCGACCGCAACATCGCTGCTGGCGCCGTCGGCGCCGTAAGTCGCCCACCGGTGGTCAAACTGATGGATCATCTTGGCCTCATAGAGCGGTAGGCGCTCCGGGCTTGCCGAGTCCCTAAAGTGCTGACTGTCTTCGGCCATATGAAACAGGCGGGAATGAAGCCATAACCCCCACGGGTTGCGCTCGGGCGGTCCGTCGACGATCAGCACCGGTGCCGCGCGGTAGAGCTTCTTCGTCAGCTCGGCATCGCGCTCGCTGCGAAAAACCGGACAGGTCAGCGTGTTGGGGTTGATCAGGCGGAATTCGTCGGGTGTCAGCCGGAAGCGCCGGCGCGGATCGGCCAGTTGCGCCGCCTGCGTCGCAAAACAGACGAACTCTGCGGCTGCGGCGCGGCCGAGGGTCAGCAGGCAGAACTTCATGCGGCTATCGACAGCCGGAAACAGGCGTTCCCGGTTCTCGATGTCGTAGAGGCTGGCCAGCCGCCCGCTCTGCGTCAGGTCGGCGAAATAGGCCTTGGTGCTGTCGTCGGTGGCGATACCGGTCGGCACGATGAAGCCGGCCCGCCCTTTGCCGCTGACCAGTTGCGAGAAGGTTTCGGCGAACAGCGCGTAGGTGTTCACATCCCCGACACCGGTCAACGGGAAGCGCCCCGAGTCGTGAGCGAACAGGCTGGCGGCCTCGGCAATGCGGCGGGCAACCAAGAATTCAGCGTGCAGGGCCTGCTCGGCGACGTTCGGCGGCGTCATCCCTTGCGCCGCCTCGACTTCCGGATAGAGCGTGTGCAGCAGCATGCCCTCGCGCAACAGTTCGATGCGCCGGCCGCGCTCGGCCTTGTGCGGCGCTTCGGCGATCAGCGCGCTGCGGCTGGCAAAGAATTCCTCCTCCTGCAGCTTGATCCGTTCCCACGGCGGGTTGCCGAGCAGCACGGCGAAGCCGCCTTTCGCCCACACCTGCGGGAAGGCCTGCCACCAGTAAAAGGCCTGCGCCGTCTGCGCGGCACGCGCAGACGGCGCCGCGACGCCGGGGCGCGGGTCACTGCCGTTGAGCACCAGCCAAAGATCCTGGGTGGTCGGCACGCTCGCCATCGTCTGCGGCGTCTTCGGCAGGACGAAAGCGGCGACGAAAAGATCGGCGGCCAGCCGGGCGCGCGAGGCGGCGCTCTTCGCTTCGGCCTCGACAAAAGCAGCGCGCTTGGCGTCGAGCGCGGCCAGCGTGTCGTCAGGCAGCGCGTCGAGGGCGGCGGCATCGGGTGCGGCGTCGAAGCCGAGAGCGAGGTTGAAGGCGGCGCGCGTCCTGGCCTTCTCGATGGCCTTCAGGGCGTCGCGGTTGGCCTTCTTCAGCACCGTGACGACGGCCTTGTCGTCGCCGGAGAGCGCGTTGAAGGCCTTGTCCGGGATGCCGGCTTCGAGAATCGACGGGTCGAGGATGCCGAGCAGCGCGTCGCCGCAGCGCAGGTGGTGGTCGAGGAAGGTCAGCGGCCGGTCGGGCGTGTAGGCTTCGAGCCAGAGCGCGGTGCGCGCGAGTTCGACGGCGAGCGGGTTCTTGTCTACCCCGTAGATGCAGTGGGCGACGACGTCGCGCAGCGCGTGGCGGTAGTCGGCCGGCAGCGGGTTGCCGTCGGTGGCTGACAGGCGGGCGACTTCCTCGGCGATGCGGCGGGCGGCAGCGAGCAGGAAGTGGCCGGAACCACAGGCCGGGTCGCAGACGCTGAGTTCGAGCAAGGCCTGCACCGGCTGCCGCGGGTGGGCGGCCAGCGTTTGCGCGATCACCGGGTCGAGGGCGCTGCGGATCAGCTCCTGCACCAGGCTGTCGGGCGTGTAGTACGAGCCGCTGAGCTTGCGCGCGTTGCCCTTGGTGCTGCCCCCCGCCTGCTCCTCCGCGTCGCCGATGAAGCCGAAGCGGCGAACGCTGGCGGTCAGGGTCAGTTCGGGCACCAGTTCGAGCAGGCTTTCGTAGACGCTGCCGAGCTCTTCCGAATCCATGTCGCGGTAATTGACGCGCGACAGCGCGGCGCCGTCGCGGAAGAAGCAGAGGCCGAAGAGCGCGCTGAGCAGCGACTGGTTGTCGAGCTGGGCGGCGTCGAGGTCCGGGCATTGCGCGACGTCGAAGAGGCCGCCGAGCGCCGGCAGGCCAAGGGCCGGCTGGCCGCCGGCGAGGCCGGCGAAGCTGATCGAGAGCGCCTGCCAGAGGTCGGCATGGCGGTCGTAGCTGCGCCGCCGGGCGGCCAGACGGCGCAGGCGGGCGAGGCTGTAGCCGGCCTGGTAGCGGGCGCGAGCCTCGGCAGTGGCAGCGGGCGCGAAGACGAGTTCGCGGTCTTCGATGGTGGCGAGAAAGATGAGGCGGTAGACGAGGCGCAGGAGTTGCTCGAAGTAGATCTGGGTGCTCAGCTCGCCGCTCTCGATGCGGCGGCGCAACTCGCCGTTGGCCGGATGCGCGAGAAAGCCGCTGCCGAGCACGCGCAGGGCATTGGCGACGCCTTCGCGCAGGCGGTCGCGGACGCGGATGCCGTCTTCCTGGGCGGTGTTGCGCCAGTGTTCGAGCGGGCAGTCGGCCGGCTCGGCGCCGGCTTGGCCGAAACGCGTGGCGTGCGCGAGCAGCCAGAGGGCGACGAAATCGGGGTAGAGGCCTTCGGCGAAGATGGCTTCGAGATCAGCCTCGATGTAGGCCGGCCGGGTGAGGCTGGCGTTGTCGCGCAGGACGCGCAGCTTCAGGCCGTTGCTGACGACGGCCCACAGCACGGAGTGGCTGGCGTTGAGAAACTCCTGGGCGAGCAGGAAGGGCGAACGGCGGCGCGTGCCGTCGCCTTGCCGGCTGCCCGGCTTGTCGAGCGGCTGGTCGTGCGCGGCGAAGACGAGCGGCACGCGCCCTTCGCCGGCGGCGCAGCCGATCGGGAAGCTGCGTTCGCCGACGGTGACCTGGCCGACGCGCTTGAGGTCGGCACAACCGAGTACCTGGCGGCAGAAGGGTTCGAGGAAGTCGCGGCTGTTGGCCCAGGGGTCGCGGTCGCTGCGTTCACGGCGGGCGGCGAAATCCTGCCCGAGGTTCTGGGCGATCTTCCAGTAACGGCCGATCTCGTCGCGCAGCTTGAGGCCGCGCGGGATGTCGTAGTCGCCTTCGGACTGCGCGGCGGCTTCGAGGTGAGCGATGCGGTTGAGGAAATCGGGCGCCAGCAGGCCGCCCTCGATGGTCAGAGCGGTGAAGGCGAGTTCGGTGCTCGAGCGGCGGGCCATGCGGGTTCCTGGTTCAGTTGGTTCCTGGCGCGGCAAGCCAGCGCTGGTAGTCATTGAGGTCAACACAGACATAGCCGCGAGCCTGCAAGGCCTGCCGTTCAGCGACCGGAAAATCCGGGGCGTAGAGCGCACGTTCCGGCTGCCAGCCCTTGAAGCGACGCCCGGTCGCCGTCGCGAGGAAGTCGTCGACGTGCTGCCCGAAGGTGGTCAGCGCGGCCGGGGTGTGCTTCGCCGCAGCGCGCTTGCAACTGCCGAAGCGGACACGCCGGTCGTCTTCGTTGACGGCGACGATATCGATCTCGACCAGACGCGCGGCATCTCGGGGACGGTTCCAGTAACCGTGGACCATGTCGGTCAGCGGGAAGTCGCCGGCCCCGCGCCGCGAAGCTTCGGCCATCAGCTTGCGGACCATGCGCTCGAAGGTGGGGCCCTCGTGGTTTTCGAGGCGAACCTCGCCAATGCGCAGCGCCTGCGCCGGTGGCTGGACGCGCGCCGCCTGCACCGCCGGCTCGATGGCCGCCAGCCAGGCGGCGAGGAAGTTGTCGCCGATCTGGTAGCGCGCCTGGCGATTGCTCGCCGGCGCGAATACCGGATTGAGCCGTTCGACGAGGCGGTAGCGGTCGACTAGCGTCGCCAGGTAGGTGGCGAAGGATCGGCTGTCGCCGAGGCTCTCGGCGTAGGCGGCCGAGAGCTGCTGCTGGGCGCAGGGCTGCTGACGGGCAAGCAGACGCAGCAGCGAGACGCCGGCGCCGCGCAGTTCGCGCAGGAACCAGGTACCGGCCTCCTCGACGAGCGGCGCGCGCGCCGACAGGAACAGGGTGTCGATGATCCGGTCCGCTGCGCTGTGGTCATCGGCCGCGAAGGTGCCCTGGTAGGCGCAATCGCGGTAGAACTTGGGGACGCCCTCGAAGACCGACCAGAAGGTCAGCCAGTCGCGCGGGCTGTCCAGGCCCTGATCGGCGAAGACCTGGAAAAGTGTGGCGAAATCCCAGTGGTCGAGGTTCAGGCGATCGGTCACGCGGGCATAGAGCGGCGAGCCGCGATCTTCGAGGAGCGCTGTCATTTCGGTGTGGATCGAGCCGAGCACGAATATGCCGCCATGCGCCGATCCGGTGAGCGTATCGACTTCCGCCTGCAGCAGCGACGTGAAGGCGGACAGCGCCTTGCGGTTGAAATACTGGAACTCATCGATGACGACGATTATGCCGGCCCGGCAAAGCGCGCCAGTGGCACGCGCCATGTCGGCAAAGCGGCGCAGCTTGTCGGCCACGACGCTTTCCGGCAGGCGTCCCGGGTTGGCGTCGGCAAACGCGGCGAGCGCATCCGTGAACACGGCGACGACATCGCGTTCGTCGCTGTCGGGAATCTGCACGTAGAGCGCGCCGGCCGCGCCGGTTCTGCCCTGCGTTTCAAGAAGCGCCTCGCGGATCAGCGACGTCTTGCCGATGCGGCGGCGACCGCTAATCGCGCAGAAGAACCAGCGGCCCCGGGTCAGGAGCAGCTTGATCGCCTCCAGCTCGTCGCGACGGCCGTAAAATTTCCAGGATGTCATGAATTCGTTTTGTGTAACTTTTTTTACACTACAAAGTCTAGCGCGAAAATCTCTTATAAAACCGCTGGTTGCGCGAACATTCCGGGACAGAGGGAAGCTCCCGGGGCGTGATCCTGGTCCGTCAGATTAGGCATGGTGATCAATGCTTAACGCTACAGCGACCAAGAATCGCAATGAATTCATCGTCTTGATGTGTCCGGATTAGCTGTCGCGCTACGCCGGCACGAGCACGAAGACCCCCATCACGTCGACCGGCAGGCTGGGCGTGACGCGGTATTCGCCGCTGCCGCGCGCGGCCGCGCGCACGCGGCGGTGGTCTTCGAGCAGCGCTTGGGCACGCTGGCGGGCCAGGTTTTCGAGAGCGGGCTGCCAGGCCGGCAACTGGTCGAGAAAATGCCGCAGGTGATGGTCGCGCAGCGGCGGCGGCATGTTGCGTGCGGGTTCGGCGTCCAGCAGCGCACGCACGCTGTCGCCGGTAAGCAGTTCGCCACCTTCTGCGGCGGGCAGCGCGACGGTCACCGTTTCTTCGCACAGCAGCAGGCGCGACTGCTGGCGGTGGGTAACGTTGAGCTGATGGCGCAGGCGTAGCAGGAGGATGGCGGTGCGGGCCGGCACGGCAGCGGTGAAGATGGCGCCGGCGCGGGCGATGCGGTCGGCGTCGGCATCGGCCGCGTGATCGTCGAGCGCCTGCTCGAGCAGGTGGTCGGCCAGGCAACTGACCAGCGGATGCGTGCGATGGATGAACAGCGCGCCGGGGGCCGGCGGCTGGTGGAAATCGATGCGCAATGTGCCTTCCAGGGCCTCCCCGCCCAGGCGCTCACGCAGGGCGGCGGCGTGCAGGCTGCCGATGTGCAGTTTCCAGTGGGCGGCCGTGGCCTTGGTCACGGCTTCGAGTGGCGCGCCAAGGCGAGTGGCGGCGCGGCGGACGAAGCGCTCGACATCGTCCTCGCCGCCGAGCACGGCGAGCGTCTTCCGCCATTCGGGCAGGACGTCCTCGGGTTTGAGACGGCGCTGGGCGAACAGAGTGCGGTTGCGCGACGCGCGCTCGCGCGCCGACTGCCAGGCGGTCTCGATTTCGAGAGCCGGTGCGCCGAAGTCGAGCGTGCGCTGCGGCGAGGTGGTGGCCAGGCAGCCCTGGCGAAGCAGGACGGCGCCGACCAGCGCCTGGGTGAGCCGGCCTTCGTCGTCGGGCATCGGCACGAGGACGCCGAGTTCCTTGCGGATGCTCTCGGCCTTTCTGAGAATGACATGCAGCACGGCGCCGTCGACCGGGTTGTCGCGCCCGTAGAGCATGGTGGCGCGGACTTCGCGGGCCTTCTGGCCGAAGCGGTCGACGCGGCCTTCGCGCTGCTCGTGACGGGTCGGGTTCCACGACAGGTCGTAATGGACGACAGCGGTGAACAGGTGCTGCAGGTTGACACCTTCGGAAAGGCAGTCGGTGGCGACGAGAATGCGCTTTTCGGCCTCGCCCATGGCGTCGACCGCAGCTTCACGCTCGGAGGCGGCAAACTCGCCGGTGATGGCCTGCACCCGATGGCTCTTGTGGGCCTTGCGCAGCGCATCGGCGACATAGTGCGCGGTGGCGATGTAGCGGCAGAAGACGACTGGCTGGAAGCCGGCGGCGGTCAGTTCTGCGAGATGTTCGAGGAGGCGCTTGAGCTTGGGGTCCTGGCCGGGGCCGGCGAGCGTTTCGGCTTTGGCGATCAGTTCGCTGAGGAGCTGACTGTCCTCGGTACAGGCGGCAGGTTCGATGTCCTGGGTGCTCAGGTCGTCGTCGGCACCGTCGAGGACGCGCTCGCGCCCTTGTGCCTCGGTCTCCTCGAGGCTTTGCGCCCGATCTTCGAGAGTATCGAGCGAGCCGCCGGCGAGCCGCGTGCGCAGGGCATTGACGGCCGCCGCCGGCGACGAGGAAATGCAGCGCAGCAGGGCCAGCGCCGCC
>WBZM01003181.1_pt1 | contig 13007 bp, 14 predicted proteins | sample 5204271 | NCBI WGS metagenome assembly WBZM01 (sample SAMN12344346, study PRJNA552823) | activated sludge metagenome | biome: Activated sludge suspended growth; feature: Nitrification reactor; material: Wastewater; isolation source: activated sludge from nitrification reactor of wastewater...
AAACTGTCCATCGAGTGCGCGCCCCCAGGCGAGTGATGGGGGCCACGATGAACCCCGGGAGAATTTCCCAGTAGAATTATCGGAAGTGAACCCCTGCGTCATTGCGTATTCGCAAGGACGCCACCAGCGTGGGAGGAAGATCCTGCACCATGAAGAGCCGTTACCACCCTTTCATCCTGTGCCTGCTGCTATTTCTGGGTGGCCACGGGCAGATCCACGCCCAGGAACCCGACAGCGCCTGCGGGATCACCACCAGCGAAGTGACCCTCGACGACGGCGTCATCCACTACCGCCAGGCCGGCGCCGGAGCCACGGTGCTGCTCCTGCATGGGCTATTCGCCCAAAAGGAGCAATGGGACGAGGTCATCTGCCTGCTCGCGGCGGAGGGTTACAACGCCATCGCCCCGGACCTGCCCGGTTATGGCCAGAGCACGGCGTTCCCCATCACGGACTACCGCCTGGAACAGCAGGTCGTCCGCCTGCGACAGTTTCTGGACCATCTGGGTATCTTGGATCTCGACATCGCCGGAAATTCCATGGGCGGCGCCATTGCCGCACTCTTTGCCCGAGCCTATCCCTGGCAAGTACGCACCCTGGCCTTCATTGGTCCACCCTTGGGGATCACTGACTGGGGACCCTCGGTCAAGGATGCCATCTTCCAGGGCACGAACCCCTTCATCCCCGTTGAGGTCGCTGAATTCGATCTGGAACTCAGCCTGCTGTTCGTCCATCCCCCCGTCCTCGCCGAAGAGATCAAAAGGGCGGCCATCCAGGACTACATCGCCCGGAACCGTCATTACCAGCAGGTCTGGACCATTGTCAGCCTGTACGATCGGGTCCTTCTACCGCCGCGCCTTTCCCCTTGGTTACCGCTATTTCTGCTTTGGGGTGAGGAGGACAAGATTTTCCCCATCCCGGATGCCCCCGTGCTGCGCCCCCCCCTTTCGCGCGGCAAACTGATCCGACTGCCGCACGTCGGCCATCTGCCACATGTGGAAAATCCGGTCGAAACCGTCGACCGTTACCTCTCCTTTTTGCGCAGACCTATGCCCATCCGGTTTCGGAGGCATTAACCGACAATAGCCCCGCATGATCGGATCAAGGACGAGTTTTTTGACTTCTTTCAGGGTTTTTCAGGCCCTCTGACGCCTCTGGCCCGAGGACCCACCTGGGGTGGTACACGCCCTCCTCGGCTATGTTCCTCTGCCCCTTGGGTTCCTCAGCCAACTAGGTGAAACGGCGCGGTTGCGCGGGCCGGGGCGGACTTCGCTCATGGGTCCTGGTTGAGGCCTGATACAGCGTCTGAGCAAGGGTCACGAAAGGGTAATATAAGTTCATTAGTATTGACTTAATTATTCCGACAGTGTCTCATTGCTGCTTTGCAGCATGTCGCGAACCCTGTCGCCCGCTTTCCGGGAAGCCGTCATGCCCTCAGGCCCTTCTGTTCCACGCCCATGGGCAAGGAGCGGGAGCACCACGATTTAATTACCAATTCAAGCAGTAAGACCGTCAGGCCTCCAGGCCTGCTCCCCACATCATGCTCCCCCTATTCGCCATCCTGTTCCCGCTCTGGGTCGCGCTCAACGGCACCCTGGCGCCGGACGTCCTCATTGCGGGCCTGATAGCGACCCTGGTGATCGCCGCCGGTTTCCGGGACAGTCTGTCCCCCTTGACCGAGTTCCGCGCCACCCCCGCGGCCTTATGGGCGGTGCCGCTCTATCTGCTCTATTTCCTTCGGGAGTTGGTGAGGTCCAACCTGCGCCTGGCCGCGGTCATCCTCTCACCGAAACTGCCCTTGAATCCCGGTATCGTCAAGGTCCGCACCCGCCTCAAGAGCCGCATGGGTCGGCTGTTGCTGGCCAATTCGATCACCCTGACCCCGGGGACGCTGACGGTGGAACTTCAGGATGACTGGCTCTCCGTCCACTGGGTGCGCATGGAGACTGACGACAGCGATGAGGCCACGGCGCGCATCGTGGCGGGCTTCGAGCGCTACCTGGAGGTCATCTATGGTTGAGACCCTGATACTGCTGGCTGCCAGCCTGGCCGGAACCGCCTTCCTTCTGGCCTTGTGGCGCTTCGTCAAGGGCCCCGCGGCCGCGGACCGGGTGGTCGCCTTTGATTCCCTGACCATCATCTCGATCACTGGCATCCTGCTGGTGGCCCTGGTCGCGGGGCGAGGCATCTACCTCGACGTCGCCTTGATCTATGCCCTGCTCTCCTTCCTGGGCGTTATCGTGATCGCGCGCTACCTGGAGGGCGGACTCTGATGGATCTCGGCCTGGTCAACGTGTTCCCCCCCACTCCCCTGAACCTGATCGGCGGTCTGCTGCTGGTCGCGGGCACCGCCTTTCTGTTGCTCGGCGGCCTGGGGCTGGTGCGCATGCCGGACCTTTTCAACCGCATTCAGGCCGGTACCAAGGCCACCACCCTGGGGACCCTGCTGAGCCTGGCGGGCATCGGTTGCCTGCGTCCCGATTGGAGCTTAAAACTGCTGCTGATCGGCCTCTTCATCCTGTTCACCAATCCCCTTTCCTCTCAGGTCCTGGCTAGGTCTGCCCATCGGCTGGGTAGCAAGATGTCCCCCCTGACCCGGGTGGACCAGCTGGCGGAAGACAGCGGGGAGGCCCCATGAGCGACTTGACTAGCCTGATGGCCCTGCTGCTGGCCCTGGCCATGCTCGGTGCGGCCCTGGTGACCATCCTGGGGCGCAGCCTGCCCATCGCCATCCTGGCCTCGGGCCTGGTGAGCCTCTGCGCCTCGGTGCTCTTTCTGATCCTGGCCGCCCCGGACGTGGCCATGACCGAGGCGGCCATCGGCAGCGCCCTGACCACCTTCCTCTTCTTCTTCATCCTGGGACGCATGCGCCGCGAATTGCCGGATGCGGAATTCGACGACGACCCCGCGACCGCAGCGATGGTGGCGAAGGCTGCTTCGGCGCCGACGGTGGAAGAGACTCCGGCGCCGGGGGCGAAGGTCCATGGTTAAGCGCCTCTTCGCGCTGGGTTTGCTTACCGTTTTCGCGGGCCTCTTCGCCTGCCTGCTGTCAGGCTATGTCCCGGACGCGGAGCTCAATCCCAGTGCCCGCTACTATGCCGAGCGGACGGCCCCGGATCTGGGCGCGGCCAACCTGGTCACCGCCATCATCGTCACCTACCGCGGGCTCGACACCCTGGGGGAGGTCACCGTCCTCTTTCTGGCCGCGGCCATCGTCGGGCTGGTGCTTGGGAGTGGCCGGGGCATCCACCGCCCGGGGCCCGATGGCCGGCCCGCGCATGACCCGCATTCCAGGCATTCCGCCCCTCCGCCAGACAGGTCCGCCGCTGACCGGGCCACCGCTGGCCGTCCTGACGAGGCCCCCTCCAGCGCCCACCCTCCCGTGGGCGAACTCCTGACCACTGGCAGCCACCTGCTGGCGCCCCTGATCCTGTTGCTGGGGGTCTATGTCTTCGCCAACGGCCACCTGACGCCGGGGGGTGGTTTTCAGGGCGGCGCCATTCTGGCCTCGGCCACCCTGCTCCTGTTGCTGGCGCAGCCCGGCAGACAGTTCAGCCATCGCCTGATCTCGGCACTGGAGTCCCTCGCTGGGCTGCTGTTTGTCGTCATCGGTCTCCTCGGTCTGGCCCTGGCCGGCGGCTTCCTCGACAACCGCATCCTGCCCCTGGGCACCCTGGGGGAGCTCTTCTCCGCCGGCGCCATCCCCCTCATCTCCACCCTCATCGGACTCAAGGTGGGCGCAGAGTTTTCCTCCATCCTCGCCAGCCTGTCCGAGACCCGTCACTACCCGGCGTTGGGGGTTCAGGCTGACGCGGACACCGGAAGCGCGGCTCAGACGCGCAACCAGCCTGCGGATCACGCCGACGGGGAGCAGCCCTGATGCCCGACCTCACCCAGATCGCCCTGGCCACGGGCTTCGGCCTGATCCTGATCGGCTTTTATGGCGCCCTGACCCGCCGCAGCCTGCTGCGCATCATCCTCGCCTTCACCCTGGCCAGCACCGGGGTCAACGTCGTGATCGTCGCCATCGGCTATATTCGGGGGCGCACGGCACCCATCCTGGACGAGGCGGTGACCAGGACCACCGCCGTCGGGCGCATCATCGATCCCCTGCCCCAAGCGTTGGTCCTCACCGCCATCGTCATCGGCCTGGGGGTCACCGCCCTGATGCTGGCCCATGCCTACCGGCTCTTCCTCCGGCATGGCACCCTGGATATCGCGGCCTTCCGGGAGCTGAAATGGTAAGCGACTGTCCATCAATTCCTTTCGGGATGTCCCTCCCCTGAACGCTGACCGGCGCTGAAATGCCAAACCCCATCCTGCTGATCGCGGTCGCCCTGGGTACCGCTTTCCTCCTCGGGCTGCTTGAAGAGCGGCGTCGCCGACTGGCCTGGGCGATCAGCCTGGCCGCCCTGGCCTTTCTATCCTGGGTGCCCGCGACCTGGCTGCTGGCCCTGGCGACCGGACAGGCCGCCCCCGTGGAGATCCTCACCGCGGGCGCGCCACCACCCTTCGCCATCAACCTGCGGCTGGGGCTGGCCGAGGCGGCCCTGACCCTGTTGGTGAACCTCACCGGCCTCCTCACCACCCTCTATCTCAAGGACAGGCTTCTGGACCTGGGTCGGCGGGCCATGGCGGTGTTGCTGGTGGCGGTCATGGCCCTCGATGGTCTCATCCTGACCCGTGACCTCTTCAACCTTTTCGTCTTCGTCGAGTTGACCGCCATCGCCACCGCCGGTCTGCTCCTGCTCTCCGACGACGCCCGCGCCCTGGCGGCGGGCTTCAAATACCTGATGGTGGCCCAGTTCATCTCGGTACTGCTGCTGATCGGCATCCTCTTCGCCTACCATGCCGGCGGCACCCTCAACCTCGACGGCTTGGCGGGAGCGCCCTCCGTCCTGGGGGCCGGCCAGGGCTGGATCCTGGAGGCCGGCGGGGGTTTCGCCTTCCTGCTGATGTTCGTCGCCCTGGTGGCGGAGCTGAAGCCCTTCCCCGCCAACGGCTGGGCACTGGATATCTACGAGTCCGCCCACCCCGCCTTCGCCGCCCTGTTCGCCGCCGCCAGCGGCACCGCCGCCCTCTTCGCGGTGGACAAGCTCCTGACCATCGGCGGTTCGGCGTGGCTGGGGGCGGCGACGGCCATCGGCCTGGTCACCTTCCTGATCGCCCACCTCTTCGCCCTGCCCCAGGGCAACGATCGACGCCTGCTGGGCTACTCCTCGGTGGCCCAGACCGGGCTGGTGCTGGTGGTCATCGGTCAGCGCGATCTCCTGGGCGACCGCTATTTCTTTGTCGCCTTTGGGCTCCTGGCCGCCCACGCGGTGGCCAAGGCGGGGCTCTACTGGCTCTCCGGGCTCATGGCCGAACGCGGCCTGAGCGCTTGGGCTACCCTGCGCGGCCAGCCCTGGCTGATCCTGGCCTTCGCCAGCTTTCTGGCCCTGCTTACCGGCCTGCCGCCCTTCCCCGGGTTTTACGCCAAGTGGGAACTGATCCATCACCTCGCCGGCGCGGACCGGCTGGCGCCGCTGGGTCTGATACTCCTCGGTACCCTGATCGAGGCGGGCTACCTTTTCCGCTGGTTCGGCTACGTCATCAAGCGTCCCCCGCCGGCGTCGGCCCCCCTCCCTTGCCCGATCCACCAGGCGCTGCCCATCCTGGTCGCCCTGGTGGGGGCCTGGGGCCTGGGCTGGCTCTGGGGTGAGCTCTCCGGTCAGACGCAACTGCTGCTGACCTGGCCCCTGGCCTTCGCCCTGCTCTTTCTGCTGCTGGAGTGGTTGCCGTCCTGGGTTAAGAACACCCTGGCCATCGCCGGCCTGCTGGCCTTCTTCGCCGCCACCTACGACTATTACGACCCCCTGCGACTCATCTTCGCCCTCATCTTCCTGGTCGGCGGGGCCATCATCCTGCTCGCCGGCTATGCCACTTCCGGCCGGCGGACCGGTTTTTATCCCTCGGCCCTGCTGATGTACGCCGGCCTGGCAATCCTGGTCCTGGCCGAGGACAGCTTCCAGTTCTTCGCTGCCTGGGAACTGTTGACCATCGGTTCCTATTTCCTCATCCTGCGCGGCCAGGCCGCCGAGCCCCACGCCCTGTCCTATCTCCTTTTCTCCCTGGGCGGCGCCTTCCTCCTCCTGACCGGCTTCGCCCTGGCGGCCCAGGGCGCGCCGCAACTAGCCCTGGCGGACCTAGGCGGGGTCCCGGCGTCCCTCTCGGGCTGGGTCTTCGTCCTCCTGGCCATCGGCTTCATGACCAAGACCGCCGCCCTGGGGCTGCACGTCTGGCTGCCCGGGGCCCACGCGGAGGCGGAGACCGACGTCTCGCCCATGGTCTCCGGCATCCTCCTCAAGGCGGGGCTCTTCGGGCTTTTCCTCCTGCTCATGCACCTGGGCCGGCAGCAGCTTTATGGTATCGAACTGACCCACGTCATCCTGTGGATCGGCGCCCTGACCGCCCTGTTCGGCAACCTGCTCGCCGCCTTTCAGGAGGATGCCAAGCGCCTCCTGGCCTGGTCCTCCATCGGCCAGATGGGCTACGCCCTCTTCGGTCTGGCCCTCATGAATCACCTGGGCTGGCTCATGGCCCTGATGTTCGTCATCAATCACTACATCTACAAGTCCATGCTCTTCCTCTCCCTGGGCGGGGTGGCCAAGCGCACCGGCACCCGGGACATGTACCGCATGGGTGGGCTCATCACCCTCATGCCCCTGTCCTTCATCGCCGTCCTCATCGGCATCATCGCCATCTCCGGGGTACCGCCCCTCTCCGGCTTCGGCGGACGCTGGATCTTCTACAACGCCATTCTCGATACCGAGGCGCGGCTGCCCCTGGTGATCCTGTTTTTCGCCGGACCCATCGCCTTTCTCTATCTCTTCCGCCTCATCCATACCGTCTTCCTTGGCCAGTTGAAGGACGAGCACCGGCGGGTGCGGGAGGCGCCTTTTTGGATTCTCCTGCCCCAGATGCTGTTCGTCGCCCTCCTGATCGCCTTCGCCTTGGTCCCCGGGGTGGCCCTGCGCCAGGTCGATGGCTACATCGCCCGCTTCTTCCCCGACGGCGGCCTGACCTGGGACGGCCTGAGCATCGTCAGCCATTACGGCTACTGGAATCCGGTGAGCATCATGCTCATCATCGGGGTCATCTTCATGGTCGTCTTCGCCTGGCTGCTGTTCGTCAACCGGCGCGCTCAAAAGGTCAAACAGTTCAATATCGCCTTCGCCGCCGAGCGGCCCTACCGCCCGGAAACCACCCACTTCGCCTGGAACTTCTTCGCCCCCTACCGCAAGGCCCTGGGCTTCCTCACCCTGCCCCTGGCCACGCGCTTCTGGGACACCCTGGCCGACCTGCTCCACGCCGCGGGCGATCTGGGTCGACGACTCTACACCGGTAACGGCCAGACCTACGCCTTCCACTTCCTGGCCTTTGCCAGCGTCCTCATCCTGTGGGGCCTGGGGGTCCGGCCATGAGCTTCGACTGGATGCGGATCCCCTGGTCCCTGGTGACCCTGTTCATCGTCTTCAACTACGGGTTGCTGCTCAATGCCCTGATCGCCAAGATCGCCGCCCGGGTTGGACGTCGGCACGGCATTCCCCTCTGGCAGAACTACGTCGACCTGATCAAGAACTACGGGCAGCGGACCACCATCAGCCACGGCGTCCATTTCTACCTGGGACCCGTCTTCCGTCTGACCGGGGGCATCGGTCTGCTGCTCTTCGTGCCGACGCTCTACGGCAGCGCCTACTTCGCCAATCTCTCCTTCGCCGGGGACCTGATCCTGGCCCTCTACTTCGTCTTCTTTGGCACCCTGGGCATGGCCCTGGGGGCGGGGGAGAGTGGTCATCCCTACGCCGCCCTCGGCGTCAGTCGGGGCCTGTCCCAGGTCACGGCCGCCGAACTGCCCTTCGCGCTGGCGGTCTTCGCCGTGGCCCTGCAATACCAGACCCTGTCGGTCACCGAGATCGTGGCCGCCCAGCAGGGTGGCATCCACCACTGGACCCTGTTCACCAACCCACTGGCGGTAGCGGCGGCCATGCTGTCCTTCCTGGGTTCCATGATGCGTCCGCCCTTCGACCTGGTACTGGCCCCCCAGGAGATCCCCATCGGTCCCCCCACCGAGTACCACTCCTCCTACCTGGCCCTCCTGCAGACCAACCGGGCCATCTTCCCCATCGCCAAGGTCGTCATTTACATGAACCTGTTCTTTGGCGGGGCGACGAACTGGCCGGTCTTCTTCCTCAAGGTCTTCCTCATCACGATGGTCTCGGTGGTGGTGGGGGTGGTGTCACCGCGCTTCCGGGTCGAGCAATCGATCCGCTGGTTCCTGATCTGGGCGGTGCCCATCGGCATTCTGGCGATCCTCTGGGTCTGAGTCCTTCCAACACCATGAAAGCGGAACTGGAAAAACGTCTGGTCACGGGTCCCGATGGGGTCGAGTTCGAGGTCGATCCCCTGCGGGATTATTACTGCGATGCCTTGCCCGAGGTCCAACGCCCGGCCTATCTGCGCATCGTTGAGGATCTGTTCAACTGGGCCCGGGCCGAGTCCATCTGGATCCTGGGCTTTGGCACCGGCTGCGGCGCTATCGAAATGCGGCCGCTGATGACGCCGCGCTTCGACGCCTACCGCTACGGCATTCAATGGCGGCCAACCCCGCGCCAGGCCAACCTCTTCGTCATCTCTGGCTACCTGTCGGTGAAGACCCTCAAGCGCGTCATCCGCTCCTACGAACAGATGCAAAACCCCAAGTACGTGGTCGGACTGGGTTCCTGCACCCTCAACGGCGGTATGTACTTCGACTCCTACAACACCATCAAGCGCCTGGACCAATACCTGCCGGTGGATCTCTATATCACCGGCTGCATGCCGCGCCCCGAGGCCCTGCTCGCGGGTTTCTTGGAATTGAAGAAGCTGATCCGCGCCGGCAAGGCCGAAGGGGCCAACCAGTACGCGGCGAATTTCGCCTGGTACAAGGCTAACCAGAAGCAGGTCATCCATGACTGGGACATGCCGGACTACAACTGGTAGCGCGAACCCCCTGAGGTTTCCAGCAGGGGACGCAACCCTCAGAGGCCTTCCGTCCCCGAACCGCAGCGAGACCAGAGCCCCATGCCAAGCACTGCTGACCCGATGAGCCTGGCGGGCGTTCACGCGCGCCTTCAGGCCCTCTTCCCCCTGGGTGACCTGGCGCCGCGGCGCGCCGGACTGGCCTTTGTGGACCTTCCGGCCACCTGCGCGCGCCCGGCCCTGTCGCACCTGCGTGACCGGGAGGGCTTTGGCCATCTGGTCCTGCTCACCGCCGTCGACTGGCTGGAAGAGGAGCTTTTCCAATTGACCTATCTGGTCTGCAACCGCGAGGCACGCCTGGACCTGGGGCTGCGAGTCCGTATCCCCCGGGAGCCGGCGCGCATGGAGAGCATTCACGACCTCTGGCCTACCGCCGCCACCTATCAGCGGGAGCTGCGGGAGATGTTCGGCATCGACTTTCCCAGCAGCCCCCGGCTGGACGAGGCGTTCATCCTCGAGGACTGGCGGGACATCCCCCCCTACCGGCGCGACTTCGACACCCTGAGGTTCGCCCGCGAGAACTTCGCTGAACGCCCTGGGCGCGAAACGTGGGACCCGGCCAGCCACATGCGCCAGCGACTCTATCCTGAAGCAAACCCGGGCATGGATCCGTCCGTGCCCGGGGACCGGAGCTGAGATGGGCCTCCTCACCCCCGACCGCAGCCAGTACCCCGCCCTCCGGGCGGACGGAAGCTTGGACATCGACCTGAGCTCGGGCAAGTACCTCAAGCTCTGGCAGGGTCCCCAGCACCCCGGTATCACCGGCAATATGTCCCTGGAGCTGACCGTCTGTGGCGACGAGGTGGTGGAGGGCAAGACCCATGTGGGCTATCTCCACCGCGGCTTCGAGAAGCTGATGGAGCGACGGACCTTCATCCAGTGCTTTCCCATCGTCTGCCGCATCTGCGTCCCGGAGCCGGACTTCAACGAATACTGTTACGCCGCCGCGGTCGAGGAGCTGGCCGGCATCGAGGTACCGGAAGCGGCCCACTGGATCCGCACCCTCATCCTGGAGATGGGCCGCATCAACCGCTACCTGATGTATCTCGGGGGCCAAGCCGGCGCCCTGGGTTTGGGAGTCATCGGTCAGTGGACCACCCATGCCCGGGACCTGATGCTGGATCGCTTCGAAGAACTGACCGGCGCGCGCGTTTACCACCTGTTCATCCTCCCCGGCGGTGTCCGCGATGGCCTGCCGGCGGGTTTCGCTGGACGCATGGCCGAGACCCTGCGGGAGCTGGAGACCACCCTGCGGGACGTCCATGAGACCCTGTTTTGTAACGCGGTCTTCAAAAAGCGCACGGTTGGCCAGGGGGTCATCGACCCAGCCTGGCTGGAACCCTACGGCGTCACCGGTCCCAATGCCCGCGCCGCCGGCGTTCCCCGGGACGTCCGTCGGGACTTCCCCTATCTGGTCTATCCCCAGCTCGATTTCGCGCCGGTAACGGGCCAGGATTCGGACATCTACACCCGCTCCGACGTCCGCCGCCGGGACCTGCTGCTCTCCGTGGACCTGATCCGCCAGATCCTGGCCAGGATGCCCCGCCAGGGGCCCTTCATGGCCCCCCTCCCCAATGTCCTGCACTGGCGGATCCCCCCTGGCGAGACCTATGTCCGGGGCGAATGCTCCCGGGGCGAATACGGCTACTACCTAGTCACCGACGGCAGCGGCCACCCGCGCCGGGTGAACGTGCGCGGCCCCTCCTACACCCATGCCGTGGCCCTGCTGGAACGGATGATCGTCCACTGCAACATCGCCGACGTGGCGGCCCTGATGGTCTCCCTGCATACCTATCCGCCGGAGATCGAGCGATGAGGCCGAACCGGTTCAGGCCCCCGCTGGACCCGGTCCCGCGGCCCCAGGCCGACCCGCTCCCGTCCCGGGACGGTTCCACCCGGCCCGCGCCGGCAGCCCAAGCCCCGGAGAAGCCATGAGCATCCGCGACCTTCTCTCCCCCTTCACCGCCTGGAAATATCTGTTTCGCGACCCGGTCAGCATTCCCGACCCCCTTGGCCGCGAAGGGGCGCCCCGCTACCGCGGCTTCCATCAGAACGACCTGGACCAGTGCATCGGCTGCGGCACCTGCGAGGCCATCTGCCAGAACGCCGCCATCGACATGGTGCCGGTGGCGGGCGTCGAGACCCGGCAAGGGGATTCCGGCCTGCGCCCGCGTATCGACTATGGCCGCTGCTGCTGGTGCGCCCTCTGCGTCGACGTCTGCATGACCGGTTCCCTCTCCATGTCCAACGCCTATACCTGGGTGGATCTGGACCCGGACGCCTTCCGCTTCATCCCCGGGGTGGACACCAAACCCTGGGACGGCGAGACCCGGGGCTATCGGCGCCCCGCGGGTCACCGCCTCGTGCCGGCGGGCCGGGTCCCCATGGCCGAACTGGCCCCCGAGCCGCGGATCGAGTCCTTCGCCGAGATCGTCGCCGGCTACGACCGGGAGGCGGCACGCCAGGAGGCCGACCGCTGCGTCGCCTGCGGCCTCTGCATCGCCACCTGCCCCACCCACATGGCCATCCCGGATTACATCGCCGCGGTGCGCGAGGGCGACTATGAACGCGGCGTGCGCCTGCTCTACGAGACCAACCCCTTCTCCGCAGTCTGCGGCCGGGTCTGCACCCATAAATGCGAGACCCGTTGCGCCGCCCGGCACGAAGGCGACCCCATCGCCATCCGCTGGCTCAAGCGTCACATCCTGGACCAGGTGACCCCGGAACAGGTCCAGCGGATCGTCGGTGGCCCGGGACCCGCCACGGGCTTCAGGATCGCCATCGTCGGCGCCGGCCCAGCGGGACTCACCGCCGCCTTCGACCTGGCCCGCCGCGGCCATAAGGTCACCGTCTTCGAGGCCCTGGACCAGCCCGGCGGCATGACCCGCTGGGGCATCCCCGAATACCGTCTGCCCTACGCCGCCATCGACCGCGACATCGACGTCATCCGCCACGTCGGGGTCGAGATCCGCTGTCATACCCGCGTTGGCCAGGACCTGGCCCTGGCGGACCTGCGCCGGGACCATGATGCCGTGCTCCTCGCCCTGGGCCTGCAACTCGGCCGCTCCACCCGCATCCCCGGCAGCGACCACCGGGACGTCCGCAAGGCCGTCGACCTGCTGCGCCAGGTCACCGCCGGCGAGGACTTCGGCGCCCCCCGCCGGGCGCTGGTCATCGGTGGCGGCAACGTCGCCATGGACATCGCCCGCACCCTGGCGCGCTTGCAACGTCGCGATCATGGCGCGGTGGACGTCACCCTCACCGCCCTGGAAGACCTGGACCACTTCCTCGCCGACCGGGAAGAGATCATGGAAGCCGGCGAGGAAGGCATCCGTATCCTCGCCGCCCGGGGTCCCCGGGAGGTGCTGATCACCGCGGGCCGGGTGACCGGGCTCAAGACCTGGCGGGTCAAGGCCATCTTCGACGCCCTGGGGCGCTTCGCCCCGACCTACGACGAGACCGACGAACAATGCCACCCCGCCGATCTGGTGGTGGAGGCCATTGGCCAGATGACCGACACCGAACTCTTGGGCGAGGAACTGACCGAGCGCCTTGCCTGGCAGCGCGGCCGCCTCCAGGTCGATGGGGGCGGCCGCACCAGTGAGGACTGGCTCTGGGCCGCCGGTGACATGGTGCGTGGCCCGGACGTGGTCACCGCCGTGGCCGACGGCCACCGGGTCGCCGCCAGCATCCATTCCACCCTCCGTGAACGGGAGATCCGCCCATGACCGAAGGTACCCATGGCCTCGAACGACTGCGCGGCCAGACCAGCCTGCGCGAGATCCTGGAGGTGGCCACCTCCTTCGAGCGCTCCGCCCGCGACTTCTACACCGACCTGATCCCCAAGGTCAGCAAGCGCATCCGCTACCTGGTGGAGGAATTGGCCGCGGAGGAGCAGGACCACTTCGACCGCTTTCGCGCCCTGGCCGCGCGGGACGACCTGGCCGCGC
>WBZM01003183.1_pt1 | contig 13004 bp, 14 predicted proteins | sample 5204271 | NCBI WGS metagenome assembly WBZM01 (sample SAMN12344346, study PRJNA552823) | activated sludge metagenome | biome: Activated sludge suspended growth; feature: Nitrification reactor; material: Wastewater; isolation source: activated sludge from nitrification reactor of wastewater...
CGTGCCGCGGTCGTCGGCCAGCAGGTCGTCGGCCGGGATTCGGGCGCGCGGTTTCATGTTCCGAAAATCCTCGCCTGGTCGGTAATGGTCTTGGTAAGCGTCGGGGCAGACCCGCCGGTCAGCGTGAAGACGCCTGCCCATGGGAAGGTGATCGTGATGCTCGCGGTCACAGTGGCGACCGGCGCGGGGTTGATGCGGTAGCCGCCGCTCACGCAGGACAGCGACGGCGTCACCGAATTGACCGTCACCGCCGTCGGCATCATCTGCCGGCCCGACATGCTCTGGCTGACGATGGTCTGCAGTCTCGCGGCGTATCCGCTCACGCTGCCACCCGAGGCGCAGACCGTCGCCGGAACCACGCGGGACAGAAACCGCGTTGCATCGCGCACCCCGGAAATGGCCGCCTGGTAGGACAGAAGCAGCCGCGTGCCCTCGAAGATGATGGCAAGCACCAGCAGCATCATCGGCAGCACCACGGCGAACTCGACCAGCGCGACCCCGTCCTCGTCGCGCAGGAAGCGCGCGGCGTGGTGGCGAAGGGCGTTCGTGTTTCTTTCGGCGGGGATCATCGCGTCACCGGTAAAGCTGGACGACGTCGTGGAAGACGCCCGAGGGGTTGCCGTTGCCGGTCCCGGGGCCGCCGGCCGAGCCGATGATCTCGCCGTAGATATCCAGCGAGTTGGGCGAACCGCCGTTGTCGACCACGGGTTCGGTGATGAACAGCTTGACGAACTGGTGCACGGGCACGCCGGTGGCGCTGCCGTTGATCGGGTTCGCTGCGCAGTCGATGCCGGCGGCGATGAGGACGCGGCGTTCCGGGTCGGGATCCTGGTTGGCCGAACACATCCGCCGGCCGGTTTCGGACCGTCCCGACAGGATCGCCGTCGAGGAACCGCCGCCGCCGGCGGCCGCGATCTCGGCCAGGTAGTATTCGTAGCGGGTCGCGGCGCCGGGGTGCGGATCGGTGCCGCCGTAGTTCTTCAGCACATAGTTCGCGCGGCCCGTGGTCCAGTTGCCGTCGCCATAGGGCGCGCAGCCGCCCGCGAAGCAGTCGTCGCGCGGCAGGGCGGCGGTATCGGCGGTCGGCTGGACGTTGTTCCAGTTGCAGCCGCCGCCTTTCGGCTCGACCCCCTTTATGACGTTCGGTGCGGGCGCATAGATCGGGTTGTTCATCGCGCTCTTGATCGCGCCGGACCACATGTCGAACCGGGTGTTCAGCGCATCGTTGGTGATGCCCACCTTCTGGCCGGGCTCCGTGTCCACGCCCCGCGCGGCGAAGCACTGCGTGATGCTGCCCACCGCGCCCAGCACGCAGCGCAGCGACGGGCCCGTGCCGCCGGTTCCGGCGCAGTTGCCGGTGGAATCCAGCGCCAGCGTCGAGGGCCGGAGGAAGCCGAAGTTGCCCGGCCCCCAGGCGGCGCCATTGCCCCCCGACCGCAGGCGGATCATGTCGCCCCTGGTGTTCGGATCGTCGGCGTCGAAGCTGGGCGAGGGAATGCAGAACATCATCGGCGTGATGTCGCAGGCGTACTGCGTATAGCCCGCCACGGCGCTGGCGCGGACGTTGTTGTTGGCGGGCGCGTTGCCGGTCAGCGCATAGAAGGCAGCACCGAAGGTGAACGGAACGGTGCGCGGCGCGATGGTGACGCGGGCATAATAGGCATTCGCGGGGTTGGTCGTCTGGCCCGAGGTCAGGGCCGTCGTATCGGCGGCCGGCAGGGTCGAGAAGAATTCCAGCGTGTAGCTTCCCGCCCCCGCAAGCGTGTTGCCGCCAAGGCCGTAGGTCTGGCTGTCGGCGATCAGGTTCGCAGCGGCGGCCTGGGCGCGCGTTATGGCGTCGTCGGCACCGTCAAGTTCGCCCGCAGCCGCCAGCGCGACATGATCGGCAAAGGACTGCAGTTCGGACTGGGTCGAGAATATCCGCCCGGTGTCGAACGACAGGGCAACGACGCCCAGGAACACCGCAAGGCCGACGGCCCAGAAAACCAGGATGGCGCCGTCGTCGTCGCGGCCGAAGCTGTCGAGATGCGCGCGATCCATGGCCTGGTCCTCCGGTTTCCGGCGTTACTCGACTTGTTCCACTTCGACGGCACCGGCACGGCGGATGCGGATTGCGGTCTTGCGCACGACGGGGGCGGGGGCCCCTTCGGTCTTGACCGGCTCTTCCATCATCAGGTCGCTCAGGCTGATGCGCGACAGCGGTTCCTCGGTGGTGCTGTCGAGCGTGCGCAGCGTCAGGCTCAGCGTGCCGGCCTTCTGGGCCAGCGCCAGCTTCTGGCCCTGCTCGGCGGTGACTTCGACGGTGACGGTGCGCGCCACTTCCGGCGCGTCGCTGTTTTCGTCGGCGTCCTGATCGACACCGACGACGCGGATGTTCTGCAGGATGGTGATGGCGCTGAGGCTTTCGTCGCGGCCCTGCGTCAGCACGATATCGACATTGTCGCCCGGCGTGACGAAGCCGCCCACGGCGGTTTCCGCCTCGACCTTGATCGCCATTGCCCGCGTATTGGGCCGCAGGCTTTGCACGATGGTGACCTTCTCGCCGAAGTCCGAAACCTTCGAGGCCAGGATCAGCTCGCCCTGGGAAATGGCGCGCGTGGCGCGGCGCGGAGGCTGGCCGGTCTTGGCGATCAGCACGTCAAGCTCGGTGATTGCCCCGGGCGGAAGCGATTCGCGCGGCCAGGACAGCGTCTGCAGCATCTGCGGCTGGATCGCCTGGCCGAAGGGAATGTCGCGGCCCGCGACAATGACCGTCACCATCTTGGCGGCGCTGTCCGTCGCGGCGGTGGCGCTGCTCATGTTGAGATATTCGCGGGTGGCATAGGCCGAACCGCCGGCAATGGCGACCCCGAGAATGGCGACGAGAATGGAACGGACACCCACCTTGCTTTCCCCTCTGTGAGAGTGGCCCGCAGCCGGCGCCGGACGGTTCCACCAGAAGGAAAGGTCGGCGCGGCACGGGAAATGCCGGGGCCATCAGGGGCGGCCCCGGCGTTGCGCGGGCCGGCCGCGATGGCCGGCCCGATCGCCAAATCACGGCATCGCGCTGCCGGCCGAGGTGAGCGCGGCGTTGATGTTGTCACGCAGACCCGTCAGCGCAACGGTCCCCACCGCGACGGCGATGAACACGGCCACGCCGTATTCGACCAGGGTCACGCCCTTGTCGTCATGGCGGAAGCGGGTCAGAAGGCTCCGAAGTGCACGCATTTTCAACTCCTTGGTTGTCAATATTCCCGCCGGACCTCCCGGCGGATCACCCGAACCAGAGGCACACCCCCTCGGCTCAGGTTCATGATTGCCGGGGCGGCCTGCCCGCGCATCGTCTGGATAGGGTAGGAATACATCTTGAAGTTGTATTTTCTGCGCGTCTGCCACAGATTTGCCCGGATGTCGCTGCGAATCCGGCACAATCAGACCAAGGCCGCCGGGCTAGGCCGGCCAAACAGAATCAACAGGAAATGTGAACAATAAGGCTGATTTAGCCGATAGTGTTGAAAGGCACGTCCGGCGCACAGAACAGCGCATGAACGGTCAGCAACAGCGTGGCGGCCTTGGGGTCGCGCAACGAATAGTAGATGGCCTTGCCTTCCCTGCGGCAATCGACCAACCCCTCGCCACGCAGCCGTGCAAGCTGCTGGCTGACGGCGGCCTGCCGTGCGCCGATCAGTTCCTCAAGTTCGGTGACAGAACGTTCGCCCGTGGCCAGATGACACAGGATCATCAGCCGCCCCTCGTGCGCCAGCGCCTTCAGCAGCCCGGCAGCCTCGGCGGCGCGCCCCGCCATTTCATCGGCCGAAAGAACGGCGCAGCCCGCGGCATCTGCGGGAAGGCGGGCTGGGTGCTGGCGGTCGAGGGCGCTCATGGATCGTTGCGGTCTTGCCGGCGCTTTGCCGATGATGCGGAACGGTCCTTATATAGGCCCCGGCGCCGCGGAAATCGAGTCGCCATCACAGGGCCGCTGGCGCGGCGGCGTGCCTCAGTCCCCGTGCTGCAGAAAGTCGCCGTAGCGCCCGCCCCAGAACAACAGCGGATCGCCCGGCCAGATCTCGGCCGCCATGACGCGTCCCACCAGAATGGCGTGGTCGCCGCCGTCGAAACGTTCGTGCGCCAGGCAGTCGAACCGCGCCAGACAGCCAGGCAGATGCAGGAAGCCCGTCGCGTCGATCACGTGTGCGACGGCCGAGAAATCGCCGCCTGTGCGCGCGAAGTGCTGGCACAGGTCAAGCTGCGCCGCCGACAGGACGTGGATCGAGTAGCGGTCCGCCTCGAAAAAGGCTGCGAACCTGGCCGAGCGGCGGGCAGGGCACCAAAGCACCAGCGGCGGGTCGAGCGATACCGACGAAAAGCTGTTGGCCGTGATGCCGACGGGTCCGGTCACGGTTACGGCCGTCACGACCGTGACGCCGGTTGCGTAACGCCCCAGCGCATCGCGCAGGGCGCGCGGCGGCAGCGGTTCGGTCTGCTCCTGGTTCATCTCGGATCGCGCGTCGTTTGTCCGATCACCATATCCGCATCCGCGGCGGCAGACGCAAGCCCCGGTTTTGCGCGGGCTCAGGTCTCGGACGTGCCGGTGTCGATCAGCCAGCCGCCGGGGCCGGCGATCCTGTCGGGCAGTGCAAGGATCATCGTCTCCCGCGCGACAAGGCAGGTGAGCAGCGTCGCTGCAACCTCGTCGAAGGAGATCTGTGCAAGGATTTCGGCGATCATCGGCATCGGAACACCCCATACCTTTCAAAACGGCACAGCGCGGTGATGCCCGCGATTCGCGGCGGGATTATGACCGGATCGGGCCACAGCCCGGTCCTTCGCGCGGTTGCGGCCGCATGACGCAGCGGCACATCGGCAAAGCGGTCAGGGGCCCTGCGAAGCCCGGGCCACCCCGGGGGCGCTACCGATCCGTTGCAGCCGGCCGGGCGTGCCCGAGGATGTCGTGGCCCCGGAATGCCTAGGCGCGGAAGTCCTCCGCCAGCCGGTCGACGCCGCGCACCAGAACCGACATGTCGATGCCGACGGCCGTGAACACGGTTCCTGCGGCGATGCATTCGCGTGCGAAGCCGGGATCGGTGGACAGGATGCCGGCCGCGACACCCAGCCCGTTCAGCTTTTCCACCGCCGAAAGGACTGCCTTGCGCACCTCGGGGTGGCGGCTTTGCCCCGGATGGCCCAGCGAGGCGGCCAGATCGGCCGGGCCGAAGAAGATGCCATCGACCCCCGGCGTGGTGGCGATTTCCTCCAGCCGATCCAGGGCGGTCGCGGTTTCCACCTGCACCAGCAGGCAGATTTCGGCATTCGCCCGCGCCACATAGTTCGCGATGCGCCCGTAGCGGCCAGCCCGCGTCGTGGTGGCCACGCCGCGCAGCCCTTCGGGCGCATAGCGGGTCGCGGCCACGGCGGCCGCGGCCTCGGCGCGCGAGTTGACCATCGGCAAGAGCAGCGTCTGCGCCCCCAGATCAAGGTGCCGCTTTATCAGCGCGGTGTCGTTGACCACCGGCCGCACGACCGGCTGTGTGGGATAGGGCGCCATCGCCTGCAGCAACGGTACAAGCGCGCTAGGCTCGACCGGTGCATGTTCGGTGTCCAGAACCAGCCAGTCGAACCCGGCCCCCGCCAGGGCCTCGACGACGCAGGGATCGGGGATCGTGCACCAGAAGCCGATCTGTTGCTGCCCGGCCTTCAGGCGGTTGCGGAAAACGTTCTGGGGCAGGTCCATGATCGCGGCTCCGGCTTAGATTGCGGCATTCATCGCGGAAAGGTTTCGTTCCGGCAATAGGTTGCGCCTCGTGCCTTGGCATTGACGGGCGGGTATGGACGGCCCTAGGTGCTCGGGCGAACCGATGAAGGCAGCCGATGACCGGGGTGCGACTGGACTGTTTCAAGGCCTATGACGTGCGCGGCAGGGTCGGCACCGACCTGACGTCGGATATTGCCGGCCGCATTGCCCGCGCCTTTGCCGTGATGACGGGCGCCGGCCGCATCGTCCTGGGGCGCGACAACCGCGTCTCGTCCCCCGGTCTTGCGGCGGCCGTCGCGGAAGGGCTGATGCTGGAAGGGGTCGAGGTGATCGACCTTGGCCTTGCCGGCACCGAAGAGGTGTACTTTGCCGTCAGCCATCTGTCGGCCGGCGGCGGCATCATGGTGACTGCCTCGCACAATCCGGCCGGGGACAACGGCATGAAGATGGTGCTGGAAGGCTCGGCACCGCTTGGCGGACACCAAAGCCTCGAGGCGCTGCGGTCGATCTGCGAGACGGGAAATTTCGGTCCGGCCAGACCGGGGGGAATACGGCGCAGCCATCCCGGCCTGCGCGATGCCTATGTCGCACGAATCCTCGACATTGCCGCACCCTTGCCCGGACGACCGCTGAAGATCCTGGTCAACGCCGGAAACGGCGCCGCGGGGCCGACCTTCGACGCGATTGCAGGGCGCCTTGCGCGGAACGGCCTGCCCCTCACTTTCGTGCGGCTCAACCACGCCCCCGACGGCAGCTTTCCCAACGGCGTGCCGAACCCGCTGCTGCCGGAAAACCGGGCCGGAACGTCGGCGGCGATCCTGCGCAGCGGCGCCGACATGGGGGTGGCCTGGGACGGGGATTTCGACCGTTGCTTCTTCTTCGATCACCGCGGCGATTTCGTGCCCGGCGAATTCGTCGCCGGCCTTCTGGCCGAGGCCATGCTGAAGCGCCACCCCGGGGGGGCCATCGTCCATGACGCCCGCGTGGTGTGGAACCTGCGTGACATCGCCGACCGGGCGGGCGGGCGTGCGGTCCAGACCCGGACGGGCCACAATTTCATGAAGGCTGCGATGCGCCAAAGCGGCGCCGTCTACGGCGGGGAACTGTCGGCCCACCATTATTTCCGTGATTTCATGGCCTGCGATTCCGGCATGATCCCCTGGCTTCTCGTCGCCTCGGCGGTGTCCGGCAGCGGCGAAAGCCTGCGCGATCTGGTCGCCGCGCGGCGTGCGGCATTTCCCTCGTCGGGCGAGCTGAATTTCCGTGTGCCGGACCCGGCGACCGCCATTGCCGCGGTGCGCGCGGCCCTGTCCGGCATGGCCGAAGAGGTCGATGAAACCGACGGTCTGGGGCTGTCGTTCGGCGACTGGCGCTGCAATGTCCGGGCGTCGAATACCGAACCGCTCCTGCGGCTGAACGTCGAAGCCAGGGGAAGCGCCGCCCGCGTCGAGGAGGGCGTCGCGATGCTGCGCCGCCTGATCGAGCACGCCGGGCCCGAGCCGGAAACAACGTAGTCATACAGAAATGAAAAATGCCGCCCCGAATGTCAGGGCGGCATCCGGCCGAACCTGCGCCGTGGGGCCCTCAGCCGCCCCAGTGGCGGATCGGACCGCAGTCCATGTGGACGAAATTCGAACGCGAGTACTTGCCGACACCGCCGGCCGCGCAGGCCGTCGCCGCCTTGTACATCTGGCCCACCGACCGCGATTTCAGCCGCAGATCGGCCGCCTGGCCCTTCATGTGAAGCGAATTGCGCGCAACCCCGCGCGAGCTTTCGCGCAGCATGGCATTGGTTTTCGGCGTCCGGTACCCCGACAGCAGCATGTAGGGTTCGTTCACGTCCATTAGCCGGTGCGCGGCAGCGGCGATGTCCACCGTCCGGGCGTCCATCTTCATGACTTCGTCCGACCGCCAGTCGCGCATGAAGTAGTTGATCTCTTTCAGGGCCTCGGGAATGTACTCGCCTTCGATCCAGTAGATGGTGTCGAGCGATTCACCGGTCCGGCCCGAATACATGCGGATTCGGCGGATATCGCCCGCGCCGCGAAGGAACCCGAATGCGTTGGAATACGTTGGGGCCGCAATCAGGGCCGTTGCCGCAAAGGCACCAATAAGACCACGCCGCGAGATGCCGCCGGAAACTTTGTCAGTCATAGCAGATGCGCCTGTCCCGTCGCTTTTTGCTGCCTTTACAGCAGCTTGCCAGCAGTGTTTTTCCCCAAGTGCGCCGCCGTTATTGCATAATCCACAGGCAGCGCCAACTGCCGATTTGTGAACGGCCGTGATCCGTCCGTCAGATCGGCGGGATTTTGCGCACGGTGGCGGCAGGAAAGCATTGCGGCCAATTTGGACACGCACCGTTGCGCGGAAGCCACGATTGCCTCGTCGCTTCGGTATCAGGTGGCAATCGACCCATACCAATTCCCCTGGAACTGGTCAAAATTGGCAAAAGACGTCCGATCCGACCGATTCACCTGCCGGGTTTGCAATGACCAGTACCGTTAGCGGGCAAGGCGCCCGTGTCATTTCTGCACGATTGAAACGCTCGGCCGCCGTCGCCGCTATGGCGATCGCGGGGATGCTGCCGCTTGCGCAGGCCGTCCGGTCCGAAACCGCGGCCATCGTGAACAGCGCCGTGATCGGCGGCACGGCGAAGGGCATCGCTGCCAGCGCCTTCCGCAATGCCGTTGCCGAGGCTGCGGCCGACGACGAGGCGCTTGCCACCTATTACCGTGCCCATGACTACGCGGCCCTTTGGACGACCGCTTCCGATGCTGGCCGGCGCGAGGCGTTCTTCCGCGTGCTCGAGGCTGCCGCCGCGCATGGACTGCCGCAGGCAAGCTACGGGGCGGCCGAGTTGCGCGCCGCCTTCGGCAGCGTCACCACCGAACGCGACCGCGCCCGTCTCGAAGTCCGCATGTCACGGATGCTGCTGCGCTATGCCGCCGACATGCAGACGGGCGTGCTGACGCCGTCCAGGGTCGATGCGGGGCTGGTGCGCGAGGTGCCGCTGCGCGACCGGCTGACCACCCTGACGACCTTCTCCGTCTCCGATCCCGACCGTTTCTTCCGGACGCTGGTGCCGGACGCGCCCGAATATGCCCAGCTTCTCAAGGCGCGCCTCGATCTGGAGGCGGTGATCTCACGCGGTGGCTGGGGGCCCGAAGTGCCGCCCAGCGCGCTGCGGCCCGGCGACACGGGGCAGGGCGTCGTCGCCCTGCGTGACCGCCTTGTGGCGATGGGCTACCTGCGTCCGTCGGCCAGCGCCAGCTATGACGGCCCGATGCAGAAGGCCATCCAGCTGTTCCAGATCGACCACGGGCTTGCCTCAGACGGCGTGGCGGGCGACGGCACGATCGAGGAAATCAACATCGGCCCCGAGGCGCGGCTGGCCTCGGTCACCGTGGCGATGGAACGCCTGCGCTGGATGAACGGGCTCGACCTCGGCAGCCGGCACATCTGGGTGAACCTGCCCGATTTCACCGTGAAGATTGTCGACGACGGCAAGGTGACCTTCGAATCCGTCACCGTGGTCGGCATGAACCAGCCCGACCGCCGCAGCCCGGAATTTTCCGACCAGATGGAGCTGATGGTCGTCAACCCGACTTGGAGCGTGCCGCGCTCGATCGCGGTCAAGGAATACCTGCCGATGCTGAAGAAGAACCCCAACGCGGCGGGGCATCTGAAGATCGTCGACAGCCGGGGCCGGGTCGTGAACCGGGGCGCGGTGGACTTCAGCCAGTTCACGGAACGCAACTTCCCCTACTCGATGTCGCAGCCGCCTTCGGACGGCAACGCGCTGGGCAAGGTCAAGTTCCTGTTCCCGAACCCCTACAACATCTACCTGCACGACACGCCGTCCAAGTCGCTGTTCGACCGCGAGGTGCGCGCCTTCAGCCATGGCTGCATCCGGGTGGGCCGGCCGTTCGAACTGGCCTACGCCCTGCTGTCGCGGCAGACCGACGACCCCGAGGGCATGTTCCACCGCTACCTGAACGCCGGGGCCGAAGCGGCCGTCAAGCTGGAAACCCCGGTGCCGGTCCATCTGGTCTATTTCACCGCCTGGCCCGACGCCCGCGGCCGCATCGAATACCGCCGCGACGTCTACGGGCGCGACGCCAGGATCTATGAGGCCCTTGTGGCCGCGGGGGTGGAACCCGTGGGCGAACAAGGCTAAACCGGCGCAGTGCCGCAGATCGGCGGCCGGACCGGAGGCGCCATGACCCGCACCATCGCCGACATCGCCCGTGCGCTCGACGCCCGCGCCGAAGGGGATCTGACGATCGCCGTCAAGGGGGCCGCCGAACCGGCACTGGCCGGACCGGACGACCTTGCGCTGGCGATGGATCCGAAATACGCGGCCGGGCTGTCGCTCGGACGCGCGCGCGCGGCGGTGCTGTGGGACGGCGCCGACCGTCAGGCGCTGGGGCTGGACGCCGCCATCTTCGTCGCCCGTCCGCGTCTGGCGATGGCCGGGCTTTCGGCTGCCTTCGATCCCGGCCCCGGGATTGCCCCCGGCATCCATCCGACCGCGATCGTCGACCCCCTGGCCCGCATCGGCGACGGCGTGGCCATCGGCCCCTTCGTTGTCATCGGCCGCGACGCGGTCATCGGCCCGCGCGCCCGCATCGCGGCGCATGTGACGGTGTCCGAAGGTGCGCGCATCGGGTCCGATGCGCTGATCCTGCATGGCGCGCGCATCGGGGCGCGGGTCGTCATCGGTGACCGTTTCATCTGCCAGCCGGGCGCCGTCATCGGCGCAGACGGATTTTCCTTCGTGACGCCCGAGAAGTCGGGCGTCGAGGAAATCCGCCGGACTCTGGGCGAACGCGGCGAAATCCGCGCGCAAAGCTGGGCGCGCATCCATTCGCTCGGCACGGTCGAAATCGGCGACGATGTCGAGGTGGGCGCGAACGCCGCCATCGACCGCGGCACCGTGCGCGCCACCCGCATCGGCTCGGGCACCAAGCTCGACAACCTCGTGCACGTCGGCCACAACGTCGAAGTGGGACGCGACTGTCTCTTGTGCGGGCAGGTCGGCATCGCCGGATCGGCGCGCATCGGCGACCGGGTGGTTCTGGGCGGCCAGTGCGGCGTCAGCGACAACATCTTCGTCGGCGACGATGTGATCGCCGGGGGCGCGACCAAGATCTTCACGAACGCGCCGGCGGGCCGGGTGCTTCTCGGCAGCCCTGCCGTGAAGATGGAAACCCATGTCGAGGCGCAGAAGAACATCCGCCGCCTGCCGCGCCTTTTTGCGCAGGTGGCCGAGCTCCGTGAAGCTGTTACAAGCCTGACGCACAAGAAGCCCGGAAACCAGGGGTAGCCGCATGACCGTCAGGGACCAGATCATCGCCATCATCGCCGAGCAGGCCGTGCTCGATCCGGCCGAGGTGCGCCCGGAAATGACCCTGGCCGAACTGGGGATCGACAGCCTCGGCCTTGTCGAGGCGATCTTCGCCATCGAGGAAACCTTCGACGTGTCCGTGCCCTTCAACGCCAACGAACCGTCGGCAGGCGAATTCGACATTTCCTCGGTCGCCTCGATCATCGCCGCCGTCGAGGGGCTGATCGCCGCAAGGCCCGCATGAGGCGCGTCGTCATCACCGGCGCGGGCACCGTAAATGCGCTGGGGCACGATGTGGTCCAGACCTGTGCTGCGCTTCGCGAGGGCCGCTGCGGCATCGGACCGCTGGATTTCCGCGACGTCGATCGCCTGCAGGTCCGCATCGGCGCACAGGTGCAGGGCTGGGATCCCGAGGCGCACTTCAACCGCCAGCAGATCGTTCTTTACGACCGCTTCACCCAGTTTACCCTTCTGGCCGCGCGCCAGGCGATCGAGCAGTCGGGTCTCGATTTCCGAGGCAAGTTCGGCATGGACTGCGGCGTCGTCCTCGGCACTGCCGCGGGCGGCGTGAACACCTGGGACGAAAATTACCGCACCGTCTACGAAGAGGGGAAGAACCGCGTCCATCCCTTCGTCGTGCCGAAGCTGATGAACAACGCCGCCGCCAGCCATGTCAGCATGGAATGGGCGCTGCGGGGGCCTTCCTTCACCGTCGCCACGGCCTGCGCCAGTTCGAACCACGCGATGGGCCTTGCCTTCCAGATGGTGCGCTCGGGCATGGCCAGGGCGATGATCACCGGCGGGTCGGAATCGATGCTGTGCTTCGGCGGCGTCAAGGCCTGGGAAGGCCTGCGTGTCATGTCGAAGGATGCCTGCCGCCCCTTCAGCGCGAACCGCAACGGCATGGTCCAGGGCGAGGGCGCCGGGGTCTTCGTCTTCGAAGACTATGAAAATGCGCGCGCGCGCGGCGCCGACATCCTTGCCGAGGTCGCGGGCTTCGCCATGACCTCGGATGCTGCCGACATCGTCATGCCCTCGGCGCAGGGTGCAGAACGGGCGATCGCCGGCGCGCTGCAGGATGCGCGGCTGAACCCGCAGGACGTGGGCTACATCAACGCCCACGGCACAGGTACCGCCGCCAACGACAAGACCGAATGCGCCGCGGTCGCCCACGCCTTCGGTCCCCACGCCGACCGGCTGATGATTTCGTCGACCAAGTCGATGCACGGCCACCTGATCGGCGGCACCGGCGCGGTCGAGCTTCTGGCCTGCATCCTGGCGCTGCGCGAAGGCGTCATCGCGCCGACCGTCGGCTATCAGGAACCCGACCCCGAATGCGCGCTCGACGTCGTGCCGAACGTGGCGCGCGAGGCCAAGGTGAACGCGGTCCTGTCGAACGCCTTCGCCTTCGGCGGGTTCAATGCCGTGATCGCGCTGAAGAAGGTCTGAAACGAAAGACGCCGCCCCAAGGGGCGGCGTCCGTTCCGGCATCGGTACGCGGATTATTCTGCGGCGTATTTCTTCACCGCATCGAACCCGGCCGTGAAGCCCTTGAGCGAGATGTCCAGCGGCACCTTCTTGTCCGGCGCGGCGACCGGCACGATGGTCATGGTGGCCTTTGCGCCCTTCTTCAGCGCGTCGATTTCGGCAGAGGTGAAACCGATACGGGCAACGCAGCCGATCGCCGTGCAGAACGTGAACGGGTAGACCTTGGCGTCGGCCGTGTCGATCTGGATGGTCAGATGCGCAGTCAGAAGCGTTTCCAGCGGCGTGATGATCGTCGCCCCGGCAGCGGCTTCCTGGCCTTCGGGCAGCGGCATCAGGCTGATCTCGGCGGTCGAGTTGCCCTTGTCGTCCTTCAGAAGCTGGTAAAGCTGGCAGGGTTCCTTGCCTTCCTTCACCTTGATGCAGTTCAGTTCCCAGCCG
>WBZM01003185.1_pt1 | contig 13000 bp, 13 predicted proteins | sample 5204271 | NCBI WGS metagenome assembly WBZM01 (sample SAMN12344346, study PRJNA552823) | activated sludge metagenome | biome: Activated sludge suspended growth; feature: Nitrification reactor; material: Wastewater; isolation source: activated sludge from nitrification reactor of wastewater...
TTGGTGGCAATAAACATCTTCCTGCATGTCGTAGCGGCAGACGAGCTTAATCGGTGGGAGCCGATCGGCGTACTGCTCGTTGACCGCAGTGACGCATGCACGTGCAAAACCGAGATTTTTATCTTCCCAAAAGCCGAGGTGAAAAAGATCCATGATATCTGATATCGCATAGAAATCGCGGTTTTCGATGAGAGCCTGCCTGAGTCTGACGAGATTGTCATGATGCACCGTGGCAACTCTACGGGCAATCTGGTAGATGGCGTGATTCATCTCTGCCTCACAAATCAAGGCCTCGGTGGCCTCGATCTGTGGCAGCAGCTCAGGATCAACGATCTTCAACTGGATCTCGTGAGCCTTCTCGTGTGCTGCTTCGCTGCGCTCTTTGACCGATTTCTTCTTAGTGGCCATGTCGCCACTTCCTTTCACTAGTTGTAGGTACTTCCGAAGTATTTTTGGTATAGAATTTGACATATATACCAAAAAGTTATTGGATAGCAAAACTATAGCAGAGAGAGAGTTTTTACAAGCGTAAGCATTTTGCAGCACAAGATTATGTACTTTTTGTAGCCAAACTGGTACACTAAAGACAAATAACTATAAGCGTAATAGGGCATCACACGCGTGCGAGATAGGACACTCATTGTAGCGAATTGGAAAATGAACTTCACTGTGCATGAAGCCAGTTTGTTCGTCCACAAGCTCAACAAACGGATTAAAAACCACCGTAACGTCGAGGTCGTACTGGCCCCGACAATGCTAGCGTTGCAGCCGCTCAGCCTGCAGGTCGACCACAAAAAGTTCAAACTAGCTGCCCAAAATTTGTACTGGCGCGACGAAGGCGCCTACACGGGCGAAGTATCGGCACATCAGCTGCACGGGCTGGTAAAATACGCGATTATCGGCCATTCCGAACGTCGCTATGTGTTTCGCGAAAGCGCCAAAGACACCCGCGCCAAAGTACAGGCGGCGGTGCGCAACGACATCATCCCGATTTTGTGCGTGGGCGAAACAGCTGCCGAAAAAGCAGCGGGCGAAACACTAGGGATACTACAAGACCAAGTAGCGGGTGGCCTGGCAAACCTAACTGCGGAAGAAGTCGAAACCATGGTGGTGGCGTACGAACCTGTGTGGGCGATTAGTTCGGGCAAAGATTTTGCCAATCACCCTATCCCGACTATGCGCGACGCTGAAACAGCTGCAAAAACTATACGGGCACACATTACCCATATGTTTGGTAGCAAAACCGCCAAACAAGTACGCGTGCTGTATGGCGGAAGCACCAGCGCGGCAAATGCAGGGACATTTTTGAATTCGGCGCACATCGATGGATTGCTTGTTGGCGGCGCGAGTCTGAAGGTAGAAGAATTTGCGGATATGATCGAAGCCGCGCATAAACGGAAGAAGGCGTAGGGTGAAAGATATTGATTTTGAAGAACTCGATAAAGCTGTCAATTCGCTGATGGCGACTTCGGCCGAAACGGGTATACCACTCGAAAGCGCCAAAACTCCTACTGAGCAAACTTCACCTGTAGCACCCGAGTCTGCTGCACCTGTGGCTAGTGAGGCTCCTACTGCTGCTGAGGCACCAGTAACACCTCCACCTGTGGTAGATACTACCCCTGAAGCTGCCCCAGCCGTAGCGTCTGTTGCGCCGCCCGCAAAACCACCGCTGGCTACCAAGCGTAGTGGGCGGTTCATGGACGTGGTGCACCCTTCGTCGGATATGCGCACCAGCGACAAGCCCGTAGCGCCAAGTCGTACAGGGGTAACAGTACAGCCATCGAACCCCACTGTGGTTGCCGAAACACCTGATGTCGATACCGTAGATACCACTAAGAGCCAGGTGCAAGCACTGGTACCAAACGAAGTAGAGCCAACGACTGATGGTGTTGCTTCTGGCGTAATGCCCGACCCGCTTGATATGTCGAACACGCAGCAAGCTGCCGAAGAATCATCAGCGCCAGATGCCGATCTTCCTTCCGATCTTGATTCGATTATGGCCGAAGAATTGCAAAAAAACACCGAAGCCATAACAGATACCGATAAGGCTGAAGTGGCAGAGACTACTCCAGTATCGACTGCGCCAGAACCAGGTGGTGAATCTACACAAGAACCTGCTCTTGCTACTGATGCCGATGAACTTCTTGGTTCACCATTTTTGCCCGATGCAAAAGTAGAAAAACGGCCGCTCGGAGGGATTGCTTCTGAAAGCACCGATTTGGCTGCCGAAGAACCTACAGTAACCACCGAAGAAGATGTGTCAAAAACAGATGAAGCCTCGATCGAGACACCCATCGAACCTGTCGAAGCCGATTTACCACCTGAACTGCATCCCAACGTAGCAGCTATCGAGGCAACATTACCGAGCCAAGAACCCGCTGCTCCTGCAAGTACCACTATGCCAGATACCGAAACTACTGCTCCTGTATCTATTCCACAGCAATACCGAGAAAAAGTGCCAACCGACACGAGCCAACACGAAGCGCTCTACGATAGCGCCGCCCAAGGTACGCCACTGGCGCATCCTGCCAAAAAATCTTCAGGGTGGCTCTGGGTGCTTGTATCGGTTCTTTTGATCGCACTGGGTGCGGGCGGTGCGGCCGCACTGTACTACTTTAAACTCATCTAACACGGTATACTAAGTAGCAGTGAATGTTTTAGAGGGGCTTAATGATGCACAAAAATCCGCGGTCGAAACGACCAGCGGTCCACTGCTGATTTTGGCGGGAGCGGGCAGTGGTAAAACCAAAACACTGACACATCGAATTGCACATTTGATTGCCAGCCATGGAGTGTGGCCTGATGAAGTGTTGGCAGTGACATTTACTAATAAAGCAGCGCGTGAAATGCGCGAACGCTTGGCGCTGCTGCTCGGCCAGCCAAACACTCGAAGTTTTATGAATTGGATGGGGACGTTTCATGGCATCTGTGTGCGACTGCTAAAAATCGATGGCGAAGCAATTGGGGTACCGAAAAACTTTGTAATTTATGATGAAGACGACCGCGTAGGGCTGATAAAACAGGCGATGAAAGCTCTAGGAGTCAGCGACAAACAGATCAAACCCAAAGCAGTGAGCGCGGCAATATCAAAAGCCAAAAACGACCTTGTTTCGCCAAGCGAATACGCCGACACTGCGCACTATCCGTTTCAAAAAGAGGTCGCTAAACTATACGCCGAGTATGAAAAACAGCGCAAAGCCGCAGGGGCGCTCGATTTTGATGATCTGTTGCTCGAAACCGTAACACTACTGCGCGACGCTCCCGAAATCCGCACCAAATGGCGTACCAAATTCAAACACATTTTGATCGACGAATACCAAGACACCAACGCAGCGCAATACGCGATTGTTAAGTATTTGGTAAACGAAAATCGCAATATTTGTGTGGTGGGGGACGATTGGCAATCGATCTATAGTTGGCGCGGGGCAGATTTTACCAATATTCTCAATTTTGAACGCGATTTTAAAGGTGCAAAAGTGATCAAGCTCGAGCAAAATTACCGTAGTACAGGTGCTATTTTGGACGCGGCGCACAACGTAATAACCAAAAACAGCAACCGAACCGACAAAAAACTTTGGACAGCCGAAGGTACGGGTGCACCTGTAGAGATTCACCAAACGTACGACGAGGCCGAAGAAGCTTATTTGGTAGCGAGCAGAATTGGCACGCAAACTATGATTGGTGCACGACGTCCGCAAGATTTTGCCGTGCTGTATCGTACCAATGCCCAGAGTTACACGCTAGAACGAGCGTTTTTGCAGGAGCGTATTCCGTACCAAATTATTGGCGGCGTGCGGTTTTATGACCGCAAAGAAATAAAAGATATCGTATCGTACCTGCGGCTGATCTACCAGCCCGATGACATTATGAGCTTTAGTCGAATTGCCAATATTCCAACGCGTGGGGTGGGGCAGGCCAGCCTAGAAAAGTTTTTACTGTGGCGAGCCGAACAGGACTGGGATATTATTACTGCGCTAGTGAATGTTAGCGAAAGTAGTGTGACAAAACGCGCTATGACGGCACTGGCACAGCTTGGTACGGTGCTTGCTACAGCGGCAAAAAAGGTCGAAGCTCAGTTGCCACCGAGTGAAATCATCGAATACATTATCGATATGGTGGGATATAAAAATTACCTAAATGACGGCACACCACAGGCCGAAGAACGGCTAGAAAACATCGGTTCGCTGGTTTCAGACGCTGCGCTGTTTGCGAGCCTACCTGATTTTCTAGATGAAGTTGCGCTGATGAGCAGTGTCGACACACAAAACAAAGACGATACAGTAACGCTGATGACGCTGCACGCTGCAAAAGGACTGGAGTTTCCCGTTGTATTTATGGTGGGGCTAGAGGAGGGGATCTTTCCGCACTCGCGAGTATACGACGGCACACCCGATGATCTCGAGGAAGAGCGGCGGCTTTGCTATGTCGGGATGACGCGGGCACGCAACGAACTGCACCTTAGTTACGCGGCGAGTCGGCTGCAATTTGGTACGCGCGGGTACAATATGCCGAGTCGGTTTTTGCAAGACATGGGCAAAGGCGTGAGTCATATGGGTACCGAATTAGAACGCGGTGCGGGGCGTGATGAGCCGTTTTATGACCAGGCTATGCCGTTTGATATTGACGATCGTGTGCGTTCGGCGCAATTTGGTGCGGGCGAAATTATTGATATCGATGGCATGGCGGTAACTGTGCGGTTTGACAGTGGTCAAACCAAAAAGCTGAACGTCGAGTATGCGCAACTCACTCGCCTACAGTAATGTAGAATTTGTCACTGGGCTGTGATATACTAAAAAGACAAGTCACTGAGGAGTTTCTCTGGACTTCACCTCTGTATTATATGATTGAAAATTCACTTATACGAAAATCAACATACCTAATTGGTGGTCTCGTCGCAGTTATCGCTGCGTGTTACTTGTGGATGGTGATTGCACCGCACGCCAGAGCCCAAGATTCACAGGGTACAGACGAACATCTGGTAACGATTCACGATAGAGGCAAAGAGAAAAGTGTGATTTCTAAAAAAGATACGCTGCGCGAAGTGCTGCAAGAAGCGGGGATTGTGCTCGACAAAAACGATATAGTCGAACCAAAGCTCAGTGCAACACTAGTAGCGCCGTCGTATCAGGTGAATATTTATCGAGCTCGTCCCGTAGTAATCCAAGATGGTACGAATAAATTATTGGTAATGTCGGCACACCAAACCCCCAAGCTGATCGCGAGTAACGCAGGGGTGACATTGCACGACGAAGACAAGGTGACGCTTCAGTTGTCGGATAATTTTATTCGCGACGGAGCGAGTACACTACTAAAGATTGATCGTGCTGCTACGGTAAAGCTTGTGCTGTACGGTAAACACGAAACAGTTTATACGCAGTCGCGCACTGTTGGTGAGTTTTTGAAAGAAAAGAAAATTACGCTCTCGGGGAGTGACACGGTTTCGCAGCCTGTGTCGGCCAGTGTTGTTTCGGGCATGTCGCTCGAGATTTGGCGCAATGGTAAGCAAACGGTAACACAAGACGAACCAGTGCAGTTTGAAACTGAGCAGATCAAAGATGCTAACCAGCCTGTTGGGTACAAAAAAGTCCAAACACCAGGTAAGCTTGGCAAAAAAACAGTCACTTACGAAGTGGAAATGAAAAATGGCCAGGAAGTAGCACGCAAAGAAATCCAATCTGTAGTAATAGAACAGCCTGCGAAACAAACAGAAGTTGTTGGCGCAAAAGCTGAAAGCTTTGGTGGCACTTGCGGGGAGTGGATGGCCGCCGCGGGGATTACTGATACAGGGAATGCTTCGTATCTGATTGGCAAAGAAAGCGGCTGTAATCCGTATGCAGTTAACCGTTCGAGCGGTGCATGTGGTGTCGGCCAGGCTCTACCCTGTAGTAAAACAGGGTGTGCAATGGGCGATGGTCAGTGCCAGACGATCTGGATGAACAAGTACGTAATGAGTCGGTATGGTAGCTGGCAAGCCGCCGCCGATCACCACCGTAGTCGTGGCTGGTACTAAAAAAGAACTTGGCCAACACTGGCTAACCGACCGCTATATTTTAGGCGAAATTGCTAGTGTAGCAGATATACAGCAAAACGACACCGTGCTCGAAATTGGCCCTGGGCTCGGCACGCTCACCAGTGAACTACTAAAGCGAGCTAAAAAAGTTGTGGCGGTTGAGTTTGACAGCGAACTAGCGCGTAAACTTCCCGCACAGTTTCCTGGCAAAAACCTCGAAGTGATACACGAAGACATTTTATCGTTTGATTTAGGGCAGTTACCCAAAGACTACGTGGTAGTTGCCAATGTGCCCTACTACATCACTAGCAAGATTGTGCAGCTGCTGATGATTGCCGATAACAAACCCCGCATGACGGTACTACTAGTGCAAAAAGAAGTTGCCGAGCGCATTGCGGCCAAAAAAGGTGAAATGAGCATGCTGGCATTGGGTGCGCAGGTGTTTGCCGAAGCACGCTTGGGGATTGAAGTGCCGCGTGAGTTTTTTACACCTCCGCCTAAAGTCGACAGCCAAGTGGTGGTATTGCAGACTCGGTCGGAGCCACTGATTGATAACGCCCAGCAAAAGGAATTCTTTCGGCTAGCACGCGCTGGTTTTTCGGAAAAGCGCAAAAAACTGCGCAGCAGTCTAGCGGGTGGGTTGCGGCTCGAAAAAGCACAAGTCGATACACTGCTCCGCGTTGCAGAGATCGACCCCGAAGCGCGCGCTCAGGAACTATCGATCGAAGACTGGCAAAAACTGCTGTATGCATACCAACATTAATATTTTTGTCTCGACCGCGAATGATGGCACGATGCGGCTGACTGATGATATGCCAAGAGATGATGAAAAAATAGTTATCGAAAATCGCCGAAGGTTTTTGGAAAAACATGGCGTCCAACCAGAGCAGACCGTCCGTGTGCAGCTCGACTACCAGTCAAAGGATTTTTGTCGCTACAGCACGGTCGCCCAGCAAGCGGGTGGTGAAGGCATTATACGCAATGGTCGCATTGCCGACGGAGTGGCGACACGCCAAAAAAATCTCGCACTGTTTTTGCCACTGGCCGATTGCGTAGGAGCGGTGCTCTACGATCCGCGCCATGAAGTGCTCATGCTGTCACACCTTGGCAGGCATAATCTCGAACAAAACGGTGGCCAAAAATCGGTAGAATACATGGCAGAGCAATTTGGTACATTACCGCAGGATATCGAGGTATGGTGTAGTCCAGCGGCAGGAAGAGCTAATTATCCGCTGCTTGCATTTGACAACAAAAGTTTGGCAGAAGTGGCACAAGACCAACTAATTGCAGCGGGTGTGCAGTCCGAAAATATCGAACTGTCACTGATTGATACTACGGCGCACAGCGACTATTTTTCGCACAGCCAGTTTTTAAAAGGCAACCAGTCTATTGACGGTCGTTTCGCTGTCGTGGCTATGATGAAATAACAAGCAGAATTTGTTACACTAGTAGCAATGGGAAAAAACTTATACGTTACTACTGCTATTCCGTACGTCAATGGCACGCCGCATATTGGCAATGCGCTTGATTATTTGCTAGCCGACATTTGGACGCGGTATCAGATGCAAAATGGTCGTGCGGTGCGGTTTCAGATTGGCACCGACGAACACGGCAACAAAAATGCCGCCAAAGCAGGTGAACTAGGGCTTACGCCACAGGCCTATGTCGACCAAGCGCACGCACCGTTCAAAGCACTGGCCGAAAAAATCGGCTCTGGCTACACGGACTTTATCCGTACCTCAGATATCAACCACAAAGCAGCTGTTCAGTATATTTGGCAGCAGCTAAAGCCACATATTTACAAAGATATCTATGAAGGCTGGTATTGCACGGGGTGTGAACAGTTTTATACCGACAAAGAAGTCGAAGCAACGAGCGGGAAATGCCCCAATCACCAAACTCCGTACGAGCACTTAAAGGAAGAAAACTATTACTTACGGGCCAGTGATTTTACCGAACAAATTCGCACGGCAATCGAATCGAACAAGATGCAGATTTTGCCAGAATTCCGCAAAAAAGAAATCCTAGAGCTTATCAAAGATGGTGTAAAAGACGTTTCGATTAGCCGCCCGCGCAAAAGCCTAAGTTGGGGCGTGCCAGTACCCGATGACCCAGAACAGGTAATGTATGTTTGGATCGATGCCTTAAGCAACTATATTACGGTTCTTGGGTATCCAAATCAGCCTGATTGGCAAGAATTTTGGCCTGCCGAACTGCAAGTGGTGGGAAAAGATATTCTGCGGTTTCATGCGATTATTTGGCCTGCGATTTTGCTAGGTTTGGGGCTAAATTTGCCGAAAAAAATCCTGGCACACGGCTTTATAAATGTCGGTGGCGCAAAAATTTCTAAATCTATCGGCAATGGTATCGACCCAAGTCAGATTATCGACGAATACGGGCTCGATGCCTTCCGCTACTTCTTTGCGCGGCATATTCCCACCCAAGAAGACGGTGATTTCACCTGGGAAAAATTTGAAACGGCCTACAACACCGAGCTTGCCAATGACCTAGGGAATTTGGTAAGTCGTGTTGCTAATATGCTAACACGCTACCAGGCGGGAGTGATTGGCGACGCTCCATCGGGCGAACACGATATGGATCCGTATCGGCAAGCTATGGAGCACCTCGAATTTAACAAAGCGCTCGATGAAACCTGGAATATGGTACGTGCACTTAACCAGTACATCGAACGTGTTAAGCCATGGGAAATTGCCAAGCGACGAGAAACCGATACCGACGCCGAAGATCATTTAACTGAAGTTTTGGCGCATTGTGCAGGTAATTTGCTGCAAATTGCCGATTTACTGGTGCCATTTATGCCCAGCACCGCCGCAGCAATACATACAATATTCGACACAGGGGTAATTACTCCGCCTGAAGCTGTGCTATTCCCCAAAAAATATCTCCACACTGCCGAGCCAAGTCAGCAAAAGACCGCATAGATGCTTATCGATACCCATTGCCATATTCACGAAGCCAACTATCCTGATGCGAGTGGTACGTTGGAGCGTGCGCGTCACGCGGGTGTGGGCAAGATTATTTGCGTAGGGACCGATAATGCGACATCGCACGAGGCGGCTGAATTCGCCAAAAACCACGAAGGAGTATACTATTCGGTTGGCGCTCATCCGCACGATAGCAAAGACGGCTACGACGAAGTAGTGCGGCTAGCCAAAGAGCGGGCAGAGAAACTCGTGGCGATTGGCGAGATCGGGCTGGACTATTTCTACACACATAGTCCACGCGAAGTACAAATGGTAGCGTTTGAAGCGCAGTTGCAGCTAGCTTGTGACCAAAATCTTCCTGTTATTTTTCATGTTCGCGAAGCGTTTGATGATTTTTGGCCGATTTTTGGGAATTTTCCCAACCTTCGTGGCGTGCTGCATAGCTTTACTGATAGTAGGGAAAATATGGAAAAGGGTCTTAGCGAAGGGTTATATATAGGCATAAATGGCATCAGTACCTTTACTAAAAGTGACGAGCAAAAAGCGATGTTCGACGCCATTCCTCTCGAGAAAATGCTGATCGAAACCGACGCGCCGTTCTTGACACCTACCCCAAACCGTGGTAAAGTGAATGAGCCAGCATTTGTGAGGCATGTGGCCGAGTACCACGCAAAAAGGCGTGGGATAGAGCTCGAACACCTCGCGCGAGTCACATCAGCAAATGCAACTACACTGTTTTCGATTTAGAAAAACAGGTTCCTCCAATAAAAATCACCAAAATATAGCAAACTGTAAGGGTAACAGGAGTTTTTACTGTGGCTGAGCAGCCAAACAACGGCATTTCTGACACGTACCACGTACCGCAAGGCACGAGGTTTGATAATGACACCCATATTGATCTTCATATGGCCGATGCGCGACTGCATTCTACCGATGCAGTGGTTGCGGCTCGCGAAGCGTTAAAGGCTGTGGTCGAAGAACCGCTTGCAGTGAGTGCCGTCGACACACTTCATACTCGCATTGAACCTGCTCGCGTGGTAGGTACATGGCTTGAATATGTGCGAAATGAGGAAATGAACAGGAACATATAGATGGGCGTGTGGACAAAGGCATTTACACTTCTGACAGGCGACGAACAGTCGCTTGATTATTTGAAAATGCCAAAGTTAAAGGCAACGACAAACCGACCATTGAAGAGTTTAACAAAACGTGAACTGCTACAACTTGAAAGTGAGATTGGTCGTGAACTATTTGGACCAGTGCCAAAAGATCACACAAGGGAATTTTTTAACCTCGATGAAAAAACCTGGATTTGGCACGAAGATTTTATAGGTCCAGATGGTAAAAAACAGACCAGCACGATTAAATATGAGATTCAGGAAAAGGGAATTCTGAAGGTAGAAGAAGGCGCTCGCTACAGCTACCTCGAAGGTCAAGAGCTCGACAATCTGCTGCTTGCAATACAGATGTACTACGAGCAAGTTATGCGCAAAGTTTACAGCCGTGATCCACGAACTGGCCAAAAATTGGTATAATAGCTATAGTGAATCCCCCAAGCGAAATTTATTTGGATTACGCGGCAGCGACACCTGTCGATCCGCGTGTGCAAGCGGCTATGGAGCCGTATTTTTCGTCTCGTTTTTTTAACCCCTCTAGCCCCTATGCTCCAGCACTACAGGTACGCCGCGAATACGAAGCCGCCAAAGCAAGATTGGCACATACATTTGGTACTAAAGCCGATGAGCTAGTGATGACGGCTGGTGCGACTGAATCCATTAATCTGGCGTTTTATGCGGTCGATGGACATGTGATTACAAGTGCAATTGAACACCCTGCAGTGCTAGAGGTAGCAAAAACCAAGCCTTCTTATACACTAGTGCAGCCTAACGAAAAGGGAATAGTGGCTGCAGAATCGGTAAAAAATGCCTTACAGCCAGATACGCAACTTGTCAGTATACAGTTAGCCAATAATGAACTCGGTACCGTGCAGCCGCTACGCGAAATTGCTGCAGTGATTGCGGGCGAAAAACAGGCGAGGGCAGCGGCGGGGAATATGACTCCCCTGCTCTTTCATACCGATGCGTCGCAGGGTTTTGGGCAGCTCGATGTGCATGTGGCTCGGCTTGGAGTAGATATGCTAACTTTAAATGGTGGAAAAATGTACGGACCTAAAGGCGTTGGTTTACTGTGGACTAAGCCTGCAGTTACATTGCAGCCGCTGATTGTTGGTGGCGGGCAAGAACGAGGAATTCGCAGTGGAACAGAAAATGTTGCGGGCACTGTGGGGTTTGCAGTAGCCGCAGAGATTGCTGCCAAGCAAAGCAAAACCGAGTGTAGACGGCTAGAAAAACTGCGCGATACACTACAGAAGGCAATTTTGGACGAGTTCCCTAGCGCAGTGGTTTCGGGTCATCCAAAAAAGCGGCTGGCGGGTCATTTGCATATTTCGTTTCCGAAGATCGATGGCGAGAGGTTACTTTTTATGCTAGAAGCTAAAAGTGTCTTTGTTGCTACGGGCAGTGCTTGTGCAGCAAACAAAGGCTTACGGAGTCATGTACTCACTGCGATTGGCATGAATCCTGAAGTTGCCGATGGTAGTTTGCGTATAACACTGGGTAGGCATACTACAGAAGAAGATATAAAAAAGGCAGCAATTGAAATTATTGCTGCTGTAGGTGTAGAATACACACGAACTGGGTATTTGGTATGATAAAATTTTTTCTTATTCCTTTTGGGATCTTTCTTGCTACCATACTCGCGGTAGGTATTTATTTAAGCCCAGATGATTTAGCAAAATGCGGAAAAACACCAAGTGCACAAGACGGCTGTTCAAAAGCCGACGCAATTGCGGTGGTAAGTGGTGGTAACACAAAAGTGCGAACTAACGAGGCAATTCGACTTTTTAAAGCAGGGTGGGCAGATCATTTAGTGGTGTCTGGTGCTGCTGCCGACCCAAATAGTCCTAGCAATGCAGCTGTTATGAAGCAGCAAGCCTTGGAAGCGGGCATTCCCGAAGAAGCAATTATTACCGACGAAATTGCCCGAACAACCAAACAAAATGCACAAGAAACTAACGAAAAAACGAAAGATTATGGCATTAAGCGCCTGATAGTTGTCACGTCGCCCTATCACCAGCGTCGAGCTGGTCTTGAGTTTAAACGAAACATGCCAGCTACGACTATCATTAACCACCCTGCCCCCAACGACCCCGATTGGTCGGCTGTTTGGTGGATTACACCGCGTGGATGGTGGCTAACCGTAAGTGAACTCGTGAAAATTGTTGCAACACACGCAGGTGGGTCGCAATGACCAAAGTATTTGTTGGCATGAGCGGCGGTGTGGATAGCAGCCTGACAGCGGCGTTGTTGGTAGAGCAAGGCTACGACGTAACGGGTGTGTATATGAAAAACTGGAGCCAAGATTTGCCAGGGATGAAATGCCCGTGGGCGGATGATTTGGCCGATGCCAAGCGTGTGGCGGTGCAACTAGGGATTGATTTTCAGGTGTACGATTTTGAACAAGAGTACCGCGACAAAGTGGTGCAATATATGATAGAAGAATACAAACTAGGGCGTACGCCCAACCCCGACATTATGTGCAACCAAGAGGTGAAGTTTCGGTTGTTTTTGGATGCGGCGCTGGCTAATGGGGCAGATATGATTGCGACGGGGCATTATGCGAGGGTAGAGAATAATGCAGAAGTGGCGCCTCAGACAGTCCTCGGCAAGCAAGGATTTTTCCAACAATTTTGCTGGGCTCGATAAAGCACCTGCTGGTTCTGATGGCGCCACTTCACGATTGCTTATGGCGAAAGATGCAAACAAAGACCAGACGTATTTTCTGTACCGCGTTACGGGTGAAGCGCTCGGTCGCACCCTCTTCCCTCTTGGTGGGTATACAAAAAGTGAAGTACGCGAAATGGCCGAGGCGCGCGGGTTGTACACGGCGAGCAAAAAAGAAAGTATGGGCATATGTTTTGTCGGAAAGGTTGGCATTAAAGAATTTTTGTCTAGTTTTGTTGAAACAAGTCCTGGTCCTATAGTTG
>WBZM01003186.1_pt1 | contig 12997 bp, 11 predicted proteins | sample 5204271 | NCBI WGS metagenome assembly WBZM01 (sample SAMN12344346, study PRJNA552823) | activated sludge metagenome | biome: Activated sludge suspended growth; feature: Nitrification reactor; material: Wastewater; isolation source: activated sludge from nitrification reactor of wastewater...
TGGAGAGGACGTCGAGGGCGCGGGGGAGGCCGAGGAGCGCCCGGTGGTCCACGAACTCCAGGTACCGCGGGTCCTGCGGGATGGCGGGCCGGGCGAGGAGCCAAGCGGCCAGCCCCGCCAGGAGCGCCAGCAGGACCGCCAGGCGCCAGGCCAGGCCGGCGCGCCGGTGGCGGTGCAGGGTGGGGTGGGGAAGGGTGCCGAGCGTCCTGGTCGCCATGTCGCGCCTCGCGGGCCAGCGCCTCCCGGGGCGGCCGGGGAGGAGAGGCGGGGAGGCGGGCCCGGCGTGACGCGGGCGGCGACGATCCTCAGGCCGCCGGGGCGAAGGCGGCCCGGAACGGCTCCGGCGTGTGGCCCACCTTGCGGGCGGCGTAGTCGAAGAAGACCATGCCGGTCTTGGCCCGGGCGATCTCCTTCCCGGTGGCGGCGTCGGAGAGCCGGAAGAGGAAGTCGAAGCCGCGCGACTTCACCTCGGCCACCGCCACCTCCACCTTGAGCACCATCCCGTAGCGCCCCTCGGCCCGGTAGATCACCGCCGCGTCCACCTGGATGAGCCCGAGGCCTGCGATCTCCAGCTCCGACCAGCCGTGGCGGGCCAGCAGGCGCACCCGCGCCTCCTGCGCCAGCGTGAGGATGCGGTCGTTGCCGAGGTGGTTGCCGTAGTTGAGGTCGTCGATCCGGATGGGGATCTCGGTGGCGAAGGGGAAGGTCTCGGGCAGCTCGATCTCGACGCGGGGCATGCGCCTCCTGCCTACCTCGCCCGGCCCGGCCGGCGCCAGCCCCGGCCCGACCCGGCGCGCCGGCGGGACTGGCCGGGCGGCGGGGCGCGACCTACCGTGAGCGGCATGCCGCTCGCCGCGCTGGCCGCCGCCCTCATCACCGCCGCCCCGCCCTCGGGCGCGGCGGCCTACCCGCTGGCCTGGCGCGGCGAGGTCGCGGCGGCGCGCCGGGCATTGGCCCTCGCGGGCGGCACGCTTCCGGACGACGGGGACGCGCTCCTGGTGCTGGCCTGCCTCGAGCTGGAGGCGGGCCGGCTCGACTTCGCCGCCAGGGCAGCCGACCGGCTCGCTGCCATCGAGCCGAGGGTCGGCGAGGGGAAGGTGCTCCAGGCCCTGGTGTCCCGCCGCCGCCTGGCGCCAGGGGAGCCCATGGCCGACGCCCTCGCCGAGGCCTGGAAGGCCGCCGGGCGGCCCGACCTGTCGGCGGGCGGGGCCCTGGCCCGGCTGCCGGCCGCACAGCCCGCCGGGAGCTGGCCGCCGGCGCCCACCGCGGCGGCCCTGGCGCGGCTCTCGCCGGCCGAGGCCTTCCTCCTCGGCGGACTCGACACGCCCCGCAGGCCCATCTCGGCGGAGGCCCTGCGACTGGTGCAGTCCGGCCGGTGGCAGGAGGCGCGCAGGGAGCAGGCGGTGGCGCTGGCGGAGAGCCCGCCGCCGCATCCGGTGGCGCTCGACCTGGCGCTCCTCGGCCCGCTCCCTGCCGGCGCCGCGCGGGAGCGGACCCGGCAGGCCCTGGCGAAGGCACTGCCCGGAGAGGGCTACCTCGCCATCCAGGGGGTGGCCGGCCCGCCCATGGACCGCGGCCCGCTGGTCGCCACCGAGGTGGCGGCCCTGGAGCGGGCGGTGGCGGCGCCCCGACTCGCCCCGCCGCGCGGCCCGCTCCACGAGGCGCTGCTCGCCGCGGCCGCGCGGCTCGATCCGGCGCTGGGGCCGGCGTTCGCCCGCGAGGCGCTCCCCACGGTCGTGCCGCCGCCCACGCCCTACAACGCCCTGGCCGGCCGGGCCCTTGCCACCAAGGACCCGGTGCTGCGGGGCCGCGCCGCCGCGGCCCTGGAGCGGGCCGCGGCCACGCTGGGGCGGGATCCGGGCCTGGACACCCGCCAGCTCGGCCTGCTCCTCGCGAGAGCGGCCGCCGCCCTGCGCGGCGACCCCGGGCCGGGCCAGGCTCGCCTCGATCGGTTCGAGGCCTGGCGCGCGCGGGTGGCGGAGGCCGAGCGTGCGATCGGAGCGGCGCGCTGGCCGCTGCCGTCGCTCTGGCGTGGCTGGAGGCCCGACCACGAGATGGCGCGGGCCGAGCGGCTGGCAGGGCCGATCCCGGAGTAGCCGCGCCCTCCACCGACAGTCACCACCCTGAGGTGACATCGACGCCTCGCGTCATGACCGGGCGCCGCCCCGCCTCTACCCTGCGCGGATGGACACGCCCACCTTCCAGAAGCTCTGGTCCCGCGACGCGTGGTCCGGGCTCCCGGTCCACCGCTCGCTCCTCACCCCGCTCTCCTTCCTGGAGCACACCCTCCACGTCATGCCGGAGCAGGTCGGCGTGGTGGACGGCCACCGGCGCTTCACCTGGGGCCAGTTCGGCGAGCGCGTCTACCGCCTCGCCAGCGCGCTGCGCCGCGCCGGCGTCCGCAAGGGCGACCGGGTGGCGGTCCTCTCGCCCAACGCCGCCGAGGTGCTGGAGGCCCACTTCGGCATCCCGCAGATCGGCGCGGTGCTGGTGGCCATCAACACCCGCCTCTCGGCGCCCGAGGTGGTGACCATCCTGCGCCACGCCGGCGCCCGGGTGCTGGTCTGCGATCCGGCCATGGCCGAGATCGCCCACGCCGCCCGCGCCGAGCTGGACCTGTCGCTGCTGGTCTGGACCGGCGAGGGGGGCGAGAAGGCGCCGGCCTGGGGCGAGATCGGCTACGAGCGCTTCCTCGCCACCGGCGCCCCCGAGCCCTTCGTCCCCGACGTGGACGACGAGGACCAGGTCATCACCATCAACTACACCAGCGGCACCACCGGCCAGCCCAAGGGCGTGATGTACACGCACCGCGGCGCCTACCTGAACGCCCTGGGCGAGATCGTCGAGATCGGCCTCGGGCCGGAGAGCGTCTACCTCTGGACGCTGCCGATGTTCCACTGCAACGGCTGGTGCTTCACCTGGGCGGTCACCGCCGCCGGCGGGCGCCACGTCTGCCTCCCCAAGGTGGAGCCGGCCCGCGTCTTCCAGCTCATCGCCGAGGAGGGCGTGTCCCATCTCTGCGGCGCGCCGACGGTGCTGGTGATGCTCCAGTCGGACCTGCCCACGCCGGACTTCCGCTTCACCCGCCCGCTCCGCACCGTGGTGGCCGGCGCGCCGCCGCCCCCCTCGGTCATCGCCCGCATGGAGCAGCTCGGCGCCACCATCACCCACGTCTACGGCCTCACCGAGACCTACGGCCCGCACACCGTCTGCAAGTGGAAGGCGGCCTGGGACGGCGAGGCGCCGGAGCAGCGCGCCGCGCTCAAGGCCCGCCAGGGCGTCGGCTACCTCCACGCCCCGGAGCTGCGGGTGGTGGACGAGGCCATGCACGACGTGCCCGCCGACGGCCAGACCATGGGTGAGATCGTGATGCGCGGGAACAACGTCATGAAGGGCTACTTCCGCGACGCCGACACCACGGGGGTGGCCTTCGCCGGCGGCTGGTTCCACTCCGGCGACCTCGGCGTGATGCACCCCGACGGCTACGTCGAGCTGCGCGACCGAAAGAAGGACATCATCATCTCCGGCGGCGAGAACATCTCCACGGTGGAGGTGGAGAAGGTGCTCTTCTTCCACCCGGCGGTGCTGGAGGCGGCGGTGGTGGGCGTCCCCGACGAGAAGTGGGGCGAGGTGCCCAAGGCCTTCGTGACGCTGCGCCCCGGGCGCGAGGCCACCGAGCGCGAGATCATCGAGTACTGCCGCGAGCACCTGGCCCACTACAAGTGCCCGAAGAAGGTGGCCTTCGGCCCGCTGCCCAAGACCAGCACCGGCAAGACCCAGAAGTTCAAGCTCCGCGAGCAGGAGTGGGCCGGCCACCGCACCCGCATCCTCTGACGCCGGGCCGCCGACGCCCGCCGCGATGCCCGGCACGGTCACCCTCCCGCTCTGGCTCTTCGCCGCGCTGGCGGCGCTGGCGGCGGTGGCCGTGCTCGACCGGCTGCTGGTCCCCGGGCTGCGCTGGTACCTGCGCCGCCGGGTCAACGCCGTCATCGACCGGCTCAACCGGCGGCTCAAGCTCCACATCCAGCCCTTCAAGCTGACCCGCCGCGACGTGCTGGTGGACCGGCTCACCCACGACCCGCGCGTCCTCGAGGCCATCGAGGCCGAGGCGGCCGCCACCGGCGCGGCGCGCGGCCAGCTGCAGCAGCGGGTGGCCGGCTACGCCCGCGAGATCGTCCCGGCGTTCAAGCCCTACGCCTACTTCCAGGTGGGTTACCGGGTGGCCCGCCTGGCGGCGCGCCTGCTCTACCGGGTGCGCCTCGGCTACGCCGACGACGAGGGGCTGGCGAGGGTGGATCCCCACTCCAGCGTGGTCTTCGTGGTCAACCACCGCTCCAACATGGACTACGTGCTGGTGGCCTACCTGGCCGCCGAGCGGACCGCCCTCTCCTACGCGGTGGGGGAGTGGGCCCAGGTCTGGCCGCTCCACGTGCTGATCCGCTCCATGGGCGCCTACTTCATCCGGCGCAACTCGAAGGACCCGCTCTACCGGCGGGTGCTGGAGCGCTACGTCCAGATGTCCACCGAGGCCGGCGTGGTGCAGGCGGTCTTCCCCGAGGGCGGCCTCTCCCGCGACGGCGCGTTGCGGCCGCCCAAGCTCGGCCTGGTGGACTACATGCTGCGCGGCTTCGACCCGGCCGCCGGGCGCGACCTGGTCTTCGTGCCGGTGGGGATCAACTACGACCGCGTGCTGGAGGACCGGGCGCTGCTGGCCGAGGCGGCCGGCGCGGCGCGGGCCGGCCTGGTCTCCACCGCCACCGCCGCCACCCGCTTCGGCCTGCGCCAGGCCCTGCTCTGGCTGCTGGGGCGCTGGCACCGCTTCGGCTACGCCTGCGTCACCTTCGGCGCGCCCATCTCCATGCGCGCCTGGGGCGGCGCGCGCGGGCTCGACTGGCGGACGCTGCCGCGGGAGGCGCGCTCGGCGCGGCTCACCGAGCTGGGCGACGAGCTGATGGGCGCGGTGGGGCGCCTGGTGCCGGCGCTGCCGGTCTCGCTGGTGGCGACGGCGCTGCTGCAGGGCGCCGCGGGTGGCGGCGGCCCGGACCCCGCCGGGGCGGCGCCGGTGTCCACCCTCGACCTCCACGCGCGCACTCAGGCCCTCATGCGCGCGCTCCAGGCGGCGGGCGCCCACGTCTACCTGCCGCGGGGCGACGAGGCCTACGCCATGGAGGTGGGGCTGCGATCGCTGGTGGAGCGGCGCCTGGTGGTGGAGGGGGCGGACGGCTGGGCGGTGGCGCCCGGCGAGGCGCCGGTGCTGCGCTACTACGCCAACGCCATCGCGCCGCTGGTGGCGTCGGCGGAGGCGGCTGCGCGCCTCCGCGCGGGGCGCGACACGTTGCCCGTCGCGCGGCCGGGGGCGGGCGCGGCGTGACGGGCGGTGCTAGCCTGCGCGCGTGAATCGGGGGCTCCACCCACTGCTGCTGGTCGCGGCGCTCTCGGCGCTGGCGGCCCCCGCGCGCGCCGGGGCCGACTTCCTCTGCGAGCAGGCGGTGCAGCTCCACGCCAGCTCCTGCACCCGGAGCCAGATCACCTCGGTGCCCCAGGCCACCGCCGCGGCCGTCTGCGCCGAGTACACGCAGCGGCTGGCCGAGGCCTGCCGCCCGGACTGGGACAGGTTCAAGTCGTGCGAGGAGTTCGCCGGCCGGTTCGAGCGGCTGCTGGTGAAGACCTGCGAGGCCCACAAGGTCGGCAAGAAGCCCTGCGCCGACTGGGGCGAGGCCTACGCGGTGGGGCCCCTGGGGCGCTGCCAGCGGGGCAAGGTCAGCTACTGAGCGTTCGGCCCGCGCGCCCCGCGCGGTACGCCGGCCCTCACCCGGGCCCGGAAGCCCTCGACTCGCCCCCCCGGGCGGCGCTACGGTCCGCCCCATGATCCTCCTCGTGAACGGCCCCAACCTGAACCTCCTCGGCGAGCGCGAGCCCGAGGTCTACGGCCGCACCACGCTCCCCGAGATCGAGAAGCTGGTGCGCGACGCCTGCGCCGGCTGGGACGTGGAGGTGAAGGCCTTCCAGTCCAACTCGGAGGGGGCCCTCATCGACTTCATCCAGGAGCACCGCAAGTCGCTGCGGGGCATCATCATCAACCCCGGCGGCTACACCCACACCTCGGTGGCGCTCCACGACTGCCTCAAGTCGGTGAGCGCGCCGGCGGTGGAGGTGCACATCTCCAACCTCCACGCCCGCGAGGCGTGGCGCGAGAAGAGCATCGTGGCCGCCGCCTGCCGCGGCCAGATCACCGGGCTGGGCGTGCGCGGCTACATCCTGGCCGCCGAGTGGCTCTGCGCCGAGATGGGCGCCCGGCCGCGCCCGTAAGTGCCCCGGGCCTGCGTCCTCCTGCCGGCGCGGAACGCGGCGCCGACGCTGCGGGCCGCCTGCGTCTCCATCCTGCGCCAATCGCTCCGCGACCTCGCGCTGGTGGTGGTGGACGACGGCTCCAGCGACGCCACCCCGGCGCTGCTGGAGGGGTTGGCCGCCCGCGACCGGCGCCTGCGCGTGATCCGCGGGCCGGGCGAGGGGATCGCCGGCGCCCTCAACCGCGGCCTGGCCGCCTGCGACGCGCCCTTCGTGGCCCGCATGGACGCCGACGACGTGGCCTGGCCGCGAAGGCTGGAGCGCCAGCTCGCGGCGCTCGACGCCGATCCGGCGCTGGCCGCCGTGGGGGCCCGGGTGCGCCTCTTCCCGCGCCGCCTGGTGCGCGACGGCATGCGCCGCTACGTGGCCTGGCTCAACGGCCTGACGACGCGGGCGCTCGTCGCCCGCGATCTCTACGTCGAGGCGCCGCTGGTCCACCCGGCCGCCACCCTCCGGCGCGAGGCGCTGGAGGCGGTGGGCGGCTGGCGCGACGGCCCCTTCCCCGAGGACTACGACCTCTGGCTGCGCCTCTCGGCCCGCGGCGGGGCGCTCACCAACCTGGCCGAGACCGGCCTCGACTGGCGCGAGTCGGGCGGCCGCCTCACCCGCGCCGACCCCCGCTACGGCCTGGACCGCCACATGGCGCTCAAGTGCGCCGCCCTGGCCGCCGGGCCGCTCGCCGGCGCGTCGGAGGTGGCGCTCTGGGGGGCCGGCGAGACCGGCCGGGCCTTCAGCGACGCCCTCGGGCGCGAGGGGATCCGCGTCGGCACGTTCGTGGAGGTGGACCGGAAGAAGATCGGCCGGACCATCCGGGGCGCGCCGGTGATCTCCTACGAGGAGGTGGACCGCCTCCGCGGCCTCCCGCTGCTGGTGGCGGTGGGCGCACCGGGTGCGCGCGACCTCATCCGGGCCGAGCTCCTGAAGCGCGGCTTCGCGGAGCTGCGCGACTTCCGCTGCGTGGCGTGAGGGGCGCCGGCGCTGGACCCCCGGCGCTTGATCCCGGACAAGCGTCACATCCATCCGCCTCCCGGGCCTCACGGATGGTATGACTCGATGCCTCCAGGGGAGGGGACCATGACCACCACGGCACGACTGCTGTCCGCGGCGGCGCTGATCGCGCTGGCCGCCTGCGGGGGCTCCAGCGGCACCAAGGCCAACCACCCGCCGGCGGCGAGCGCAGGGGCGGACCGGGCGGCGCAGGTGGGCGAGCTGGTGATGCTCGACGCCGGGGCCAGCACCGACGAGGATGGCGACGCCCTCACCTACAGCTGGTCGATGGGCGTGGTCCCCGCCGGCAGCACGGCGGCGCTGGCCAGCGGCACCGGTCGCCAGACGGCCTTCATGCCCGATCGGCCGGGCAGCTACGTGGTGGTGCTGGTGGCCTCGGACGGGCGGGCCAGCAGCGAGCCGGCCCTGCTGGTGGTGTCGGCCTCCCTGCCGGGCGCCCCGCCGCCGGTGGCGGTCGCGGGCGCCGACCTGCTGGTCACGCCGGGCCAGGCGGTGGCCCTGAACGGCGCGGGGAGCTACGACCTCCAGAGCCGGCCCCTGTCCTTCTCCTGGGTGATCACCTCGCAGCCGGCCGGCGCGGCGCCCACCCTGGCCAACCCGGGGACGGCCACGCCGACGTTCTCCTCGGCCACCACCGGCACCTACCTCCTGACGCTGACGGTGACCGCGCTGGGTGGCGGGTCGGCGTCGGACGTGGTGACGGTGACGGTGGGCGATCCGTCGCCGGTGGCGAGCGCGGGGCCGAACCGGTCGGTGCCGGTGGGGCAGCCGGTGACGGTCCAGGGGAGCGGCGGCGATCCGGACGGCACCCCGGTGACCTTCGCCTGGGTGCTGGCGACGAGGCCGGATGGGAGCGCGGCCACGCTGGCGGGCGCGGCCACGGCCACGCCGACCTTCACGCCCGACCTGGTGGGCACCTACGTGGTGAGGCTGACGGTGTCGAACGCCAGCGGCGAGGCGACCTCGACGGCCACCATCACGGCGGCCAACCCGCCGCCGGTGTCCGACGCGGGCGGGAACCGGTCGGCCTACCTGGGCGACACGGTGACGCTGGACGCCCACGCCTCGGACCCGGACGGCGAGCCGCTGACCTTCACCTGGACGCTGGTGAACCGGCCCCAGGGGAGCGCCGCGGCGCTCTCGTCGGCGAGCACGGCCACCACCACGCTGGTGCCGGACGTGGCCGGGCAGTACCTGATCTCGCTGCTGGTGAGCGACCCGTCGGCGGCGCTGCCGGAGCAGGTGATCACCGTGACGGCCTACCCGGCCATGGCGGCCCTGGCGCACCGGGTGCTGGACGCCGAGTACTCGAAGGCGCTCGACGCCATCGTGATGATCGACGAGGCGCCCAGCGCGCTCTACGTCTACGACCCGGTGGCGAAGACCGAGAAGAAGGTGCTGCTGCCGCTGACGCCCACGGCGGTCAGCGTGTCGCCCGACGGCCTGACCGCGGCCGTGGGGCACAACGCCTACGTGACCCACGTGGACCTCTCGGCCGGGACCCTCATCAAGACCTGGCCGGTGACCTGCGACGTGTTCGACGTGGTGCTGGCCGGCAATGGGTACGCCTACGCCATGCCCCGCATCGACCAGTGGGTGACGCTCCACTCGCTCAACCTCTCCACCGGGGTCGAGACCACCTCCGGCACCGTCCGGGCGGGCACGCGGGCGCGGCTGCACCCGGGCGGTGAGGCCATCTACGGGGCCAACAACGGCCTCTCGCCCTCGGACATCGAGAAGTACTCCATCACCGGCGGGACCGGGACGGTGCTCTACGACTCGCCCTACCACGGCGACTACGCCATGTGCGGCGACGTGTGGCCCTCCGAGGACGGCGCCCGGCTCTTCACCGCCTGCGGCAACGTCTTCCGCGCCACCTCCACCCGGGCCACCGACATGACCTACGCCGGGGCGCTGGAGGCGACCACCGCGGTCCGGCACCTGGCCGACTCGGCGGCGGCGGGCGAGGTGCTGGCGGTGCCGGCGGTCGGGTACTACGGGAACCCCGGCGACGACACCTCGATCCGGGTCTTCGCGGCCGACTTCCTCACCCGGAGGCCCTCGGTGCCGGTCAGCCCGTTCCTCGCGCCGTCCGGGGCCTTCGCCGGCCACGGGCGGTTCGTCTTCTACGGCGCCGACGGCACGCGGCGCTGGGCCCTGGTCCAGGCCGACCCCACCTCGGCCATGCTGAAGGACTTCGCCGTCCTCGGGTTCTGAGGCCGGCGGCGGCGCCGGACCGGCGGGCGCGGGATTGCGTCATCCCCGCGCTTGGGCCATGGTCCGGCGCCGTGCGCGACGCCTTCGACCCCGGCGCCTTCCGCCGCGAGCTGACCCACCGGCTCGCCGAGGCGGTGCGCGCCCTGCGGCGCCGGGTCGGCACCGAGCACCTCTACGTCTTCGCCCTCTACACCAGCGGCCCGGAGGGCATCGCCTGGGTGCGCGCCTCGGCCAACACCGAGGAGGCGCTGACCCGCAGCGCCGCCGCCATGGCGGCCCTCGACCGGCGCTACGCCGGCGAGGCGGGGCGGCGCCTGCTTCGCTGGAGCCCGCCCCACTGGGAGCACCACGACTTCGACGGCGCGGTGGAGGCGCTGGAGCTCCCCGACCCGGAGCACCGCACCGCCCGGGTGGACAAGGCCATCTACGAGGCCATGGTGGGCGCGCTGCGCACCCTCGACCGGGCCGGCCTCTTCGGCAAGGGGGCGGAGCGCTGCTTCCTCACCGTCAACGTCATCGGCGAGAAGGGCGGCGAGGCGCTCTTCAAGAAGGGGCTGCGCCTCCTCAACCCGCTGCCGGCCATCGACCGGCTGCTCCACGAGACCTCCAAGCCGGCCTTCGTCCGCTGCGTCAACCGGGCGCCGCGGCGGGAGCGGATGCGCATCTGGCTGGCGCTCTACGAGGACCTCTACATGGAGTGGCGCACCCCCATCGCCGAGGAGGCCCGGGCCCGCGGCCTCTCGCCCTGGGACGTGGAGGCCGAGCTGCTCAAGTTCGGCTCCAAGGTGGTGCCGGCGCTCATCGACCTGGTGGCCCACTACGGCTTCGCCCCGGCCTTCGACAAGAGCCGCGAGCTGGAGACCCGCGAGGTCTGGCTGGCCGGCTCGGCCCTCTTCCTGGTGCCGCGGGCCGGGGTGGTCGCCGAGCGCGAGGTGAAGCGGCTCCAGGAGCTGGTGGCCGGCTTCGTGGAGCGCGACAGGCGCCTCCGCGTCGCCTCCACCCTGGCCGAGAACACCGCCCGCGTGCTGCGCCAGCTCCGCCCGCGCCGCTTCCCGGAGAGCGAGATGGACCCGGTGAGCTACAAGCTCCTCAACCCGGAGCCGTTCCTCAGGTAGCGGCCCCGAGCGGCCCGGCGCACCCGAGGGCCGCCGCCACCGCGCGCAGGTCCTCCGGCACCGGGGCCTCGAAGGCGAGCGGCGCGCCGGAGGCCGGGTGCGCCAGCTCCAGGCGGCGGGCGTGGAGCAGGACGCGGGGCACGCTCACCGCGCCGACCATGCGCGGGCCGCCGTACTTCGGGTCGCCGAGGAGCGGCGCGCCGAGGTGGGCCAGGTGGACGCGGATCTGGTGGGTGCGGCCGGTCTCGGGGCGGGCCTCGACGAGGGCCGTGCCGGTGGCCGGATCGACGGCCAGCGTCCGGTAGCGGGTCGCCGCGGCGTCGCCGCCGGGGGAGACCTGGCGCAGCCCGGCGCGGCGCGGGTCCTTGCCGATGGCCGCCTCGAGGCGCCCCTCGGGCGGGCTCGGCGCCCGGGCGCAGAGGGCCAGGTAGGTCTTCTCCGGCGTGCCCACCCGAAAGGCCTCGGCCAGCGCCGCGGCGGCCGCCCTGGAGCGGGCCAGCACGGTGACGCCGGAGGTCTCGCGGTCGAGCCGGTGGACCAGCAGGACCTCGCCGCCGAGGAGCGCCGAGACGATGGCCGGCAGCGTGCCGCGGTCGGAGGTGAGGGTGGGCTGGGCCGGCACGCCGGCCGGCTTGTCCACCGCCACCAGGTGCTCGTCGGCGAAGAGGAGCCGCTCGCGCGCCAGCGGCGCGTCGGAGCCGGGGGCGCGCCCGCCCTCCTCCAGGTTGACGGTGATCTCGTAGCCGGCGCGGACCTGCTTCGACGAGACCTTGCAGCGCCGCCCGTCGAGGAAGACGCCGCCCTCGTCGATGGCGCGCCGCGCCTGGCCGCGGGAGATGCCGCCGCGCGCCGCGATGAACCGGTCGAGCCGCTCGCCCTCGTCGCCGGGCAGGGCCTGCAGGGTGAGCCGCTTCACGCCGGGCCGATCAGGCCTGGGCGGCGGGGCAGGAGGCGCAGGCCGGCGAGCTGTCCGACCGCTTCTCGCAGGCCGGGGCCGCCTTGTAGTCGGTCTGGTAGAAGCCCGAGCCCTTGAAGGAGAAGGCGCCGGCGCTCATCAGCTTGGTGACCTTCGAGCCGCAGGCGTCGTGGACGTCGAGGGGGGCGGCCGACATCTTCTGGATGACGTCGAACCGGCCGCACTTCGGGCAGTCGTACTCGTAGATGGGCATGGTCGATGGCTCCGTCCAGAAACCTAAGCAGGGGCCCTGCGCCGTCAACCGCGCGGTGGTAGATCACGGGCCCCGGAAAGGGAGGGAGCCCTCTACCATGGACGCCGAGGAGCGCGAAAGCCTGGCCGGGGAGGCCGACCGCCTCCTCTCGGCCCTGGACGACGAGCGGGGGCGCCACCTGGCCGGGGTGGAGGTCGAGCCGGCGCTGGTGCGCCTCTTCCCGGGCGGGTTCCAGGAGACCTCCGGCGACGCGATCGGCCGCCTCAAGGCGGCCGGCCACGCCGGCCTGGCGGCCCGGTACACCCAGCTCCGCGTGGAGCTGGCCGGCGCCGAGGCCGAGGAGGGCTGGCGCGCCGCCGAGGCGGCCGCCCGGGTGGACGGGCCGGACGGCCCCCTCTCCCTCGCCGACGCCGAGCTGGCCCTGCCGCGCGAGCCGGACCGCGAACGGCGCCGCGCCCTGGCCCAGGCCATCGCCGCCGCCCTGGAGGGGCCGGCGCGCCACCGCGAGGCCTTCGCCGAGGCCCGCGCCCGGGCCCGCGCCGGGGCGGCGCTGGTGCCGGACTGGGGCACGGTGGTGGAGGGCGACCAGCTCCTGGCCGCCACCGACGACGCCTGGCGCGACCTCCTCGCCTTCCACGCCCGGGCCTTCTCCCTGGTCCCGACCGGCCCGTCCGGCGGGGATCTCGCGCGCCACGACCTCCTCCGCGTGCTGGCCTTCCCGGCCCTCGACGGCCGCTTCACGCCGCCCGAGCTCGCCGCGGCGGTGCGGGCCGCCTCGTCCGACCTCGGCCTCGACCTCGGGAAGGTCCGCATCGACGCCCACAACCGCAGCCGCGGCCGGCCGGGGGCCCACGCCACCGGCGCCCGCGTCAGCTACCGCCCGCGCGGCGGCCTCCCCGACTGGCCCGACCTGCTCGACGCCCTCGGCCGGGCCCTGGCCGCCGCGCCCCGGCGCCCGCACCAGCGCGACCCGCTCTTCGGCGCCGCGGTGGGGCGGCTGCTGGCCGGGCTCTGCCTCGAGCCGCGCTGGCTCGCCGAGCGGCTCCGCGTCTCGCGCCAGGACGTGGCCGACCTGGTCCGCGCCCTGGCGCTGCGCACGCTCCTCGGTCTCCGCGCCGCCGCCGCCGCGCTCCGCGTGGC
>WBZM01003188.1_pt1 | contig 12985 bp, 12 predicted proteins | sample 5204271 | NCBI WGS metagenome assembly WBZM01 (sample SAMN12344346, study PRJNA552823) | activated sludge metagenome | biome: Activated sludge suspended growth; feature: Nitrification reactor; material: Wastewater; isolation source: activated sludge from nitrification reactor of wastewater...
CGCCGCGAACGTCTCCCCGTCCTGACGGCCCCCAACGACCTCTCCCATTCCGCGTCCCGCCCACCATGCCCGATACCCGCATCCACAGCCTCACCGCCCGTCGCATCTGGGATTCGCGAGGCCGTCCGACGATCGAAGCGGAGGTGCGCCTGGTCGATGGCAGCCTGGGACGCGGCATCGCTCCGGCCGGCGCCTCGCGCGGCTCGCGCGAGGCGCTGGAGCGTCGCGACGGCGGCGCGCGCCTGGGCGGCTGGGACGTGGGCCTGGCGCTGCGCGCGCTGCACGAGGAGATCGCGCCCGCGCTGCGCGGGATGGACGCGCTCGAGCAGGCGCGCATCGACGCCCGGCTGATCGCGCTCGACGGCACGCCGCAGAAGGCGCGCCTGGGCGGCAACACGCTGATCGCCACCAGCCTCGCGGTGCTGCACGCGGCCGCGGCCTCGCGCCGGCTGCCGCTGTGGCGCCACGTCGCGGCCGATGCGCCCGTGTCGATGCCGATGCCCGAGATCCAGATCTTCGGGGGCGGCGCCCACGCCGGTCGACGCGTCGATCTGCAGGACTTCATGGTGATGCCGCTGGGCGCCCGGGATTTCGCCCAGGCGCTGGAGATGACCGCCGAGGTCTACCTGGCCGCCGGCGCGCTGATGCAGGCGGCGGGCAAGCGCCAGGGCGTGGCCGACGAGGGCGGCCACTGGCCGGTCTTCGACGCGAACGAGCAGGCCCTCGAGGCCCTGGTGCGCGCGATCGAATCGGCCGGCCTTCGGCCCGGTCTGGACCTCGCCCTCTCGCTGGACATCGCCGCCTCGGAGTTCGGCCGGGAGGGCCGCTACCGGCTGGGTCTGGAGCGCCGCGAACTCGACAGCGCCGGGCTCGTCGACCTGCTCGGCCGCTGGCTGGACGCCTACCCGATCGCGTCGATCGAAGACCCCCTGGCCGAAGACGACGAGCCGGGCTGGATCGAGTTCACCCGCCGCTTCGGGCACCGGGTGCAGATCATCGGTGACGACTACCTGGTCACGAACGCGGCGCGCATCGCGCACGCCGCGCGACTGCCCGCGGGCAATGCGGCGCTGATCAAGCTGAACCAGGCGGGCACCGTCACCGAGACCCGTGCCGCGCTGGACGCCGCGCGGGCGGCGGGCTGGAACACGATCGTCTCGGCGCGCTCGGGCGAGACCGAGGACGTCGCGATCACCCACCTGGCCGTGGGCTGGAACGCGGGCCAGTTGAAGGTGGGCTCGTTCGCGCGCTCCGAGCGCATGGCGAAGTGGAACGAAGGCCTGCGCATCGCGGAGTCGCTGCCCGCCGACATCGCCTTCGGTCCGCCGAAGGGTCTGCCCGTCTCCGATCGCCGCTGACCACCGAAACCGCCACGTCCCGCCCGACCACCGACCTCTCCCCGACACCACGACCCTGCCCTTCGGAGGCCTCCATGCGTTCCACGATGCAAGACGTCCCTTTGTCGCTGAACCACTTCCTCGAGCGCGCCGGCCGGTTGTTCCCCCGCACCGAGATCGTCTCGCGGATGCCCGACAAGTCCTACGTGCGCCACACCTACGCCGACTACTACCGCCGCACCCGCCAGCTCGCCTCGGCGCTGCTCGCCGCCGGCCTGGCCAAGGGCGACCGCGTGGCGACCCTGTGCTGGAACCACCACGCGCACCTCGAGTGCTATCTCGGGATCCCGGCCGCGGGCGGCGTGATGCACACCCTGAACCTGCGCCTGTCGCCCGACGAGATCGGCTGGATCGCCGATCACGCGCAGGACCGCTTCCTGATCATCGACGACGTGCTGCTGCCGCTGTACGAGCAGTTCAAGCACCTGCACCGCTTCGAGCGGGTGATCGTGTTCCCGTTCAGCGGGCAGCCGGTGCCGGCGGGTTTCGACGACTACGAGAAGCTGCTGGCGGGCGCCCCCGCGGAATTCGACTACGTGCCGCACGACGAGAACGACCCGGTGGCGATGTGCTACACGTCCGGCACCACCGGCCGCCCGAAGGGCGTCGTGTATTCGCACCGATCCACCGTGCTGCACTCGCTGGTCGCCTGCCTGCCCGACCTGTCGGCCCTGTCCAACCGCGACGTGGTGTTTCCGGTCACGCCGATGTTCCATGCGAATTCCTGGGGCATTCCGTACATCTCGATCATGGTCGGCGCCAAGCTGGTCTTCCCTGGGCCGCACCTTCACGCCGACGACCTGCTCGACCAGATGCAGGTCGACCCGCCCACCCTGTCGCTGGGCGTGCCCACGATCTGGCTCACGATGATCCAGAACCACGAGGCCCAGCCCGGGCGCTGGACGCTGCCCGCGGGCATGCGCAGCCTCGTCGGCGGCTCGGCGGTGCCCGAGTCCCTGATCCGCGCCTTCGCCAAGCACGGCATCCTGATCAAGCAGGCCTGGGGCATGACCGAGACCTCGCCGATGGCGACGATGGCCTACCCGAAGGCCGAACTCGCCGGCCAGAGCGAAGACCAGCACTTCGCGCGGCTGGCGATGCAGGGCATCCCGGTGCCGCTGGTGGACGTGCGCATCGTCGGCGAGAAAGGCGAATGCGCCTGGAACGGCAAGGAGGTCGGGGAACTGCAGGTGCATGGCCCCTACATCACCGGTTCGTACCACAACGTCGAGCGCGATCCCGAGAAGTTCACCGACGACGGCTGGCTGCGCACCGGCGACGTCGCCTCGGCCGACGAGCATGCCTACGTGCGCTTGTCCGATCGCACCAAGGACCTGATCAAGTCGGGGGGCGAGTGGATCAGCTCGGTCGACCTGGAGAACGCGATCATGGCGCACCCATCGGTCGCCGAGGCGGCGGTGATCGCGGTCAGCCACCCGAAATGGGCCGAGCGCCCGCTCGCCTGCGTGGTGTGCAAGCCGGGCCAGTCGGTGGACGCCGAGGCCCTGAGGGCCTTTCTGGCGCCGAAGTTCGCACGCTGGCAGGTGCCCGACGCCTTCGTCTTCATCGACGCGATTCCCCGCACCTCCACCGGCAAGTTCTTCAAGGCCAAGTTGCGCGAGCGCTACGCCGAATGGCAATGGCCCGCCTGAGGCCCGAGGCAATGCCCGGGCGCGGGGTGGTCGGTCGACGGCCCCGCCGCGCCACGGCGGCCCAGCGCCGCTGAGGCGTCGGGTCGGCACGCCCCACGTCGCCAGGGACGGCGCCACGCGCCGCCGCGGCGCGCCTGCCTCACCGAGTAGACACTCCTGTCGAATCCGGGCCGCCCGAGCCCGAGGTGCCGAGGCGGCTTGCGTATTTGCAATGTCGATTGAATAGTGGACTCTTAATCTGGCTGAAACGAACCGCCGGTCGGCCGTGGGGCCGGGGGCGGTTCCCGTCACCCAGCCAACAGGAGTCCACGATGACCGCAGCAAGCCCCTTCCCCTCCCCCCGCAGTGCACTCGGCACCGCCAGTCTTTGCCTGCTGCTGGCCGCCTGCGGCGGTGGCGGCGGGGACGGTGATTCGTCCGGCAACAACGGCGGCAACCCGCCACCGCCCGTGGTCAACGGCCCGGCCGCGATCGACACCGCCAGCGTCACCAAGGCGATTCCCGACATCGCGCTCGTGGTGCCGATCTGTCGCAAGACGACCGGCGACGCCGTGCCGACGGTCAAGAGCACGAAGGCGGGCGGCGCCGAATCGATGTGGCTCGATCGTCTGATGGCCGCGCGTGAGCTCAGCGCGGGTCGTGCCCTGCCCAGCCTGAAGGCGCTGGGTTCCACCAAGCCGGCCGACGTGCTGGGTGATTGCGGCGGCCGCCGCGGCTACACCTCGTACTCGCACAGCAACGGCGTCACCACCGGCACGCTGACCTTCGACCACTACTGCTCGAGCGACTCGAGCACCGGGCAGCGCCAGGTGATCGCGGGCGCGATCAGCTTCGTGAACACCGGCACGCCCTCGGCCAGCGGCCCGATCACCTCGAAGGTGGAAGCCAACAGCCCGGGCGGCGTGACGATGCGCACCCAGGACGCCACCGGCAAGGTGCTCAGTTCGCAGTCGGCCAGCTTCACGAACTTCCTGTACACGGTCGGCGTGCCGGGCGGCTCGCCCACCTCGGCCAGGCCGGACGTGATGCGCGCCGACGAGGTCCGTTACACGAACGCCGCGGGCCAGACCTACCGCGAGACCAACTACACGCTGACCCGCTGGGAGACCAGCACCGGCGGCGAGCAGATGACGCTCTCGGGCCGCGGCTACCGTTCGAATGGCGACTACTTCGACGTCAGCACCACCACCCCGGTGACCAGCGACGCCTCCGGCAAGACGACGGCCGGCGAGATCACGATCGCCGGCGCCAACGGCTCGAAGGCGGTGATGTCGATGGTGCCCGGCTCCAAGCTGCAGGCGACGATGACCGTCAACGGCAGCCCGGTCACCTCGGTGGCGGCCTGCCAGTGATCGGCCGCCGGGCGCGCCCCGTGGCGCGCCCGGACCGTCGACCCTCCCACCGCACCGGGACACCCGATGATCTTTCTACGCAACCTGCTGCGGGCGCCCGCCCGCAGCCTGATGACCGCGCTGGGCATCGCCGCGGGCATCGGCCTGTTCGTCGCGATCAGCGCGATCACGATCGACCTGCACGAACAGATCACCGGCGTGGCCAACGCCTACACGCTCGAGGTGGTCGTCTATGAACGACGCTCCACCTCGCCGATCTCCTCGCGCATCAGCGCGGCACAGATGCGCGAGCTCGAGCAACGCCACGGACCGGCGCTCACACCGATGGCGATCGGCTCGTTGAACGAACGATGGAACGCCTACGCGCTGGTCATCGGCGTGCCGCCCGACTTCGCCCGCCGCACGCCGCTGGTGGCCGGCGGGCACGTACCCGAGGGAGGCGACGGCGTGCTGCTGGGTGAACTGGCCGCCGCCCGGCTGGGCCTGGCACCCGGGGCGACGTTGCGCATCGATTCGCGCGATGTGCCGGTGCGCGGCGTCTACCGCACCGGCAGCCGGATGCTCGATGGCGGCGTGATGACCGGCATCGCCCAGGCGCAACGGATGCTCACCCGCGAGGGCGCCGAGCCGCAATACACGCTCGCACTGCTGCGCGCGCCCTCGCCCGCCGCGGCCGACGCGATGATCCGCGAGATCGAACAGGCCCACCCGGGCCTGCGGGCGATCCGCGGCACCGAGTTCGCCGGTTCGCTGCGCCTGATGCGCGTCGTCGATGCCTTCATCCGCACGATCTCGGTGGTGGCGCTGCTCGGCACCGGCCTGGTGGTCACGAACACCCTGCTGATGGCGGTCGCCGAGCGCACCCGCGAGTTGGGCATCCTGATGACGGTGGGCTGGAGCCCGTGGCTGGTGCTGCGGATGCTCGCCGCCGAGAGCCTCGTGCTCTGCGTGCTCGGGGCGGCGCTGGGCAACGCGTTCGCGCTGCTGCTGCTGCGCGCGGTGAACGGGCTGGAGTCGGTCGGCTTCGGCTGGATCCCGTTGCGCTATCCCTGGTCGCTCGCGGGCGCCTCGCTGGCGATGGCCGGCGCGATCGCGCTGCTCGCACTGATCTGGCCGGCAATCGTCGTCTTCCGGCTCCAACCCCTGACCGCCTTGCGCCATGAATGAACACCTGCTGCGCGTCGACAGCGTCGAACGCCACTACGAGAACGGCTCCGTGCGCGCGCTGGACGGCGTCAGCTTCCACGCCGACGCCCGCGAGACGGTCGCGCTGACCGGGCCCTCGGGCTGCGGCAAGAGCACGCTGCTGTCGCTGATCGGCCTGCTCGACCAGCCGACCCGGGGGCGCATCTGCATCGCGCGCCACGATCTCGGCCGCATCTCGCGCCCGGCCGATTTCCGGGCGCGTCACCTGGGCTTCGTGTTCCAGTTCCATCACATGGTGCCCACGATGACGCTGTGCGAGAACGTGATGGCACCGATGCTCGCGCTGGGCGTTCCCCGCGGCGAGCGGCGCGAGCGCGCGATGACGATGCTTGAGCGCATGCAGTTGGCCGCGCGCGCCGATTTCCTGCCCTCGAAGGTGTCGGGCGGCGAGCGGCAGCGCGCGGCGGTGGCCCGGGCGCTGATCAACCGGCCGCCGGTGGTGCTGGCCGACGAGCCCACCGGCAACCTGGACAGCCACAACGGTCAGCGCGTGATCGAACTGCTGCTCGAACACGCCCGCGACCACGGTGCGCTGGTGATCGTGGCCACGCACAACCCCGACATCGCCGCGGCCTGCGATCGGCGCATCGAGCTGCGCGACGGCCGACTGGTCGGTGGCCTTCGGCCCGCCGCCGCGGTGCTGCGCCCGCAACCCAACCCTTTCGACGACCGGGAGGCCGCATGAACCTGAAGAAGATCGACCTGTTCGTCGGCGTGAATCTGATGCTGTTCCTGATCCTGTGCGTGTTCCGGTACTACGCGCGGTTCATCGAGTACCGCGGCGCCGAGCACCTCGAGGAATTCTTCATCTATGCCGCCGTGATCATCGCCGGGGTGATCCTGCTGTGGCTGGTGTTTCGCCACTACCGGTTCGATCCGGTCATCCTGATGTGCCTGCAGACCGGCATCGTGATGCACTTCTGCGGCGCCTTCGTGCTGATCGACGGCGGCCGCTTGTACGACGCGCACCTGCTGGGCATCCGGTACGACAAGTACGTGCACTTCGTGAACGCGTTCGCGGCCACCGCCCTGATCGCGCGGCTGTTCGAGATCCAGCACATCGCGCTGACCCGGGTGAACCGTGTCTTCGTGCTGCTGGTCGTGCTCGGCCTGGGCGCGATCATCGAGATCGTCGAGTACGGGGTCGTGCTGACCGTGCCCCGCAACGGCGTCGGCGACTACGACAACAACCTGCAGGACCTGGTCTCCAACCTGTGCGGCGCGATCGGCTATCTCGTCTGGTTCGCCGCGCGGCGTCGGGTGGCGGGTCCCCGTCCCGACGTCGTGCCCGCCCCGACGACGAACCCGCTGGTCAGCGCCCGCTTGGCGGGGGATCCGCTTCGTCCGCCAGGCGCCTGAGCGCCCAGGCGACGTGCTCGCGCACCAGCGCCGACGGGTCTTCGGCCCGGGTGCGCAGCGCCATCCGAGCGCGTGCGCGCGCGTCGCCCGACACGTTGCCCAACGCCACCGCGAGGTTCCGAAGCCAGCGCTCGTGCCCCAGCCGGCGGATCGCCGAGCCCCGGGTCCGTTCGTCGAAGGTGGCGGCATCCCAGGCGAACAACTCGGCCAGGCCGGCGACGTCGAGCCCGTGCCGCGCGAGGAAGTCGGGCACCGGCATCGGGCGCGCGAAGCGGTTCCACGGGCACACGAGCTGGCAGTCGTCGCACCCGTAGATCCGATTGCCGATCGCCGCGCGCAGCGGCTCGGGAATCGGCCCGTGCAGTTCGATCGTCAGGTACGAGATGCACCGGCGCGCGTCGAGCCGGTAGGGCGCGACGATCGCGCCGGTGGGGCAGGCCGCCAGGCAACGCTCGCAGCGGCCACAATGCGCGCTGGCCGGCGCGCTCGTGGGCAAGGGCAGATCGGTGAGCAACGTCCCCAGGAAGAAGGTCGAGCCACGCCGCCGATCCAACAGCAGCGTGTGCTTGCCCCGCCAGCCCAGGCCGGCCCGGCTGGCCAGCTCCACCTCGAGGACCGGGCCGGAATCGCAGAACACCCGGTAGCCGTGCGGGCCATGGGCCTCGGTCAGCCGACCGGCGAGGGCCTCCAGGCGCGCACGAACGACCTTGTGGTAGTCGCGGCCCAGGGCGTATCGCGAGACGTAGGCGCGCTCCGGGTCGCGCAGCGTGGCCCACGCGTGTTCGCGCCAGGCCGGGTCCTCGGGGGCGTAGTCGATCGCCACCATGATCGCGCGCACGGTGCCCGGCACCAGCTCGGCCGGGCGTGCCCGCCGAAGACCATGGCGGGCCATATAATCCATCTCTCCGTGGAAGCCCGCCGCGAGCCACTGCTGCAGACCCGCCTCCGCTGGGCCGAGGTCCACGTCGGCGATGCCCACGGCGGAAAACCCGAGGGCCTTCCCCCACGCGATCACTTGCTCCGCGGCCTGTGCCGTCCGCAGCCCCTCACCCATGCCTGCCTCCCCGACGCCATCGCCCGGCTCCGCCCCGCCCTCGCCCGCGGACACGGCAGCGCCCACCTTGCGCCTGGCCGATGAACCGGCCACGGCGGCGCTCGCCGCCGCGATCGCCCCCAGCGTGGGCCCGGGCTTCGTGATCCACCTCAGCGGCGACCTCGGCAGCGGCAAGACCGCCTTCACCCGGGCCCTGCTGCGGGCCCTGGGTTACCCCGGCCGTGTCCGAAGCCCGACATTCACGCTGGCCGAACCGTATAATTTGTCGAACTTCGAGTTGTATCATTTTGATTTCTATAGATTCTCTTCCGACGACGAGTGGCGGGAAGCGGGCTTTGAGGAATCGATCGGTGGCGATGTCGCAACAGTGGTCGAGTGGCCGGAGATGGCCGGGCCGGGTCTGCCCGCGCCCGACCTCGCGCTGCACTGGGCGATCGACGCGTCGGATGACTCGCGCCGGGTACGCCTGCGCGCGGGCTCGGCTCGGGGACAGGCATGCCTGAGCACGGTGATCGACGCGGTGCGACGTCACGCCCTCGCCGGCGTTGGCTTCGAGCCGCCCTCGGCGCCCCCCTGCTCGCCCTGAACGTCCCGCTCGCACAGGCCGCCGCGGTGCTCGCGGTGCGCGTGTGGCCCGCACGAGAGTACACCCGGATCACGCTGGAACTCGACGAGAGTCTGCGCCACTCCGAGCTCCTGGTGCTCGACCCGCCCCGGCTGGTCGTCGACCTGGAAGGCCTCGAGCTCGATGCCGCGCTGCGAGAGCTCGTCGCCAAGGTGCGCACCGACGACCCCTACATCCAGCAGGTCCGCGTCGGCCAGTTCAAGCCGAGGGTGGTCCGGCTGGTGTTCGACCTGAAGTCGACGATCTCGCCGCAGGTCTTCGCCCTGGCGCCCGTCGGCAGCTATCGCCACCGCCTGGTGATCGACCTGTACCCGAGCCGCCCGGAAGATCCGCTGCGCGCGCTGCTGCAGGAAGTGCGCGAGCGCGAGGACCGCGTCGCCCGCGGCGCGACCCCGCCGGCGGCCGCCCCGGCGACGGCACCCACGGGCGCTGGTGCGAATCCGCCGTCCTCGGCGCCCCCCCCGACGGCACCGCCGACCACCGCCAGCGCAGCCCCGGGCGCCCCGGCGCCGGCGCCCGCCCCCGGCGTCGGAACATCGCCCGCGGCCCCGGCACGCGCCGCGCCGGCCCGCGCCGACACCGACACGACGGCCGAGGCGCCGCGCCCGAGCGCCGAACCGGCACCTGCGGACGACTCGCGCGGCGCGCGCGCGCGAGGCGCGCCGGTCGTCTCCCGCCTGGTCACCGTCGCGATCGATCCCGGCCACGGCGGCGAGGATCCGGGCGCGATCGGCCAGGGCGGCACCCGCGAGAAGGACGTCGTCCTGGCGATCGCGCAGCGGCTGCGCGACCGGCTGAACCAGGAGCCGAACATGCGGGCCTACCTGACCCGCGATGCCGACTACTTCGTGCCGCTCGCCGTGCGCGTGGCCAAGGCCCGCCGTGTCCAGGCCGACCTCTTCGTGTCGATCCATGCCGATGCCTTCGTGCGGCCCGACGCCCGCGGCGCGTCGGTGTTCGTGCTCTCGGAGGGGGGCGCGAGCAGCAGCGCCGCGCGATGGCTGGCTGCGCGCGAGAACCAGGCCGACCTGATCGGTGGCGTGAACCTGGGACGGCGCAACCGCGAGGTGGCCGAGCTGCTGCTGCAGATGTCCACCGCGACGCAGATCCGCGAGAGCAGCCATTTCGCGCGGATCGTGCTCGGACAGCTCGGCACGGTGGGCAAGCTGCACAAGCCCGGGGTGGAGCAGGCGGGATTCGCGGTGCTCAAGGCCCCCGACATCCCCTCCGTGCTGGTGGAGACCGCGTTCATCAGCAATCCCCAGGAGGAGAAACGCCTGGCCGATCCCGCCTACCAGGCGAAGATCGCGCGCGCGATCCACACCGGCATCCGGCACTACTTCATCAAGTACCCGCCGCCGGCCCGCCAGAACCCGACCTGAACACGACCCGCACGACCGTGCCGCCGGCCGGGCCGGCCTCGCGCACCTGCACCTGGGCGCCGTGCGACTGCGCGATCTCGTGCACGATCGCCAGACCCAGACCCGACCCCTCGGCCGTCGCGCTGGGCGACCGGTAGAAGCGCTCGAACACCCGACGCCGCTCCTGCGCGTCGATGCCCGGCCCGTTGTCCTCGACCTCGATGAAAGGGTGCTCGTCGTGGCCGCAGCGCACGGTGATCCGCCCGCCCGGCGGCGTGTAGCGAATCGCGTTGTCGACCAGGTTCGAGAGCAGCTCGCGCAACTGCCAGCGCGACCCCGACAGCGACACCGCCGCCGCCTCGGCACCGAGGTCCTGCTGACGCGCGAGCGCGGCGTCGACGTGCAGCGACACGGCTTCCTCGACCAGGTCGCCGAGCGCGATCCGCTGGCGCGGCGCGCTGTCCAGCGTGCTCTGGTCGGCACGGCTCAGCGCGAGCAATTGATGGGTGAGGTGCGCCAGCCGGTCGACCGCCAGCTGCGCGGCCGACAACCGCTCTTCCAGCGCGCGGGTCTCCTGGGGCAGCGCGCTGGCCGGCTGACCGGTCAGGCGTCGGACCTGACCGAGCGCGAGCTCGAGCTGGCCCTTGACGCCGGTGAGCGGCGTGCGCAACTGGTGCGCGGCGTTCTCGACGAAGCGGCGCTGCGCGTCGCGGCTCTCGGCCAAGCGCTCGAACAGCCGATTCAGGGCCTCGGCGAGCGGTCGCACTTCCGCGGGCGTGCGCCCGGTGCCGATCGGCGTGAGGTCGGTCGGCGTGCGCTGCGCGAGCTGGCCGGTGAGCCGCTCCAGCGGCTTGAGCGCCATCGTCACCGCCAGCAGGCACAGCACCACCGTGAACACCAGCACCAACGCGTCCTCTACGAGCAGCGTCGAGCGCAACTGGTCCTGCGAGCTTCGTCGCTTGCGCTGCGTCTCGGCCACGACCACGACGATCGGACCGACGTCGGACTCGGTGGCGATCCGCACGGCGCGCAGATCGCTGTTGCGATGGGTCAGGTCGTAGAAGGCGGGGTCGGCGTCGTCCGGTGGCAGACCGAGGTCGGCGGTTCCGGCGAGGTGTTCGCCCCTCGGGCCGATGATCCGGTAGTCGACCCGGTCGATCGGATCGGACAACAGCACCTTGAGCCGCTCGACCGGCAGCCGGATCGTGTCCGGGGTGTCGCCCCGGCGCACGCTCTCGCCCATCGCCACCGCGCTGTTCAGCAACACCTGGTCGAAGGCCTGGTCGACCGTGTGGTCGATCGCGCGGTAGTCCATCAGCGACGCGAACACGACGATCTGCAACAGCGGCAGCACCAGCCACAGCATCAGCCGCGTTCGCACGCTCATGCCGGGGCCGCTGCGTCGAGGCTCGATGCTCATGTCCGACCGGGCCCTACTCGACCCGCGCCCGCTCCAGCCGATAGCCCACGCCACGCACGGTCCTGACCGCCACCCCGCTGCCCTCGATCTTGCCGCGCAGCCGGGACACGTAGACCTCGACCGCGTTCGGCGCGATGTTGTCGTCCCAGCCGCTGATCGCCTGCAGCAGCTGCTCCTTTCGCACCACCGTCTCGGCGTGCAGCATCAGGTACTCGAGGATCGACCACTCCCGCGGCGTCAGCTCGATCGTCAGCCCCTCGCCGCGCAGCACGCGCGCCGCCCGATCGAGCTCCAGGCCGTGAAACGACAAGGTGCCGGTGGTGCCCGAGCCGGTGCGACGGATCAGCACGCGGCAGCGCGCGATCAGTTCGCGCAGTTCGAACGGCTTGACGAGGTAGTCGTCGGCGCCGCGCTCGAGCCCCTCGACCCGGTCATCGAGTCCGTCGCGCGCGGTGAGCACCAGCACCGGGACCCGGGCCATCGGCGCGCCACTGCGGCGCAAGGACGCGAGGAACGCCAGGCCGTCGCGGCCGGGCAGGCCGAGGTCGAGAACGATCAGGTCGAAGTGCTCGTTCGACAGGGCCGTGTCGGCCGACTCGGCGCTGCCGACCGGGTCGACGGCGAAGCCGGCGTCGCGCAGGCCGGAGGTGACGACGTCGGCGACGAGCGGGTCGTCCTCAACGACGAGGATTCGCACGTGAACGTCTCCAGGCCCGGAAGAACTCGAACACCGCCGGCAGACCGGGCACGATGATGAAGGCCAGCGTGACCCACGAGAAGTGCGCCTTGACCCACGCGGTGTTGCCGACGAAGTAGCCCAGCGTCACCAGCGAGCCCACCCACAACAGCGCACCGAGGACGTTGTACAGCGCGAAGCGCGAGTAGGTCATCTGCGCGATGCCGGCCACGAACGGCGCGAAGGTGCGCACGAAGGGCAGGAAGCGCGCGACGACGATCGTGATCGGTCCGTGGCGTTCGTAGAACTCGTGCGTGCGCTCGAACGCCGCCCGGTTGAACCATCGCGACTGTTCCCAGCGGAACACCCGCGGGCCGAACCATCGCCCGACCGAGTAGTTCAGCGCGTCGCCGAGGATCGCCGCCACCGACAGCAGCACCAGCAGCGTGGGCAGGTCCATGCCGCCCAGACCGGCGATCGCGCCCGCGGCGAACAACAGCGAGTCGCCCGGCAGGATCGGCATCACGACCAGTCCGGTCTCCACGAAGATGATCGCGAACAGGATCGCGTACACCCAGGTCCCGTATTGGCGGGTGACCTCGACCAGGTGCTTGTCCAGGTGGAGGAACAGATCGACGAAATAGGCGAGGTCCATGGGCCGATGATAACCGGCCGATATAATCGGCGGCTTCGATCCCCAGGCGCCAGGCGTGCTCCCGAACGACTCCGCTCCGGCCCTCGCGGCCCACCGGCCGATCCAGCCGCTGCCCGATCGGCTGATCAGCCAGATCGCCGCCGGCGAGGTGGTCGAACGGCCCGCGTCGGTCGTCAAGGAGCTGCTCGAGAACGCGATCGACGCCGGGGCCTGGCGCATCGAGGTCCG
>WBZM01003191.1_pt1 | contig 12979 bp, 10 predicted proteins | sample 5204271 | NCBI WGS metagenome assembly WBZM01 (sample SAMN12344346, study PRJNA552823) | activated sludge metagenome | biome: Activated sludge suspended growth; feature: Nitrification reactor; material: Wastewater; isolation source: activated sludge from nitrification reactor of wastewater...
TCTCAGTTCGGATTGGGGTCTGCAACTCGACCCCATGAAGTCGGAGTCGCTAGTAATCGCAGATCAGCAACGCTGCGGTGAATACGTTCCCGGGCCTTGTACACACCGCCCGTCACGTCACGAAAGTCGGTAACACCCGAAGCCGGTGGCCTAACCCGCAAGGGGAGGAGCTGTCGAAGGTGGGACTGGCGATTGGGACGAAGTCGTAACAAGGTAGCCGTACCGGAAGGTGCGGCTGGATCACCTCCTTTCTAAGGAGCATCTGGCCAGGTGGAAACACCCGGTCCAGAGAGCCGGCGAGACGAATGCTCTCACCGGCTGCTCATCTAAGTGGAAACATTGATTATTTGGCCTCGATCCCATGAGGGATCCCAGTACTGCCCGGTTCGCCGGGCGTGGAACGGATCATGAGTGGGAGCGGGGCCTGGCACGCTGTTGGGTCCTGAGGGAACGGACGCGAGTGCGCGACCTCGAGAGTGGACCACGAAGGGCCCTGATGGCCTGGACGATCCCCTCGCCCGTACCTTGAGAACTGCATAGTGAACGCGAGCATCTAGAAATAAATCTGTGGTCAAGTTACTAAGAGCAGATGGTGGATGCCTTGGCACCAAGAGCCGAAGAAGGACGTAGGAGGCTGCGATAAGCCTCGGGGAGCTGTCAACCGAGCTGTGATCCGGGGATGTCCGAATGGGGAAACCCAGCTGGAGTCATGTCCAGTTACCCATGCCTGAACACATAGGGCATGCGGCGGGAACGTGGGGAAGTGAAACATCTCAGTACCCACAGGAAGAGAAAACAACAGTGATTCCGCGAGTAGTGGCGAGCGAAAGTGGAAGAGGCTAAACCGTATCCGCGTGATAGCCGGCAGGCGTTGCGAATACGGGGTTGTGGGGCCGTTCTGAGGATTCTGCCGAATCCTCGAAGAGTCAGAAATCCAGGATGTAGTCGAAGACTTTGGAAAGAGTCGGCATAGCGGGTAACACCCCCGTAGACGAAACATCTTGGACTCTTGAGCGATACCCCAAGTAGCACGGGGCCCGAGAAATCTCGTGCGAATCTGGCGGGACCACCCGCTAAGCCTAAATACTCCTTGGTGACCGATAGCGGACAAGTACCGTGAGGGAAAGGTGAAAAGAACCCCGGGAGGGGAGTGAAATAGAACCTGAAACCATTTGCTTACAATCCGTCGGAGCGATGACTTCGGTTGTTGTGACGGCGTGCCTTTTGAAGAATGAGCCTGCGAGTTAGCGGTGTGTGGCGAGGTTAACCCGAGTGGGGTAGCCGTAGCGAAAGCGAGTCTGAATAGGGCGATTCAGTCGCACACTCTAGACCCGAAGCGGAGTGATCTACCCATGGCCAGGGTGAAGCGACGGTAAGACGTCGTGGAGGCCCGAACCCACCAAAGTTGAAAATTTGGGGGATGAGCTGTGGGTAGGGGTGAAAGGCCAATCAAACTCCGTGATAGCTGGTTCTCCCCGAAATGCATTTAGGTGCAGCGTCATGTGTTTCTTGCCGGAGGTAGAGCTACTGGATGGGCTAGGGGGCCTACAAGCTTACTGAACTCAGCCAAACTCCGAATGCCGGCAAGTCAGAACATGGCAGTGAGACTGCGGGGGATAAGCTTCGTAGTCGAGAGGGAAACAGCCCAGACCACCAACTAAGGCCCCTAAGCGTGTGCTAAGTGGGAAAGGATGTGGAGTCGCATAGACAACCAGGAGGTTGGCTTAGAAGCAGCCACCCTTGAAAGAGTGCGTAATAGCTCACTGGTCAAGTGATTCCGCGCCGACAATTTAGCGGGGCTCAAGCACACCGCCGAAGTTGTGGCATTCACACACCTGCTAGGCCTTCGTGGTCCAAGCGTGTGGATGGGTAGGGGAGCGTCGTGTGGCGAGCGAAGCGGCCGGGTAACCGAGCCGTGGATGCCACACGAGTGAGAATGCAGGCATGAGTAGCGAAAGACTGGTGAGAAACCAGTCCGCCGAATGACCAAGGGTTCCAGGGCCAGGCTAATCCGCCCTGGGTAAGTCGGGACCTAAGACGAGGCCGACAGGCGTAGTCGATGGACAACGGGTTGATATTCCCGTACCGGCTGTACCGCGACCCTGCCGAGGCAGAGGATGCTAAGCGTCCGAATCCGCTGCGACCTTCGGGTCAAGGTGGAGGAGCACGCGAACCGAATCTGTAGTAGGCAAGCAATGGGGTGACGCAGGAAGGTAGCTCAACCCGGGCGATGGTTGTCCCGGGGTAAGGATGTAGGGCGAGACGTAGGCAAATCCGCGTCTCATATGCCTGAGATCTGACGCCGAGCCGATTAAGGCGAAGTGAGTGATCCTATGCTGCCGAGAAAAGCCTCTAGCGAGTTGTACAGCCGCCCGTACCCCAAACCGACACAGGTGGTCAGGTAGAGAATACCAAGGCGATCGAGAGAACTGTGGTTAAGGAACTCGGCAAAATACCCCCGTAACTTCGGGAGAAGGGGGGCCGATTGATGTGACGGGACTTGCTCCCTGAGCACCGGTTGGCCGCAGAGACCAGGCCCAAGCGACTGTTTACTAAAAACATAGGTCCATGCGAAGTCGCAAGACGATGTATATGGACTGACGCCTGCCCGGTGCTGGAACGTTAAGGGGACGGGTTAGCGACTTCGGTCGCGAAGCTCAGAACTTAAGCGCCAGTAAACGGCGGTGGTAACTATAACCATCCTAAGGTAGCGAAATTCCTTGTCGGGTAAGTTCCGACCTGCACGAATGGCGTAACGACTTGGGCGCTGTCTCAACCACAGACTCGGCGAAATTGCACTACGAGTAAAGATGCTCGTTACGCGCGGCAGGACGGAAAGACCCCGGGACCTTTACTACAGCTTGGTATTGGTGGTCGGTTCGATTTGTGTAGGATAGGTGGGAGACTATGAAGCGTGGACGCCAGTCCATGTGGAGTCATCGTTGAAATACCACTCTGATCGTGCTGGCTGTCTAACTTAGGTCCGTGATCCGGATCAAGGACAGTGCCTGGTGGGTAGTTTAACTGGGGCGGTTGCCTCCTAAAATGTAACGGAGGCGCTCAAAGGTTCCCTCAACCTGGTTGGCAATCAGGTATCGAGTGTAAATGCACAAGGGAGCTTGACTGCGAGAGTGACGGCTCGAGCAGGGACGAAAGTCGGAATTAGTGACCCGGCGCTGGCAAGTGGAAGCGGCGTCGCTCAACGGATAAAAGGTACCCCGGGGATAACAGGCTGATCTTCCCCAAGAGTCCATATCGACGGGATGGTTTGGCACCTCGATGTCGGCTCGTCGCATCCTGGGGCTGGAGTCGGTCCCAAGGGTTGGGCTGTTCGCCCATTAAAGCGGCACGCGAGCTGGGTTTAGAACGTCGTGAGACAGTTCGGTCGCTATCCGCCGCGCGCGTAGGAGTCTTGAGAAGGGCTGTCCCTAGTACGAGAGGACCGGGATGGACGAACCTCTGGTATGCCAGTTGTTCCGCCAGGAGCACGGCTGGTTAGCTACGTTCGGAAGTGATAACCGCTGAAAGCATCTAAGCGGGAAGCACGCTTCAAGATGAGGGCTCCCACAGGGTTGACCTGGTAAGGCCCCCAGCTAGACGACTGGGTTGATAGGCCGGAAGTGGAAGCACAGTGATGTGTGGAGCTGACCGGTACTAATAGGCCGAGGACTTGCCACACATATGCTTTATTTCTGCACGCGTTCACTATGCGGTTCCCGAGATACGGTCGGGAACGATTGATATCTCCATAGAGTTTCGGCGGCAATAGCGAAGGGGAAACGCCCGGTCCCATTCCGAACCCGGAAGCTAAGCCCTTCTGCGCCGATGGTACTGCCCTGGTGACGGGGTGGGAGAGTAGGACGCCGCCGGACATTCTTTCCGATGGCGGGCCAGGTGACTGGCCCGCCATCGACGTATTTGTGGAGGTTCTTATGGCCCAGCAGGGAGGCGACCGGCGCAGTGGCGCCGGCAGATCCTCAGGATCGCGCTCCGGGGCCGGTCGCAAACCACCCCGCTCCTCGTCGCGGTCCACGGCACCCAGCAAGGGCGGTGGTCCGAGTAGGTCGAGCAAGCCCGCTGGGAAGCCAAGTCGTTCAGGTAAGCCCGGTGGGCAGCCGAGTCGTTCAGGTAAGCCTGCTGGCAAGCCCGGCAGCGACCGCAAGTCCGGCAGCGACCGCAAGTCCGGCCCGCCGCGGGGCGAGTCCTCGCGATCTGGCAGTAGCTCCCCGAGAGGTGGCAAACCGCCCCGTCGGGAATCAGCTGATAAGGGTCGCAAAGACACCAGGTCTAAGCCTTATGTGAAGAGTCAGGGTCGCGACGACGACCGCGAACCGCGGGACACGTCGAACGACCTCCCGTGGCCCGACGAGATCTTTGAACTCGAACTCGATCCGGACCTCCTGAAGGAGCTCGAGTCCTTCGGAGGCCGTACGTCGACGCTGGCCAAGCACATGCTCAGTGTGCAGGTCCTCGCAGACAGTGACCCGGAGATGTCCTACCAGCATGCCGCGCGTATCCGTGGCCGGATACCGCGCTCCGCCCTGGCGCGACAGACGATCTGCATCGCCGCCTATCGGACCGCGAGGTTCAAGGAGGCGGTGAAGGAGGAGTCGGCGTACCGGCGGATCAGCGGCAACTTCGACCTTGTGCCCATCGCCGCGGACAGCGAGCGGGGCCTGAACCGCCCGCAGCGCGCACTGGACTTCGGGGCCGAGTTCGAGCGCGAGGATCTCGATTCCGACACCCGCACTGAACTGTTCATCGTGATGGGTGGCGCGCGTCGCGACCTCGGCGACACCGAGGCGGCGCGGGTCTTCATGCAGAAGGCCGTTCGCGCAGCGAAGTCGCCGTTGGCGATGGCACGGTCCAGGTTCGCGCTCGGGGAGCTGCTCGTGTCCGCCGGCGATGCCGAACAGGCGAAGAAGTGGCTGCAGTCGGCGGTCGACATCGATGAGGACGCTGTGTGGACGGAGGCATCCGTCCTTCTGGAGTCCTTGTCGTGAACGGCTACGACACGCTCTTCGTTGATCTGGATGGAGTGGTGTACCGGGGGCGCAACGCCGTGCCGCATGCCGTGGACGTGTTGTCGACATTCGGTGGTCGGGTGCTGTTCGTCACGAACAACGCCAGTCGCACGCCGAAGACCGTCGCCGCCCAGCTGAACGGCTACGGCCTGAGTGTCACAGCGGCGGACGTGGTCACCTCGGCTCAGGCCGCCGCGGCGCACCTGGTCACCCTCGTGCCACCCGGCGCACGGATCCTGGTGACCGGCGGTGATGGGCTGGTCGAGGCCGTGACGGAACAAGGTCTTCGAGTGGTGACGTCTGCAGATGAAGCGGACGCGGTGGTGCAGGGGTACTCACCCAAGCTGGCGTGGAAGGATCTCGCCGAGGCGTCATACGCGCTGGCCCGTGGCATCCCCTGGGTGGCGTCTAACACCGACATGTCGGTGCCCACCGCCCGTGGGATCGCCCCGGGCAACGGCACCCTGGTGGCGGCCGTGGCCTCGGCCACCGGCCGGGTTCCGATCGTCACAGGCAAGCCACACGCACCGATCATGGAGTTGGCCCGCTCGCGTGCACACAGCGACCGGCCGCTGGTGATTGGTGATCGACTCGACACCGACATCGCCGCCGCCAATGCCGCCGGTATGGAATCCTTGCTCGTGCTCACAGGTGTCAACCAGTGGCCGGACTTGCTCGAGATCCCGGCGGCCGATCTGCCGACGAAGGTGGCACCCGATCTGAGGGTCCTGGCCGGTCACACCGATGCCGCGACCCAACTGCTCGACGATCTTCTGCGGGGTTTGAAGGCCGGCGACGATGTGTCGCGGACTGTGGCGTCCCTACATCAACTTCCGTAGTCGCAGCAGGTCCCGTAGCCCGGCGTCGAGGTGCAGTCGGCCCGTCGCCCAGGCGTGCGAGAACGCCAACCGTTTGTCGGTCAGGTCTATCAGGTCGTCACTGCTCATCGTGAGCCGGATGTTGGGCTTCTCGCCACGTCCGCGGGTGATGTCGACGAGTTGGCCGTCGTGAAGCCTGCCTCGGAAGGTCACGTCGAGATCCAGCAGGGTGAGCTCCACGGTCCTGTCCGGAATGTGCTGCCTGCGCTGCTCATGCGGGTACTCGTCGAGTCGCGCTGCGAGCTCGGCCAGAGCCGCCTCACACTGCTCGACGGACGCCATCTGCATACTCCCCTGAATCCTGGCCACGGGAGTGACCGTACCTGCCCGGTGATGTCCCTGCCGGGATTGACATGACCACTGAAGTAGCGTTGGTCACAACGCCACCACTGGAAGGCCCCGACACGTGATCGAGACTCTACGAAGTTACATGCAGTTGGCCGCGGGTCTGCTGGAATCCGCGTCAGAGCGTGCCAAAGACTCCGCCAGCGACCTGATCAACCAGGGGATGGAGGCTGGCACGAAGGGCCCGGAGACGGTCTCCGCACAGGTGCAGGGCATCGCCGAGGACCTCATCGAGCAGAGCCGCACCAACCGGGAGCTGATGATCGGCCTTGTGCGCACAGAGGTGGAGCGCACGGTGGGAAAGATGGGATTCGTGCGTGAGGAGGAACTCGCGGCGGTGCGCAAGCACGTCGAGCGCCTCGAGCGCCAACTGAACCAGCGCGGCGACCAGGCCTCAGCAGCGGCGAACCTCGCGGTCTCCACGGCGACGTCCGCGGTCCCCGCGGCGACGAAGGCGGCGGCGATGGCCACCGACACCGCGGTCAAGGCGTCCCGCGCGGCGGCTGGCACGGCGCGCACGGCTGCTCGCACGGCCGCCGGTGCCACGAAGACTGCGTCGAGGCCCCCGCAGCCGGTCGCGAGCCCGGCGGCGGACAGCGCGCCGGCCAAGAAGGCACCGGTGAAGAAGGCGCCCGTTAAGCGCGCCACGCCGAAGAAGGCCGCGAAGAAGACCGCGGTGAAGAAGCCGGCCGCCAAGAAGACAGCGAAGGGAACCTCATGACCGACCGCCTCGAAGAACTCATCGAACGTGCCGAGTCGGAGCAGGGGGACCGCTACCCGCTGCTGATCGACATCCACGACGCCGTGCGCGAGGCGCTGGCCGAGACCGACGGTGACGCGGCGGCGACTGGACGCTGAACTCGTCCGGCGCGACCTGGCGCGCTCGCGGCAGCAGGCGTCCGAACTCATCGCGTCCGGTCGGGTTCGCGTGAACCGAATGGTCGCTACCAAACCCGCCACCCAGGTGGAGGACTCCGCGCCCATCACGGTCGATGCCCCGGAGCGCGAGTGGGTTTCGCGGGGGGCCCACAAACTCGTGGAGCCGCTGGCCGACTTCGGCATCGAGGTGGCGGGTCGGCGGGCGCTAGACGCCGGCGCGTCCACCGGAGGATTCACGCAGGTTCTGCTTGCAGCGGGGGTGGACCATGTCGTCGCGGTGGACGTCGGCTACGGACAGTTGGCATGGAGCCTGCAGCAGGATGCCCGGGTGACCGTCATGGACCGCACGAATGTCCGGCATCTGGTCGCCGAGGATCTGCCGTACCGACCGGACCTGGTGGTGGGCGATCTCAGCTTCATCTCCCTGACCAAAGTCCTGCCCGCCCTCGAGGCGGTGTCGGCCCCCGATGCGGATCTGGTGTTGCTCGTCAAGCCGCAGTTCGAGGTGGGTCGGGGACAGGTGGGCAAAGGTGGCGTCGTGCGGGATCCGCAGTTGCATGCCGACGCTGTGCGCAGGGTGGCGGCGTGCGCACAGGATCAGGGATTCGGCGTGGCCGGGCTGCGGCGCAGCCCGTTGCCGGGCCCAAGTGGCAACATCGAGTTTGTGATGTGGCTGCGACGCGGAGCTCCCGCACTTGCGGAGTCGGCCCTCGAGGAGGTGGTGTCCGGATGACAGCACCGGAGAAGGTCATGCTCATCGTGCACCCACAGCGCCCAGTGGCACTCGAACTCGCGGCGCAGTGTGCGCAAGGGCTGCTGGCCCGGGGAATCAAGGTGGTCGCACCGGAGGAAGCGCCGGACGGCCTGGACGTTCCGCGCACCGACGTCTCCGAGCCCATCGATCTGGTGGTGGTCTTCGGCGGGGACGGCAGCATCCTGCGCGGATCCGAGGTCGCGCGCGCCCACGATGTGCCGCTGCTCGGGATCAACCTGGGCCACGTCGGGTTCCTGGCCGAACTCGATGAGGAGGAGGCCAACGGGATCGTCGACCACATCGTGGCCGGCGACTACGTGATCCAGGAGCGGATGACACTCGACGTCCGCGTGATGCGGGATGGGGTGACGCTGGCCACTTCGTGGGCGCTCAACGAGGCGAGCGTGGAGAAGGCCGCCCGGGAGCGCATGATCCAAGTGGTCGCCGAGGTCGACGGACGCCCGCTCAGCGAGTGGGGATGCGACGGCGTGCTGTTCGCGACCCCCACCGGCTCGACAGGCTACGCATGGTCGGCCGGTGGGCCGGTGGTGTGGCCGACGGTGCAGGCGATGCTGCTGGTCCCGGTCTCCGCTCATGCGCTGTTCGCTCGGCCCATGGTGGTGTCGTCCTCGACCGAACTTGCGCTGGAGGTGCTGCCGCGGTCCCCGTCGGCCGTGTTGTGGTGCGATGGCCGGCGCCTGATCCCGCTCGAGCCCGGAGACCGCGTCGAGGTGGTACGAGGCAGTCGCCCGGTGCGGCTGGCACGGCTGCGGGACTCCTTGTTCGTGGACCGCTTGGTCGCGAAGTTCCAACTCCCCGTGCAGGGCTGGAGCGGCCGACGATGATCGAGGAGTTGCGCATCGAGCACCTCGGCGTCATCGCCGCTGCCTCGGTGCGTCCCGGCCCCGGCTTCACCGCCCTGACCGGCGAGACCGGGGCGGGAAAGACCATGGTCCTCACCGCTTTGGAGATGCTGTTGGGGGGACGGGTCGACGCGGCGATCTCGGAGGGCGCCAGCATCGAGGGCGTCTGGTCGGTGCCGCCGGACGGCCCGGCGGCGCGCATGGTGCAGGACGCCGGTGGTCTCGTCGACGACGGTGAACTCCTGCTCGGGCGTACTGCGGCGAACGGCCGGTTGCGTGCGTTCGCCGGCGGTCGGATGGTCCCCGCATCGCTGCTGGCTGAGGTCGGCGAGCACCTGGTGACCATCCACGGTCAGACCACGCAGCAGAGACTGCGCAACCCTGCCGCCCAGCGTGGCGCACTCGATCGATTCGGTGGCGGCGATCACCTGCACCTGCTCGAGGATCACCGCGCGGCGTACCGCACCTGGCAGGATCTCGACGCGCAGTTGCGTGACGCCCGCACCCGACAGCAGGAGAACGCTCAGCGGATGGTCTTCCTGCGGTCGGCTCTTGAGGAGATTGAGAAGGTTGATCCACAACCTGGTGAGAGCGAGTCGCTGCTCGCCGAAACCCGCCGGTTGGCCAATCTCGCCGATCTGAGCGCCGCCACCGCGGCGGCCTCGTCCGCGGTGCTCGGGGACGAGGCCACAGATGCCACAGGTGCAGCCCACCTGCTGCACCTCGCGGCGCGCGAACTCGCGTCCGTGGATGATCCCGACCTCGCGGCGCTACACGCCCGCCTTGTGTCTTTGGCGGAGGAGGCCTCAGAAGTCGGACGGGACATCTCGAGCTTCGCAGACGGGCTGCAGGATGAACCGGGCCGGCTCGAGTGGCTCAACCAGCGCGTGCACGACCTCTCGCTGCTGCACCAGCGGTACGGCGCGGACGACGACGCCGTGCTGCAGTGGTCACAGGAGGCGGCCGCCGAACTCACCGCGCTCGAGCGTGGCAGTGACCTCGAGGCGCTGCATGAGCAGGAGCAGAAGGCCCGCCGGGTCCTCGACCGGGCCACCGCGGCGCTCAGCGCGTCGCGGGCGGCTCTCGCCGAACGACTTGGCCAGGACGCCACCTCGGAACTCCAGCAGTTGGCGATGCCGAACGCGACCCTGCAGGTCGTCGTGAAACCGGCCGACCTCGGACCGGACGGTGCCGACGACGTCACCTTCCTTCTGGCAGCACATCCGGGAGCGACACCAGCCCCCGTCGCGAAAGCGGCCTCCGGCGGGGAACTGAGCCGGATCATGCTCGCACTCGAGGTGGTGCTCGCGGACACCGACGCTGTCGGCACGTTCGTCTTCGACGAGGTCGATGCCGGAGTCGGGGGAGCTGCGGCGACCGCGATCGGCCGCCGACTCGCTGCGCTCGCACAGTCCGCGCAGGTCATCGTCGTGACTCACATGCCACAGGTGGCGGCGTTCGCTGGGACCCACCTGCGGGTGCTCAAGCAGCAGGACGCCGACGTCACGGTGTCCGATGTACGTGCACTCGACGACGAGGAGCGGGTCGTCGAGATCGCCCGCATGCTCGCCGGGCAGGAGGATTCCCAGCACGCCCGTGACCATGCCCGGGAATTGCTCGCCGCCCGGTTGTGAGAGGCACGCCGTCGACATCCGGCGTCGGTGCCCGCTGGCCCCTACCCTGATGGGGTGAGCGACAAGGACGGCACGAAGAAGCCCCGTCGAGGTCCCTTGGCGCGCATCACCAACGCCGCGGCCAGTGTCGTGCCGGTCAACACCTTCGTGGAATCCGTCGACGTCGACGCGGTGGCCGACCGGATCGATGTCGAAGGCATCGTGGACCGCATCGACGTGGACGGTCTTGTCGCGCGTATCGACATGGACGCCCTCATCGCCCGTATCGACGTGGATGAACTCATCGAGAGAGTGGATGTCGACGCGCTGTTGGACCGGGTGGATCCGGACGCACTGCTGGACCGGGTCGAACCGAATCGTCTCTTGGACCGGGTGGACCCGGACCGACTTCTGGACAGGGTGACACCGGACGCGCTGTTGGATCGGGTGGACGCCAATCGGCTGTTGGACCGGGTGGACCCGGACCAGTTACTCGACCGCGTCGATGTGAACCGCCTGCTCCTTCGAGCAGACGTGAACGCACTGGTGGCGCAGGTGGATGCGAACGGACTCGTCGAGAGCGTGGACGTCAACGCCCTGGTGGACCGCGTCGACGCGAACCGCCTGCTCGACCGGGTGGAGCCCAACCAGCTGCTCGACCGGATCGATCTGGATGAACTGTTGAAGCGGGTCGACCCGAACACGCTCATCGCGAACGTCGATGCGAACGCGCTGCTGGACCGCGTGGACATCGATCGGCTACTGGCCCGGATCGACCCGCAGGCCCTGGTCGACAGGGTCGACGCGGACGCCCTCATCGCCCGGGTCGATCCCAACGTGCTGCTGGACAGGGTCGATATCGATCGGTTGCTCAAGCGCATCGACGTGAACGCCCTCGTGGATCAGGTGGACGCCAACGCGCTCATCGAGCGGGTGGATGTCAACCGCCTCGTGGACAGGGTGGACGTCGATCAGGTCATCGGACGAGTCGATCCCAATCCGCTCATCCAACGGGTCGACGTCAATGCTCTGGTGGACCGCGTCGATGCTCAAGCAGTCGTCGACAAAGTCGACCCGAATCCACTGCTGGACCGTGTCGACATCGACAAGGTCGTGGATCGCATCGACATCCCGACGATCGTCCAGCGCGCGAACGTGTCCGACATCGTGGGCGAGAGCACCGGCCGCGTCGCCGGTTCCGTGTTGGACGCGATCCGGCGGCAACTGGTCTCGCTTGATGAGATCGTCGGCCGGATCTGCTACCGGATCGTGCGTCGCGATCCCGGCAAGACGCCGGTCGGTCCTCCGGCTCTGGTGGGTCCTGTGACCCAGGACGCCCAGGGGCGGGGAGTCATCGAGGGGCACTACGCCGGACCGGTCAGCAGGTTCGTCGCGTTCCTCATCGACGTGGGCGTGATCTTCGGGGTCTACACCGTGACCGTCTCGGCGGTCTCCTTCTTCCTCGTGTCCATCCTCGGGTTCAACGTCCCCAGCGACGCCCATGTCGCCGGATTCGGCGTGATCATGCTGGCTTCCTGGGCGTTCTCCTACTACTTGGTGGGCCTTGTGGTCGCCGGCGGGACGGTGGGCAAGGGATTGGTGGGCCTGCGAGTGGTGTCGCGTGACGGTGCCCCGCTGACAGGCCGCCAGGCGTTCATCCGCGTGATCACCTATCCGATCTCCTTCCTCGTCTTCGGTCTCGGTCTGCTGGGGATCGCCTTCGGCAAGCAGCGACGCGCGTGGCACGACAAGTTCGCAGGGACGTGCGAGGTGTACGAATGGGGCAAGCGCAGCGACGCTGCACTTCCCGCCCCACTGACCCAATGGCTGGAGAAGAAGACGGGCACGGTCTGAGCCCGGCACCGAGTGGCGCACGACCGAGATGACGCACCAGCCTGCGAGTGTCACTCCTGCGATGGGCAGGAAGCCTGTATTCTGGACCCCCGTGGAGAGTCCAGGGTCTGCGGTACATGTTTTCGTCACAGGGGGCGTCGCCTCCTCGCTCGGCAAGGGCCTGACGGCCTCCTCGCTCGGGCAGTTGCTCACGGCACGTGGCCTTCGGGTCACCATGCAGAAGCTCGATCCCTACCTGAACGTGGATCCGGGCACGATGAACCCCTTCCAGCATGGCGAGGTGTTCGTCACCGACGACGGGGCGGAGACCGACCTGGACATCGGGCATTACGAACGCTTCCTCGACCGCAACCTCGCCAGCATTGCGAACGTCACCACCGGTCAGGTGTACTCGCGCGTGATCGCCAAGGAGCGACGCGGTGAGTACCTCGGGGACACCGTCCAGGTGATCCCGCACATCACGAATGAGATCAAGTCCCGCATCCGTGCGATGGCCACCGACGACGTGGACGTCGTGATCACCGAGATCGGTGGGACCGTCGGCGACATCGAATCGCTGCCCTTCCTCGAAGCCGCGCGCCAGGTGCGCCACGACCTCGGCCGGGACCGATCGTTCTTCCTCCACGTCTCCCTGCTGCCTTATCTCGGGCCGTCGGGGGAGTTGAAGACCAAGCCCACCCAGCACTCGGTGGCAGCGCTGCGCAGCATCGGTATCCAGCCGGACGCGTTGGTGCTGCGCGCCGACCGCCCGGTCCCCGAGGGGATCAAG
>WBZM01003193.1_pt1 | contig 12968 bp, 23 predicted proteins | sample 5204271 | NCBI WGS metagenome assembly WBZM01 (sample SAMN12344346, study PRJNA552823) | activated sludge metagenome | biome: Activated sludge suspended growth; feature: Nitrification reactor; material: Wastewater; isolation source: activated sludge from nitrification reactor of wastewater...
AGGAGTTGCGTGTCGTTCTGCCGGTGGAGCTCGTCGAGGATCGCGAAGAAGCACTCCGCGCCATCCTCGCCCTTCACCTCGCCGCTGATCGGCTTGAGGACCGCGGCCTGGTCGGAGACGAGGCGGATGTCGGCGTGGCGGACGACGCACTTCGCGAGCGTCGGCGGGTCCGCGCAGATCGTGTCCCGCGCGATCTCCCACACCGTGCGGGCCTGCGGTCGCGACGTCGCCGCCGTGAGCACCTTCGCGCCGCCCTCGGCCAGTTCCGTAAAGGCGTACGCGGCGAGACCGCCGAGCAGCGTGCTCTTGGCATTCTTCCCGCCGATGTAGAGCAGCGCCTTCGTGAAGCGGCGCCGCCCGTCCCGGTCGCCCCCGTCGTGGACCCACCCGAACAGGTTCGCGAGGAACGACCGCTGGAACGGCTCGAGCCGCACGAGCTCGCCGCGCTTCGACCCCGTCAGGAGCCGCACGTGCGCCTCGAACCACATGATGACGCGCCGCGCCTTCGCCCCGTCGAACCGGCACCCCGCGGCCTGCGCGCGCGGGTCCCACTTCGGCAGCAGCAGCAGCAGCGGGAGCCACGCCTCGAGGTCGTCGCCGTCGGGGAGCGGCGCGGCCGGCGCGGTCTCCTTCGGCTCGGGCGGCGCGACGGCGTCGTGGGCGGCCGAGACGGGGCCGGTCGCGCCCGACGCGGCCGCGGCCTCCTCGAGCGCACGACGACCCGCGCGCCACGACCCGCGCTTGGCGAGTTCCTCGGCGGAAAGGGGCTTCGGGCCGCGCTTACCCACGGGGGGCCTCGATCGGCGCGTGCTCGCCGCACCAGTCGTCGTGGTTCGTCAGCGGCCACATCGCGTCCCAGTCGCCATCGCCGAGCGCAACCGGCGCGCGCCGCTTGCACGCACCGCTCGGCGGGGCGCAGCCGTCGAGAATCTCGCCCCACCACCGACAGGACGCGCACGTCGGCCGGGCAGGGGAGGCGGGAGGCGGGGTCACGGGATCAGGCATCGGAGGGCTCCATGGAAGGGGACGAGGGTGACGGTTCTCCGCGCGCACGCACGCGGGACGCACGCGGGCGCCCGCTCGCGGCCGGGCGCGCGCCCGCGGCCGGGCGGGTGCGCGGGTACGCGCTGCGCGCCCAGCGCGCGCCCGCTCACGCGCACGCCCGCATACACGCGCGCGACCCACCCCGGTACCGGGGGTGCTGCCGGGGGACACCGGGGTACCGGGGTACCGGGGGTGTTTTTGAGACGGGGTGCGCGCCGCTCTCCGGGGGCCCCCGGTCCGAGACCCGGGGCACCCCCCCGGTGGGTGGTAATCCGCACCCCCGGTCGATGCGTGAGGGCCACGTGCGGGCCGCCCGATGCGTCCACGAGCACCCGCTGCGTGCCCATCCGCGCCACGTCGGCGCGTCCGTGCTGCGACGGAGGCAGTTCCTTGGTGGGGTGCGTCGTCTCTGCGCCGTCGATGCACGGCAGGGCCCTTCCTCGCGGTCGGCTGCGCTTCCGTTTCGCGCAGGAAGGCGTTCCGATGCAACGGATCGGCGCGTATCGACCAAAAAGGATCATCGACGCTCCTGCGCGCTCTTGGCGTCGTGGCAGGGCTCGCACAGCGGCTGCAGGTTCGACTCGGTGAAGGCCATGAGCGGCCGGCCCGCGCGCACGCTGACGACGAGGGGCTCGATGTGGTCCACCTCGGTCGCGACGCGCTCGCGGCCCAGCGCCTTGCACGCCCGGCACATCGGCTCTCGACCGAGCACGAGCGCACGGACCTGCCTCCATCGCGCCGAGGATCGCAGCCGGTCGGCCTCGCGCTGCTCGGGGGTGTCGGCACGCTGCATCCGCGAGGCGGGCTCGAGGTGGCGAGTCGGGTTCAGGTCGTGGACGCTTTGCGCGCGACGTGCCATGGCTAGGCTCCTACGGCGTCTGGGGCCACGTCCACGGCGGACATGGTCCCCACGTCGAACCGCCTCGTCGCAGCAGCCGGTCCGGTCCGGATCTGCCCCGCGCGGCGGTCGGCGTTCCAGGCGTTGCGATCGACGTACCCGCTCGCGGCGAACTCGGCACGGATGCGTTCGGCGTCGGCCGCCTGGTCGCGTGAGGCGGCGAGGCCTCGGCCGTCGGACGGGGGTCGGGCGCCGTGGTCGGGGGCTGCGGGCTTCGGGGGCTGAGCGACCTTCAGGGCGTGAGCCTTGAAGTCCCAGGCGCCGATCGGGCCGGGGAGCTCGAGCGCGATCTGGGCGGCGCGGTTCGCGGGGATGCCCTTGAGGGCGAGCTCGCGGAGGACCTGCCGGACGAGGTCGAGGTCCTCGTTGAGGGCGTCGGCGATGGCCTCGGCTGCCTCCCGGTCCGGGTCCGGGTCTGCGGGGCGCGAAGCGACACCAGGGGGGGGTTCCACTCCCCCCCTTCCGCTGTCGCTTCCGCTGCCGCTGCCGCTGCCGCTGCCGGACGCGCGCGCGGGGGTCCGCAGCGATCCCGCAGGCTGCGCGCAGGCTGCGGGCAGCGAGCGCGCAGGGCTGCGCGCAGCGCCGGGGGGTGAGTCGTCGCCGTTTCGACGCCCCTCGTGGCGCTTCCGGTTTCGCTCGCGGTGGGACAGCACATCGGCGTAAACCTCTGCGAAGTCGTGGATTACCTCGGCCTCGCCCTCGCCTTCGAGGTACCCACATTCGTGCCCGTTCGGGGCCGCGTGGAGGGCGCGCCGCAGGAGGGCTCCGGCCATGCTCGACTTGCCCCACTTGCGGGTGCCGCTCGACTCGGGCCACGCTTCAACGATGAATCGAGCGTCGGAGAGCCCCCCGGTACGGCCCGAATCCCCGTCGGAAAGTGCCCACGCGGCGAGCCTCGGGACCGCGGCGACGATGATCGGACCGGCGAACTCCTCGGGGATGCCGGCATCGACGAGGACGCGGACGGCAGCCCTCGTCTTCGCGTGGTCGTTCATCTGCGGGTGGAACTTGGCCCAGCTTCCGTTGTGACGGCCCATGCTCTTCGGCTCCTGCTGCGTGTGTCGTTTCGGTTTACGGCGGGGTCTGGGCGGCTGCGGCGCTGATGGCGTCGCCGTCCCCGCCCTTTCGGTTGAGCGCGTCGTCGATGCGGGCGGCGATTTCGTGGCGGTGGATGGGGATGCCGATGTCCCGCGCCTCCTTGAGCAAGGCGGCGAGTGCGTCGGCGCGTGCGGTGGCCTTCTTGGCCTCGTCGATCCACGCGAGGATGCCGCACAACCCGTCGCGCCGCGCCCCGGCGTTGCGGTGGATGACTTCCATCGCGGCCTCATACTGCTCGGTCATCCCGTCGCGCTGCCGCCGCGCTTGGTCCCGCTCCTTGACGAGCGCGTCGAAGTCGGCGCGGGGCAGGGCGAGTAGGTAGTCGAAGTCGCCGCCTTCTCCCGCCGGGTCGCCGGGCCACCACACGCCGTAGGGCCCGCTCTCCTTGTGACGGCACAGTCTGATCGGTTCCATCACGCGCCTCCCTTCGTGGGAAGAATCGCCTCGTCGGGGAAGTTGCGGTTGTGTTCGCGCACCGCCTCGGGCCACGGCTTCACGAACTGGAAGTAGGCGTCCCGTTCGCGCCCCGCTTCCACCAAGTCGAGAACTTGCCGCACGCGGTCCAGCGCGCCCCGCTTCGCCTCGTTGACGAAGAACTCCTCAACCTCGGCGCGGGTAGCGCCGTGCATAAGGATCCCGTCCGCGACCGACGACCACACGGCGAACTTGCCGTCGGGCTGCTTGATGATCTGGCGTCCCATCACGCGCCTCCCTTCGCGCGGCGCAGGGCGGCCCGGAGTCGGCGCACGAGCGACGACCCCTTCCACTCCTCGCCGCCCGAGGTCTTGTCGAGGTAGTCGCACAGCTCCTCCGCCGCCTCCTCCACCGCGTCGTCGGTGGCGGGGAGCGGGGCGCGGAGCGCGTGACGTAGCGGTTCCGCGAACCGCTCGGCTGCGTCCTTGGTGTGTCGTGGATCCCCAACCGCCCACGACGCGGATCCGATGTGTAGCCACACCCGCCACTCGGACCTCCCGTAAGGCTCCACGACGACGCGAGGCGCCATGTCGTGCGCCGGGGCAACGCACGCCGCAGCCTCCGCGCCGCTCGCGTCGTCGGCGCGACGGTCGAACTTGATGAGCCCGCCGCCCGTCACCATCGGGCGATCGCCGTCGCGGGCGGCGGTGGGGCGCTCAATGGCCTTGAAGTACGCGATGGCGTGCCGCTTCGCCCGGTCGAGGTTGCCCGCCTCCACCGTCACGAAGCCTCGGTAACTCGGCACGTCGAACCGCCCGACGTGGACCGGCGTGTAGGCCAGCCATTCCGCGTGATGCGGGGCGGGCGCGTAGACGTGAAGCACCCACGTCTCGGTCGTCTTGTCGTCGGACCGGACCGCGCTGATGTGGACCTTAGCCACGGTCGCCCCCCTTCTCGCCCTGCGCTCGCTCGGCGGCGTCGGTCCACGCCTCGTAGAGCGCGTCCACCGCCCTGCGAAGTTCGGCGTCGGACCCGTGCGCGTCCATGCGCCTCCATGCGTTGACGACGCGCTCGGTAGCGGACCGCACCGCGTCGTGCGCGGGGGCGGCGGGGAGCGGGGTGTGCCACGGGTCGTCGCAGTACGTGTCTGCGTTATCGCCTTCGTCCACGATGCGCAAGTCCTCCCGCCGGTTGGCGCAGCACGTCGGGCAGTTGCCGTTGTTGATGTTGGGGTTCAACGTCCGTTCCTCGCTCTCGTCTTGATGGGGCCTCGGTTGCATCCTTCGGACTTGGATCGGCGCATCGCGCGAAGGTGTCTGCCGGTCTGAATGCCGACGTTCGACCGGCTCTGGTGAAAGCACGACAGCGAGCAGAACTGCGCATTTCGACGGCGCAGGTCGTAACCAGCGTGCCTCGATCTGGTTACCTCGCGTCGGCACCAGCCGCACACGATGGTTGTGGGCGGGAAAGTTTGCGCGAGCGTGTAGCAGTTCTTGGAGCAGTAAACCCGGCGGCGCCCCGGGGAGGCGAGGGTCTTGTTGATCTCGGATTGGCACGTCGCGCACCGGATGATCGCGGACCTACGCGACCTTCCCATGCACGCCTGAGAGCAGTATCGGCGGCGGGCGCGACCAACGAAGGACGCGCCGCAACCCCGGCACACGATCGCGGTCATCTTGTGGCGGTAGCGATCGGTCGCGCACGCCTCGCGCATCGCCGCGACGGGGTCGGTGGGGTGGGTCACGGGGCCTCCTCTCGGGCCTGACGGCCCTCGGTGTCGTCGCTGCGCGACTCCTGGGGGACGAGCGCGACGACGCGGTAGGGAGCGTCGTCGGCGGGGTGCCGCGACAGGCGTTCGTGGAACCGCTCCACGTTGCCCCGGTCGGTGTCGAAGTTGAGGTAGGTGTCGAAGCGGTTGACGACCGCCCACGCCACCGCCTCGCCCCTCGGCGCGGGCGGCGCGGACCACCGCGACAGGATCGCGTCGGCCTGACGGCGGGCGAGCGCGACGGCCACGACGGCGCCAGCCAGCGTGCTAGTCGTCAGTTGCTCCCACGTCCACCCGTCGAAGCGGTCCTCGCTCGCCTCGCGCAGCAGCACCTCGGCCACGGCGTCACGGGACGCAGCGGGCGGCGACACGGGCGCGGCGAGCGCGGCGCGGGACTCGTTGTAGGCGAGCAGCGCGGCACGGAGCGACATGACGCCCCCCACGGGCATCACGCCTGCCTCGCAGTGGTCCAGCGCCCACCGCACGGACCCGGCGAGATCGGCCTCGGCCCTCGAGCGCACGTCGTCAGACACGGGGAGCCTCCTTGTTCATCACGCGGGCCACGATCTCGTCGGGCGTGATCTCCACCACGTCGGAGCAGCAGCCGCACGACTGCGCCACGACGCGCTCGCGTGGGTGCGCCACCCCCTCCCGCACCTTCGCCTCCACCAGCGCGAGAACGGCGCGGGCTTGCGCGGCGACCGCCTGCTTGGACGAGCGCGTCTCGTAGCGCGTTCCGATGAACACGGATCCGAGCCACTTTGCCACCGCCTCCTCGGTCAAGTCTCGCGGCATCGGGCTACCCACGCTTGCCTCCCTCTCGCTTCGCTCGCGTGCGCCGCTTCGGGGCGGGGCGACCGTTCTCCCACTCATCGAGCGCCCGCTTGGCCCCGGCGATGCTCTCCCGCCCTACGATCAGGACGATCAGCGCCTCGTCGTTTCCGGCAGCGTCACCCGTCGTGACTTGCGTGATCGTCGCGCCGAGTTCGGCAGACTGCTTCGCCTTGCGCCCGTCGTCGTAGGTGATCGTCACGGGCACGACCGTTGCGTGCCTCGGTCTGTCGAAGTACGCAACCGGCGCGACAGCGCGAACGGTGCTCTTGAGGATCCTTGTGTACTTGCAGAGCAAGGTCCCACCAGACAGCCTCAATCCCCACGCCTTCACGGTCCGCTTCACGTCGCCTCCTTGCCCGTCGCCGGGCGGTCCACGGTCACGGTCTTCGTCGTCCCCCACGGCTGCACGCGCCGCAGTTGGTCGAGCGCCCGCTTGAGCGCCGCGCTGGTCTCGCGCCGCTGGAACGCGCCCTTCGCGGCGCGGTGGGCCTGGAATCGTCGGCAGTCGGAACTCATGCGGTCCTTTCCAGCGCGGCGTAGGTCCGCGCGAACTTGCTTCGGTTGGCCTCGTCGCGTCGCCGTTCGGCCATGCGGCGGCGTTGGCGGGCGAGGTTGCGCTGCTTGCGCCGGACCTCGCGCATGGCGTCAGCGTCGGCGCCGACGAAGTGCTTGAGCGCGTGGACGAGCGTTCGGAGGCGTTCGATCTCGCCCTTCTGTCGGTCGATGGTGGCGAGGGCGCGGGCGTAGGCGGTCACTCGTCGGCCCTCCGGTTCATGTCCTCGTCCTCGTGGAACTTGCCGGGCCGCTGCGGGTGCCGGGCCATCGGTGGCTGCGGCGGCGGGCCGATGATCCCGTGGCGAATCTCGGCGTGGCACTCGCGGCAGTAGGTCACGACCTCGCGGCGGCAGACGTCGCACGTCCACGGCTGGCCGCGCTCGTTGCACGCCACGCACGGATTCGACGCGAGGGGGCGCTTCGGCGTGGTCACGACGCGGGCTCCAACGCGGCGCGCACCAGCTCGTCCGCCGTCCGGTCCTGAATCTGGTCGGGCCGCATCGCGACGACGCGCCACCCATGCGCGGCGGCGAGCCCGCGACGCTCGGTGTCGTGCCGCCCCTGTCGCTTCGTCGCGTAGTGGGCGCCACCGTCGGCTTCGAAGGCGAGGCGCCGGGCCGGGACCGCCGCGTCGAAGCGGAACAGGCGCGGCTCGGGGAGGTAGATGCCCCACGCGAACTCGCGGACGTACACGACCTCGGCGGGCGTCGTCGGACCGGCGTTGAAGGCGTCAATGAGGCCGCAACGGTCCAGCACGGCGCACAGCAGGGCCTCGGTGACGTGACCGGAGCGGGGCCGCTTCGGCTTCGACGCGGTCGCGACGGGCGCGGCCGGGGCGAACCTGTCGCGCTCGCCGTGGACGTTCTTGCACCGGCACGGGGCGGTCAGCGACGCCAGCGACGTGCCGCAGGCGTTGCAGCGGATCCCGGCGCGGGGGGAGAGGGCGACCATGGTCACGCGACCTCCTGCAGTGCCGCGGTGCAGAGCGCGTCGGCCACGCCCACGCAGACCGCGTTCCCGATCTGGCGGACCTGGTCGGCGCGGTTCCCGGCGAATCGGTAGCCCGCGGGGAAACCCATCGCGGCGGCGAGCTCGTGGGGCTGCAACATGCGAAAGCGGATGTCGAGGCCCGCGTGCTCGACGAGGCCGAAGCGGTCCCGCGTCGTGACGGTCGGCAGCGGGGCGGCGACGGGCGTCGGCCTCGAGGTCCCGTAGTAGGGCACGACGAAGGGCTCGACGAGGGAGACGGCGCCCGACGTGGCGAAGGTCGGCGCGGGCGCGGAGACGGGCCGCGGCGCGCCGCCGCTGGCCTGGGACAGCAGGAACGGCTCGACGACGGCAAACCGATCCGTGCCGGTCACCGTGGGCAGCGGGTCGCTGACCGGGCGCGCGGTGCGCAGGTCGGCGCCGCCCGGGGTGACGAGGAACGGCTGCACGAGGCCGACGTGCCCCCCACCGGCCGTGATCGTCGGCACGGGCTCGCGGATGCTCCGCGCGCTCGTCGCGACGTGCCCCGCCGACGTCCCGCGCAGCAGGACGAGGAACGGCTCGGCGTACTCGCCCCACAGGGCCTCGATGCCCTTCTCGATGCGGGCGAGCGTCTTGGGCTTGAGCGGGTGCTTGCGGCCGAAGATCGACCGCGAGGGGAACGCCCAGTCGATGACCTCGCGGGCCCCGCGCCACGGCTTGCCGAGGTTGAACAGGCCCCCGGCCTCGCGGGAGTGGGTCGCCGCGGGCCACGTCGGGGCGGCCCGACCGCGACGCGCCTGGACGAACAGCCGTTCGCGGGTCGTGGCCTCGCCGTAGTCGGCGGCGTTGAGGATGCGCCACTCGACGCGGTAGCCGAGGGACGTGAGCGCCGCGATGAAGGCGTGGAACGTCTCGCCGCGGCGGGCGTCGATGGCCTGCCCCGTCGTCGCGTGGACCGGGCCCCAGTCCTGCCACTCGGCCACGTTTTCCAAGATCACGGCCCGGGGCGTGAGGCGCTCGATCCACCGGAGCACGTCCCATCCGGACGCGCGGGACTGGTCGTTCTTCGGCGCGCCGCCCCTCGCCCGCGAGAAGTGCGTGCACTCGGGCGAGGCGACGAGCAGGTCCACGCGGCCCGCCGGCGCGACGGCGCGCGGGTCGAGCTGGTCGATGCGAGCGCACTCGTGGCGGGCCCACGGGTGGTTCGCGGAGTGGGTCTGGATCGCGACGTCCCAGTGGTTGACGGCGGTGATTTCGGTGCGGTAGCCGAGGCGGGCGCACGCCTGCGCGAGGCCGGTGGACGTGCCGCCGGCCCCGCAGAAGAGGTCCACGGCGCGGATGGTGCGAGCGGTCACGTCGGGGCTCCTACTTCTCGTCCACGACCAGCGGCGACGGCACCTTGCCGGTCGCCAGCGCGACGACGATGCCGCGCTCGGTCTCGTCCTTCACCTGCACGAGCGCCTTCACGTCGGTCTTGGCCTTCTTCTCGGCGGCGAGCAGCGACTTCGCGTTGCGCTTGAGCGCCTTCTTGGCGTCCTTCACCGCGGCCTTCGCGTCGATCACGTCCTCGTCGTCCTCGATGGCGGCCTTGCGGGCGTCGGCGAGGCGCTCGCGGGCCGCTTCGAGCTCGCGGAACTCCATCGACTCGTGCAGCACCGTCACGGTGCGGTCGTGCTTCTCGCGGGCGGCGGCGAGTTTCTCGTCGAGGGCCTTCGCGGCGGCGGCCTGCTCGCGGGCCCACTCGAAGAGCGGGTGGTGCGAGCGGACCTCGGCGGCGGGTTCGTGGGCGGGGAAGGGGGCGCGGGCCATGTGGGCTCCTACGGGTTGAGGGGAAGCGAACGCACGCGGCCGTGGCGGTCGCGGCGACCGTGGCGGATGTCGGTGAGCACGTCGGCGACCCACGAGAGGAATCCGCCGCGGTGCTTGGCGTCGAGCACGTCGGCCTCGATGGCGACCGATTCGGCCTCGTCGTGGGTGAGCCGCAGCGGGCTCGGGTGCGCGGCGTCGGCGTCGAGGACGCGGCCCGCGTCGGGGTGGAGCGTCGAGGGGGTCACGGGGCGCTCCTTTCCATCGCGTGCATCCGTTCCGTCTCGGACGGGTCGAACGCGACCGGGAAGTGCCGCACGCGCTTCCCCGTGTAGCCGCACTCGTCGCACCCGCCCGCCCCGTGGCTGCACGGGTAGCCGTCGCCGCAGTCGCACGCGCAACCGGAGCATTCCCCGGTGTACGCCCCGACGTAGTATTCGACGCCGTTCATCGTCCCGGCGACGAGACGGAGGCGACCGTCCTCGTTGCGGCGGAACCGGCGCTTCGGCTTGTTGCTCACTCCTCACCTCCCAACGCGGCGAGTGCGGCGCGGAGGGCGACGAACCGTTGCGCGTCGATGTAGTAGCCGCTCAGGCCCTTCTCGCGGCTGTCCACGTTGTCCATGAGGGCCTTCGCCGCGTCCCGCAGGTCCGCGTACTTCTCGGCGTCGTTGCGGAGGGCCACGACAAGGCGCACGTTCGCGGTAGACCGCGCCTCGTTCAGCGCCTCGGAGTCGCGGGCGCCCCCTTGCGGGCCGGTCATGTTGGCGACGAGGCGACCCGAGCGGGGGATCAGTCGGTCGCCCCGCTTGATGTAGGTGAACTCGGACCCGATGTCCAAGGTCCCGATGTTCGCCACCTCGGTGAAGTCCAGCCCGGACTTCCACGGCGCGGGGCTGGCAAGCCTGCTCAACTCGCGCAGACGAGAGGAGGTCACGAGGCACCGCCCTTCGGGTCCACCGGATTGATCGGCATGGGCTCAATCGCCGGGTTCTGCGGGATGAACCGCCCGCCTCGGATCGTCCCGAGCATGACCGGGTTGCGGCTGTTGGCGGGACTCGACTCGGGGCCGGGAATCCACCCGGTCGCCTCGTCTCCGTTGAACCTCATGCACTTGCACCCATCGGGGATGTCGTGGAACATCCCGCTCCACCGTCCCTTGTGATAGGGGCACTTCTCGGTACGCAGGTTCTCGCCCTCGTAGAACAGGCGGCGCCCGAGGCTCGACTTGTAGAGCCGACCACGGATCACTCGGAAAGCGTTGAGGACTTCGGTGTCGCCGTTCGCACCGAGGGTCCGGCAGAACGTCTCCAAGGCGGCGCACCACCGCTCGGGGCCGTGGACTTCGGGCTCGGGGACACCATCGGGGATGACGGGGGCGGTCATGCGATCTCCAAGTTGGAAAGTGCCTCTCGGGCAGGGCGGGCGCCCTCTACGCTTCGGTGCGCGCACAGGAGAAAGGAATGGATGAGTGGATGGCGCGGCACGTCGGGCAACCCGGGAGGCAAGGTGGTGGTGGTCAGTCCGCGCCCGACGTGGGCGCGACGGTGGCGGCGTGGTGGGACGCGGCGGGGGTCACGCGACACCGCCGAGCAACGTCGCGGGCGTCACGTTGCCGATGCGATTCTTGGCGATCTCGACGTACTCCGGGTTCAACTCGCACCCGACGAAGCCGCACCCGTTCTCAAGGGCCACGACGGCGACGGTCCCGCTCCCGGTGAACGGGTCGAGTACGGTCCCGCCGGTCGGGCACCCCGCGAGGATGCACGGCTTGACAAGCGCGGTCGGCATGACGGCGAAGTGGGCGCCGGGGAAGGGTTCGGTGGGGATCGTCCAGACGGTGCGCTTGTTGCGAGTGTCCTTTCGGATGTACGCCGCGCCCCGTTCCGCGATCATGTTCCCTGTCGGCTTTACCCCATCGGCAATCGCCGCGTTGGGCGTGAACCCGCCGACCTTCCCGCCCGTCTCTGCCTGTTCCGAGATGGCCCCCGCGTCGTAGTGGTAACGCTCCGACTTCGACAGGAGGAACAGGTACTCGTGCGCCTTCGTGGGGCGGTCGGTGACGCTCTCCGGCATCGGGTTCGGCTTCGACCAGATGATGTCGGAGCGCAGGTACCACCCGTCCGCTTGGATCGCGAACGCCACGCGCCACGGGATGCCGACGAGGTCCTTGGGCTTGAGACCGTGGTTGACGCGACGTGGGATGAACCCCTGCCCATTATCAACGCCCTTGTACGACTGCTTTGGGCTCGTTACAGGGTCGCACCCACCAGATCCCTTTGTGTCGCTCGCGTACGAATCCCCGAGATTCAGCCACAGCGTCCCGTCGTCGCGCAGCACGCGGCGGACCTCGCGGAACACGGCGACCATCTTGGCGACGTAATCGGCGGGCGTCGGCTCAAGACCGATCTGCCCGTCCACGCCGTAGTCGCGCAGGCCCCAATAGGGCGGCGACGTGACGCAGCAATGCACGCTCGCGTCGGGCAGCGTGGCGAGGCCCGCGAGAACGTCGCCGGGGATGATGCGGGCAGCGAGACTCACGTCACGATCTCCAAGTGGGAAGTGCCGCGACAGGGCAGGGAGCGTTCCCATTTGCGCTTCGGCCGGGGGGAAAGGGTGAGGGACATACGGCGTCGAGCGACCTGTCGCGGCAGAGAAGAGCCCGTGCGCGCCGCAGAGCCCTCGCCGCAACGAGCGGCGAGGGGTGCGTGTTGCTGTCGGAGGTTGGCGCGCACGGGCGGGAACATGGCTAGAACGGCGTGTCCTGGTCGAAGAGCGCGTTGTCGAAACGCTTGAGCGCCTCGTCGTCGAGCCCCGCGACCTGCGTGCGCGTCTTGACCAGGCCGGACAGCCCGGCGTCGTTGATGGCCGACTGGACCTTCGAGTCGGGGGCCTCGCCCAGACGCGCGATCGCGGCCTTGCGAGTCCACCCCGAGATGTCGGGGCCGTCGTTCGCGCCGGGCTCCGCGACGGCGGCCGTCGCCGTCGCGGGCTTCGACGGGGCCGCCGCAGCCGGCGCCGAGGGCTTCGGCGCGGGCGGCTTCGCGCCCTTCTTCGCCCCCGCCGCCGCGGCGCGCAGGAGCGAGCCGAACTGCGACGAGAGCTTCTCGACCTCGTCGCGCCCGGCGCCGCCCGGACCCGGAACGTGGTCCTCGGGGTTGAGCCACGACGCCTTGTAGTACGTCTGGCCGTTGTAGTCCTCGGCCTTGACCGTGATCTGCACCACGATCTCGGGCACGGGACCGAGGACGGCCTTGAGGTCGCCGTTCCACAGGCCCGAGACGACGAGCTGGTCGATCGCCGTCACGTTCTGCTGGCCGGTCTTGCCGATCACCCAGAACGTGCCGTAGCAGTTGTGGGGCTCGAACTCCTCCCACGACTCCCAGGTCGAGACCTTGTCGCAGCTGGCGTCCACGCCATCGACGAGCTGCGCGACGATCTGGAACTCGACGTTGATCCCGACGCTCTTGGTGCTGCCCGAGGTCTGGACCTTCCACGAGACAGGGCGGGCCTTGAAGATGCCCTCGCGGTCGAGGCGGTTCACGCGGCACCTCCCGTCGTCGCGAGCAGGAGCGGCCAGATG
>WBZM01003196.1_pt1 | contig 12962 bp, 7 predicted proteins | sample 5204271 | NCBI WGS metagenome assembly WBZM01 (sample SAMN12344346, study PRJNA552823) | activated sludge metagenome | biome: Activated sludge suspended growth; feature: Nitrification reactor; material: Wastewater; isolation source: activated sludge from nitrification reactor of wastewater treatment...
GCTCCCCCCTCCCCGCGGGAGAGGGGTCGGGGGTGAGGGCGCTTTTTCGGGCAGCCCGCTCACCGAAAATTGGACAAAACCGCCGCTTGGAGGGCGGGAAACCCCCTACAGATCGTAGCCGCGCTCGTCGTGCAAGGCGATGTCCAGACCGCCGATCTCGTCTTCCCGGCCCACCCGCAGACCGACGAGTTTCTCCACCAGTTTGAGCGCCATGAAGGTCAAGACCGCCGTGTAGGCGACTGTCGCGATCACCGCCACGATCTGCACCCCCAACTGCTGTCCCATGCCGGCGATACCGGCCCCGAAACCCTGGCCCTTGAACAGACCGAGTTCGGTGGACGCGAACACGCCGGCGGCCAGCGTTCCCAGCATTCCGCCCACGCCGTGCACCGGAAAAACGTCCAGGGAGTCATCCACTTTCAGCACCCGCTTGACGTACTGGGTGGCGGTGAAACAGGCGAAACCCGCGACCGTGCCGATGACCACGGCGCCGGCCGGCCCCACGTAGCCCGAGGCCGGGGTGATGGTGCCGAGCCCCGCCACCATCCCGGTCACGACGCCGAGCACGCTCGGCTTGCCGAACTTCAGCCACTCCGCGAGCATCCACGCCAGCGACCCGGCGGCGGCGGACAAGTGCGTCGCCATCATCGCCATGCCGGCGTTGCCGTTGGCCGCCAGGGCGCTGCCGGCGTTGAAACCGAACCAGCCCACCCACAACATGCCGGCCCCGGTCACCACGGTGGTCATGTTGTGGGGCGGCATCGCCGTGGTCGGAAAGCCGTGGCGCGGACCCAGGACCAAGGCGCAAACCAGCGCGGCCACTCCGGCGGTGATATGCACCACGATCCCGCCCGCGAAATCCAGCACGCCCAGCTTGCCCAGCCAGCCCCCGCCCCACACCCAATGCGCCACCGGCGCGTACACCAGCGTCAGCCACAGGGCGCTGAACAGCAGCATGGCGGAGAACTTCATCCGCTCGGCGAAGGCGCCGACCACCAGCGCCGGGGTGATGATGGCGAAGGTCAGTTGAAACATGGAAAACACGGTTTCGGGAATGTCGCCGGTCAAGGACTCTTCTTCCACGCCGGCCATGAACGCTTTGCCCAGCCCGCCGATCCAGTCGTTGCCGGTCCCGAACGCGAGGCTGTAGGCGTAGGCGAACCACAGCAGCGACACCAGGCAGGTGATCGCAAAGCATTGCATCAGCACGGAAAGCACGTTCTTGGAGCGCACCAGCCCGCCGTAAAACAGCGACAGGCCCGGCAGGGTCATGAACAGCACCAGCGCGGTGGAGGTCAACACCCAGGCGGTGTTGCCCTGGTTCGGACCCGTGGCGGTTCCCTGCGCCCAAGACAGCGCCGGCGCCAGCAGTCCCGCCAACCCCAAAAATAGATATTTCGTCAGCCGCTTATCGTTCTGGCTCATGGATTGTGATCTCTGTCCGTTCTGCTCGGATCGTTTGATTCGTCGGGATCGTTCGCCCCATTCCGGGTCGGAATCGGGCCGTTCGCGGATTAAGCGGGTGCGAGTTAGCAAGTTCCGCACCGGCAATTAAATTTTTTTTCAATCAAAAACATGCTTGATTGATCGATCCCGCCAGCACAGATTTTTGCACCGTATTGGTGCCGAGGAGACAGCCATCGCACGAAATAGAGGCATTGCGAGGATTGGCGGAGAGCGCATAGCGAACAGGGCGGGCTTTCGGGAGGCCGCCATCCTAGTCCGGCGTTTAACGGCGATTTGCGCGATATTCACGATCTCGACCCAAAATCGAACAAACAGTCATCCATCATCGATTTAGTACTATAATTTTTTCGCCAAGCGCCCTCGCCGCGCCGGCACGACAAAACCTCGAACTCGAACAAACCGTTGCGTAAGGTCCGCCGACACATGGCCAACGCCGAAGTGATCCACCGCTACCGGGAATTCACCGCCCCCGCCGGCGACAGCGAATCTTATACGCTGGACGTGCCGCTGGACGGTGCGCGCCCAGAGGTCGAAATCAAAGCCGATATTCGACGCCCTGACCTGGTTCGGGATGGGCTGTTGGTTCTCGGCGAGGTGTTGGCGAGCGATTTGCGCCGTCAAGCCGGCGACCGGGCCGACTATCTGGCCTACCTGCTGCGCCAGGGCAAGCGCGCCACCCAGGCGGTCTGGGACGCGCAAAAGGCCTTTTTGGCCGCCAAGTACGGCGAAGCCACCCAGCAGGAGGCGCCGCTGGACCCCCTGTTCAGCGTGGACGAAAACGGCATCAGCATCGAAGCGTTCTCGCGCGACGAATCCACTTACGCGCGCCTGCACCTCAAGGCCGGACACGCCTATCAAGCCGAGCATTTCGCGGCGGGCACCTCTCATCTGAGCTTCACGCCGGCGCTGCGGGAGGCGCTGGCAGGCATCCGCTCCTACCGCCCCACCACTCTGCACGGCCGCCCGTCGGCTTCCGGCGAGGCCAAGACCGTGCGCGTGCCCTACCGCTGGCTGCGCGCCTTCGGACAGGTGCAAGCGGCTTCGACCCTGCCCGCCGAACGGGTCCGCCTCGCTCCCGTGGATCTTTATAACGTGCTGCTGAGTCTCCGGCTGCGCAAGGCCAAAACCGCGCCCCGCGCCTTGCGCTACGAGCTGGTTCCCGGCCAAGTTCCCCGGCTGGTGCTCGAACCTTGGGAGCAGGTACTGACCGCCAGCGGATCGCCTTACCGAGGCCAGGTGCCGCAGGTGGTCCGCACTTGGGGTCGCCAGCGATTGAGCCTGCTCGGTCGGCTGCTGCCGCATACCCAAGCCGTGGACGTTTATTTGCTGGGCGCCGGCCTGCCGGCGTTTTACGTGCTGGATTTGGAATCCGCCAGCCTGACCCTAGCCTTGAGCGGCTGGACCGACAGCGGCTGGGCCGGTATCGCCACGTTCGATCTGCTGGTACCCGGCGACGGCAAGGATGAAGTCTTGGCCAAGCGGGTCGTCAAGCAGTTGGCCGAACAACCGCTGACCCTGGACGCCCTGACCGAAACCTTGCGCCAGCCGCGCCAGACCATCCGGCAGGCGTTGCTGGGAGAACTGCTCAAGGGGACGTTGGTTCACGACATCGCCAGCGGTTTGTTCCACCATCGGCCGCTGCTGGCCCAACCCCTGGAACTGGATCAACTGCGCTACCGCGACGCCCGAGAGGAACAAGCGCATCGGCTGTTGGCGACCGAGGATCAGGTTCAACTGACCCGCATCCACGATCTCGGTCTGGAAGGAACGGCCATCGACGGCGAGGTACAGGACCGCCAGGCCCATCGCCACTATCAAACCTCGTTCACCCTGGACCGCGAGGGCCGCACCGTCAAGGCGAGTTGCACCTGCGCTGACTTCCGCCGCAACGGCTTAAAGCAAGGCCCCTGCCCGCACATGATCGCGCTGCGGCTGCGCTATGCCCGCGAACAGGCCGCGTTGGAACAGGCGCGGGAAACCGCCGAGGGCCGCCGGCTGATTCGCGCCGAAACCCGCACCCTGACCCGCCGCCAGGGCGAAGCCGTGCTCAGCTACCGGATTTCGCTGGACGAACGCCAAGTTTTGCTGCGCTGGGGCCACGATCCTCAAACCTTGCGTCAGCAACGGCTGCTGTTCAACCGCGCCGAGGAAGCCCGCGACGCCTATTTCGCCCGGCTCGACGGTCTGGCGAAACAGGGTTTTATCGATGCCAGCGCGGCGTAGCCAACTCCCTCTCCCCGTGGGAGAGGGACGTTTTTCTCAATAACAACAACCTTTGACAAGGGAGCGAAAAGTCCGTAGCGTAATGATTGCTGGAGCGTGAGGCGTTCCTCCATTAGCCGTTTGGGCGGCGTTGCGCCGTCCGGGAATTCCAACGCCACACACGCCACAAGGTAGGCTGTTCTTGGCCAGCTTCGCCAGTACACGGCCCTCCGGCCCGGCGGAGCTGGACCAACCACGCCACCGCGGTTTCCGCCAGGCCGGAGGGCCGTGTACTGGCGGCTGGCCGGTGAGCCTACCGTGTCCCTTGTGAGAAGTAGCGGTTTGCGCCTCACGCTCCAGCAATCCTTACGCTCGGTCTGGAAAACGGCATGAGCGAAACACCCCCCACCTGGGAAGAAATCGCCCAAGTCGGCGATATCGAGCGCTGGGTCGTTGCCCGGCTGCGGCAACTGGGCCTGCTGGACGAGACCACCGATCCCGCCAAGCTGACCGGCGCCGCCCTGCATCAATACAAGGCGCGACGGGAAGAAGAACGGCGCGTTCGGAAGCAGTTGCGCCAACAGGGATGGACCGCCTTCCGCCAGGCCCATCTGGTCCATCTCGGCGCGGACGTGTTCCACCACGACACGCCCGACCAGGACCGTTACGACCTGCCCGATCCCGAAACCCGGCGCGAGGCCAACGCCCTGCCGGCGCTCAAGGACGCCCAAACCCTCGCCAAGGCGCTCGATCTATCGATTCCCCGCTTGCGCTGGCTGGCGTTCCACCGCGAAGTGGACAGCGGCAGCCACTATCAGTACTGGACCATCCCCAAGCGCGACGGCGGCGCCCGCCTGATCAGCGCGCCCAAGCCGACGCTGAAAAAATCGCAACGCTGGATTTTGCGCCAGATCGCCGAACACCTGCCGGTACACGGCGCCGCTCACGGCTTCCTGCCCGGACGCAGCATTTTCAGCAACGCCGCCGTCCACGCCGGCGCGCGGACCGTCGTCAAGCTCGATATCCGCCATTTCTACCCCACCGTCACTTGGCGGCGGGTCAAGGGCTTGTTCCGCAAGGGTGGCTACGGCGAGCAGGTGGCGACGGTATTGGCCCTGCTCTGCACCGAGGCGCCGCGCGAACTGCTGCAACTCGACGGCAAGCATTACCACGTCGCCAGCGGACCCCGCGCCCTGCCGCAAGGCGCCCCGACCAGTCCGGCCCTCAGTAACACCGTTTGTCTGCGCTTGGACTGCCGCCTGTCCGGCCTGAGCCAAAAGCTGGGATTCCGCTACACCCGCTACGCCGACGACCTGACTTTTTCCTGGCACGACGCCGCGCCGCCGCCGCTGGGCCGCCTGCTGCGTTGTGCTCACCTGATCCTCAAGGCGGAAGGCTTCATCCCCCACCCGGACAAAACCCGGATTCTGCACCGGGGCCGCCGCCAAACCGTGACCGGCCTGGTGGTCAACGAAGCGCCAGCGGGCAGTCCGGCGCGGGTGCCGCGAGCCCAGATTCGACGCCTGCGCGCCGCCTTGCACAACCGCCTGAACGGCAAGCCCGGCAACGGGGAAAGCCTGGCGCAACTGCGCGGCTGGGTGGCCTTTCTGCACATGACCGACCCGGAGCGGGCCAAGCCGTTTCTGGCGCAACTCAAACAACTGGAGGAGCGTGGCACGGATGAGTGAGTGGCAAGTTTCTCTGATTTTTCAAGACAGCAAATCCAACAAATTCTGGCGGGCGCGCTGCCTCGGCAACAATCTGGAAGTCAATTTTGGCCGGATCGGCAGCCAGGGCCAAAGCCAGGCCAAACGCTACGACTCGCCGGAAGACGCCGCCGCCGAACTGCCAAAACAGGCGCGGGAAAAGTACAAGAAAGGCTACGTGGACGGCGACGGCGGCCCGAGCGAATCGTCCGCGCCGTCCGCCGCCGCGACCGAAGCCGCACCCGCGACCCCCGCCGCCTCGCAATGCACGCTGGTTCTGACGCTGGGCGAGCGCCGCCTGGAACTGCGCCTGAGCGTGGACGGCAACGCGCTGCACACCCACGGTGTGGAACACTATCCCGACGCCTCCGCCGCCGAAGCCGCTTTCGCCCAAGTTCGGGCGGCTTTGGAAGCCGAAGGCTACCGGCCCCAATAATCGGATAGGCGATGCTCATGGCCGACGACCGCTCCATCCTGTTCGCCGATCTGGAACACGCCGCCGCCCGGCGCGATCCGCAATTCGTCCCGTGGGTGCTGGAATTTCTCAAGCAGCCCGACCCGCCCGCCGGCCAGCCGGAAGACTCGCCGGACGACTATCAAGCGCAATCCCTGCCACCCGACGCCTGGTCGCTGGATCGCCTGCGCCAGAGCCTGAACCCGCAAGCTTTGGCCGGTAAAACTGCCGACGAGCGTCAAGCCGCCCGCGCCGGCGCTTGGGCCGCGCTGCTGGCCACGCCCAACCCGCCGCCGCGTTTGAAGCTGGGCCAACTGCTGCTGGACTTGTACGCGGCCGACGACGAACCGGCCCGCGCTCTGCTGTTGGAATTGATTCCGCACATACCCCCGAACGCCCTTGGCTGGGGCATCTGGCAAGGCATCAAGAGCATCTACAAACAGGCCGAGCAACGCCACGACCTCGCCATGCTGGGCGCGCTCTGCTGCCGGCTGGACGTGCAGCCGGTCACGGCCGGCGGTGAAATCTCGCGCGGCACTTGGCTGTACATGCGCCGCCGCGCCTGGCGCTTTCTGCGCCAACTCGGCCAAGCCCTGCCCGAATTGTTCCCGGTGTTCGCCGGGCAGGTGCTGCGCCACTATCCGGAACCCCAGCCCCTGCATCAGTGCTGGATTCTCAATCAAATCTGGCGGCACAAGGATTTGATCGGCAAGACCGACCAAGGCGTTGTTAGCCCTCATGGCTTGCCGGAAAAGCTGGACCGGCGCGCGTTCGACGACGCCTGGAAAATCAGCCCCGCGCCGCTGCTGCGCCTGCTGGAAGACGCCCGCAACGCGCAGGTGTGCGACTTCGCCATCCGCTGCCTGGACCAGGATTTCAAGGATTCCTTGCGCCACGTCGAACCGGCCTGGCTCGCCCGCCTGGGCGCAAAGCCGCTCGCCATCGTGCATGAATTTGTCCTGCGCCTGCTGCGCGATAACCCGGAATTTCATCAATCCAAGCTGAAACAGCTTGGCCTGCACGACATGGTGCTGGGCTTGCTTTACAGCAACAACAGTCCGGCCCGCCGTTACGCCATCGACTACGCCCGCGCCTACGCGACCGACCTGCCGGTCGCCGAGCTGGTCAAGCTGGTGTCGAACGGCGTCCAGGACGTGCAGACCTTCGCCGTGGCGCTGCTGGAAAAACGCTCGCCTGCCGAATTGGGATTGCCGACCCTTCTCAAGTTGCTGGGCGTTCCGGCCAGCGCCGCGCTCGCCAAAGCCAAGCTACGGCAGGGTTTCAAGCCCGCCGACATCAGCGCCGAGCAATTCGTCGAAGTCGCGCTCGCGCCGGCTGGACCGAACGCGGGAACGGTCGAACTGCAAATGCAGCACTTGATGGAACTGATGCAACAAGGCGTGCAAATGGATTTCGAGCGCGTCATCAACAACCTCAGCAAGCGGACAAGTTCTTCGTCGGCGCTGGATGCGGTGCTCGAATTTTATAAAGAGGCCAAGGTGAAAGTGCCCGCCGCTTTCTACCGTCAACTGCTGGACGATCCGCGCTGCAATCCGCTAGCGCGGCAGCGGGCCTTGAAGGCGCTGGCGGACTATCCGGGGCGCGAGATCGGCACGGAATGGCTGCAAAAAGCCCTGCTCGACCCGCAACTGAACAGCGCGGTCGCCAACTGGCTGCGGCAGGGCAAGCTCAAAGGCGAGGATTTGGATGTCGAGTGGTTGAAAGGGCTGGTGTTGCGCCCCGCGCTGCGACCGCTGGCCTTGCAACTGCTGGGCGACGGACAACTGGTCGAGCCGAGCCGCATCGGACTGCCCTGGCTGCTGGCGATGGCGCGGCAGGCCGACCCGACCCTGCACGATTTCGCCCATCGCTATCTGCTGCAATCGTTTCAGCCCGGCGATTTCGCCAGCGGCGAAGGCAGCGGGGTTGATCACCTGTGGGAACTGGCCTGTGGCGCCACGCAGCCGGAGCCGGTGCGCCACTTCGCCGCCGCCTATCTCAAGGCCCATCATCCGCAAATCGGCCCGAGCGATCCCGAAACCCGCGCCCTGAACATCAAGCCTGGCCTGACTTCCGCCGCTTATCCCTTGAGTCGGCTACGGCCGCTGTTTTTCGACCAGCGGCCCGACCTGCGCCGATTGGCGGTCGCCATCGCGCGGGAGGAACTGCGCGCCTGGAACGAGCCGCCCCTCCTCTATCGGCTGGCCGACAGCGAACACCGCGAACCGCGTGCCTTCGCCATCGAGCAATTGTTGCGGCTGGGCGAGAGTTCGGTGGAACCGGCCTTGCCGGCGGAATGGTTGTTGCCGGAACGGGTGTTTCAGTTGGCCGAAAGCCGCCACAAGATCACCCGCGAGACGGCGCTGACCCTGATCCGACGGTATCACGAGCGGCTCGGCGATCCGGCGCGGCTGGCCTGGCTGATGGAAAGCCCGCACCGCGAGGTTGGGCTGTTCACCGTGCGGCTGCTGTGGGAACGCCAGCGCCGGAAGTTCGCGCCGACCGCTAAGGCCGCCGAGCCTCAACCCGGCGCTCCGGTCGAAGAACTGCGCCAATTTCTGCGCAAGACCTTGTTCGGCCTGCCGCCCGGCCGGATGGAACGGCGCGAGTTGGACGCCGAACAGGCCGCGCCCGAACGGCCGTGGCCGGCGAGCGTCGGCAAGCGCCGGCTGATCGAGGCTATCAAGACGCTGGCCTTGAGCGATGCGGCTTTCGCCGAATTGGTCGCGCTGGTGTTGACGGAATTCCGCCATTCCCGCGCCAAGAACGAATGGCAACATTGCGTGGCCGCGCTGGTGCAAATCCGCCGGGCGCATCCGGCGATTCGAGTGGATTTGCCGGTGGGGCAGGTGACAGTCAGCGGGCAAAAACGGCAATGATGAACAGCGAGTTGTGAACTTTTATGCTACTATTTTTAGAAGGGGTAATTTCCAAATTCCTCATAAGGGTTATGATATCTAGGTGGCGGTTTCACTAGTTGAAATAGGCTGCTGAAGAATTAAAATTTGAAACCCATGTGTTTTTTTATAGGTGCGAATATGGTTGACAAACTTCCAAAGCGACTTCGTAAAGAACCTTTATTAGATGCTCTTTTTGAATGCCGCTTTATTACAAATTTTCCATTATCAAGCATACTCCCAGGAATTTTATTTTCTGAATTTGATGACGAGAAAAAGTTGGAGCGACTTCCTCAATATGAAATACCCGAAGCCATAAGAAAAAGTGACCCAAATTTACAATATATTCCGCTTATTCGAATTCGATTACAAAATTATAGTCTTCTTATTGGTGACCAGAATATAGCTGTTGCTTGCAACTTGCCATATAAGGGATGGAATGATTTCAAATTAGCAATTATCAAAGTGATTGGAGTATTAGAGAAAAGCAAATTAATCGATAAGGTTATACGCTACTCTATTAAGTATGTCGATCTCATTCGATCTAGTGACCCTATTGATCAGGTCAATCTAGCTAATCTATCGTTGAGAATTGGAAGCCATAACTTGACAAAGGAACCTTATCAAGTACGTATGGATATTTCTGTTAATGGATTCGTAAATATCATCCAAATTATCGCCGGGGTAAAATTAGAAATGCTGGATAAATCTGTACACCACGGAGTGGTGATCGATATAGATACCATAAAGGATACTGGCAACATTACAGTTGAACAGCTCAAGCATGGTCTTGAAGATGCTCTTGAAGACATTCATCGTGTGAGTAAAGAAACATTCTTTGATTGTCTTACTGAACAAACTATTCAGCGACTGGAGCCAGAATATGTATAAGTACCAAATTGAACAGACATCCCAGACATTTCGTACAGTAATTATTACTGGAATATTAGCCAGCACTCTCTTGCCGCAAAATTGGACTTATGATCTAGGGTCAAAGGTTCTTAGCCCTTTCTCAAAAAGCAACAATTTTATTTTTTTAACGCACGGGACTTCCCCGACATACGAACCACAGACAAATCCTTTAAGCAAAAGCCATTTATCATATCCAGTATTTCAAGATGCTGAATTTGAGGGTTTTTTAACTGATTTTTTTGTAAATCTCTCTTCAAACCAAGAGTCTCTCGGGTTTGAATTTGAGCAGGTATTATTTGAACAGCTATGGGATTTATATCAGAGCTAATCTATTATATCAGAGCTAATCTATATGGACATCACAGCAGAAGATATTAAAGAGCATATTCCCTACTATCTTACTCAGGCAGATAAAGATGGGCTTATTAAAGCTCTTAAAGATTTCCCTGATAAGATGAACTATTACACTACGAAACACCAAGATGAATTACTACAAGGAGATGGATGGAATAGCCTTGACATAATTAATTTAGAAACTACAGAACGAAAATCTATAAAGGGGATTATTTTAAGCAATAGTTGTGATATTAGCCCAGAAAATCCCAGAGATATACCTGCGCGTATAGTTTTTGCACCAATTATCCCTCTTTCATTATATAAAGATTTGCTTTCTCAAAAAGACATAAAAGCAGAGAAAATTTCATCCAAAATTAGTTCAATTAAGCAGCAAAAAATTACTTCCTTATTCTATCTTCCTAAGGGAGGATGTTTAAATTCGGATTATATCGCAGTATTAGATGATCTACATACAATACCAGCTCATTATTTTTATAAAAAAACCGATAGAAAAAAGGAGTTCACTCTTAGCCAAGCCGGGTTTTATTTGTTTCTATTAAAACTATCAATTCATTTTTGTAGATTTCATGAAAATGTGTTTCGAGGTTATGGTTAATTGCCAGCTTAAAAATACATGCATTTCTTAACTTCATGCTTTATGTAATCCGTGTATAAACCCACATCGGGCGACTCAAATTAAGGTTACTGATAAAATTTTAACATTTGAGATAGCGATACACTGAGCAAATCCATTCATATCTATAACCTTTAGATTTATCCAGCCAGGAGCCCCCCGTGGCCAAACAATACGCGCCCTACATTGAACGGCTATTGGCCGTCGCCGCCAGCGGCAAATTGTTGGCCGTCGGCGGTCGCCGCGACGCGGTGGGCGTCACCGACTCCAGCGTTCACCTGCTGCAACTGCCCAAGCTGAACGCCCGCTTCAGCGCCCCGCTGGACGCCACCGCGTCCGCGCTGGCCTTTTGCGGTGATGATCTCTTGCTGGCCGGAACCACCGAGGGCGATCTGGCGCTTTGGCGCACGGGCGGCGACGGGAAAACGCCGGATTGGCAACAGACCGTTCACAGCGGCGCGGTGCGGGCGCTGGTTGCATCCGACTCGCAGGTCTTGAGCGTCGGCGATGATGGAGTTCTGGCGCTGCACATCGTCGATACGGACGGCGGCCAGCCGCGCTTGCGCGAACAGGCCAAACGCCGCTTGAGCGAGCAGGCTCTACGCGCCGTGGCGCTGGACGAAGCCGGCAACGTCGCTGCCGCCGGCGCGGATAACACTATCTATGCGCTGCCCCTTGCAAACTTCAAGGACGCCGAACCCCGTGTCATGCCCTGCGGCGAACGCGGCATCTTCGCTCTGGCTTTCACCGGCGACGGACGAATCGTGGCCGGTTGCGGCGACGGCTCGATCCGGGTCTGCTTTTTGGAAGGCGCCATCGACGAAGACAATCGCAGCGGCGACGCCGCTCATCAGGGGCCGGTACGCGGCCTGTTGTTCAGCGCCGCCCTGAACGACGAGCAGGGCCGACCGCTGCCGCGCCGCTTGTTCTCGCTCGGCGAGGATGGCGAACTCAAGGTCTGGACCCTGGATCAACGCCGCAAGCCGCGCACCGTTCCCGTTGGCCGCAACGCCAGCGCATTGGCGCTGTTCGACCCGCTGCCGCAGGCCAAGCCGGAACAGCGCGGCGGGCTGCTGGTCGCGGTGACCGAGCAGCGGCAAATCTGGCTCAGTTCGGTCGATCAGAACGGCAACCCTTCAGGCAATCCCGAAACCTGGGATTCCCGGCTGCAACGCTTGCTCGACGAAGTCAAGGCGACGCGCTCGTCGTCGGCGACTCTGGATGCTTTGGCCCAACTGGCCGAGGACGAAGCGCGGGAAGGCTTGGAATGGGTGCTAAGCCAGGATTCTCGACCGGGGCAGCGCATCGAAGCCGCGCAAAAGCTTGGAACCAGCCAGCGTCGCCGCAGCCGGCCCGTGCTGGCCAAGGCGCTGAACGACGACCATGTCGGCGTGCGCAAGGCCGCCCTCAAAGCACTGGAGCAAATCGACGCCGAAACGCCGCTGCAAGCCCTGCAACTGGCGCTGGGCAGCCGTCACCCGGACATCCGACTCGATGCGGTGCAACGCCTGACCGATTTGCGCCAAGCGTCGCCGCTGGTACCGAGACTGCTTAACGAGCGGCTGAGCGATTCGGACGAAAAAGTCCGCGAGGCCGCTCTGGATAGCCTGCTGGCCTTGGAACCCGACACCGGCGTCGCCTTGCGCGGCGCGTTCGAGCGCGGTTCCACGGATATCCGCCGCGCGGTGCTGATCCGGCTCGGGCGACGCAACCTCGGCGCGACGCCGGAAGGCCGCCGGCTGCTCGGCCAAGCCATCAACGATGACACGTTCTCGGTGCGCCACGCGGCCTTTTGGATCGCGGTCGCGGTCCATCCCGCGCTGGTCGCCAACCTGCGCGCCAGCGGCCCCGATATCGCCAAGATTCTGGACGAGTACGCCGCCCTCGGCATCGAAGGCGCGGCAGCCACCACCGGCGCGATCCCGACCGAGCCAGACCTGGAACCGCTGTTCGCGGCCCTGGTTTGCCGCCAGCCGGACATGGCCCTGCAAAGCGCCCTGTGCCTGAGCTGGCTCGGCGACGACCGCGCCAGCGGCGCCTTGCTTCAACTCAGCCGGGAGCCAAACGCCAACACGCGCCGTCTCGTCACCCTTTTCCTGGCGAACGCCATCATCAATCTGGCCGGTGATCGACGCCTGCGTCTGCGCCTGCAATGGCTGTTGAACGACGACGACGCGCAAGTTCGCGCCGCCGCGTTCGACGGTCTGCTCAAACTGGCCGAACCGGAAGGCCCGGCCGGCGAGATCGAGCTGGCCGAACTGGCGCTGCGCACCCAGGCCGGCGAGATTCGGACCCGCGCCCTGCAACTGCTGGTCAAACACGGCTCGACCGCGCAAGGCGAACTCGCCACCCGC
>WBZM01003197.1_pt1 | contig 12959 bp, 13 predicted proteins | sample 5204271 | NCBI WGS metagenome assembly WBZM01 (sample SAMN12344346, study PRJNA552823) | activated sludge metagenome | biome: Activated sludge suspended growth; feature: Nitrification reactor; material: Wastewater; isolation source: activated sludge from nitrification reactor of wastewater...
CGAAACCGATGCCAAGATCGGCACGCTGCTCGCGGCGCTTGGCAGTCGTCCCGCAGGCCGGCGGAGCGCCTCCGGTTGACCCCCCGCTGGAGCCAGGCACGCCGGGCAAAAAGTCTCCACGTCCCGGCGACAAGGCGGCCAGTCGTGGTCGACGCCCGGATATCAACGGAATCCGGATCTGTGTCCTATCCGCCGAGATGCACCGGAATCCGCCGGGGCCCGAAGCGGCCGGCGATGCCGCAAGGGCGGGGGTCGCGGCGCCTCACTTGATCAGCTGGTTAATTTCGATGATCGGCATCATCACCGCCAGGACGATGAGCAGCACGAAAAGTCCCATGCCCAGCACCAACAGCGGTTCGAGCAGCGATGTCAGCAGCATCAGCCGGCGCTCGACCTCGGATTGCTGGGTTCGCGCGGCATGCTCGAGCATTTCGGCCAGCCGCCCGGTGGCTTCGCCGTTGTCGATCAGCTGGACCAGCATGGGCGGAAAGCGGCCGCTCCGGGCCAGCGCCCGCGACAGCCTGACCCCTTCGCGCACCTCATCGGCAACATGCGCCATGGCTGCCTGCAACGCCGTGTTGGAGAGCGTCTTGCGCACGGTCTCCAAGGCCTGCAGCAGCGGCACCCCGGCCGAGACCAGCATGGCCAGGGTCGATGCCGCACGCGCCGAATCGATAGCCAGCCAGGTCGGACCGATCAAAGGGACCGAGAGCAGGTGACGGTCGGCGCGCAAGCGGAAGCCGGGCTGACGCCACAGGCGCCGGATGCCCCAGGTGCCCCCGCCGAGGAGCGCGAGCCAAAACCACCAGCCTTCGCGCAACAGCCCCGACAGGCCGATCATCAGCCGGGTCAGCAGCGGCAGCTGCGTCTTGGTATGTTCGAAGACGGCCACGACCTGCGGAACCACGTAAACCAGAAGTCCGACAACGACGAGCAGGGCAACCAAGCAGACGATGGCCGGGTAGGCCAGCGCGGTCAGGACCTTGAGCTGAAGTGCATGGCGCGCCTCGAGAAAGTCAGCCAGCCGGTTGGCGACGCCGGGCAGGTCGCCAGCACTTTCGCCGGCCGCGATGACGGCGCTGTAGGTCGTCGAAAAGGCTTCGGGCTTGCCTGCCATCGCCTCGGACAGGCTGCTGCCGGCTTCGACCTTGCGCTGCACGCGGGTCAGCACGGCGCGCGCTTCTGGCAAGGTTTCCTGCTGGATCATCGCATTCAGCGCCCGGGTCAGGGTCAATCCGGCGCCGAGCAGGCCGGCCAGTTGCCGGGTCAGGTTTGCGAGGCGCGAGGCGTTCCAGCGACGGCTCCGGAGCAGGCTGGGCTGATTGGCACCTCGCGTCTCGTTGATTTCGAGGACCCAGAGGCCGCGGTCACGCAGTTCGGCGCGCGCCGCCTTGGCCGAATCGGCGTCGAGCTTGCCGGTGCTGATCTGGCCGGCCGCATCGCTGGCGCGAAATTTGAACTGCGCCATGCCCGGATCAGTCGCGCGTGGCGCGCGCCACCTCTTCCGCCGTGGTGACGCCGGACTCGATCCAGCGCGTGGCGTCGGCATTCATGGTGACCATGCCCTCCTCCAGCGCGATCCGGCGCAATTCGGACTCGGCCGCACCGGCATGGATGCACGCGGCCAGGCGAGGCGTGAGGGTGAGCAGCTCGTAAATGCCGGTGCGCCCGGCGTACCCAGTATCGCTGCATTTCGCGCAGCCGACGGCGTGCCAGCGGCCGTCGGCATCCTGGCGCCGGCAATGGGCGCACAGCTTGCGCACCAGACGCTGGGCGAGGACGCCGGTCAGGCTGCTGGCGAGGAGGAAGGGCTCGATGCCCATGTCGATCAGCCGGGTGACCGCCGAAGGTGCATCGTTGGTATGCAGCGTCGCCAGCACGAGATGCCCGGTCAGCGAACCCTGCACGGCGATCTGCGCCGTCTCCTGGTCGCGGATCTCGCCGATCATCACCACGTCCGGGTCCTGGCGCAGGATGGCGCGCAGCGCCCGGGCAAAATCCATGCCGATGCGGCTGTGCGCCTGCGTCTGGCTGATGCCGGCCAGTTCGTACTCGATCGGGTCCTCGACCGTCATGATATTGAGTTCATCGCGTGGCATTGCGGACAGTGCGGCATAGAGCGTCGTGGTTTTACCCGAGCCGGTCGGCCCGGTGACCAGGACGATGCCGTGCGGCTGGCGTAGCAGGCGTCCGAATGCCGCCTCCGAGCCAGGCGCCATGCCCAGCGCATCGAGCCGGAGGCGCCCGCGGTCCTTGTCGAGCAGGCGCAGCACGGCGCGCTCGCCACGGCTTACCGGCAGCGTGGATACGCGCACGTCGATGGCCTTGGCCCCGATACGCAGCGCGATGCGGCCATCCTGCGGCAGGCGCTTTTCGGCGATGTCGAGGCTGGCCATGATCTTGATGCGCGAGATCAGGGCCGCGTGCAGGCCGGGGTGCGGATGGGCGATATCGCGAAGGACGCCGTCGATGCGCATCCGCACGACGCTGGCCGCCTCGAAGGGTTCGATGTGGATGTCGCTGGCGCCGTCGCGCACGGCCTGGGTGAGTAGCGCATTGATGGTGCGGATGATGGGCGCATCGTCTTCGCCGGCCAGCAGGTCGGCGCTGACTGACGCTTCTTCCATCAGACGGGCGAGGTCGACATCCTGACCGAGGGCGTCGACTGCCGCCGCCGCGTCGCTTTCCTGCCACGCGTAATGGGCTTCCAGCCGGTGCAGCAGGTCGGCCGGTTCGGTGCGCGTCAGCGCGATTGGTCCGGCGAGGCGCTGCACTTCGGCGATCGCCGCCAGCGGTGTCGTCTCGTCGATCAGCACAGCCGTGCGCTCGTCGTCGCCTGCGAGCACGAGGATGTGCTGCTGGCGGGCGAAGGCATAGGGAAGGCGAAGTGGCGCGCCGGCACTTGTGGTCATTGGGGCGTGCCCGTCTCCGGCGGCGTGGCCGGCTGCGCCTCGGTGGCCGCCGGTGCGGAGCCGCCGAAGATCTTCGAGAAGCTCGAAGGCTGCCGTGTGCTCGAGCGCAGGTCGAGTTCAGGCACCGACGGCGCGCCCAAGTCGGGCACCGACCAGCGCTTTTCGGGCTGATTATCGAGATTCTTTTGGCGCAGGTAATCGTAACGGTCGGTCACCAGAGCACGTGTGTCTTCGGCCGAGCGGACGACATAGGGGCGCAGGAAGACGATCAGGTTGGTCTTGATCCGCCGCCTGTTGTCGTAACGGAACAGCGCACCCACCCCGGGCAGGTCGCCCAACCAGGGCACCTTCTCGACGCTGCCCGTCTGCGTGTCTTCAATGAGCCCGCCAAGCGCGAAGATCTGGCCATCGTCGACCAGCACCGTGCTTTCGATGGCGCGCTTGTCGGTGGTAATCAACTCGTTGGCGGTGCGGTTGTTGGCCGTCGCGATCTTGCTCGTCTCCTGATAGATCTGCAGGCGCACGGTGCCACCTTCGGAAATCTGCGGCTTGACTCTCAGCGTCAGGCCGACATCCCGGCGCTCGACTGTCTGGAACGGGTTGACTGTCGCCGTGTTGCCCGTCGTCGCGTACTGGCCGGTGATGAAGGGTACGTTCTGGCCGACGATGATGCGCGCCTCCTCGTTGTCGAGCGTCATCAGGTTGGGCGTCGACAGGATGTTGGCATTAGTGGAGGTTTCCAGCGCTCTGGCCAGGACGCCGAGGTTGCCGATGACAAGGTTTCCGATCTGCAACGGATTGTTGTTGATCAGACCGATGTTGAGACCCTGGCCCGGTACGGCGCCGTTGCCGAGGCCGATGATGTTGTTGCCGGAAATCACGGGGTTGAAATTGGTGCCGGCAAAGGCATTCGCGCTCGAACTGAGGGCCTGCCACTGGATGCCGAACTCGGCCAGCTTTTCGGCAGCCACCTCGACGATCAGGCTTTCCACGTAAACCTGGGCGCGGCGCATGTCGAGCTTGTCGATGATCTGGCGCAGGTTGCGGTAGACCGGTTCCGGCGCGGTGATGATCAGCGAGTTGGTCGCCGCGTCAGCCTGGATCATGCCGGCCCCGACTCCCGCCAGCTGGCCGCTTGCCGTTCCGGTCCCGGAAAAAGCGCCGCCCGGGGCGTTGACCGCGGTAGTCCCGGCCGTCGCCTGCCCGGGAAATCCGGACTGCGGCACATTGCCGCCAAAGCCTTGAGCGGCGGGTTGTGCGAAGCCCTGGCCCGGCAACTGGGCGCCGCCGCCGGTTTCACCGGCGACAACCGCACGCAAAACGGCAGCTAGGCGCACCGCCTCGGCATTCTTGAGGTAGACGACGTGCATGTTGCCGCCGCCGTGTGACGGGTAGTCGAGTTCGAGCAGAAGGCGTTGTGCCAGCGCCAACCGCGCCGGGCTGGACGAGCGCAGGACCAGCCGGTTGCTGCGCGTTTCGGCAAGGATCGAAACACGCTGGCCAGGGTCGAGGGCGGTGGCCGAACCGGCGGCGCTACCCGCCTCGTCAAGCGAACGTTGGAGCAGGGTCGCCATATCGGCCGCCAGCGCGTGCTTGAGTGGCACAACCTTGACATCACTACCCTTCGGATTGTCGAGGGTGTCGATGATTTGGGCCAGGCGTCCGATGTTGTCGGCGTAGTCGGTGATGACCAGCGAATTGTTGGCCGGGTAGGCGTTGATCGCGTTGTTCGGCGAAATGAGCGGACGCAGCACCGGCAGGAGGTTGTTGGCCGACTCCATGCGCAACTTGAAGACGCGCGTCACTACGCGGTCGCCCCGGCCAGCCGGCTCGCCGGAGTAGGCGGGCGAGCCGTGCAGCTTGGCGTCGGCTTCGGGCACCACCTTGGCGACGCCACCCGCCTCGACCACCGTGTAGCCCTGCAGACGCAGCGCCGAAAGCAGCGTTGCATAGGCCTCTTCGCGGGTCAGCGCACGCGGCGAGACGAGGTTGATTTTGCCCTTGACCCGGCCATCCAACACGAAGTTGCGGTTGGTGAAGAGACCAAGCGCCTTGACTACCGTGCCGATATCGGCATCGACGAAATTGAGCGTCACCTTCTCGTCGATGGCGATGTGCGGCCCGTCGCTGGCGGATGCGGCTGGGCCGATGACCAAGGCCGCGGCAAGTGCAAGGAGGCGGAACGGAACGGGTGGCGTCATGGTTTCAATAGCGCAAGAGCGTGATGCCGTCACGGCTGGGGCCGAGCAGCGTGAGGAGGTTGGCGAGCTGCGTGGCAGCTTCCGGCTCGCTGCGTGCGGTGCCGGTGAAGCGGCGGCCGTCCGGACTTTCGCCGTCGAGAAGCAACGGCCCCTTGAGGGTGGTCAGGCGCAGGCGGTGTTGAGCGAGTTCCAGTCGGTAGTCGCCCACGCGCGGCAGGGCGGAGAGCGTGGTGGCGGCATCGCGCCAGTCGATGAATCCATGAGCTGCGTCCTGCCAGGCGATCTCGAGGATCCCACGCGGGCGCAGGGCAGTCAGGGGTGGCCCGAAGGCGGCGAGCACCTCGGCTGGCAGCCGCAGCGCGCCGGGTGTCAGGTCGGCATGCCCGCGCCAGACGACGGCAAACGGCCGCGTGATCCAGGGTGCATCGTCGAATGCGATACCACCGGAGAGTGGCGCCAGTTGCCAGCGGAAGCGGCCGGGCAGAGTCAACGCTGTTTCGGGCGTCGGCGCCAGCGCCAGCCAGGCTGAGCCACGCCACCAGACGCCATCGGCGTCGGCCAGGCGTACACGGCCGTCGCTGGCGGCTGCGACGGCCGTGGCAAGCCACGCGGCCGGTGCGAAGGCGATTGCTGCGGCAAGGGGCAGCACGAAGAGGGCGAGGCGGCCGGCGGACTTCACGATCCCTCTCCGGCAGCCCAGACCACCGTGATGTTGAGCAGCGGTGCCCCGGTGCTCCCCGCGGCTTCGAGGCGTGCGTTCGCCACAGGTCGGCGCAACTCGCGTTGGGCTGCTTCGAGCCAACCGGCCAGTGCCGCGGGCGCCGCCTGGCCACGTGTCATCACCGCGCCGCCTTCGGCAGTGCTTTTCAAGGCCAGCCCCTGGCGGGCGGAGAGCGCATCGAGGGCCCCCGCGAAAGCTGCCGGTGCCAAGGGGGGAACCTGCGTTGCCCGGGCGGCACGGATTGCGGCGCCCAGGTCGGCTGCTTCACCGGCGGCTACGCGCAAGCGGGGCAGTTCCCGTTCGAGTGCGGCATGGCGTGCGGTCAACTCGAAGAACAAGGCAAAAATCACAACGGCCGCGAACAGCCAGCGGGCCGTCCGGCGGTCGATGCGTGACAGCTTCCCCCGAAGCGTGGCGAAAGGCCTGCTCATGCGCCTTCTCCACCAATCACCGCCTCGCGACCGTTTTCGCCCCAGCGCACGGGCCGTCCCGCTGCAATCGGCGGGCGTGCGCTTGGTGCCTCGGCGAAACGCAGGGTCAGCCGCCCATTGGCGTACTCGACCGTCAGCGGTAGCGGTTGGCCGGGTAGCTGCCGGCGCAATTCGGCGGCAGCTCCAAGAAGCGGCAGCAAGGCATGCCCAGAAGCAGTGGGGTTCGCGGCCGATTCGAGCAGATCGAGCTGGCGGCGCAGGAGCAGCCGCGCATCCATGACGACCGGCTGCCCGGGGAAGAGTTCGTTGAACGCGCGCTCCGGCATTGCGGTCAGCCGGCGCTTTTCGAGCGCCCAGCGGACGGTCTCGGCGCCGAGACCGGCGATGTGGACGGCGAGCGGGATCAGCAGCAGCGCGGCAAAACCAGGCAGCGCCCGCAGCCAGCCGGGCATTGCCGTGCCGGCCGGGCGGCGCAGGCGCACCTGCAACAGACCTTCGCGGAGATCCCAGACCGCTTGTTCGGGCGCAGGTAGCGTCGGCACCTGCGGCAAGGCAATGGCAAGCGACTCGGCCAGCCCGCGATCGCCGCCCAGAGCCTGCCCTTCAACCAGTCCTGCCCAACGCAGGGCAGCGGGGTCGGTTGGATCGGGCCAGGCACAGACGCCAGCGCCATCGCCTCGCCCGAGCAAGGCGGCGAGCGGAGTCGACAGGTATTCGACACGGATGTCCAGCTCGGCGAGTTCCTCCAGCAGCACTTCGATGGTCCGGCGGTCGACGGCACCAATCCAGCGCCGGCCGTCTGGCAAGGCCGGTCCGGCGGTGCAGTGCAGTGCCGCCACGTCACCGGCCACGGCATCCTCGATTGCCGCCGGCAGCGCCTGACGCAGACGTCTGGCAGGTAGTGCCGGCAGTGACCGTGCGACAAGCAGTACATCGGCCCCGTCCAGCCACAGGCTGGCGTCCTGACCGCGCCAGTCGCCGAAGCAGCCAGACTTTGGGCCCTGTGCGCCAACGACCCAAACCGGCGTCTGAGCAAGCTGCTCGGGAGTGGTCAGCGCGATTGTCCGAAGTGGCGGCAAGAGAAGGGTCACGCAACCGCTCATGATTCGCGCCCCCAGAGCACGGCGCTCGCCCGGCCATTCCGTTCAAGGATCCAGGAGACGTTGCGCGTCAGCCGGCCGAAGCGGATCTCGCCTTCAACCAGGAAATAGCGGCTGTCGGTGCTGAAGAAGCTGAGCAGCAGGTTCGGATACTCGCCGCCGAGGCGCTGGCGGATTTCGCCAACCTCGCGTAGGTAGGCCTGAGCCCGGTCGGCTGCAAGGCGCTGCACGTCGCTATCCGGAACGCCGGGCAGGGCGGCGGCGAGTACAGCGCTGTCAGCAGTATTGACATTGATGCGCGTGTCGCGCGGCAGCCAGGTGATGTGCGCCGCAAGCTGCGGCCAGATGCCACGCAGTTCGGGTGCTTCGGGAAGCTGCTCCGGTGCCAGCCAGGCATTACCGGCCGCCAGTTGCGCCGGCTGCTGGCCGGCGACGAAGCGTTCGGCGAAACGTTGCGCGCCTTCTGCACTGCCGCCGGCCCCGCGCACGAGTGCCGCAAAAATGGCCAGCGCCTCCTGATCCACCTTGCCTCCCTTGTGCAGGCGTTCGATATTGAAGCGCCCCTGGAGGTCGACGATGCGGCCGCGGATTTCGCCCAGTGCTTCGCCGTCGGGAGCGCCCGGTTCGACGAGCGATTCGTTGAGCGGGGTCGGGGGCAGCCCGGCCGCCCATGGCTCGCCGGGATGATCGACATTGCCGCTGCGCGCGTCCCCGGCAAGAATGACGCGCGCCCATTCGAGGCCGCCCCGCGCCACCCAGCGCAGCTGCAATAGCGAAGCCTGGTTTTCCAGTCGGCGCAACATCAAGTGTTGGGACCAGACCATACCCGACACGACGACGGCAACCAGCGCGGTCAGCAGCAGCGCTGTTACGACCGCGACGCCCCGTTGGGTGGCCATGGAAGGAGTGTGGGCGACGCGTTTCAAGGGCAGACGGTAAACAGCCGAACGAAATTGGAACCGGCGGTGCGCAATGATACTTTAATGGCCACCGGCCGGACGACCTGAAATGACTCGCCGGCAGTCCAGCCGCGCCCATCCACCCATTGCTCGATCTGCCATGCGGCACTTGGCACCAGAAGCAACAACTCGTCGTCGCCCACTTTGCCGCCCACTGCCACAGCCGGGCGCTCTCGCCGCTCGAGACTGCCACCGGCGATGCGATAGCTAACGCTGCGCGGCGTACGCCGGCCATCGGCCGTGTCGGCATGCGCGGTGGTCAGCGTCAGGATCGGTTGCCCATGCTCGTCAGGGCTCACGATGACGCGAGGCGCTACTCCAGCGGAAGCCGTTGCGGGAAGCAGCGCCGACAAGTCCCGCTCCAGCCAGGTCCAGGTCTGGGCCAGCAGGGCGAGCGCCTCATCGCGCCGACCGAGATTGTCGCGACTGCGCAAGAGGCTGTCGAGACCGCGATAGCCGAGTACGCTCAAGAGCGCCATCAGGCCGATGGCGACCAGCAGCTCGAGCAGCGTGAAGCCTTCGGTACGGTGCTTCACTGGCGGGGCACCGAACTGCCGAAAGCAACCAGCCGGGCCAGCTGGCGGTCGCGCGCGCCGTCACGCAGGGTCCATACGCGGACAACGACCTTGCGCATGAACTCGTTCGGCGTGGCGCTTACCTCGGTCACGCAGCGCAGCGGCCACGGGCCCTGCGGGCAATCGCCCTCGACCGTGCCGAGCGGCGGAAAGGGATTGGCGAGGAATTGCTCCTGCAGGCGGTTGTCGGCACTCCACAGCGCCGCGATGCGCAGTTCGGCTTCGCGCGTGCGCTCGCTCACCGCACCGACAGCGCGCAAGCCGGCGCCAAGGCCGACGCCAACGATGGTCAGTGCGACCAGCACCTCGAGCAACGTGAAGCCGGCAGCCTGCCTCACGGCAAGGTCACCAGACGGTGACGGCCAAGCAGATCGCCGGCGATGCCGGAGCGGTAGCCGTCGGCCTCGACTTTGAGGGTGAAGGGCTGCGCCCGTCCGCCCGGCTCGAACCGGATGCGCCCGGCCAGCGTTTCCGGCACCAGCGTCACTATACCGACCGGCAGTGGCCAGTTGCGCGGGCGCAGCACATCATCGGCCGGGACGCGCCATTGTCCATCGCGGTCACGCTGTTGGAAAGCATAGCCCCTTCCCGAAACCTCCAGCACCAGAGGTTGCCCGGTAACCTCGGCCTCGTCGCGGGCAATGCTCATCACGCGCAGCAGGCGCTCGACCTCAGCGTCGAGCTGGCGCTGCGGCATGGTACTGCCCGAGAGCATGACGAGGCTGGCTGCGATGCCGACGATGACGACGACGACCAGTACCTCGATCATCGTGAAACCGCGCGCCGTGCTCCTGGAAGCGTTCACAAATCCCAGGAGCCGATGTCGGCGTCGACGCCCTCGCCACCTGGCTTGCCGTCAGCGCCCAGGCTGAAGACGTCGATCTCGCCCTTCACGCCAGGCGAGAGGTACTGATAGGCGTTGCCCCACGGGTCCCTGGGCAGCTTGTCGAGGTAACCCTGCCAGCGCTGCGGCAGCGGCTCCGTCGTCGGGCGCGTGGCCAGCGCCTGGAGGCCTTGTGCGGTCGTCGGATAGCGGAAATTGTCCAGGCGGTAAAGCTTGAGAGCCTGCGTAATCTGGGCGATGTCCTGCCGGGCCGCGACGACGCGGGCTTCGTCCGGTCGAGACATGATGCGCGGCACGATCAATGCGGCTAGTACGCTGAGGATCACGATGACGACCATGACCTCGATCAGGGTGAAGCCGGCGGTGCGAACAAGTGGTTTCATGACGATTCTGGCTATGAGAAAATGCTTAGGATTGTCTATTATAGGATGGTGATGTCTTCGTTGCCCGCCTCGCGCCGTCTCTCTGCTCGGCTGCCGTTCCCCGTTTTGCTGCTGTCGGCGATCGTTGCCGCCGTTTGGGCCGTGCGCCTGCTGTCGCCGCTACCGGAAGCCCTGCCGGCAGCGCCGCTCGCCATCCCGGCGCCTGTCGCCAGCCACGCCCCGGGCGCACTCTGGCAGAGCGAGCCAGCAGTTCCCATCGCCGGCGCGATCAAGATCCTCGCCCTGATCGGCAGCCCCTCCGGCAACGGCCGCGCCGTGTTTGAGGTCGACGGTGCTACCGTCGCCGGCAACACAGGCGAATCGCCGATGCCCGGCTGGCTCATCGTCGCCGTGCGCCCGGATGCGGTCGACCTCGAAATCGACGGCAGAATCCGCAGCCTGAGCCAGCCGCTGCCGGTGGCCGGGCAGGAAATCAGCATCGCCCGCTGAGCCGGCCCGCACAGCGGCGCGTGAGGCGCCGCATTCTGTCCCGCGGGATGCCAGCCCCATCGGCGACCCCCGCGCCTCTCGTGGGTCAGCACGGCGCGCACTTCTGGCAAGGTTTCCTGCTGGATCATCGCATTCAGCGCCCGGTTCAGGGTCAATCTCCCGATCTTGTTGTCACCGAATTCGGGCGAGTTGGGGGCTGGGCGGCGTATTTCAAGTGCGCCGCACGCGACGCGGGGGCAGGCCTGGAGGCCAACATCCATGCGCCCTCCAGGCCTGCCCCCGCGGGCTATGGCGTCAGCCGGGCTACTGCGGCCCGACGCGCACGCCGGCCTGCTGCACCTTGCCTTTCCACACGCCGTACTCGGCGGCTTCCAGCGCACGCAGATCGAGATTGCCCGGTTCCAGCGACTGGTTGCCGGTGCACATGCCGGTAGCGCAGCCGGAGAGTTCCCGATCGAGATCGCTCTCGTCGCGACGGTAGTACTTGCCGTCGTCGCCGCGGCGCACGCCGGCCCACTTGTTGTCCTGCGCCCAGTTGTTGAAATACAGCCCGCGGGAGCGCTGACCGTAGTAGTCCACCACCCGGCCCACGCCGGCGTAGGTACTGGGGATGTAGGTGCCGTCGGCGAGCCGTCCGCTGATGATGATGCGGTTGCGGTAGAAATGGAGGTCGTGGCCCGCCGAGATGTTTATGCCGTGGTTGGTGGTGGCGATGACATGGTTGTCATAGGCGTCGACGAAGCCGGGCATCTCGTCCAGCGTGCTGCCGTCGCCATCTCCCAGCATGATGCCGCCGCCCGAAAAGGTGCCGGGCCCGGAGTCGGTGACATTCACCGGGTAGGCGCCCTCCACGTAATTGTTGTGGATGCGGATGGGGCTGGCGGCGGTGCCGTTGGCCTTGTAGATGCTGATGATGTCTTCCGGGCGGCTCTGTTCGGGCAGGTTCACCACTTCGTTCCAGGCAATCTCCACGTTCGGCACGTCCTTCAGGTGGGTGAGCTGGGCGAACTGCGCCAGACCTTCCTCGCAGTTCTGCTCCGTGGTGAAGCCGCCCGCGCCGTTGCTGCAGCGGCCGTCGATGTTGCGTGCCCGGTTGTAGCGGATCTTGATGGTCTGGCCGGCGGCGGCATCCCCAACGAAGTACCCGATGCGCATGCCCGCCGTACCCTCCAGGTAGTTGTTCTCCACCACGGCGTTGCGCACGTTGGTCAGCCGCAGGAAGCGGCCCGGCGCTTTGCCCGCGGCATTGGGATTGAGCGCCCAGCCGTGGCTGTCGCGCACCGTCAGGTTCACGTTGTGGCCCGTGATGAGGTCACCGCGGCCGCGGATGTTGGCGTTCTCGATGATCACCGCCTCGGCCGTGGTGATGTGCACCGCCGGCGTGCTGGCGCTGGTACTCTCCCAGTTGCCGGTGTAGGTGCCTCCGCGGCTGATAGTGAGGGGTCCCGACCAGGTGACCGCCGGCTGGGCGACGGTCGCCGCGCCCACCGAACCGCCGCCGTTGCCCGTCACCGCCGGGAACTGGGTATTGCTACCCACCGGTACCGTAGTGGCGTTACCCGTGGAGGTGGTGGCCGCGGTGGTACTTGCTGCTGAGCCGGTACCGCCACCGCCACCGCCACCGCTACCGCTACCGCTACCGCTACCGCCACCGCTACCGCCACCGCCACCGCACGCCGACAGCGCGATGGAGACGGCCATCAGCAGCAGCTTGAGGTGAAACGCCGGTCCGTACCAGCGATCTTCATGCCGCATGGCCTCAAGTTCGGCCCGGCCGTCGAAATGACGAAGCGTGTCGTCGATGATGAAGTTTCCAGTCATGGTGGTTCTCGCAATTGTCTCGGCAATTCGATCTGTCGCAAATCAGCGACAATTCGATTGCACATGGCCTCAACGTAAATGGCGTGATCGCCGGCAAATCGGATGCGACGGACGATTTGCACCCGATCCGTTCAATGGAGCGCAAAAGGATAGGCAACAGGAAAGGAAATCCAACCGCCATCCGGGGAGTATCTCCGCCCCGCAACCGGTCGTCAATCAGAAATTTGTTCGAAATCGCACCTTGTTCCGTGCAGCAACCACTGCCCAATCATGCCCGAAGCCCGCAAGACCCCCCGCTGTCGGGCTTTTTGCGAGCCTCGGGCATGAGCTTTCCCGTCGGGCGGCATTCGCCGCCCGCTGCCACCACGCGATCCGCTGATCGAACTCGAACTCGGGGATTGGCTCAGGGCAATCGCATGAATCCTATACAAGACCGAGCAATTCGGCGCGGTAGGAGTCGGAGGTTGCCGCGATGAGTCGGCGCACCTTGAGTCCGCTCTTGCGCTTGATGGGATCGAGGCGG
>WBZM01003198.1_pt1 | contig 12959 bp, 13 predicted proteins | sample 5204271 | NCBI WGS metagenome assembly WBZM01 (sample SAMN12344346, study PRJNA552823) | activated sludge metagenome | biome: Activated sludge suspended growth; feature: Nitrification reactor; material: Wastewater; isolation source: activated sludge from nitrification reactor of wastewater...
CCACCACGCCGCGGCGGGTCGCTGCCACGCCGCCCACGTCGCCACCACGCCGCGGCGGGTCGCTGCCACGCCGCCCACGTCGCCACCACGCCGCGGCGGGTCGCTGCCACGCCGCCCACGTCGCCACCACGCCACGGCGGGTCGCTGCCACGCCGCCCACGTCGCCACGTCGCCCACGCCGCGGTGAGGCTCAGCCGTTGCGCGATTCGAAGCGCTGGGCGCCGTCGCCCTTCCACCACTCGACGTAGCGCTGGTGGGCGCGCTCGCGGTCGCGCTTGGGGAGGTTGAAGTAGTAGCCGAAGTACTGGCCCGTGAGCCGCTTGAGCTCCTCGCTGGCCTCGTGGCGGACGGCGGGCTCCGGGTGCAGGAGCGCGTCGATGAGCCACACCACGCGGTGCTGCTGCCCCGAGCGCCCCCACCACGTCACCCAGGGCGCGGCCATCGCGCCGAAGTCCTGCCGGGTGATCACCGTGAGCGCGCGGTGCGCGGCCTCGACCACGCCCGCGTCCGCGTCGCCGAGCGCGGCCACCAGCGCGGGCACCGCCTCGGCGTCGCGCAGCTCGCTCAGCGCCGAGGCGGCCGAACGGCGCGCGGCGGCCCGCGGGTCGGAGAGCGACGCCCGCACCGCCCGGCCCGCGCCCTCGAACTCCTCGAAGCGCTGGTGCGCCCGGAGCGCGTCGACCGCGGCCGCGCGCACCGCGTCGTCGTCGTCGAAGAGGCGCGCGACCAGCGGCGCGATCGCCGACGGGTGCGCGCACTCGCCCAGGCACGCGACCGCGCAGTAGCGGACGTCGGGGTCGGCGTCGTCGAGCGCCTTCACCAGCCGCGGCGCCGCCGCCTGGCGGAACGCCGCCACCGCCCGCAGGAGCGGCGCCCCCTCGTCGAGCGCGGCGGCGCGCGCGCCCGGCTCCGCCCGCCGCGGACGGTGCGGCCCCGGGAAGGCGCGGAAGAGCGCGTCGAGCCCCGCCTCGCCGTGCGCGAGCAGCGTGTCGAGCGCGCCGGGCACCGGGGAGCTCCCCTCGAGGAGCTCGCGCACGACGGAGGCGCACACGTCGACGGGCGCGCGGACGGGCGTCGCCTTGAGGCCCGGCGGCGGCGCCTCGCGGCCCACCTCGGGCTCGACGGGCCGGTCGCTCCAGAGGGGCGGCGGCGCCGACGTGGCGGGCGCGGGCGCGTCGGACGAGAGCGCGCCGCGCAGCGCGTGGAGCCGGGCCGAGCGGTCGGGCAGCGGCGCGCGCTCGACGGGGCGGGCGGCGGTGGCGAGGGTGATCTGCGGCTGGCTCGCGCGGCCCGGGCGCTTGCGGGCGGCGATGAGCCGTTCGAAGGCCGCGGCGCAGCGCTTGATGAAGGCGTCGAGCTCGCGCACGGCGAGGGCCGTCGGCGCGCGCCGGCCGTTGTCCGCCCAGAGGAGCAGCGCCACCTTCGCACCGATGCGCACGGGCGCGACCACCACCTCCTCGGCGACGGGGCGCTGGAGCCGGGCCCGCACCTCGGCGTCGAGCGTGTCGGGCTCGACGCGCGCCACCTCGACCGCGCCCGACTCGAACGCGAGCCGGAAGGTGGAGGGCCGCTCGAGTTCGAACGACACGCCGCGCACCGCCGCGCCGAGCGCGCCCTCGCCGAGCGCCGCGACGCCCGCGCCGTGGGCCCCCTGCACGACGAAGAGGGCCGCATAGACGAAGCGCTCGTGGACGTGCGCGAGCATCGCGTCGACGACGGCGTCGCGGTCGTGCGCGGCGTCGAGGCGGCGGAGGGCGTCGTCGAGGGTGATCCCGCGCGGCGGCGGCGGCAGCGACGACAGCCGGACGTCGTGGAGCAGCCCGTCGCCCCCTTCGAGCAGCACCTCGATGGCGGGCGGCGGCATCGAGGCGATCACCCCGCGCGGGAGCCTCGGCTCGCCGGGCAGGAGCGGCGTCGGCGGCAAGGACTCGGGCGCCGACGTGGGCGCGGCGGAGGTCGCGGAGGTCGCAGGGGCGGGGGCGCGCTCGGGGGCCTCGGGCGAGCGCTGCGGGGGGACGGCGCGGGCGGCCACGGAGGGGACGGGCAGGATCGCGGGGCGCGTCGCGGGCGGCGGGTCGGTGGGGAAGCCCATCGGCGGCGGCGGCGAGGCGGGCCGGGCGATCGCGGGCGCGGACGCGCGGGGCTCGACCGAGGCCGCGGAGATGCGCACCTCCACCGACGGCGCGGACGTGCGCGCCTCCACCGCGGGCTTCTCCGCGGGCCTCTCCGGGGGCGCGACGGAGGGCGTCCCGAAGGGCGGCGTGGTGGTGGGGAGGTTGAACGCCATCGGGTTGACGACGGGCTCGGCGCGCGCGGGCTCGACGCGCGCGGGCTCGACGGAGGGGCGGACGATCTCGGGGGCCGAGCGGCGCAGGCCCGGCGGCGGCGCGGGCTCCGACGGCGGCGGCTGCGACGAGCGGTCGTCGTCGTCGTCGTTGAGCATCGCGTCGAGGGCGGCGAAGGCGTCGAGGGCGGGCGACGAGGGGCGCGCGCCGTCGCGCGGGCGGACGAGGGGGACGATCACCTCCGCGGGGACGGGGCCCGGCGGCACGGTGGAGAGGCGGCCGGCGAGGCGCTCGAAGCGCGGCGGGAGCGGGAGCTGGTAGTAGCGCCAGAGGGCCCACGCGAGGCGGACGGAGGTGACGCAGCGGGCCTCGAGCGGGAGCCTCACCACGGCCTCGACCTCGGCGCGCGCGGCCGGCTCGACGGGCGCGGCGACGGCGACGATGAGGCGCCCGGCGTCGATGAAGAGGGCCGCCATCTGGTGGCGCTCGGCGAGGGCGCGCGGGAGCCTCGCGATGGCCACCGGGTCGGCCTCGGCGACGTCCTCGCGGGTGGCGTGCGGGAGGCCGTGGACGGCGGCGCAGTAGCGGGCGAGCGTGTCCTCGCCGATGGCGCCGCCCTCGAGCAGGCTCGTTTCGAAGTCGCCGCCGTTGATCACCTGGCGCGAGATGGCCTCGTCGATCGCCTTCGGCGAGACGACCTGATCCTGCGTGAGGAGCGCCGAGAGGAGGGACATCGCGTGTTCAGGCCCGCGGGAACCATCGCCCACCGGGCGCGACCGTGTCAACGCGCGTGCATTTCAGCGCGGGCGGAGGTCGCCGCGGAGCACCGAGAGCGCGGCGAGCATCGCGGGCGCGACCGTCTCCGCGCGCAGGATGCGGGGCCCGAGGGAGACGGCGACGAAGCCCCGCGCGGCGCAGCGGTCGACCTCGGCGGCGTCGAGGCCCCCCTCGGGCCCGGCGACGACCGCGACGGGCCCGTCGCCCCCCGGCGGCACCGCGCGCGCGAGGGAGCCCGACGCGGCCTCCCAGGCGACCAGCCGGACGCCCCCCGCGGGCAGCGCGTCGAGGGCCTCGTCGAGCGGGCACGGGGCCCGGAGCGCGGGGACGTCGGCGCGGCCCGACTGGCGCGCGGCCTCCTCGGCGATGCGGTTCCAGCGGTCGAGGCGGGCGGCGAGGCGGGCGCCGCGCTCCTGCGGGACGGAGCGGGCGGTGAAGACGGGCCACACCGCCGCCACGCCGAGCTCGGTGGCCTGCCGCACGATGGTGTCGAGCTTGTCGCCCTTGGGGTAGCCCTGCACCCAGGTGACCTTCGCGCCGTCGGCCCCGACGCCCGCGCGGGGCGCGTCGAGCAGGGTGGCGGTGGCGCCTCCGTGGTCGAGGGTGGCGTCGCGTTCGAAGCCTTCGCCGTCGAAGAGGACGAGGCGGGTCCCCCAGGGGACGCGGGCGACGCGCATATGGTGGGCGGCCTCGCGGGGCAGCGCGACGGCCCCCGCCGCGCGCACGAGGTCGGGGTCGACGCGGAGGCGCTCGGTCACGCGCGGCGGAGCTCCGGGGCGACCCACGCGCCCTCGACGTCGGCGCGGTCGAGGGTGAAGCCGAGGGGCGCGTAGGCGCGGACGACGTCGTCGCGCTGCTCGACGAGGATGCCCGACAAAATGAGCCGGCCGCCGGGGGTCACGTGCGCGGCGACCGCGGCGGCGTGGGGGACGAGCACGGAGGCTTCGATGTTGGCGACGACGAAGGGGGAGGTCTCGGGCACGACGTCGAAGCCGCCGACGCGGAGGTCGACGCGGTCGGAGAGGTTGAGGTGCTCGGCGTTCTCGCGGGCGGCGACGATGGACTCGTCGTCGATGTCGCAGGCGATCGCGCGCGGGAGCCCCTGCATCACCGCGATGAACGAGAGGATGCCCGAGCCGCAGCCGAGGTCGAGGAGCGTGGCGCGCTCGCCGGCCTCGATGGCGCGCTCGATGGCGCGGGCGGCGAGGGCGGTGGAGGGGTGCTGGCCGGTGCCGAAGGCGCGCCCCGGGTCGAGCGGGAGGACGAGGTCGCCGGGCTGCGGTTCGTACGTCGTCCAGCTCGGCACCACGACCACGCGCGGGGTGATGCGGGTCGGGCGCCAGTGCTCCTTCCACGCGTCGCGCCACGCGTCACCCACGAGCTCCTCGCGGCGCACGGGGAACTCCCCGCGCAGCGCCTCGTACGCCTCCTCGCGCGACGCCTCGTCGGGGAAGGACGCGATGAGCGTGGCGCCGAGCTCGCCGCCGCGGGCGAGGGTGGTCTGGTCGCGCTCCTCGATGCCTTCGGCGCCGAGGAGGGTGAGGCGGCCGACGAGCGCGTCGACCTCTTCGACGGGGGCGTCGACGACGAGCAGCGGGTACGCGGGGACCGTCACATGCCCTCCCCGAGGTTGATGGTGAGCCGCGCGGGCTCCTCGGTGGTGTCGCGGAAGATGAAGTACGAGCCCACCGCGACGCCCGCCACGAGCACCGCGGCGCCCGTCCAGAACCACCAGCGCGTGAGCACCGAGGGGCTCTCGTCGGCGGGCACCACCACGCGGAGCGGGGCGTAGGCGTCGCCGCGGGCCGCGACGGCGATGCCGTTCTCGTCGACGGCTTCGAGGTAGTACTCGACGACGGGGGGGCGCACCTCGGCGGCGGGGACGGTGGCGGCGAAGGTGCCGGCGCGGTTCTGCGCGGCGGTGCGGTGGAAGAGCCCGCGGCTGCCCGAGCGCCACGCGAGGACGAGGCCCGCGCTGCGGCGGTCGGGGTCGGTGAGCGAGGCGGTGAGCTCGAGGTCGCTGTTGCGCGCGTGCTGCGGCGGCGACGTGTGCTGGATGGTGACCGGCCGCGCGGCCCGCGGGGGCACGTCGGCCTGCGCCACGCCGGGCCTCCCCTCGGCCACCCAGCGGTCGCGCGCGCGGTTGAAGAACTCCACGATCCGCGGCGCGGTGCTCGCGTCGAGGCGCCGCTCGGGGTCGCGCGCGAGCATGAGCCGGAAGGCGCCTTCGGCCTCGTCGTCGCGCGAGAGGGCGAGGTACGAGAGCCCGAGGTACTCGTAGATCTGCGCCTCCTGCGCGGGCGTGTTGCCCCGCCGGATGATCGCCGCCGACAGCGTCTGGACGGCCTCCTCGAACTGGAGGTTGTCGTACTGGGTGCGCCCGGTCTGCACGAGGCCGCCGTTGTCCTGCGCGAGCGCGCTGCCAGGCAGGAGGGCGGGCGTGAGGGCGAGCGCGAGCGCGAGCGCGACGCTGCGGGGGGATGGCATCGCGGCGGATGCTATACCAGCGCCCCGCCGAGGGGCTGTGAGAAACTATCGCCGGGCCGTCGGGCCGTGCGAGCATCCGCGCCATGTCGATCGTCGTCGGCCCGCCCGGTGCGCTCGTCGCCATCGAGGGCATCGATGGCGCGGGCAAGACCACGCAGTCCCGCCGCCTCGCCGAGGCCCTCACCGCCGACGGCTACGAGGTGGTGCGCACCCACGAGCCCACCGACGGGCCGTGGGGGCGTCGCATCCGCGCGTCGGGGGAGACGGGGCGCCTGTCGCCGCGCGAGGAGTTCGAAGCCTTCCTCGAAGACCGCCGCGAGCACGTGCGCGACCTGCTCGCCCCCTCGCTCGCCGCGGGGCGCGTGGTGCTGGTCGACCGCTACTACTTCTCGTCGATGGCCTACCAGGGCGCGCGCGGGCTCGACCCCGCCGTCATCCGCGCGGAGAACGAGCGCGTCGCCCCGCGGCCCGACCTGCTGGTGATCCTCGAGATCGAGCCCGCCGCGGGCGTGGCGCGGGTCAACGCGCGCGGCAAGGGCAACCTCTTCGAGCGCGAGGACGACCTCCGGCGCGCGGCCGCGATCTTCGCGACGATCACCGACCCCGCGCCGTTGCGCCTCGACGCGACGCGGCCCGAGGGGGAGCTCACCAAGGAGATCCTCGCGGCGCTGCGCGAGGTGCTCTCGCGCAAGAAGCTCGGGTGAGGGCGCCTACCGCCACACCGCCTGCATCGCGTTGACGTCGCTGCTGCACCCGGCGCGGCCGGCGCCGCCGCAGAAGGGGCGGTCGCCCCAGGCGCGCTCGCCCGGGTAGCCCAAGGGGCCCAGGTCGTCGACGAAGTCCGCCGCGCCGTGCGACGCGCGCTCGCCCACGTTGGCCCTCCCCCGCGGCAGCCCCTCGCGCTCGACCGACGCCTCCAGGCGCTCGCCGCGGCCGTCCATCGCCTCGGCGCAGCCCACCGAGGAGTACGGCGACCCGTGGCCGTCGACCCGCGTGTCGAAGTACGGGTGGTGCTTGCCCGCGCTCAGGAAGATCACCGGGTGGCGCCCCTCGGCGAAGCGGAGGGCGTGGGTCGGCCAGCCGAAGCCCCAGGCCCACAGGTGCCGGAGCGACGCCGCGCCGTCGCGCAGGTCGACGGTGAGCCGGAGGTACTGGTTGTCGCCGGGGTGGGCGTCGCGGCAGACGCCCGACTCGACGTAGCCGCCGTCGTCGGCGAAGAGGTAGGCGTAGCGGAGCTCGACGGAGGCCGCGCCGCACGCGCCGAGCGGCGTCACCTGGTAGGGCGTCGCGGGCTCGTTCGCGCGGCGGACGTTCTCGCGGCTGTCGAAGACGAAGAGGGGCGCGTACCAGCGGGCCAGGGCGTGCTCCACCTCGTCGTCGAGGCAGTCACCGTCGCGGTCGCGCGCGCGGTCGTCGGTGAAGACGTCGCCCGCGAGCGGCATCGGGTCGGCGGCGCCGGGCATGCCCGCGGCGTCCCAGTCGTCGAAGTCGAGCCCGCACGCCGCCACGAGCGGGACGGAGGCCGCCAGCACCCATCGCATCGCGGCCCCGGACGTTACCCTCACCCGAGGGGATAGGTCGACACCCCCACGCGGCGCCCGTCGGGGTCGCGGAAGTACGTGGTGAACTGCGTCTCCCCGTCGAGCGCCACGCCCCGCGCCGCGAGCCGTTCGCGCACCGCCGCGCGGCCCTCGTCGCTCACCGCGAAGGCCACCAGCTCGCGCGACCCCGCGGGCACGTCGGGCTCCTCGGGGGCGGCCTGCTCGATCATCACGACGGCGCCGCCCGCGCGGAGCCACACGGAGTAGCCCGGCGCCTCGCGCGCCACGGGGAGCTGGAAGATGTCGGCGTAGAAGTCGACGAGGCGGGGGAGGTCGCGCGTGCGGAGGGCCAGGTGATGAACCGCGAGGCCCTCCACACGCGCCACGGGCGGCTCAGTGCAGGCCGTCGCAGTCCTCGCCGCAGAAGCGGCAGGCGGGCTGCTGGTCGAAGCGGGGGGCCCGCAGCGCGTCGCCACGGCGGCGATCGCTCACGCGGAGGTTCTGGACAACGGGCTTCTCGGTCTTCTTCATCGGCGAGGCCTCCTTCACCGCGTAGTCTGCACACGAAACCGCGCGCAGCAAGAGCGAACGCCGTGCTCTCGAGGCGCCGGGATGTGCGCTTCTCCCCTCGCGCCGCGGGGTGGGGCGGGGTAGATGCAGCGGGCGATGAGCATCCAGTGGTACCCCGGGCACATGGCGAAGGCGCGGCGCGAGCTCGCCGACCTCCTCCCCTCGCAGGACGTCGTCATCGAGGTGCTCGACGCCCGCATGCCCTGGGCGAGCCGGAGCCCCGCGGTCGTCGAGCTACGCCACGACAAGCCCTCGGTGAAGGTGCTGAGCAAGGCCGACCTCGCCGACGAGGCCGTCACCAGGCGCTGGCTGCGGTTCTTCGAGGAAGACCCCAACGTCGCCGCGATCGCCACCACCCTCGCCACCGCGAACGAGACCCGCGCCCGCGTCCCCGCCCTCTGCGAGAAGGTTTCGAAGCGAACGCGCGGCGCCGACAAGGCCACCCGCGCGGTGATCGTCGGCATCCCCAACGTGGGCAAGTCCACGCTCACCAACATCCTGATGGGCCGCAAGGTGGCCGCGGTCGGGGACGTCCCCGCGGTGACGCGCGTCCGGCAGCAGGTGACGCTCCCGGGAGGCATGATCCTCTCCGACAACCCGGGGCTCCTCGCGCCGCGCATCGAGGACAACGCGGCGACGACCCGCCTCGCGCTCGGCGGCGCGATCCCCGACACCGCGCTCGACTACGGGAGCGTCGCCCTCTTCGCCGCGGGCTTCCTGCTCGAGCGCTACCCCGGGCTCGCCGTCGCCCGGTACAAGCTCAAGGCGGTTCCCCCGTCGCCGACGGCCCTCGTCGAGGAGGTGGGGCGCCGCCGCGGGTGCCTGCGCGCGGGCGGCGTGGTCGACGCCAACAAGGCCGCGGCGATCCTCGTCCACGACTTCCGCTCGGGCGCGCTCGGCCGCATCAGCCTGGAGGCTCCGCGCGGCGAGTGGCCCTGACGAATCGGCCGTCCGCGCGCCCGCCGGGCGGTTGCCCGCGTCGGGAGAATGCGCGTAGGCTCGCGCCGTGATCCGCCCCCGCGCTGCCACGGTCGCCCTGGCGCTGTCCCTCGCCCCTGCGCTGGCCCGGGCCGACGACCCCGCGTGCGCGGCCGCGTCGTCGCGCTCGCGGCTGTCGTTCACGCAGCGCGGCGAGGTGGACTTCGGCCCTGGGTTCACGGGCGACGCCGGGAGCGCGACGCTCGGCATCCGGTACAACTTCCTGCTGCTCGGCGACTACGACTGGATCATGCCGGGCACGCTCAACGTCCGCTGGCCGCCGGTGCTCACCGCCAGCGCGACGGGCGACCCGATGGGAGGCCGACTCACCGTGCAGTACGGCCTGCGGCTCCAGTTCTGGCTGCGGCTGTTCGGCGGGGAGTTCATGATCCCGGTGCCGATGTGGGCGGGGGTCGACCGCAGCGAGCGCGGGTCGTCGATGTTCACCCCCTGGGCGTGGGACCCGATGCCCACCGCGGTGCGGGTGACGGCGCACGAGCGCCTGCTCCGCATGGACTACGTGAGCACCTCGGTCGGCGTGGTCAACTACGCCATCTACGGGAGCTACGAGCTCACCACCACGGTGCGGACGCGCGAGATCTCCTTCCCCCAGGCGATGACGTCCATCACCGAGATGACCCCCGACGCGCGCCTGTCGGTCACCGCCAACGGCGACATGGACCTCCCCACCCGCTGGCTCGGCTCGCTGCGGTACGTCGGGGCGCTGCGCCTGCGCGTCGAGGTCGAGTACCCGGTGCCGGGCGTCGGGATCCGCCGGCGCGACACGATCTTCAACGAGCCGATCCCCTTCGCCAGCCGCTCCGAGCAGCAGATGAGCGTCGACCGCAACGTGCGCCTCTCGATGCCCGGCGCGGAGGTGAACCCCGGCTTCGAGCTCAACCTCGGCACGGTGCGCCTCGGGCTCTCGGGCCGCGAGGTGATCACGCTGCGCAACCCCGGCACCGCCACCGTGGCCTTCACCCCGTTGGCCCCGATGGACACGCACTTCCAGGTCGCGACCGACCCGCTGTGCGTCGTCGGCGGCGCGTCGCGGCAGCTCTCGGTGCGCTTCGTCCCCGACCGCCCGGGGCACTTCGAGAGCGAGCTCGTGTTGCGCACGACCGCCCCGTCGGCGCCCGAGGTCCGCGTCCGCCTCGTGGCCGACGTGCCCGACACCAACCGCGACGGCGGCGTCACCCCGACGCTCGACGGCGGCGCGCGCGACGCGGCGATCCCCGCCGACGACGCGAGCGTGGAGGAGGACGTCCCGCCGGCCGACAAGGACGCCGCGACGGGCCCGATGGACGCCGACGACGGCCTCGTCGAGAGCGCCCCCGCGTGCAACTGCCGCGTGCCCGGCGGCGCCCCGCGCATGTCCGGTCGCGGGCTCGTCGCGGGCCTCGCGCTGGCGGCGTTCGCGCTCGGACGACGGCGGCGCGCTACCGACGCGCGCTGACCCTGCGGCGACGACGGCACGAAGCGACTGCCGTCACGGCAGCGAGCCCGAGGGCCCCGACGTGGGTGTGTGCACGAGCGCCGACCGCGGCGCAGCGGCAGCCGTCGGCGGGCGGCGGGGTGACGGTCGCGTCGGGCGCGGCGTCCATCCCGGCGTCCATCCCGGCGTCGCGTCGAGCGTCCGTCGCCACGTCGCGCGCGGCGTCGCGGCGGACGACGTCGGCGAAGGGCGCGCCCGCGTCGAGGGGGTCGGGGTTCTGGAGCGTCCGCTGCATCATGGGCCAGCGCTCGACGCAGAGCTCCGCGCCCTCCGAGCGGCGGTCGCACACGGGGGGGCCGAGGAAGCGCTCGTTGTCCCCGAAGCGGAGCATGGGCTCGAAGGTGGCGCCGTCGTCGCGCGAGCGGCCGAGCGCGAAGTCGTGGCTCACCCAGTCGGAGCAGGCCCAGAGCGAACCCGCGTGCTGCCGCAGACAGATCACGGGGAGCGGGTTGACGCGCCGGAAGGAGTCGCCGCCGTCGTCCGAGCGGAAGAGCCCCTCGGCGATGCTGCCGTACCACACCGTGCGGCCGTCGTCGGAGATGGCGAAGCCGAGCATGGGGTCGTTGGTGGAGGCGACGCGGGCGAAGGTGCGGCCGCCGTCGCGCGAGCGCAGGAGGTCGGTGCGCAGGCCCGACGGGGCGCGGAGGAAGAGGGTGTCGGGGTCGCGCGGGTCGACCCCCGCGATCCACCAGGAGTCCGCGGGCGCCGGGGTGGTGGTGGCGAGGAGCGTGAGGTTCGCGCCGCCGTCGTCGGAGCGGTAGAGCTTCGGGAGGAAGGTGTTGACGTCCGTGCCGGAGACGTAGAGGCGCGTCGGGTCGGAGGGGGCGACCTCGAGGGTGTCGAAGTTGACGTTGGTGACGCCGGCGCCGAGCCGTCGGAACTCCAGCGTCTCGCCGTCGCCGCGGTAGACGGCGTTGGGCACGCCCTGCCCGCTCTCGATGGCGAAGATCGCGTCGCCCCGCGGCGTGGCCGTGAGGTCGAAGAAGGTGTGCATCTGCGCGCCGCGCAGGTCGTCGGCCTTGCAGCCGTCGTCGGTCGAACGGATGCCGACCTCGTAGCCCCAGACGATGCTGCCGCGGGAGGCGACCTCGATGGGCGCGTCGAAATTGGAGGCCGGGACGAAGGGGGCGAACATCCCCTCCTCGCACATCCAGCGCCAGGTGCGCCCGCCGTCGCGGCTCAGGATGAGCCCGAAGGTGACGCGCAGCGCGACCACGTCGCTCGCCGCGCCGGGGCCCACCACCACGTGCTGCGCCGCGGGGAAGCGCCCGTTGGCGAGCGCGGGCGACGTGACGGCGAGCGCCGCGGCGAGCGCCGCGAGGGGGGTGAACCTCATGCGCCCGGGACTATTGAACAACCTCCGCCGCGCGGCAATGGCCGCGACGCCCCCGGCGGTGGTACGACCCCCAGGTGAGCGCGACGAACCTCTCCTACGAGCTCCACGGCGCGGGCCCCGACGTGGTGTTTCTCCACAGCTTCCCGCTCGACCGGTCGATGTGGAAGGGGCAGCTCGTGGCGGCGGGCGCGGCCGGCCGACGGGCGGTGCTCATCGACCTCACGGGCTTCGGCGCGTCGCCGCTCCCCGCGGGCGCGGCGCCCTCCCTCGACGCGATGGCCCACGCGGTGCTCGACACGCTCGACGCGGTGGGCGCGGCGCGCGCGACGCTGGTCGGCCTCTCGCTCGGCGGCTACGTCGCCCTCGCGGTGGCCGCGCTCGCGCCCGAGCGGGTGGAGGCCCTCGTCCTCGCCGACACCCGCGCCGCCGCCGACGACCCGGCCACCCGCGCGGGCCGCATGCTCAACCTCGCCCTCGTCCGCGACCGCGGCGCCGGCGCGCTCGTCGACAAGATGCTCCCGAAGCTCCTCGCCCCCGACGCGCCCGAGGCCCTGCGCGCGGAGGTTCGCGCGCTCGGGGCCGCCCAGTCGCGCGAGGCGGTCACCTTCGCGCTCCTCGCGATGCGCGACCGGCCCGACCGCGGCGACGTCGCGGCCGCCCTCGACGTCCCGGCGCTCGTGCTGGCGGGTTCGCGCGACGAGATCACGCCGCCGAGGGAGATGCGCGCGCTGGCGGCCTCGATGCGCCGCGCGCGCTTCGAAGAGCTGGGGGGCGCCGGGCACCTGTCGTCGCTGGAGCGCCCCGCGGCCTTCAACGCGGCGCTGGAGGGCTTCCTGCGGGCCGGGCGCTGACGGCCTTGCGCGCGCGCTCGAGGCGCGCGATGCGGGCGTCGATGCGGTCGAGGTGAACCGACGAGAAGCGGTGGTGGAGGGCGCGCCCCACCGCGAGCAGGGTGCCGAGCGCGACGATCAGCTCGGTGCGCTCGGGCGCGCCGAGGAGCGAGCGGGCGGCGTAGCCGACGCCGTAGCCCGCGGCGAAGAGGGCGATGGCGATGGGGAAGAGGGCCTCGTACCGGTGGAGGTCCCACCAGGTGACGCGGTCGAGGATGCGCTGGCGCTCGCGGCGGGCCTCGGCCAGCTCGTCGTCGTCGGGGGCGGTCATTGCGGGGCGGCGACTCTACCGTGTTGCGGCGCGGAGGTGGCGGGGCGTCGGCCGGCGCACGGGCTTGCCGCTCGGGAGCGTCGCGCGCAGCGCCCCGCGGCGGAAGACCAGGAGCGTCGCGGGCTCGGCCGGCGTCCACGCCTCGTTGCGGGTGAGCGGCGCGGTGGCGACGACGGCCACGCGGTCGCGGGGGGTGGTGACCGCGGAGAAGTCGACCGTCACCTCGTCGTCGGCGAGGGTCGCCTGGCCGAAGGGGGGCTGGCGGACGATGTGGCAGAGCCGCGTGTCGCAGCGCGCGAAGAGGTGGTCGCCGTTGCCGAGGACGAAAT
>WBZM01003199.1_pt1 | contig 12946 bp, 8 predicted proteins | sample 5204271 | NCBI WGS metagenome assembly WBZM01 (sample SAMN12344346, study PRJNA552823) | activated sludge metagenome | biome: Activated sludge suspended growth; feature: Nitrification reactor; material: Wastewater; isolation source: activated sludge from nitrification reactor of wastewater treatment...
CGAGCTGGTCTTGCCACGTCCACGCAGCGCACCTTGGACGTCGCGCCTTTGCGGTAGCCGGTCACGGGAGACGCCATCGACCCGGACACGTCCAGCAGCACGTAAACCTGTCCCGGCAGTTCCGGCACGTTTTCCAGGGCCACTTCCAGCGCGTCCTGCAAGGCATCCCGCACGACATCCGGCACCTGCTCGCCGGTCATGTAGTAGGCGCTGAGCAACTGGTACGGGAATACCCGCGCCCGCCGAACCGCCGCCGGATCGCGCAGCCGCTCGGCGATGCGCTGGGCCATGCCGCCAACCTTGAACACCTCGTGGCGGGCGAAGGTGTTGAGATTCATCCGCGTCGTCTGCCACGAGGCTTGACAAGCGATGGCGACCCAGTGCTGCGGCCGCAACGGCAGGGCGGTCAGCAGTTGAAACGGCACGTCCGGGACCGGCTCATCGACATTGGTTTTGAACCGCTCCAGCGCCTTGACCGTTTCCGGCAACAGCGCCGCGTCGTGCGGTTTTCCGATCAGCCAGGCGTAAAACGCCGCCCGCTCCGGCGTCGCCGGTTTCGGGTGAACCATCTTCAGCACGTCCGCCAGCGACGGGTCGTTGCCGACCGAGGCGCTCAACAGTTGGCCGTCGGTACTCCCGTTCAGCCAGTTTTGCACCAGCCGCTTGGGTCGGCTGCCGAGCGACTTGCGCCCGACCGCGCCGGAACGGAGGATCTGCACGAAATTGCGCAGCATCCGGCCGTTGTCGATGACCTCGGCGAAGACCGGTTCCAGCCGGTCCGGGCCGTGCTGCGCCAGCCACGCCGTCAGCAGCGCCGGCATGTCCTTCGTCTGGCCGTGCCGACGAGCGTATACCGCCGCCTCGGCGACGAAGGTCGGCTCCACCTTGGCGCACAGGTCCAATACGGTGTCCAGTTGCGTGGCCGCGTCGGCGTAGAAGGTGGCGTTCAGGCAACCGGTGGCGACGTATTGGGCGAGCGCGGCCTCGGGCGAGAGCGCGTAGGCTCTGCCCCCGGCTTCGTTGCGGGCGTCGGTTTCCGGCGCCAGCCGGCCCGGTTGCGATTTAAAGAGCTGCTTGTTGGCCATGTCGATGACTCCTTGTCCAAGAAGGTTCCAGACATCGGAATTAGAGCGCGGGTTCCGAGTCCATTGAAAAACACCTTCACCGCTGCCCCCTGGAGAAAAAAAGGGGTATCGCCTAAAACGCCGTGATGAACTTGAAGAGGAACTTGTTGCCTTCGAAGCGGTTTTCGGCGCCGGTTTCGTAGTTCCAGCTCCCGACGAAACTCATCCCCTGGTAGTCGTATTTCACCGTCGGGCCGAAGGCGAACACCTGCCCGCGATTGCCGTCCGGCTCCACTTTCACGCCGTTCACTTCGTCGTCGGTGGTCTGCTTGAAGTAGTAGCCGCCCAGACCGATTGCCCACGGCCCAAAGTGCTGGCCGATCAGATAATCCATGTGAAAATCGTCGCCCGACTGGTAATCGGTGTCGTCGTTCTCTGTTTTGATGTTGTACATCAATTTGGCCGAGACCTCGAAGCCGCTCTGGTTCAGGTAGGTGAAGGAAAAGACCGGCTCGAAGCTGTAGTGGTTGGCCCCGATGCTGTCGGTCGGATCGTTCTTGTCGTACTTGCCGGTGGGCAGGTAAATGTCCAGGCCGACCGTGATGTGCCAATCCGGCGGGAAGTGCCAACCGATGATGATCGGGTCGATGGTGATGTCGCCGAGGCCGAAAACCCAGTCGTTGCCGAAAGCGGGGTTCGGGGTCTCCAGCTTCTGGTAGACGAGAGGGACGATGGCGTGCATCGCCCAGTCGCCGCCGAAGATCTTGCGATTGCTGACGTAGATGTAGCGCAGGGCGTCGAAAGTCGCGTTGACCTTGAGGCCCGGCACTTTGTCGCCGCCGTTGTCGCGATAGCCTCCCTCGTAGTAGCCGAGATAGTTGATGAAGTAGTTGCCCGGCGGGGGCAGGGCGCCGGCCATGAAGTTCTCGATGCCGTTCGGGTACTGGTCGGGGCCTTCTTTGGCCGACGCGATGGAACCGGCCAGCAACGCCGGAGCCGCGAGCAGCAACAGCCGCCGCCAATGTTTCTCGGTTTGCATTCGGTGTGTTCTCCCCTGATGAGGCGGTCGGTGCACCGCCTCGAATTATTTGGATTGTGGGCCGAACGCCGGGATCGCGCGGTCGATGACGCCGGTCGCCGGCGTGGAGCGGTATAATGATAGCCTCAACCGCCGCGAGAGCCGCAGGAGTCCAGCCGTCATGAGCAAATCCATCGCCGAATTGCGTCACGAATACGCTCTGGGCGCCTTGAGCGAGTCCGACGTCGATCCCGATCCGATCAAGCAGTTTGAACGCTGGCTGCGTGAAGCGATGAAGGCGCAACTGCCGGAACCGAACGCCATGACCCTGGCCACCGCCGACCGCACCGGCCGCCCCTATGCCCGCGTGGTGCTACTGAAAGACTGCGACGCCGACGGTTTCGTGTTCTTCACCAACTACCAGAGCGACAAGGGCCGGCAACTGGCCGACAACCCCCGTGCCGCTCTGGTGTTTCTCTGGCTGGAGTTGGAGCGGCAGGTGCGGATCGAAGGCAAAGCGGCAAAAATTCCGAGCGCCGACTCGGAAGCCTATTTCCAAACCCGGCCACGCGAAAGCCGCCTGGGCTCCCTGGCTTCGCGCCAGACTCAGGTGGTGGCCAGCCGCGAAATTCTCGATAAACGCTTCCAGCAACTGGCCGGGCAGTACCCGGACGACAACATCCCGATGCCGAACCACTGGGGCGGTTATCGGGTGCGGCCCGAAATGCTGGAATTCTGGCAGGGGCGCCACGGCCGGCTGCACGACCGGCTGCGCTACCGTTCGCAGAAAGGTGGTGGCTGGCTGCTGGAGCGGCTGGAGCCCTAAAGGTCGCTGCGGCGATTTGGTTCGCTGGCGGCGATGTCGGGAAAGCGTCGCTATCGAAGCGGCTCCCCCATGTAGCGCCGCAATAGCGGATACGCCGTCAGTTCCGCGTTCAGTTCGGCGAGGAGGACGAACACGCCGCCCAGCTTGCGGTGCAGGAACAGAAATTCCTTGGGCGGCACCCGGAACGACACAGACAGGCTCGCCTTGGATGCGGCCAGCGCCACCCGCTTGGGCAGATCCGACGCGCCCCAGCGGTATTCGCCGCTGTCGTTGCGCCAGTTCCGGCCCGGCCCTTCGGCGTCGGGCGCCTCGAACGGCTCGACGATCAGACCGCACATTGCGGCCAAGCCGTCCACAGCCGAGGCCGAGGCCGAATCCGGCAAAAAATTCAAAGCCACCGCCGCCCGGCGCAAGCGTTCCCTGTCTTTCCAAAACGCGCCGCGCACCATTTCGTAATAGGCGCACAAAAAAGCGTCAGAAAAATGCCGCACCGCACCAAAATCCAGCAAAACCAGTCGGGGCCGGTTTCGCGTCGGGTCAAACTGAACCCGATAATTGCCGAAGTGAGGATCGGTCTGGACCAAACCCCATTCGAAGAACTCCCGCAGGAACAAATCCAGCACGGCTTCGCCCAGCGCGTTGCGCTGGGGCTGGCTCAGCGACTGCACTTCCGAGCCTTCGACGGTCAATCCCGGCTCGTAGGACAAGGTCAGCACCCGCTGGGTCGAATAGTCGGGAAACGGTTCCGGTACGCGATAGCGATCATCGCTGGCCAGCAGCTCGCGAAACCGCTGCACGGCCTCCAGCTCCCGACGGTAATCCACTTCCCGGTGCAGCATCCCGCGAACTTCGGCCAGCAGCTCTTGCAGGTTGAAGCCCGTCGGCAGCAGGCGCGAGAACATCAGCAACATGCCGACCGTGTCCAGATCGCTATCCACCGCCTCGGCCACGCCGGGATATTGGATCTTGATGCACAATTCTCGTGCGTCGATCCGGCGTCGCGCCCGGTGGACTTGCCCCAGCGAGGCCGCCGCCAGCGGTTCGGGATCGACTTCGAGTTCGGCCAGCCGTTCCGCGCCCAATTCCGCCCGCAAAACCGGCTCCAACGCCGCCCAGGCGAGAGGTGGGCTGTCGTCTTGCAGGGTGCGTAGCACCTCGACGACCTCCGGGGGCAGCAGGAAATAATCGCCGTACAAGGCCAGCAGTTGGCCGATTTTCATCACGCTGCCTTTCAGGCGACCGAGTTCATCGACCAGCATTCGCGCCTGTTCGGCGAACATCCGCCGCCGGCGCTCCCGGCGCTGGTCGCCAAAGGTAAAGAGGCTTTCCAGGGAATAGGAACTCAACCGGGCGCTCATCCGCATCCCGGTCGCGGCCAAGCCCAACCCGCGCATCAGCGCGCCGGACTGGACTTGTTGGAGTACGGTTTTGTCGCTGGATTGCGGCATGATGATTATCCTGCCATGAAAAGGTTGCGGGATCGATTCTAATCGGTATAATTTGCCCGGCGACGCGGGCAGTGCCAATCCCAAGACAAACAAACGGTTCGACCCAGCGCGCGGCTCCTCATCGGAGTATTCCGGTTTCGGAATCCACAAGATTCGATAAACCAAAAAAAGGGCCGGACAGCAGTCCGGCCGAAAACCACCAAAGGAGGGTCGTGCGACAATCAAGGTCAAGAACAAAACCTGGCGCACGACACTATCTTAGATTTTCAGATTAGAGCAAACAGCCTAATCGTTGCCCTCTCTTGGAAGGCCGCCCTCTCGGGGGTCGGCCTTTTTTTTCGGCCGGATACGCGCTCGCTCTGTCGAGCGGCGCGTCGAAACCGAACAAATGACGCGAACGAGGACCCGGCGAGGGCGCCTCGCTCTCCCCTTGCTACCAGGGCTTGATGTAAAGCCGCGCAGGCGGAATCGAGGCCCGCGCCATGCGAAGACGGACAACAACAGCGATACTGGCGGCGACCGCCGTACCCGAACCGTCGCAAGCCGCGCACGGGGTTACGCCGCGGTCAGCAAGCGCTCGTTCAGGTAATGTTCGCAACCCTTCAAAGTGGACAGCTTCGGATAATCGAAATCGAAAATGGTGACGTTCAGCTCCTTCTCCAAACTCATCATGAGCCGCAGAAAGTCGATCGAATCCAGTTCGAGTTGATCGTGAAAGCTGATGTCGGGCTCGATCGCCTGCGTATCGGCGTTGGGGACGACATCGCCGAGAACGCGAAGGATCGTTTCGCGGATCGGCTCTTGGCTCTTGGCGTTCATGAATCGTTTCCTTAAGTTTGCTGGTAGCGTGTAACGGGAAGCTCAAACCCTGTTTTGAAGCTCAAACCCTAGTTTTATGGCACTATCGGCATGTTGCGCCGCAACATGAGTCTCGCATCCTTTGTTTGGAAAATCAAGCGATGCTCTTGCGCGCCGCACCATTCGTGGGTCCGTCAGCATGTATGCAATAAACCTACCAGAAAAAATTAGAATAAACCTCCTAATCTCGATTTTTTTCCGAGTCGTCAGTTTCCAAAGCCGATAGATCGCCCGACGCCAAGCCCAGCTCCCGGGCGCGCAGCAGCCGGCGCAGGATCTTGCCGCTGCGGGTCTTGGGCAGATCGGCCACGAACTCCAATTCGCGCGGCGCCACCGCCGGCCCCAGCCGGGTCCGGGCGAAGCCGAGCAGCTCCTTGCGCAAGGCATCGCTGGGAACGTGGCCGGGCTTGAGCGCCACGAACGCCTTGACGATCTCGCCGGCGAACGCATCCGGCTTGCCGATCATGCCGGCCTCGGCCACCGCCGGATGTCCCAGCAGCGCGCTCTCCACCTCGAACGGCCCGATCAGATGCCCGGAGGTTTTGATCACGTCGTCGGACCGGCCCACGAACCAGAAGTAACCGTCCGCGTCTCGGCGGGCCAGATCGCCGCTCAGGTACCAGCCATCGGCGAAACAGTGCCGGTACCGCTCCTCGTCGTTCAAGTAACCCCGGAACATCGAAGGCCAACCCGCCCGCAGGGCCAGTTCGCCTTCCTCGTTCGGGTCCAGGCGATCCACGCCGCCGTCGGGGCGTCGCCGGACGATGGCGGCTTCGATGCCCGGCAGCGGCCGGCCCATGGAGCCGGGCCGAATGTCCTGGCCACGACAGTTGGCGATCATGATCGCGCCGGTTTCGGTCTGCCACCAGGTATCGTGAAACGGCTGGCCCAGGGTTTCCTGGCCCCAGATCACGCCTTCCGGGTTCAGCGGCTCGCCGACGCTGGCCGCGAACCGCAAGGCGCTCAAATCGTGGCCGCGAACCGCGTCGGCGCCGGCCTTGATCAACATGCGGATAGCGGTCGGGGCGGTGTACCAGACGTTGACCCGCTCCCGTTCGAGAACGGCGTACCAGCGGCGGGCGTCGAACTCCGCCTCGTCCACCACCAGGGTGGCGCCGTTCGCCAGCGGGGCGATGATGCCGTAGGACACCCCCGTCACCCAGCCGGGATCGGCGGTGCACCAATAAATGTCGCCGGGGCGCAGGTCGAGGACCAGCCGGCCGGTCAGACGGTGAGCGACGACCGCCTCTTGGACATGGACCGCGCCCTTGGGAGTGCCGGTGGTGCCGCTGGTGAAATGCAGCAGCGCCCAGTCTTCGGGCCGGGTGCGGGGTGGGGGGCGGTGATCCGCTTCCGCCGCTATCAGAGCGTGGAACGAGTCGACGCCCGGCTCGTCCCCGGCGCCGTCGGCCAGCAGAACCTGCGCCAAAGCGGGCAGATCGGCGCGCAGCGACCGCACCTTGCGCTCGTACAGCGGCGCGGTGGTGACCAGCACCCGCGCCTGGCTTTTGGCCAGACGGACCCGGACCGGCTCCGGGCCAAAGGCGGAAAACAGCGGACAGAACACCGCTCCGGCTTTCCAGGTTCCCAGAGCGGTGACGTACAGTTCGGGAATGCGTCCCGCCAACGCGCAGACCCGGTCGCCCTTGACCGCGCCCAGCCGTTCCAGCAGGTTGGCGAATCGATCGCTGAGGCGAGCCAACTCCGCGTAAGTCATTTCCCGCCGCTCGCCGTTTTTGCCCAGCCAGATCAGCGCGACCGCTGCGCCCCGTCCCGCCCGGACTTGCCGATCCACCGCCTCCCAAGCGATGTTGATGCCGCCGTCGGGCAAACCCTCCAGCTCGGCCCGCGCCGCCGCCCAGGAAAAACCGGCCCGCGCCGCCGCGTAGTCGGACCAGCGCGGCGGCGGCTCCCCCGGTTTTGTGATCGCGCGAATCGTCGTTCCGGTCATTTGGGCCCCCTAACATGCTTGTAAAGCGGACGGGAAAAATTGCGGTGAAACCTCACGGCGGCGGCGCGCGCGCGGCTATCGCCGCACTTTCCGCCGGAATCGCGATACCATAATCGAACCTTGATCCGATTCATCCGGCCCGATTCTGACGGTTATCCTCGCGCGAGGCGCCTCCATGACCATTCGCAATCTCGAATACCTGTTCAAGCCCCGCTCCATCGCGGTTGTCGGTCGCGGCAAACAGGCGGGCAGCCCCGATGGCACCGTGGAATTCAACTTGATCGAGGGCGGTTTCAAGGGGCCGGTGATGCCGGTGAACCCGGATCGTCAATCGGTTGCCGGCGTGTTGGCCTACAAGGATATCGCGAGCTTGCCGGTGGTGCCGGATCTGGCGATTCTGACCACGCCCCTGGAGGAAGCATCGCCCCTGATCGGCGAGCTGGGCGCGCGGGGGACCAAGGCCGCGCTGCTGCTGAGCCGGGAAATCCTGCAAGATCATCGCGGCGACAAGGCGGCGCTGCTCAGCCAGGAAATGCAGGGCAAATACCCGGATGAGGGGGAGTCGCTCAAACAGAAGATTCTGGAAACCGCCAAACCGTTTCTGTTGCGCGTCATGGGGCCGGATCACCTCGGTTACGCGGTGCCGGCGGCCAACGTCAACGCCAGCCTGAGCGCGACGCGGCCGCTGCCGGGCCATATCGCGCTGCTCTGCCAGTCGGCGGCGATCATGCGCGGCGTGATCGACTGGGCCACCGGCCGCAACATCGGCTTCTCGCACGTCATTTCGGTGGGGATGCGCTGGGATGTCGATCTCGGCGATCTGCTGGATTATCTGCTGCAAGACAGTAACACGCGGGCCATTCTGATGTACATGGAAAGCACCCGCAACCGCCGCAAGTTCGTGTCCGCCGCCCGCGCCGCCGCCCGGGTCAAGCCGGTGATCGTGCTCAAGCCGCGCGACTTTCGGGCCGGCCCGCTGGAGGACGCCGTGTACGACGCCGTGTTCCAGCGGGCCGGCATCCTGCGGGTGAACAACATCGAGCAACTGTTCGGCGCCGCCGAAACCCTGGCCACCGCCAAGCCGGTTTACGGCAATCGGCTGACCATCCTCAGCAACAGCTACAGCTTGGCGCTGCTGACCAGCGACACCTTGCTCCGGCACGGCGGCCATCTGGCCGAGATCGGCGAAGCGACCCGGACGCGGTTGGCGCGGGATTGTCGGCCCGGCTACACCATCGAGAACCCGGTGGATCTGGGGGACACGGCCGGTCCCGCCCAATACGGTAAGGCCCTGGATTTGCTGCTGCAAGAGCCGGGCGCCGACGGCGTGCTGGTGATCCACGCCCCGGCTTCGATCGACAGTTCGCTGGAAAGCGCCAAGGTCGTGATCGAGCGCGCCAAGAGCCGGCGGTTGTTCATGACCTGCTGGGTGGGCGAATCGACCGCCGAGGCGGCCCGCGAGCTGTTCCAGGCAGCCCATATTCCCACCTACGAGGCGCCCGGCGAGGCGGTGGAGGCGTTCATGCGGCTGGCCCAGCACCGGCGCAACCAGGAACTCCTGATGGAGACGCCGCCCTCGATCCCCGAGGAGTTCACGCCCGATACCGAAACCGCCCTCCGCATCATCCATATCGCCTTGACCGCCGGCCGGCGCCGGTTGAACGCCTACGAGGCCAGCCAGGTGCTGAGCGCCTACGAAATTCCGGTGACGCCGCTCCATTTCGCGTCCACCCCGGAGGCGGCCACCGACGTGGCCTTGGAGATGAACGGGCAAGTCGCGCTGAAAATTCTCTCGCCCGACATCACCAACAAGTCCGATGTCGGCGGGGTGGCCTTCAACCTGAAAAATCCGCTCGAAGTGCTGGTGGCCGCCACGGAGATGCTGAGACGGGTGCGCGATCTGGCTCCCGAGGCGGTGATCGACGGCTTCGGGGTGCAGCCGATGCAGTTCCGGCACGGCGCCTACGAGCTGATGATCGGCGTGCGCACCGGCCGCCGGTTCGGGCCGGTGATCTTCTTCGGGCACGGCGGCACCGAAGCCGAGGTGATCGAGGATATCGCCTACGCCCTGCCGCCGCTGAACATGCAACTGGCGCGGGATTTGATGTCCCGGACCCGGCTGTACCGCCGCCTGCTGACCAATCGCGGCCGGCCGGTCGATCTGGACGCCATGGCCCTGACCTTGATCAAGGTTTCGCAAATGGTGATCGATCTGGCGGAAGTGGTGGAGATGGACATCAATCCGATCTGGACCGATGCCGGCGGTCTGCTGGCGCTGGACGCCAACATCCTGATCGAACCGTCTGCCTTGCCGGCGGCGCAGCGGCTGGCGATCTCGCCCTATCCCAAGCAACTGGAGCGGGTTTGCGACTTGCCCGACGGCCGCTCGTTCCTGATCCGCCCGATCCTGCCCGAGGACGAGCCGGAGCTGAAGGATCTGATCCGGCGCATGCCGCCCGAGGACGTGCGGATGCGGTTTTTTCAGCCGATCCGCGAGTTGCCGCACGAAATGGCGGCGCGCTTGACCCAGCTCGATTACGAGCGGGAGATGGCTTTCGTCGTCACGGAACCCAACAGTTTGCCGGGCAAGGGGAAGATTTGGGGAGCGGTGCGCTGCAACGCCGATCCGAACCTGGAGAAAGCCGAATACGCCATTCTGGTGGATCGGGCCATGACCGGCATGGGCATGGGGCCGATGCTGATGCGCTATATCATCGACTTCGCCAGGAAGTTCGGCATCAAGGAACTGTACGGTGAAGTGCTGCGCGAGAACGAGTCGATGCTCCGGCTTAACCGCGCGCTCAACTTCAAATTCCACACCTCGCAGGACGATCCGGGAGTGATCCACGTCACCTTGCCGCTGGTTTGAACCAGACGAGAGCCGGGACCACGGAACCGCCGAGGCTCGGCCGATCTGAATGAAACGAACGGCAACCCCTCATCGCTCTGCGGGAGAGGAGCGGGGCGAGGGCTGTTTTTTTGGGCGCCTGGCCCGCCACAGGCTGTACAAAATCCCTTCCAGGGTAGAGACTTCCGCCGATAGCGGGCGCTGGTGGCAGCGCCGATCAAGAGGGTGATGATGGTCTTCCGACCAGCGTGGGATCGATATCCCGAGCAGGGGATGATGCCGGATCGTTCGGCGGCTGGAGCGCCCGTCGGCCGGGTTCCCCGGAAATCGCCGTGATGGCGGATGGGGTCGGTCCGCTGACCGGGGTGGTTCTCGCCGGCGGTCGCGCCGAACGGATGGGCGGTCGCGACAAGGGCTTGCTGGCGCTGGCCGGCGAGCCGCTGGTCGCGCACGCCGTCCGGAGCTTGCGGCCCCAGGTGGCGGAGGTCCTGATCAGCGCCAACCGCAACCTGGAGGCGTATCGGCGGTTCGGTTGCCGGGTGGTTCGGGACGAGGAGCCCGAGCGATATCGAGGTCCGCTGGCGGGTATCCTGGCGGCGCTGCGCGCGGCCGGGACGGCTTATGTGCTGACCGCGCCCTGCGATTCGCCCGTCCTGCCACCGGATTACGCGCGGCGGATGATCGGGGCTGTGGAGCGCGAGGGCGCCGCGCTGGCGGTGGCGTTCCACGCGGGGTTTTGGCAGCCCGTGTTCGCGCTGTTGCCGGTGGCTCTGCGGGACGATCTGGCGTCCTATCTGGCGACGGGCGAAGGCGACGCCGGTCGCTGGTTGCGCCGGCACCGGCCGGCGCGAGCGGAATTTCCCGATGCCCTGGCGCCGTTCCGCAACCTCAACACGCCCGAGGAGTTGTCGCGGCTGGAATCGGGCTGGGCGGTCGCCGGCAAACCCGCTCTCGCGGAGGCGCCCGAGCGTGGCTGAGTCCGACGACGCCCGCGCGTCCGCCCGGCGGCACACCTCGCAACTCCTGAAGATGCTGCGGGGTTATGGCCCGCCCGCCGCGCCGGTTCCGGCCGCCGAGCCCGCAGCGGCGACGCCGGGCAAGCCCGCCGGCATCGTGGCCGAAGCCGCGCCCGGTTACGCCCGGCGGCCGGAACCGATGCCGAGCCGGCAGGATGCGCCGGACAAGAGTTCCCGCTCCAGCGAATCCCCGACGGTGTCGCCCCAACGGGTCGCCAAAAGCGCTATTCCCACCGTGGGCGAAGCGTTATCCCGCCAGCGCGGGCCGTTGGGCGAGCTGATGGCGCGGGCCGACCGGCTGGTTCGGCTGAGCCGGATTTTTCGGGCCTACCTGCCGCCGCATCTGCGCGACCACGCGGTGCTGATCCGTCTGGATGAGGACGGGTGGGTCGTTCATGCCGACTCGTCGAGCTGGGCCACCCGATTGCGCTACGCGCTCCACAACATCCGCGAAACGCTGGGCCAGGAATTGGGGTTTGCGCTCCCCAAGCCGCACATCCGGGTGGTGCCCGCCGCGCTGCCGCCACCGTCCCGGCCCCCGCTGAAACTGACCAAGCGGAGCGCCAAACTACTGGAGGTCGCCGCCCGCAATTTGTCCGACGAGCGGCTGAGCGCGGCCTTGCGGCGGCTGGCGGCTTACGCCGATCCGGCCCGGGCAGCGCCCGAACGCGGCCGGTAGCGAGCCGCTTGCCGGGAGAAGCCGGGCAAAACACCTCTCGATCCCGTGCCGTTCGGGCCAGCTCGGCCGGATGGTCCGATCCGGGAATGGTCGGCGCGGGCGCGAGATCGACCGTTTATCTCGGGGGCCGTTCGCGGCGCTTCCCCCTTCCCCGGACAGGACCATGTTTCACACGCATCGAAGCAACCGTCTCGAAATTCTGGCCGACCGCTTGACCGAACTGCTGCGGCGACCGCTGCGTTCGCCGCTGGCGGGAGAGGTGGTCGTGGTCCAAAGCAACGGCATGGCCCGCTGGCTGGCGCTGCGCCTGGCCGACCGGCTGGGCGTTTGCGCCAACCTGAACTGGCGGTTTCCGGCCACGTTTCTGTGGGAGATGAGCCGGGCGGTGCTGCGCCAGTTGCCGCCGACCTCCAGCTTCGACAAGCCCGCGCTGGTTTGGCGCACGATGGACCTGCTGCGGAATCTGGAGCAAACCCCCTGCTTCGAGCCGCCACGGGCCTATCTCGGCGACGGCCAGGACGATTTTCGCCGCTACGAGCTGGCCTATCGCATCGCCGACTGTTTCGACCAATATCTGATCTATCGGCCCGACTGGATCGGAAAATGGGAGGCGGGCGAGGACGATCACTGGCAAGCCGAGCTGTGGCGGCGGCTGGCGCGGGGCGGCGCGGCGCATCGGGCGCGGGTGCAGGAACAGTTCGCCGCAGCGCTGGCCGGCGGCGATTTCGACCGCCGCCGCTTGCCGGAGCGGGTCGCCGTCGTCGGCGTGGCCGCGCTGCCGCCCTCGTATCTGGATTTGCTGGCCGGGCTGGCGCGGCATGCGGAAATCCACCTGTTCCTGCTCGATCCCTGTCGGGAATACTGGGGCGATATCCGGGCCGAGCGCGATCTCGCCCGGCTGGGCGAGGAGATCGACCCGGACGAGGCGTATCTGACGGTCGGCAATCCGCTGCTGGCCTCGCTGGGCAAGCAGGGGCGGGACTTTCTCGATCTGCTGCTCGCCTATCCGCGCGTGGAGTGGGAAGGTTTCGCCGAGCCGGCCGGCGCTGACGTGCTGCACGTCTTGCAGGCCGACATTCTCCATCTGCGCGAACGGGGCGGAGCCGACTGTCCGCCGCTGCCGCTGCGGCCGGACGATCGCTCGGTGCAGGTGCACGTTTGCCACGGCCCGATGCGCGAAGTCGAGGTGCTGCACGATCGGTTGCTGGCGCTGTTCGAGGCGTGCCCGGACCTGCGGC
>WBZM01003201.1_pt1 | contig 12944 bp, 9 predicted proteins | sample 5204271 | NCBI WGS metagenome assembly WBZM01 (sample SAMN12344346, study PRJNA552823) | activated sludge metagenome | biome: Activated sludge suspended growth; feature: Nitrification reactor; material: Wastewater; isolation source: activated sludge from nitrification reactor of wastewater treatment...
TCGGTCCGAAACCAGTCGTCCATTTCGTCGAACGTGCGCGGGTAATCGACACCCGGAATCGGGCCGGCATTCTCCATGGCAAGAAAATATCAGCACACTTCACGTGCGTCAAAGGGATACCCATTATATGCAATTCAAAACCAACAGTTCAGACTCATACCTTCATTGGAATTGACTGCATCGCCTCGTCATCGTCCGACAGGTCAATGGCTCGCGCCACCTTGCCCGGGATTGAGAAGCTGGCCCGGACCAGCGCGGCCAGCGCCTGCCGCCAGATCGTGGTCGTAAGCTTCATCGACCCGCCAGCGTCCATCGACGCCGCGCCGCTGCGGGTTGGGAGTCCGCCTTCGGACCCGCCTGCCGACCCTGGTTAACCAGCCTTCGCGATCGGCGATTTGCCAGCGGCCTGCCCATTGTCCGTGGACATTTGGGCGACGGAAATCCGTAAGTTCGGCTTCGCGATTCCGGTGTCGGCCGATGACGGAAACATTCACAATGGGCCAGCATGCACTAGGGATTTCCTGTGCAATTGCTGATATCTGCGGCGGGGGCACATGACAAGCCAAAGGGCAGTTGCGCCAGGGCCGGCATCGATCTTCCTGGCGGTCGCGGCGTGGATGTCGATTGCTGCCTGCGCCCAGCAGTCTGCTGCAAACCCCAAATCGGATTGAGCTGAGCTTGACTTTGATGCCGGCGGTGGTGAATATTCTGACTTCCTGTCCAATTGTGTTACGCGACTCAAGGGGGGCCACATGAATATCCGCGTATTCGCTATTGCTGCTTTTCTTGCCCTTACCGTATCCGCCTGTGGCGACGACGCCGCGAAAAAAGCCGAGGCCGCCAAGGTAGCCAAGGAGGCGGCAGCGAAAGCTGACGCAACCGCCAAGCTGGCAATGGAGACGGCGCCGAAAACGGACGAAGCCGTCAAGACTCCGGTAGCGGAACCGCTCGCCGCGCCCGCGCAAGCTGCTGGCTCCAAGCCCAATATCATCCTGATCCTTTCAGATGACTTCGGTTTCGGGGATGCAGGAGTCTACGGCGGCGGACCGGGCCGCGGCATGCCGACACCGAACATCGACCGCCTGGCCGAAGCAGGCATGACCTTTTTCTCCAACTATGCCCAGCCGAGTTGCACGCCTGGCCGCGCGGCGGTCCAGACCGGACGCATCCCGAACCGCAGCGGCATGACCACAGTGGCCTTCCAAGGCCAGGGCGGGGGGCTGCCCAAGGCCGAGTGGACGCTGGCGTCGGTACTCAAGACGGGCGGCTACCAGACCTTTTTCACGGGCAAGTGGCACCTGGGTGAGGCCGACTACGCACTCCCGGTGAACCAGGGTTACGACGAGATGCGCTACGTTGGGCTGTATCACCTCAATGCCTATACCTATGGCGACCCGACCTGGTTCCCGGACATGGACCCCGAGACTCGTGCCCTCTTCCAAAAAGTGACCAAAGGGATGCTCTCGGGCAACGCGGGCGGACCGGTAACGCAGGACTTCCAGCTTAATGGCCAGTACGAGAACACCCCGGAGAAAGGCGTGGTCGGCATCCCCTTCGTGGATGCCTACGTCGAAAAGGCCGCCATCGAGCAACTCGAAAAGTACAGCAAGACAGACAAGCCATTCTTCATGAGTGTCAACTTCATGAAGGTGCATCAGCCCAACATGCCGCACCCGGACTTCATCCACAAGTCGATATCGAAGTCCAAATACGCCGACTCGCTCGTTGAGAATGACGCGCGCATCGGTGCCATCATCGAAAAGGTGCGCGCATTGGGCCTCGAAAAGAACACCTACATCTTCTGGACAACCGATAACGGCGCCTGGCAGGATGTTTATCCGGATGCCGGGTACACACCATTCCGTGGCACCAAGGGCACGGTGCGCGAAGGCGGCAATCGCGTGCCCTTCATCGCCTTCGGCCCGGGAATCAAGGCAGGGTCGAAGAATTACGAGATCGTCGGTGGCCTGGACTTCATGGCGACCTTCGCCGCGATGGCGGGCGTCAAACTGCCGGAGAAGGACCGGGAGGGCAAACCAATCATTTTCGACAGCTACGACCTCACGCCCGTGCTGATGGGCAAGGGGCCGTCACCACGCAAGGAGTGGTTCTACTTCACAGAGAACGAACTTTCACCTGGTGCGGCACGTGTCGGCAACTTCAAGGCGGTCTTCAATCTGCGTGGCGATAACGGCGGCCAGACTGGCGGCCTCGCGGTCGATACCAACCTTGGCTGGAAAGGCCCTGAGAAATATGTCGCCACCATACCGCAGATATTTGATCTGCTCCAAGATCCACAGGAGCGCTACGACCTGTTCATGACCAACTGGACCGAGCGTACCTGGACCATGGTGCCCATTTCCATGGCGGTCGAGAAGCTTATGAAGACCTACATTCAGTATCCGCCGCGCAAGCTTCAGAGCATGGGCTACGATGGCCCGATCGAGATCTCGAAGTACGAAAAGTTCCAGTGGGTGCGCGAGCAATTGCAGAAGGAAGGGATCAAACTCCCGCTTCCCGCCGGGAACTAGCCTCGGTCACGCCGGGAGGTTGATGCGTCTGATTTGAACGACGCCTAGAACAGCGAAGCGGGCGTGCCTGGAAAGAGCGCCCGCTTCGCTCATGTCAGCCCTTGTGGAAGCGCTGCACAAGTAACCGGCATACTGCCTGATTTGAGGCAATGGCACGATTGTCATGAGGCGCGGCGAACGGATGAAAGCGAAGAAGCCAACAAAGGGTTTCGCCGAGATGGGCTTCCTGCCAATGGCCGGCCAGCAAACCCGGAAAGCCGCGTTCCTGGCAGAGATGGAGGCGGTCGTGCCGTGGGGGCTCGCCTTGGGCCGTTGACCGAACGCTTCTGCCCCGAGAAAGGGAATGGCTGGCCGGCGATCCCGCTGCTTCCGCTATTGCGCATTCACGGCATTCAACATTGGTTCGGCGAGGCCGACCCGGCGATGGCAGAAGCCTTGCGCGACATTCCTTGGCTGTGTCGCCTTGCCGGGCTGGATGCCTCCGACGATGTCATGCTGGATGAATGCGCCGTCCTGCGTTTCAGTCACCCGCCGGAACAGCATCAACTCAGCAAAACGATCGTTGCCGATGTGGCCGGGGAGCTTTCCGGGAAGGTCTCTCCACGATGCGAGGCACCGTCGTCGATGCCGTGCTGATAACCGCCCCGAGTTCGACGAGGAGTGAGGACAAGCACGTGGCGAAGAAACGATCGCCTTCGGCGACCGGTACTATTGGAAGGCGAACCGGACCATCCCAATGATGGTCGCCATCGCGCTGGCAACTACAGGCCTCTGCGCGATTTTGCAACGCGCACATTGCGGGCCTGGTGGGCGTGCTTACGCCCCGTCCGCTCAGGTCGATGAAGCAGGCCATCGGGCCATTTTCGGAACGGTGCCGCTGATGGACCGGCGACCTTGATGAATCGGCGACGGTCTGCACGGGGCCGAACAGGCGTTCCTCAGCCGGGGTTTCGGCTAGTGCTTGTCGGAAGAGACGAACAACGGCGTTAGCACCTCTTCCGTGACCGGAGGCTCGTCCCCGTGTTGCATCAGCCACACGAAACGCCCGGCCGGGGCGGAGGCGGTCGCTTCGGCGATGGCGGCCTGGGCGGGGGGAAGCTGGGTCCGTTCGTTCATCAGGACGACGACGCGGGCCAGTCCCGGCGTCGTTGCCAGCACCCGCAGTTCGTGCAGGCAGCCTTCGTTCTGCGCGACGAAATTGCGCAGGTCCATCAGCACGACATCGCTGGCCCGGACCAGCGCGGCCAGCGCCTGCTGCCAGGTGGTATCGTGGCAGTAGCACTCATTGACCCGGTAGCGTCCCTCGACGTCGGGCTGCCATTCGAAATCCGCTACCCGGCGCGCGATGTCGGCCGGGCTGTGGATGAAGCGCTCGCCGAGGCGGCCGTCGATGAAGGTGAAGATGTCGTCGGGGTCGATCGTGCGGTCGGCGAGGTCGGTGCCGGCGATCAGCACGGTGTTGCCGGTCGAGCGCCAGCGGTCGATGACGCGGTCGAACAGATCCTGGACGTTGGCGTCCTGGCGGAAGACGCGCAGCACCAGGAGCGTCGGCGGGCGGCCGGTCGAGCGCTTGCCGGTAACAGCCTGCATGACCTTGGCGCCGAGCGGTATCCACAACAGGGGCAGGAAATCGAGCAGGGCGCCCCAGCCCTGGCTTGCGATTGCGCCGAGGGCCGGGCCGGTGAGGGCGATGACCCAGACGGCAGTGAACAGGTAGAACAGTTCGGAAATCTGGCGCCGGGCGTAGGCGGCGGCCAGCCGGCGGCCGAGCGCCTTGGCCGGCCACCAGGCGACGAGCCAGGGGGCGATGGCGAACAGCGCGATGGCGGCGGTCGCCGGCAGCCAGCCGATCAGCCAGTAAAGCACCGGGCTTTGCCGGTCGACGAGTTCGGAAAGCAGGTCGACGCCGGCCTGCGAGGCCCAGCACAGGACGATGAAGACCGGCGCCAGCCAGGGGCCGACGGCGCGCGTGGCGCCGCCGAGGCAGAGGGCGGTGACGATGACCAGCGGCAGGCCGATGTCGAGCGACATCCAGAACAGGACCTGCGCGAAGCTGACATTCTCGTTGACCCGCCAGCTGAGCAGCGCGACGGCGGCGACGAACCACAACAGCAACGTGGCGACCAGCCGGCGGCGGCGCCAGCGGTCGATGACGGCGATCACCGGGACGACCGGCCAGGAGTAGGCAGCGCCCAGCGTCAGCACGGTCTTCCAGGTGATCGGGCCGTCGGCCATGATCTGCATCTGCAGCGTGCGGGTCAGCGCCATCAGCAGCGTCAGGATGACGAAGCCGGCGATCAGCTGGCGCCGGGCGCGCTGGTTGTCGGCCGGGGTGACCGGGGCGGGCGGGCCGCCCGCTGCCGCCGGCAGGCCGGCGGCCGGGGGGGCGGCTGTCGCGGCCGACGGAGAAATCCCGCCCGTTTTCATCAGGCGCTGCATCGCCGCCCGGTAGCGGTTGGCGACGACCAGCGCGCCGACCACCGACAGGAAGGTGGCGAGGATCAGCAGGGTGGCGATCTTGCCGGGCAGCATGGCTCAGGTCGTCGCTGTCTGGCCGCTGGCGGCAGGCCCGGCGCGGTGGCCGGCCGGTGCTCGCTGGCCGCCGACGGTCAGTTCCTGGCGCGGACTCATTGCAGGCCCTCGCGGATCTGTTCGAGGATGCGATGCGCGGCCTTGTCGCGGGCCGGCCACAGTTCGACAAGAAAGACGATGTTTTCTGCCAGCGAGGCGACTTCCCGCGGGCTGGCGGCGCGGCCCACGGCATCACGGTAGGCGTCGAGCACCTGGGCGGCGCTCTCGTCGACGGCGGTGCCGCGCGGGCGTGGCGCAGCCCTTTCGAGCAGCAGGCGGGTCAGCGCCAGGTCGGCTAGGCTGGCGCCGTCCCAGAAGTTCGGATCGTCGGCGTTGCGGCGGGCGACTTCGTGCTGCAGGGCGTCGAGTTCGCGCAACAATTCGGCCCTGTTTTCGGCGTCGACCGCAACCGTTGGCCCTTCGGCCAGCAGCGTGGCGGCGACCCGGTTGGTGAAAGCGTAGGCGTCGCGCTTGCGCGCGAAGGCGAGGCCGTAGTGACGGGCCATCTCGGCCAGCGCTGCCAGCCGCCGCTCGCCTTCGCGCTCGACCTGCGCCAGCCGCTTGTAGGCGCTGCCGAGCAGGTTCATGCGCTCGACGGTCGGTGCGTGCCGGCACAGGGTGTCGAGATCGCCAATGGCGGTCTCGATGACCGCGACCTGCGTCGCCCGCGCGGCTTCGCGCCTGGCGGACGCCAGCCGGCGCGCCTGGTGCCAGTCGTCGGCGGCGCGGCGCACGCGATAGTTGGCGTACTGCTCGAGGGCGCGCATCGGGCATTCGCCCTTGTCGGCGGTGAGCGCCTTTTCCAGCCAGCCGCAGGCTTCTTCCCATTTGCGGATTTCACCCCAGGCGAGGCCGAGCGCGGCGCAGACGTCGCCGCGCTGCAGCCAGGCGGCCGACTGGTTGGGCGGAATGCGCGCGACCCGGCGGTCGATGCGTGCGCCGCCCTCGTCGTAGCCTCCGGCGCGGAAATCGGCCGCCAGGTTTTCCAGCTCCGTGACCAGTTCGTGCGGCGTGCCGAAGTTCGGCAAAACCCGTTTCGCTACCCCGCCGTCGCGGTGGACGCGGAAATCGGGATCGCCGTAGCATTGGTAGGCGCCCCAAGTATTGACGTCCGGGCAGCGCGCCCAAACATCTTCGCGGGCGGTACGCACCGCCTCGCCGAACGCTTCGCCGGCCAGCATGGCGCGGTAGAAGGCGGCGGCGAAGGCTTGGCCGGCACGGTCGTCGACCGCCCAGCCGGCGGCGACGACGGCGCGCACGCCCATGCGGATGAATTCCTCGCCGAGGTTGGCGGCAAGGCCGAGGCGGTCGAGGTCGCGCGCGCCATCGACGCGCCCGAGATGGCAGCAATTGACGAAGACCAGCTCGGGCACGAAGCGCATCTGGGCGATGTCGCCGGGGGTCAGGAAACTGTCGGCACCGATCACCATGCCGGAGATCGTGCTGTCCCGGCCTTTGGCGCCAGCTCGCGCGTACTCGTGGACGCCGTGGCCGGCGAGGTGGAGGATGCGCCAGCTATTCTTGTGCAGCGCCTCCATGATCGGCGTCGCCGCCTGGTCGATGCAGTCGGTCACGTCGTATTCGGCGGCGGCGAGCTGCTCGGCGACCTGCCGGGCCTCCTCGCGCGCACCGGGCAGGTCGGCGAAGTCCGGCGTGCCGGCGAGATCGGGATTGCCGACGACCAGCGCGGTATTGACCGAGCCATGAACCGGGCGCTGCCGGAAGTCGACGGTGCGGAACTGGCGGACGCAACCGGCGGCAATGGCCGGCGGCCGTTCGCCGGTGGCCCAACGGTTTTCGAGAAGCTCCCAGGGATAGCGCGCCGAGCGCTGGTCGACCATGATGACCAGGTTGCCCTGCTGCGTCGACAGCTCGCGCAGGCGCAGCGGCAGCAACATTTCGAACAGGGTCTTGGCGACTTCCGAGTTCTGGCCGGTATCGCGGCTGGCGATGCGGACGAAGCTGTCGACCAGGGCGAGCTGTCCGGTGGCGAGCGTTTCCTCGGCGCGCGCGCGGTCGGTGGTGAACACGAAACGCAGGCGGCCTGCGTCCTCGACGATCTCCAGCCGCTGGTACCACTCGGGCGCCTCGGCGAAGCGCACCCGCCGGCGCCCGGCCTGGCCGGCCTCGACCGCGGCTGCCGGCCAGCGCACGGCGGCGGCCAGCGCGGCGTTCTGCAGGACGCGGGTCAAGGCGTCGGCGGCGAGGATCGCGACGTCCTCGTAGAGTTCGAGGAATTCGAGGCGGTCGATCAACACCCGCCCGTCGAGTTCCTGCTCGGCGAGGCGGCGGTTGGCGGCGACCGCGGCGCGCAGGATGGCTTCGAGCGCGTCGCCGACGGGCAGGCCGCCGGCGCCGGTGCCGACCAGCAGGCAGGTGACGGCGGCCGAACGCGGCCGGCCGCTGTCGCCGAAGCGCTGGTCCGGCCAGCGGACGACGTCGAGGGCGAACTCGAGCAGGGCGGCGCGCACCGATTCTTCCAACAGGCCCGGGCTCAGCCCGCCGACCTGGCCGAGGCCGACGACGATGGCGCCGCCAGGCCTGGCCTGCGGCGACTCGTTGAGGACGACCGTGTGGCTGCCCAGCGGGCCGGGGTAGATGCCGAGATCGAGACGGCGGGTCAGGGCGCCGCCCAGTTGCCCGTCGAGGACGGCTTCGGCGCTGACCACGGTATCGCCCTGGTAATGGCCGACGACGACCGGGTGCCGGGCGTAGGCCAGGTTGCCGTGACGGACCGCGACCTCGATGACCGGCGCCGGACGGGTCGCCTCTTCTGCGATCTGCGGGCCGCCGCCGGAAAACCCGAAGCCGGCGAGGTCAACCGCGGAAGGAATGCTGTCGATCGGCGGCGCCGGCGGCAGCACGAAGCGCTCGGCGGCGCCGGCGGCGCGCGCGCGGGCCGGCGGGCTGGAGGGCAGCAGGGTGGTCTGGCCATTGACCAGGAGGTCGAGATAGCCGGGGAATGCGCGGGGCTGGGCGCACAGCGCGTCGTGGGCGGTGTCCGCCGCGTACCAGACGGGAACGCCGGCGAGGCGGCCCGATTCCCAGCTCACCGTGCCGTCGCCGTCGCGTGTGGCGATGAATTCGAGGCGCTTGCGTGCCGGCGGCCACCAGTCGCTGCCGGCGGCCAGCTGGTAATCGATGACGGTGGCCGGCTGGCAGCCGGCGACATAGACCATGTGCTGCGGGTCGGGCGCGGCGGCGCGGAGCAGCTTCCAGGTCGCTGCCGCCTCCTGAAGCCCGGCCGCTTCGGCGGTCGGCCATGCGGCGCCGGTTTGCTGGCGCAATGTCTGCCAGCGGCCGGCATCGGCGAAATCGGGGTCGTCCGGGGCGAAGGGCAGCAGTTCGAGCAGGCCGGGGTAGCGCGCGACGAGGCCGATGATCTGGTCGGTGCTCTGGGTGATGTCGAGCAGCGCGAGCTTGCTCTGCGTCGGGTTGCAGCCGGTCAGCCAGCGCACCGCCTCGTAAGAGCCGAGGTTGGGCGTGCCGAGCATCAGCAGGCGGCTGCCCGGCAGGCGCACGATGCGTTGCCACAGGGCGCTGCCGGGGCCGCCGTCGGCGATCAGCGCGCGCACGACGAGGCCGCCCATCGAGTGCGCCACCAGGCGCAGCGGCTGGCCGCTGCGTTCGGCCCGGGTGACCAGCGGTTCGAGGGTTTCGGCGAGGCGGGCGGCCGCCTTGCGCACCGAGTGGCGCCAGTCGTAGGGGAAGATCTCGACCTGGTGGCTACGCGCCAGGAATTCGACCAGCGGTGCGTAGAACTGGTCGACCAGCCCGACCGGCGCGATGCCCTCGCGGCCCATGGCCAGGCGTTTGAGGCCGCCGCGGAGCAGTGCCCAGTAGTCGAGCCAGACGCTGTCGCCGTCGACGCGCAACTGGCTGCCCATGGTTCCGGGCAGGACGACGGCAATCGGCCGCGGCTTGCCGTCGCCGCGGCTGCGCGCGACGGCGGCCTGGCAGCGGGGAGCGGCCGGGGCCGCGTCGGCAATCGGCAGGAAGCCGCCGCTGTCACCGTCGGCGCGGGCGAGGCCGGCGTGCAGCCAGCGCACGCTCTGCTCGTTGCTGAAATAGCGGAAGTGATTGACCTTCGGCCCCTCGTCCTTGCGCAGGCGGGCGCCGTTGGCCGGGCGCGGCAGGCCGCCGCTCATCGAGCCGGTATCGACGACGAGGTCGTGCTCGTTGCGGTAGAACCAGTCGCTGGCGAGCACCTTGAGCGTGTTCCACAGGCCGTCGCCGGCCTCGATGTCGCCGGCGATGACGCTCAGGTCGGCGTCGCTGACCAGGTCCGGCGTCCCGTTGAGCAGGCGCGTCAGCGCCGAGCCCGGCACCATCGCCTCGAGGCCCGGCAGGGTGCGCGGATCGGTGCGCTCCTTGACCACGGCAAGCAGGAAATCGAGTCCGTCGGCAAACAGGCCGTTGCCGGTCGCCGCCGCGACCAGGTAGTCGAGCACCGACAGCCAGCGGTCGAGGCGGCCCGAAGCCAACGTCGTGCCGCGCGCCGGGCAGGCGACGCGCACGAAGCGCGCGATGCGCAGTTTCTTCTGGCCGAGCAGCGCGACCAGTTCGAGCAGGCGCTGGCGGTCGGCCGCATAGGCGTCGTCGCGCGCCCTGGCCTCGGTGTCGGCCAGCGGCGGCAGGCCGAGATGCGGCGCCAGGGTGCGGTCGGCGGCGAACAGGGTGTCCACCTGTGCCACGTTTACAATCTCGGCCAGCCTGGCGCAGCCGGAGAGGGCCAGCACCTCGCCGACCAGCCCGCCGCGCGAGTGGCTGACCAGATGCACTTCGGCGCCGTCGGGCAGGCGCCGGGCCAGGGCGAGGGCATTGGCGATCGGACTTTCGCTCAGCGTCCGGTGTTCGAGCGCGAAGACGCGGTCGCCATAGGCCGGGGCGAGCGCCGCGCGCAGGCGGGCGCCCTCGCCGTTGGCGGCGTCCCACAGCTTGCCGAAGCTGCTCTCGGTGCTCGACACCGTGCCGTGCAGGAAGACCAGCAGCGGGCCCTGGTCGGCGGCAATCGCCTCCGTGTCGGGAACGGCATGCAGCCGGAAGCCGCCAGCCAGGTCGAGGCGGTAGAAACCGGGCGGGTGGCCGTCGAGCCGCATTTCCTCCAAGGCCTTGCCCAGCTTGGCGGCGGACGCCCCGACGAGATCGATGCCGAAGAAATCGAGGACGCGGATCGCCAGCCCGGCCATGCCGCGCTCGCCGCCGCCCGCCCGCCGTGGCGTCAGGCGGGAGAACTCCCAGGCTCCGTCGGCCGCGCCGCCATCGCCCCCGCGAGCGGCCGGCGGCGTTCCGTATTCGCGGGTCAGGTCATCGACCCGGCTCCACAGCACGAAGCCGTTGTCAAGTTCGACGCGGACCACGGTGTCGCCGGCGACTTCGACCTCGTCGGCGGCACCGTCGCGGGCGCTGCCGGGGAACAGGCGGTGGCTTGGCGAATGGCCGCCGACGGCCTTGCCGCGGCTTTCGCCGCGGATGCCGCGAATCTTGTACAGGCGCTGGGACATGGAAGGCTCCTCCGAAGGGTTAGGCGGTGCGAATTGCGCTCAGGCGAGAACCTTGCCCTTGCGCGCGGCCTCGCTGCCGACGATCTGCGGCGACTGCGGGTAGCTGGCCGACGGCAGGTACTTGACGATGGCCTTGTGCCAGTCGGCGTAGGTGGCTTCGGCCTTCAGTCCCTTCAGCGCCTTCAGCGCGTAATAGGTGAAAGCGCCGTTGTAACGGCCGGCGATGCGGGCATCGTAGCTGTAGTTGTTGGGGCCTTCCTTGCAGCCCGAGAGCAGCAGGTCGCCGAGCTTGTTGGAGTAGGCGCTGAGCAGCGGCGAGGTGCCGGCGGGTGCGACCATCGTCGTCGCCGGCTTGCCGGCGCGGTCCTTCGGCAGCAGCCTGGCCGGCAGCCAGTTGCCCATCGGCATGAAGCGCGGCCGCGTGTCGGCATCCTTCTCGGCCCGGGCGGCGCGGGTCACGGTGCCGGAATGACAACTGTCGGAAATCAGGACGATGCGCACGCCGGCCTTGCGGGCGCCGAAAATCTCCCGGATCTCGTCGTCGATCAGCGCTGCCCCGTTGGTCTGCAGGTCATAGGGGCAGAGCGCCTCGTCGAGGCCGTCGGCCTCGTCGCCATTCTCGTCCGGCTGGTAGGTGCCGTGGCCGGAGAAGGTGATGACCAGGCTGTCACCCTTGCCCGCCTTGCCGATCAGATCGTTCATTGCCGCCACCATGGCGGCCTTGGTCGCCTGGTCGTCGAGCAGCTTCGCTACCTTGAATCCCCGCCCGGCAAGCACTGCCGCCCAGTCGTTGGCGTCATTGACGCAGCCCTGCAGGTCCATGTGGGTGCCGGGATAATTGTTGATGCCGATGCACAGTGCGTTCTTGGCCATGATGGGTCTCCTCGATTGTTGTGGGGCGGGTGACGGTTCGCTGCCGGTGTGTCTCCTGTCGGTGTCGGTGCTACCGGAGTTCGCTTGTATCCAGCCAGGTGACCTGACAGTGGCGTCGCCTGACTTCCTCGACCATGTGGGCTGTGCCGCCGGCACCGTCGCCGCCGTTGCCGTCCCACAGGCAGATGAAGCGCAGGCGGTCGCGCCCCTGCGCCAGGGCGCTGTACAGCAGCCAGCGGTTGCAGCGCTCGTAGGGATCGCCCGGCTTGCCATCGCGGTCGCGCGGCAGCGGGCCGAGGGCATCGGGCATGATGCGCGGCGGCAGCGACAGGCGCTCGCGCAGCGCCAGGTAGCGCTGGCGCCAGGTTTCGCCGGCGCAGGACGGCAGCACCGACGCGGCGATGAATTCGGGTTCGGGCAAGGGCAGCAGCAGTTGCAGGCTGAGGCCGCGCGCCAGGCAGGCTTCGCCGAACAGGATGTCACCGCCGGCCGCGCCTTGGGCGATGCCCAGATCGTCCGGCCCGGCGCCCAGCCTGTCGAGCGCCTCGCCGATGCGGGCGGCGGCGAGGTCTTCCTTGTCGGCCGGGAAACGCGGTAGCGGGCGATCCGGAGCGTCGATCATGTGGCCGGAGAAGAGGAAAACCTTCGCCGGCGACTTGCGGGGATCCCGCTGACGCAGGATTTCGTCCGCCAGCGTCCGGGCCGAGGCGCGCAAGGCGGCCGACGGCGCCTCGTCGGCGAGCACCTCGATGTCCTCCGGGTGACCGGACTTGCGGGCGATTTCGATGTGTGCCGCCCAGGCTTCGCCCGCGCTGCGGTCAAGAACGCCCTTGCCGCCGCTGGCCGTGCCGGGTCCGTCCGGATTGCTGCCGATTGGTGTGGCGACAGAAACGTTCAGGCTCATTCGGGCCTCTCTGGCAGCGTCCCGGTGGTCAGGGCAGAAGCCGGGAATGCTTGATTCATGCCGGCTGCCGGCTGGCGCGCTCCAATTTCCACCGCAGGCGCCACGGCAAGGTCATGGGCTATCTTAGTTCGCCAGCCGGCGACTGCCAAGGGTTTTCCTGATTCGTGTTTTTTTATATTCGCCGGCTGCGGTCGCTGCGCGCAGCGTACTGGAAACGAAGAAGGCCGCTTGTAGCAGCCGGTTGCGGTCGACCGGAGAAAACGGGCTTTTTCGACGGCTGGCTCAGTTCAAACCGGGGAACAGGCGACGGTTCGCACGAATGGCCAAAGAGGTTCGTTTTGGCTAATTCTTCGCGGTCGGCCGCAACAGGGTGACGGGAGACCCCTTGCTCCAATCTGCTGCCGGCTTCGTGCGTGGCGACTGGCTGGAAGCGACCCTCGGACTAAACCGCTCGCGCGGTAGTGGTCGCGACGGCGTGTAGGTTAAACGCAGATTCAGGTTGGCAAAGGCTGTAGATGTGCCGAAGTTGAAGGAGAGGCAATCCGCCTCTTCTTTGACAGG
>WBZM01003202.1_pt1 | contig 12943 bp, 5 predicted proteins | sample 5204271 | NCBI WGS metagenome assembly WBZM01 (sample SAMN12344346, study PRJNA552823) | activated sludge metagenome | biome: Activated sludge suspended growth; feature: Nitrification reactor; material: Wastewater; isolation source: activated sludge from nitrification reactor of wastewater treatment...
CACCGCCGGGCTGGCCGGGTTGCTAACATCAACCACAAAGAAGCCGTCCAGATCAGCCGCGATGTAGGCATAATTCCCGACAACGTCCACGCCGACGGCGTAGGGCAAGTCTGGCGCGCCCAGGCTGCCAGCAAAGGTCGGATTCAAAGGATCAGAGATGTCGGCGATGAAGAGGCCTTCCAGGCTGTCGGCGAGGTAGGCATAATTGCCGCTGAGAGCGACGTCGACGGCAACGTCATTGGTGAGGAGAGAGGCAACGGCCGTTAGCGAACCCGGCGCGCTCACATCCACCACCTGCAATCCGCCAAACGAATCGGCGGCAAACGCATAATCACCGGCAAGCTGTACGTTAAGCGCATAATCCGCCAGCGCGGCAGCATCAGCCTTCACGGGGGCCGTTCGGTTGGCTGCGTTTGTGCTGGCCAGACCCATTAAGCCATCCGCGCTAAACGCATATGGGCTGGTCTGGGAAACCGCCACGCCATTCACTTCGCCCAGCGATGCAAAACGGCCGATGATATTGGGATTGCTCACCACACTAAAATCGATGATGCTCATTCCCGCCCAACTATCGGCCACGTAGATACGATTATTTCCGGCGGCCAGGGCCACCGCGTAACCCTCTGTATCTACGTTTGGCGGCGTAAAGGGCACTGGGTTGGCCGGATTCACAGCATTAAACAAGCGCACACCGGCTGTATCGTCAGCCACGAACACATAATTGCCGAAGTAATCGACATCCAGCGCCTGCCCGGCCGTGGCCGGATTGCTGAGGGAAACCATCAGCGCCGGGTTCGAAATGTCGATAATGTGCAGCCCGCCGCCGGTATCGGCGACATAGGCGTGTACACGCGTCGCATTGACGGCGATACCCTCAGCATAATCGGCCAATGGCAGGGTGGTTTCCAGGCCAAACAGCGGCGCGATTTCGTAAGACTCGATGCCGGCCGTACCGGCAGCAACAAAGGCGTATATTTCACCCAGACCGCCACTCACCAAACCTACATCACGGGCGCTGTCACCGGTGGGTGCGGCATTGACAAAAGCCGGGGTAGCCGGGACGCTAACGTCCAGCGCCACGAGACCGCCGGTATCAAACGCAACCGCAGCATACGTGCCATACACGTCTACTGCCAAGGCATAATCGGTGGTATCGGCCGTATTGTAATTGGAAACAAAAGTGGGTTTGGTTGGGCTGCCAGGGTTGGTCACATTCAAAATAAACATCCCCGCGTTTCCGGCGGCAACAAAGATATTGCCGGATGCATCGGGGATCGTGATCTCTTCGACGATGGCATCCGGGCCGCCTAAAACTGACAAGGGATCGGATTCTTGAACAACAACCGGATTGGCCGGATTGGTGAGATTGAGAATGACAACTTTGGGGCCAACGCCGAGATAAGCATACTGACCATAAAAAGTCACGGCGCGCGAGTCGCCGCCAATTTGGGATACATAGTCTACATTGTTGGCATCGATAGCCCTCACCAGGGCCAATCCACCGAGCGAGAGGAGGGCAATGATGATCAGGATTGCAGCAAATGCCCTATAGGTACGATGGCTTTTCATAATTTATCCTCATTAAAAGCGCTGTGCCGGAGTATTGCGGCTCCGGCACAGCGAATCTAACAGTATCGTTTAACGACGCGTCCGAACGTCAATCGTTTCAGAGTTTTGGCTGCATCCAGCCGTGTTGCAAGCTCTTACGTAGTACCAATATCTGGTATTGGCATTCACGGAACGGTCATTGTAGGTGCTGATATTGACGCCGGTTGTGCCGATAGGGGCGAACGTAGCGCCGTCTGTGCTGCGGAAAATCTCGAAGTAGGTTTCATTGGTCGAGTTATCCATCCAGTCCAGAGTGACCCTGTTTTTCTGTACGCGAGAGGCCAGGAGTTGAGATGGCGCACCCGGGATTTCGGTGCCGATAACGGCCGTTGCCACATTCGTATATGGCGATACAGCCGACCCACCACCGGCAAACGCCTGTACCCGGTAAGAGTACGTGGTTTGCGTACCGACAGTCGTGTCTGTGTAGGTGGTGATGTTTGCGCCATTGACAGTGGCGATTCGCGCCCAGACAACGTCTGGACCTGTGCCGTTGGCTCGTTCCACATAGAAGCCTTGCTCGTTGTTGGCATTATCTGTCCAGGTAAGCAAGACTTGCGGTCCGGCCTGAACGGTGGCTACCAGATTGGTTGGCGCAATGGGCGCAATGGCTGGCGTCGTGACCGTGGCGCTGTTTGAGGCAGCCGAGGAACCGGCCGTGTTGTAGGCAAAGGCGCGGTACCAGTAGGTGGTGGAGGGCACGGCCGTTGTGTCGCTGTAGCTGGTCGCATTCGGGTTGGCTACCACAAAGGTTGTGGTCCATGGGCCGTTCGGGCCAGTGGTATTGCGCTCGATGCGATACCCGGTGACCAGACCGCTGGCCGCGCTCCAACTCAGGTCTACGCGGTTGCCGCTGATGGCTGTGGCTCCCAGCGCGCCGACCCAGGTGGGCAGACCGCCGGTGCTGGCCGTTACCGGAATGTCCCAGGTGGATTGGCCAATGTCGTTATAAGCCGCCACGCGATAGTTGTAGGTCATGCCTGGGAGAACGCCTGTGTCTGTCCAGGCATTGCCGCCTGTCGCGCCGCCCGGCGTTTGGCTGGGGATGCGGGCCACTTCGTAGAAATCGCCCATCACCGGCACATCTTGCCGCTGGATAATAAAGCCAATTTCCAATTCGGCCTGATCGAACCAGGACAATTCAACAGAGTTTGGTGTGACGCCAACGACTTTGGTGTTCATGGGATTCAAGGGCAGATCAATGGGCGTGGTAATAATCGCCAGCGGAGAATCGGCGCTGTCGCCTTGCCCGTTGAAGGCCACAACCTTGAAGCCGTAGGTTTTGCCAATGTTCATGGCGTCGTTGACGAGTGTTGTGCCGTCATAGACAACAGCCAGTCTGTCCCAGGAAGCGGTCAGGTCGCTGGCGCCGTAGCGGATCCAGACTTCGTAACCATCGGCGGCGGGGACAGCCTCCCAATCCAGTTGAACGGCGAAGGGGTTAAGAGAGATTGCCGTTAACCAACTGGGCGCTGCGGGAACGGCCGTGAGATCACTGCTGTCACTGCCGACAGGATAGGGACTGCCCTTGCCGGTCAATAACCAGGTCGCGTAAGCTACGCCACCCCAGTTATCCTGAAGCCCTTCCGTACCATCCAGCGACGTCATGATGTCGAAGTCGGGGATGTTGTCGCTGAGGTAGTTGGGGGTTAATGGGTAATTCGGGTCCAGTAAGTTTGGCGGACCTTCCGGGCGAACGTTCAGGCCCAGAGCGGCGCTTTCGGTGCGCAGATGCTCCATAAATTCGCGGGTATGGGTTTGCCAGTAAGCAGTCGCCGAAGCCGTCAGAGCGGAGCCGGACGGGGCGGCGAACCGGTACGTAATGACATCCCAATTTTGTCCGTCCGGGTAACGACCGAAGTCTTCACGCGGGGCTTTGGTGGTGGGATCGTCGTAGGTCACGAATTTGGTGCCGGCGGCGCTGTAGTCAGCGTAGGTGAAACCGGCTGGGGGAATGCGGTTGTCGAACAGGACCGTGGTGTTAATCAGGTTGACGGACATCACATAATTGCCCGTGCCGGCATCCAACGAGCCAGTCCGCTTTTCATAGATCATGACCTGGTTGTCGACGGTCGCGTCGATGACATTGGTCAGGGCGCGGTCGTCCAACTGCAAACTGGTGGGGTCGTCATAGAGTTGCGCTGCGGCTTCGTCGTAGTATCCGGAAACGTAGACCGGGGCGCCATTGGCGTCTGCGACGGTGAGGCTGACAAACAGGCGACGGCCGTCGGGATAACCGGTAGGAATGCGATGCCCGGATTCGTTGGTAACCTGAACCTGAACTTCATAGATACCCGGCGATACTTCAACCGGTGCGCTCAATACGTCCAACTTCACAGCTTCCAACATTTCAACTTCTGCATTGCGCTGGGCGCGTGTCCACATGGTATCGCGCGAAGAAAGCATACCGGGGAAGATACGCACATCATTGCCCGTCACCGCCCCGATTACTTCCAGGTCTACTTCGGGATAGAGGATGGACATCATCATGGGCAGTTCACGGTTAGAACCCTGGAACTTGTGGAAAGCGGTGCCGCCGTTCGGGTTGCGATCTTTGGCATAGGGGAACCAACCGGACAACACGGGATCCGCATTTAAGGAAACCGGAATGTCGTCAGCATATTCGTGCTTCTGGGTCGGCATGTGGCAGTCCTGGCAGCGTTGATCGTCGCCACCGACGCCATCACCGAAGGAGCTGTAACGCCATTCTGTGTAGGTACGTTGTTCCGGCATCCCATGATTGAGTACCGGAATGGTCAGATCATGGCAGCCGCCACAGAACTCAGAAGTTCTGATGAAATCTCCCTCGAATGTTGTATGTTCCGGCGAGAACGCCTGACCCTGGTAATTGTAGGAACCATCCGGGTTTTGCGGCGGACCAATGGGCGCTTCAAAATGTAGCGGCACAGAGCCGTCCGGTGCAAAAGCGGGCTGCCCGCTGGCGTCTATGCCGCCAGGCAACTGCCAACCAGGTGGGTAGACACCGTAAGCCTGACCGGTGTAGTTGGTACCGGCCAGAGGTATGTCGCTGAAATAGATTTCGGCCGTGCCGGGGTATTTCCCACCGTAGGTCATGCCATCATTGATCTGGAAAGTGGCGTCGCCATACGGGTTACCGGCAACGGGACCTTGAGGATAGGCAGCCCCGGTGTGTGGCCAATCGCTGATGCCGGCCATCATGTTCCAGACGGGATCGTTGGGGTCCAGATCGGCGCGCTGCATTTCAACGCCGCCGATGGTGCGGTGGCAGAATTCGCAGAGAATGCCTTCGCCATCGGTGGAGAGGACGATGCTGTTGATGGCGTTGCTGGTGTCGGCCATTCCAGCCAAATTGGGGTCTGTACGGCCGGAGTACCAGGCATTGGGGCTGTGGCAGCGCACGCATACATTACCTGCGCCATCTTCGCCGGTCAGGTTGAGGACTGTTTGGTTTACAATCTGCTGATTGGCGCGGAAGATGGGGTCGCGGAAAGCATTGGCGTGGGCGGAACCGGCCCAGTTGGCAAAGTGCCCGGCTTGTTGATCGATGGTGCCGCCATGGCAAGCGCCACACGTTACCACAAATTCAAAGGTGTTGTAGGGAGCCGGGAAGGTGATGTTGGTTAATTCTTGTTCTTGTGTGCCGGGATTGGGCACGGACACGTTGTCGGGTGTGGGGCGGCCGCCGGGCACGTCCGCATAGCTGACGCTAATGACGGCGAGCATGGCCACCATCACAACCAAGACGAGCAGGATGAGCCTGCTCCTGGGGTTACGGATGGGCAAACTGGATGTGATGCGATCTTTCAAGTGTGACATTAGTTTCCTCCCTCAGTTTCTGCTGTGGCGGGGGTTAACAGGTAATCGCCGGAAAGCTGGAAGGCCTCGTTGAAACGGGTGTTGCCGATTATCGCGGCTTGTGGCGGTTGGCTTTGGATGGTTTCGCCAGGGGCGGCGAAGCGCACGGGCTGGCTCAGGAATTGCGCCTGGCCTTCTTTGGTCAGAGGGTTGTAATCGAGTTCGAGGTTGATCACGCCCTTGAATGTGTGAGGCCCGTAGCGGTATTGGGTGACTTCAGCCGTGGCATTGGCGTCGGTAATTTTCCATTCGCCGTGGATGTACCATTTGCCTGCTTTTTGTCCGGGCATATCTTTGGCCGGTGAAAAAGCGGACATTTGTATTTCCAGAATGCCTTTGGTGAAGTTTGGATAATCGGGGTTGGTGGCGATGGCTTTGATGACAAACCCATCCTGGAGTGTGCCTTCGGTGATAACGGCCGTTCGCCCAGGATGAGCCACGTACGCCTCGGAGATACTCCAGCCGATTTCCTTCAAAAATTCAAACTGTCCTTTGATGCTCACCGGCCGGACAGGCGCCGAATCGACGACCGGTCGCTGATCGGTTGGCGCTTTTGTGAGGGCGACGGTCTGGCTGAGACCTTCTCTGAGGGTCTCGGCAAGCATATTGGGTGGAGCAGCCAGAACTGCTACCAGGAGCAGCACGCCAAACCCGAGTATGGCCACTGCTAAACGAAACTTCTTTCTATGGGGCATAGTATCCTCCTTGGTTAATTTGTGACTGATTAGCCCGCTTATCTTCAATAAAAAAATTTGATACAAAGTGCACAAGGGTAATTATTAAGGAAAACAGGCGTTCTGAACGTTCCGGTTCATTCCGAATTGTTGGGGCAATCTTCACAATTGAGGGAGGGGTTGGGGGACGGAGCTATACAGACCCCAAGGGTTTACTTGTGAGAATTTGGATGATTGGGGTATCAAACCCTTGGGGTCTATCGATGAGTTGGGGGAGGTGAGAAATCAGGGGTGAAAGAGCGCGCTGCCTGCAAGCGCTTTGTCGATTTGGCAAAGCAAGCTGGCTGGGTTGATGGGTTTGACGAGGTAACTGCTGACGCCGAATTGGCGGGCGCTAACGGCCGTTTGCATATCGGAACAAGAGGTCAGCACAATAATCGGCAGGGTAGGCGAAAACCGGCGAATGGCTCCTAACAGCAGAAGCCCACTTTGCGCCGGGATGTCTATTTCCAGGAGGAGGAGTTTGAAACGGCCGTTTGCCAGACAATCCACCACTTCTCGGCCTGGCCGTGTGGCCCGAACTTCATAACCACCATACTCTAACAAATGCGTCAGCGTTATCCGGACATTGGCATCTGAATCGGCAATCAAGATATGTGGTGTGTACACTTCAATTTTCTCCCTGATCCGATTCCAATTTTGCCTTGCCGACCCATGGTTTGCGAGTACTAATTGTTTAATTCGCTTCCCATAATCGATCCAAAGCAAGCAGCACGCTAAACTTAGCGTGCGTTGCTTGAATCATATTTCTTTTTTAGGGAAAAATTGTTTGGGGTTGTGGGTAATTGTTGAGGTATTATGCGGCTCAAACCCCCATTTGGAGCGATTTTCTCAACAAACCAGCCGGTATCCAATGCCCCGAATGGTGATGATGATCGACGGGCGGCGAGGATCCTCTTCCAGAGCCTTACGCAGTTCATGAATTCGGCCGCGAGCCAGATCGTTTGCTTCAATTTGCGTCAAGTCATATCCCTGCGCTTCCTGTACCAGGGCTACATAACCAATGGTTTCCGGCGCGTGCCGCATCAGCGCCAGCAAATAATCAAACGAGGTGGGCGTCACATTCACAATTTGCCCATCGGAAAATATCTGCCGGGCGATGAGGTCTATGGTAATTTTGCCGCAATGTAAGAAGCGTTGATTGGCTGCCTGAGCCTCTTTTTCACCAGGTGAAACGGCCAACGAATCATTGCTGCCTTCCAGCTGCGCCAACAAGCTTTTCATTTCTTGTACAATATCCTGAGAAGAGTTGGGGCGTTTGCTGAGGAGTATATTCACCCGATGCAAAATATCGATAGGATTGATGGGTTTAAACAGGTAATCGTTGGCCCCTTTGCGCATGGCTTCGATGGCCGAATCCAACGATGCGTAGGCGGTCAGGATAAGGATGGGCATGCGGGGATGAAGCTGGCGAATTTCTGGCAGCAAGTCTAGCCCGCTTTTTTCGGGCATGCGGATGTCTAAAAACATGATATCGAAGGGGCGTTGGCGTAAGTAAGTCAGGGCCTCGCTGGGAGCGGCGGCCGAATAAACCTGGTACCCTTCATCACGCAAAATGACGGCGAGGGTTTCGCGCAAGTTTTGTTCGTCATCAACTATCAAAATGGTAGATGATTCAGGCACTAATGGCTCCTTGTGATGTTTGATTTGTCGGATCGTTACGGCCGTTACACGGCAACCAGATAGTAAAAACCGCCCCATGGTGTGGCAATTCAGCATTCTCCACGGTAATCTGCCCGCCATGATTTTGCACAATATCGTAACAAATTGCCAAACCGAGGCCAATCCCAGACTCTTTGGTCGTAAAAAACGGCTCAAACAAATTGGGGATTACTTTCGCATCCAGTCCTGGCCCGGTATCCTGCAATTGTAAACCAACCCGATCTGTTTCCAGATCATACAAGATGCGTAAGGTGAGTTCGCCGCCATGTGGCTGCATCGCATCCACGGCGTTAAGCGAAATGTTCAATAACACCTGTTTGAGCTGATTGGCGATTCCCATCGTCGTAAAATCGGCTGGAATCGAAGACGTGTCTACCACCCAACGCACATGATTCTGCTGAAAATGGGGCTGCAAAATCGCCTGCGTCTCCTCAATAAGCTTTTGCACCGAAAAAGGCGCAATGTCCTGGCTGCTGCGCGGGCGATACACTTCGCGCAGCTGTACCACCAGATCAGACAGGCGACCGGTCTCGGAAGACGCCATCTCCAAATAAGTGGAAATGGGATGTTCTTCGGTCACACGCCGCTGGCTGATGAACAAACAATTCTTAATGGTTTGCAGCGGATTGTTCATCTCGTGGGCTACAGAGGCAATCATTCGTCCCATGGCGGTTAATTTTTCGGTTTGAATCAGGCGCTGGCGCATGGCTTGTTCCTGGTTCAACAATGCTTGCAGGTTTTGGTGCATTTGGGCGTTGTGGATGGCCAAAGCGGCCTGAGAAGCCAGCGCCTCCAGGCGGCGCAAAATGCTTGTGTCGAAATGTTTGAGCTGACTATGATGGGCAATCAAGAAACCGATGGTTTGCTGCCCCACACTCAGGGATGCAACCGCCATCGTTTCTGGCAAAGTTGGGCTGGTTTCTTCCGGATTGGCGGAAAAATCTTTGAGTTCTACCAGAACGGGTTTGCTGGTCTGAACCATCCATTCATACTGGGTGTCGGTTAGAAGCGCTGGAGCGGCATCGTCTTTGGCAAACAGATGGATGGATTGGGCAACGGCCGTTGCCAGAGTCGATTGGCGCCATTCAGACCCATCCGCACCCAATAAAATCGTCGCTTCCTCACAAGATACCACCTGTTGGCACTGCTGCAAAACCATTTTTAGCACATCGTTAAGCTGCAAGCTCTGGCTAAAGACTTTGGCTGCCCCCACCAACGCCTCGGCAATTTGCCGCTGCGAACGTTCGGATTGATACAGGCGCGAAGATTCGATGGCAATTGCCGCCGACGCCGCCAACCGCGACAAAGCAACCTCGTCATTAGACGAAAAGGCAAACGGCTTCAGGCTGCGAATGCTAATGGTGCCCAATTCGCGCTCGCCATTGGCAATTAAGGGCGCGACCAACAGCGCGCCAGTCGACCAGGAGTATTGAATCCCCTCGGTTTTTACAGCCTCCAGATCAGGGTAAGCCATAATGGACTGCGTGGATAACGCCTGGCTCAACAAACTTTCGCGCAAATCAACAAAAAGCGTCATCAGGCTGGGTTCGGTGACGCCGCTCCAGATAACAGGGGTCAACATATGCTCCTGCTCGTCGGCCAGATGGATGACCACCTGATCCATTTGCGGGATGAGCACCTGAGTTGAATCGGCGATAAGCTGCAGGAGTTTGTCCATTTCCAAACTTTCGTTCAGGGCCTGATTGATCGTCGCCAGGGTTTCTGTTTCGCGCAGTTGGCGCTGAATGCGGGTGTGTTGGCGGGCGTGGTTGATGGCCACGGCCGCCCAACTGGCGGCAGCCAGAATCAGGCGGCTGTCTTCATCATCGAAGGCGTTTTGCTGGCTGTGGATGGCTTGCATGAGGCCGATGGTTTCCTGGCCTACTCGCAGCGGGACGAGCATGAGAGCGCGTTGGGGATCGTAACAAGGATAAGCGCAGTTTTTGAGGTAGAAAAGACAGTCAACGGCCGTGGACAAATACGGCCGTTCCGCAGCCAACACCGGCGCCAACAGCTCATCGTCAATCGGGATGCGCTGCCCCTTCAAATAACCAAACCCCAACCCACCGGTCGCCTGACAAACCAATTCCTCACCTTCGCGCAACAAAATGGTCAGGCACTCGGCGGCCAGCAGCGGCATAATTTGTTCCACGATCCGGCTCAGAACCACGTCCATTTCCAGACTAGAAACCAGCGAACGGCTCAGTTGGCTCAACGTTTGCAGCTCTTGATTTTGTTTGGAAAGCTGGAATTCCGCTTTTTTGCGGGCGCTGATGTTCCGCACCATGCTGGTCAGGCCAGTCACCCGACCGTTCTGATCTTCAATGACCGAAGAACTGATTTCCACGGGCAAAAGCTCCCCGTTGATATTGATGATTTCGTATTCGGAGCTGCGCGTCGCCCGGTTAGAAAGCAGTTGTTGAATGTTGTTTTGCGCCTGAAAACGACCTTCGGGCGTCAGAAATTCATGGGTTCTGTGGCCGATGAGCGTCTGAGGGCTTTCTGCGCCGGTCATTTGGGCCATTTGTTCATTGCAAAACAAAATTTTGCCGTCCAGACTGGTGAGCAAAATGCCGTCAGGAGATGTTTCCACCAGACTGCGGTAGCGTGTTTCGCTGTCTTTTAACTTTTGCTCCACCTCTTTGCGCTGGGAGATGTCTTGTTTGATGGCGATAAAGTGAGTGATGGCTCCATTCCCGTCTCGCACTGGGGCGATGGTTTGTTCTTCGGTGTACAAACGGCCGTTCTTATGCCGATTTACAATTTCACCCGACCACACCTGCCCGGCCAGAATGGTTTGCCACAAAGTCTGGTAAAATCCGTCCTTATGCTGGCCAGATTTCAATTGATTCAGACTGGAACCCACTATTTCATCGCCTGAATAACCGGTCATGGCACAAAAGGCCGGATTGGTCCATTCGACACGGCCGTTGCGATCCGTAATCACGATGCCATTGGCCGCCGCTTCTAACGCGGCCGTTTGCAGGCGAATCTTTTCCTCTGTCACCCGCTGCTGCGTCACATCACGAATCAACAACACCCGATAGGTTGGCTCGCCGTTGTTGGAATGAATCCGCGACACAGTCGTTTCCACAACACAGGCTTGCCCATCCCGGGTCTGAAAAACTGTTTCCACCCGAACATGACCCTTTTGTGACAGCCGACGCTCCAATTGCTGCGCCCAGATTTGATACGTCTCCGGGTCGGCAAAACACACGTCAATTCCCTTGCCCACCATCTCCTCAGACGAATAGCCCAACACCTCCGACACCGACTGATTGGCTAACAAAATCTTCTGTGTCCGATCATTCAGGACAAACACGATCTCGCCGAGACTTGAAAATGTCTTCTCCAACAAGGAAAGCGACGCGGTCAGCGATTCCTGTGTCTGCTGCAAAGCCTTAAGCGAACTTCGCAGCGGCCGAAAAGAAAAGGAGTAAATCATCGGAAACACCAGAACGGCCAAAATCGTCGCATCCAGCACGGTTTCCATCACATGGAACGGCAGAGCCAGCGGCTCATTGAGCAGCACCTCAATTAACAGCATCACCAGCAGCTCGGTTACATAGATGGCTACCAGCGTAAACAACAACAGCCGTTTAGGCGACAAGTTGTGCAGCAGCTGCGAATACTCGCCAGTGAACAATTTATCCCGGACGTTTTTCCCAGAATCCGATTCCACAGCCATTCGGTTCATAAATTTTTACACCCAGCTCTTTTTCGCCGTCGCGACACTCAGGCCAACCTCAGATAAATCAGAATGCAAACAAGGCCACAATGACAATTTTATCTTAACATGCCGCTTACACTTACTGCTGAGTTTCATTTTACAGTTAATATCTCACGGCCGTTCATCAAATATTTATCCTCACCGCCGACAAAATTGACAGTAGGTGTCAGGATTCGCAGGTAAACTGATCATAATTGTAACGTTTAAGTCTCGGAAGAGGTGACACCATGACACAATTTCAATTAACCGCGCCATACGAACCAACCGGCGACCAGCCCACGGCCGTTTCCGGCCTCGTCCATGGGTTAGCCAACGGACTGCGCCATCAGGTGCTGCTGGGCGCTACCGGAACCGGCAAAACTTTCACCATTGCCAACGTCATCCAACAAACACAGCGCCCCACCCTCATCATGGCCCACAACAAAACCCTGGCCGCGCAGCTCTACAGCGAATTCAAAAGCTTTTTCCCCCACAACGCCGTCAGCTACTTTGTGAGCTACTACGATTATTACCAGCCGGAAGCCTATATCCCGCGCACCGACACCTACATCGAAAAAACCACCGAAATCAACGCCGAAATCGAGCGCATGAGGCTGGCGGCCACTCAGGCTCTGGCGACGCGGCGCGACGTGATTGTCATCGCCAGCGTCAGCGCCATTTACTCGCTGGGCGATCCGGTGAAATATCATCAGGCGCACCTGCACTTGCAAACCGGCCACATCGCCCACCGCGACAAAACGCTGCGCCGCCTGGTGGATATTTATTATGAACGAAATGATTATGAACTGAGTCACGGCCGTTTCCGTGTCCGCGGCGACGTGTTAGAAATCCAACCGCCGCATGGCGAAACCATTTACCGCATCGAGTTTTGGGGTGAAGAGGTCGAACGTATCAGCGAAATCGATGGCCTGACCGGCGAACTGCGCCGCGAGCTGCCGGAAATTATGTTTCACCCCGCCCGTCATTTTGTCACCGAAACGGATGATGTGGCCACGGCCGTTACCCGCATCGAAGCCGAGCTAGAAGAACAATTAGCCCATCTCAACCGGCAAAACAAACTGCTGGAAGCATACCGCCTGGAACAACGCACGCGCTTCGACCTGGAAATGCTGCGCGAAATGGGCTATTGCAACGGCAGCGAAAATTACGGCCGTCACTTCTATGGCAAACCGGCCGGCGCGCCGCCCTGGACCCTCTTCGACTACTTCCCCGACGATTTCCTCCTGGTCGTCGACGAAAGCCACATGACCCTGCCGCAAATCCGCGCCATGTACCACGGCGACCGCCAGCGCAAACAAACGCTGGTTGATTTTGGCTTCCGCCTGCCCAGCGCCCTGGACAACCGCCCGCTCACCTTCGACGAATGGGAAGC
>WBZM01003203.1_pt1 | contig 12940 bp, 10 predicted proteins | sample 5204271 | NCBI WGS metagenome assembly WBZM01 (sample SAMN12344346, study PRJNA552823) | activated sludge metagenome | biome: Activated sludge suspended growth; feature: Nitrification reactor; material: Wastewater; isolation source: activated sludge from nitrification reactor of wastewater...
CCTACGCCCAGGCCTATTTCCAGATCGGCGAGGCGTATCGCAGCCAGGGCGATTCCGGCGCAGCCCTCAGCCAATACGAGCGAACGTTGCGCGTCGATCCCGCCTTCGCCGATGCTTACATCCAGATGGGCGGCCTGTACCAGGACCGCGGCGATCTGGCCCGCGCCGAAGAGCTGTACAATGAGGCGCTGCGCGCCGCCGTGACCGATCTGCGCGCCCGCGCCTCGGCCCTCACCCGCCTCGGCAACCTGGAGGCGCTGCAAGGCCGCACCGACCAAGCCATCGTTCGCTATCAACAGGCGCAGCAGGAGGACCCTGGCTTCGTCGGGTCCTATATCCAGCTCGGCCAGGTGTACCTGGGGCAGGAGCAGTGGGACCTGGCCTTGCAGCAGTTTGAGGCTGCCGTTCAAAACGCTTCCACCAATCCCGATGCCCGCTTCTTCCTGGGGCAGGTCTACAGCCGGTTGGGCCAGTTGGATCAGGCCGAGACAGAGCTCCGTGAGGCGGTCCGGTTGGCCCCGACCAGTGAGCGCGCCGTGCTGTGGCTCGGCCAGGTGTATAGCACGCGCGGCCGGCCGGCTGAGGCTATCGCCTTGTACCAGCAAGCGCTGGAGCAGATCGCTGGCAGCCGTGAGATAGGTCTCGCCCTGGCGTCGGCCTATCGCGATCAGGGCCAATACCAGCAGGCGCTGGAGCAGTACCAGGCGGGCATCGAGGCCAGCCCTGACGACGCCGATATCTACACCGAACTGGGCGCCACCTACCAGGCTATGGGCGACGCGGTGAAAGCGGAGGAAGCCCTGGCCCGCGTTGCGGCTCAGGCCGCAGAGCAGCCGCGCCAGGTGGCGCAGGCCCTGACTAAGCTGGGCAACACCTACCGCGATCGCGGCGATCTGGCAGAGGCCGAAGCGCAGTACCGGCAGGCGCTGGGCGTCGATCCCACTTATATCGGCGCCTATTTGCAGTTGGCTTTCCTGTACGACCAGCAAGAGCGTTTCGACGAGATGCTGGCCACCTATGAGGAGGCGGTGCAGGCGGCGCCGCAGGATGCCGAAGCCCGCTTCAAGTTGGGCCAGGCCCAGCGCCGGGCCGGCGATTTGGAAGCAGCGGCTCGCGAGCTCCAGCGCGCCGTCGAGCTGGATCCCACCCGCTATCGCGCGCTGCTGGAACTGGGCCGGGTGTTGGAAAGCCAGGACGACCTGGCCGAGGCAATCGCACGCTACGAGCAGGCTGCTGCCATCAACGCCAACGACCCCCAGGTCCGGCTGCTGCTGGGATCGGCCTATCGGCGCACCGGTCAGCCGGCCAAGGCGGTGGAGCAGTTGACGGCGCTGCGCGAGCTGGACCCCGGGAACAGCGATGGCGTGGTCCAGCTTGCCCAGGCCTACATCGACCTCAACCAGTTGGACGACGCGCGCACGGCCGTCGACGCTGCGCTGGAAATCTCCCCAGACCTGGTTTCGGCCCTGTACATTGGCGCAGAGATTGACCGGCTGTCCGGCGACCTGGATGCCGCCGAGGCCGGCTATCAGCGGGTGCTGGCGTTGGATCCCGCCTACGGCGACGCGTTGCTGCAGCTCAGCGACGTTTATCGGGCGCGCGGCGACGCGGAAGCGGCAGCCAGCGCGTTGGAGCAGGCGCTGCAAGCCAGCCAGGATGACCCGGCGGTGGCAGCCGCGACCCTTACCAAGCAGGGCAATGTGCTGGCCGACGCCGGCGAGACAGATGCAGCGTTGCAACGTTACCAGGATGCCATCGCGGCCCGTCCGACCTATGCCGCAGCCTATCTGCAGATGGGCGCGTTGCTCACGGCGCAGGAGCGTTTTGCGGAGGCGCAGGAGATTTACGAGCAAGGCGTGGAAGCGCTGCCCGACAACGCCGACTTGCGCCTGCGCCTCGGCCAGGCTTATCGCCGCGATGGCCGCAATGCCGAGGCCACCGAGCAGATCGAGCAGGCCGTGGCGCTGGCGCCCGGCACATGGCAGGCGCGCCTGGCCCTGGGTGCGCTTTACGAAGACGCCGGTTTGCAGGTGGCTGCGCTTGATCAGTTCTCCACAACTGTCAAGTTGGCGCCGGACAACCTGGATGCGCGTTTCCGACTGGCCCAGGCCTATCGCAAGGCCGACCTGCCCCAACAGGCGATCCAGGGCTTCGCTGAATTGCTGGAGCTGCCCGGCGGCGACGCCTACACCGGCGCCTATGTGCAGATGGGGCAGGCGTATGAGGCCCTGGGCGACCTGGACGCGGCCGAGCGGCGCTACCGGCGAGCTACCCAGATCGAGGATCAGGCCCCGGTGGCGTATTACTTCCTCGGCGACCTCTATCGCAAACAGGGCCGGCTGGAGGAGGCCATTAGCGCCCTGGAGCAGGCCTTGACATTGGATGCTGAACTGATCGACGCCAAGTTGCAGTTGGGCATGGTGTATCAAGCCGCAGGCGATGCGGAACAGGCCCAGCAGTTGATCGGCGAAGTGGCGGGTTTGGCGGACAGCAATCCTCAGGCCGCGGCCCAGGCCTACCTGCGTCTGGGCAACCTTGCCAGGGAGCAGGGTGACCTGGATGAGGCCGCAACGCAGTACCGGGCTGCGCAGCGCGCCAATCCTGCGCTGATTGCCCCTTACCTGCAGTTGGCGCAGATTTTGCGCGAACAAGGGCAAGACGACCGCGCCTTTGCGCAGATCCAGGCTGCCGTCGAAAACAACCCCAACAGCGCCGAGGCTCAATTGGAGTTGGGCAAGACGCTCAGCGCGCAGGGCGAATACCGCGACGCAGTCAAGACGCTGGAAACAGCCGCTGAGCTTAATCCAGGCTCGGTGGAGGTCTACATCCAGCTCAGCCTGGCCTTGCAGGGCCTCGGCAACCTGGACCGTGCCGAGATCATGCTGAACCGCGCCCTGCGGCTGGCCCAGCGCGATGAGCAGGCAGCCCGGGTGCTGGTACAGCGCGGCGAGTTGCGCCGCGGCCAGGGCCGTTTTGGGCCGGCCACCGACGATTTCGAGACGGCCATCCAGCGCGATCCGCGCAATCTCCAGGCGTACATCGGACTGGGTGAGACCTACCGGCTGAGAGGTGACGTCGAGCAGGCCATCAGCAACTATAAGTCTGCGCTGTTGCTGGACGATACCTACGCCGACGCCCACGTCAAGCTTGGCAACATCTACCGCGAGACCGGCAGTGTGGATGAAGCCATTGCCTCCTACCAACAGGCCGTCGAACTGCAACCGGAGAATGCGCTGTACCGGCTGCTGCTGGGCGATGCGTTGGTGCTGGCGCAGCGCACCGAGGACGCGTTGGCGGTTTATGCCGAGGCTGCTAATCTCGACTCCACGTTGCAGGCCGATGTGGCCTGGTACCTGCGCATGGCCTCGGCCTATCAAGCTGGCGGACAACTGGAGGATGCACTGGCCCAGGCCCGGCAGGCTGAACAGGCCGCGCTGGCCGCAGGCGAGACCGGTGAAGGGGCTTTGCAGGCCCAGGCGGACATCCTGCGCGAGCAATCCCGCTGGCAGGCTGCCGTTGACCTGTATGAACAGGTGTTAGTCCTGAACCCGCAGCGCTCCGAGGCTATCCGCGGGCTGGCGCTGGCTCTCGAAGCGCAGGGCCGCAACCAGGAGGCAGTGCGTCAGTGGCGCGCCTATCTGGAGCAGGCGCCGCGTGGCCCGTTTGCCGACGAAGCTCGCGAGCACTTGCGCAAGCTGCGCCAAACGTCAGGTTGAGCGCAACTCGCATGCCGACGATCCCCTTCGCTTTAAGTTCTGAGGGCAATGCTGATGGACCTGCTCCAGATCGACACCACCCGCAAAGACCACGTCAAGCGCTTCATCGAGTTGCCCTTGCGACTGTACCGGGGATCAACCCAGTGGGTGCCGTCGATCCAGAGCGACATGCGCTCGCAGCTCAACCGTCAGAAACACCCCTATTACCAGCACTCTGACGCGGATTTCTTTCTGGCTGTGCAGCGAGGCGAGGACGTCGGCCGTATTGCGTTGCTGGAAAACCGCCGCTACAACGAGTACCACCACAGCCGCACGGCTTTCTTCTATCATTTCGAGTGTGTGGAAGATCCGGCGGTGGCGGCTGCGTTATTTGAGCGTGCTCTGGAATGGGCGCGGCAGCGCAACCTGAACAAAATCATCGGTCCCAAAGGGCTGGGAGTTCTGGACGGTATGGGCTTTCTGGTGGACGGCTTCGATCAGCGGGCAGCCATGACGATGATGCTGTACAATCCACCGACGTACCCGGCCTACGCCGAAGCCGCCGGCTTTGGCAAGGAGGTGGATTTCGTCTCTTGCCACATCACCGCCGGCCAGTTCAACCTGCCGGAGCGCATCCACAGCATCGCCGCCAAGGTGCAGGCGCGCGGCCAGTTGCGCGTCGTCACTTTCCGCAATAAGGCGGAGTTGCGGGCGATGGCTCCGCGTATCGGCCGGGCCTATAACCAGGCGTTTGTGGACAATTGGGAGTACATTCCCATCACCGACGCCGAGCTGGACCTGGTGATCAACGACTTGGTGACTATCGCCGATCCCAGGTTGATCAAAGTCATTCTGCACGAAGATAACGTGGTGGGATTCCTGTTCGCATTCCCCGATCTGTCGGCTGCCATCCAGCGCAGCAAGGGCCGGCTATTTCCCTTCGGTGCGATCGATCTGATGCTGGAATACCGGCGCGCTAAGTGGGTAATTGTCAACGGCGCGGGTATCCTCCCCCAGTTTCAGGGCCGCGGCGGCAATGCGCTGCTTTATTCCGAGATGGAGAAGACCATCAAGCAGGCCCGCTTCCTCCATGCCGATTTGACACAAGTAGCGGAAACCGCCGTGCAGATGCGTCACGACCTGGCGAGCCTAGGCGGCGTCCCCTACAAAAACCATCGGGTGTTTGGTCGGGCAGTTTGAGCGGTGAGGGGGACGGTAAGCAGTAAACGATGAACGGCCGCCTCCGGGCGCCGGTTACCGTTCATCGTTCACTGCTCACTGGTTACGAACGCGGGATGATTGTCACTTTGCGCTGCTCGCCTTCACCCACGCTTTGCGTAGTGACCTGAGGGTGGTTGCGCAAGGTGATGTGGATGATGCGGCGCTCGCGCGGCGGCATAGCTTCCAACGCCACGGCGCGGCCTGTGCTGACCACCCGCTCGGCCATACGTTCGGCCAGGCGCACCAACTGCTCCTCGCGCCGGGCCTTGTATCCCTCCACATCCACGACCAGGTTGACCCAGCGGTGAACGCGGTGGTTGACCATCAGGCGGGTCAGGTATTGCAGAGCGGCCAACGTCTCGGCGCGGCGGCCGATCAAAATGCCCAGGTCCTCGCCCTCGATGTTGAGCATCAGCGGGGCATCCTGGTCATCGTCGAGAACGCCGCGGTATTCCACCACCCCTACCCGGGCGCGCAGATCCATGCGGTCGAGCATGCCTTGCAGCAGTTCAGCCGCGATGGCGCCGGCATCTGCCTCATCGGTCTCAGCCGCCGGCTCGGTTGCCGCCGGGGCAGCAGGGCGCGGCTCAGGAGGCGCGGACTTGCTGGGCGCGGCCGGCTTGTCAGCCGATGGCGGTGGGGCCGGTTTGGCGGGTTTCGGTTGCTTAGGGGCCGCCGCTTCCGGCTTAGGCGCAGATGTCTCCCGCTTGGGCGCGGGAGTCTCCTTCTCGGCCGTCGGGATGCGCGTGATGCGCACCCGGGCGTCTTCAGCGCCGAAGCCCAGCAGTCCCCGGCTTCCTCGGCTAAGGATCTCGATCTCTACCTGGCTGCGCTTCAGGCCCAGCGCAGCCAGCCCGGTCTCGGTGGCTTCTTCCACACTTTTGCCGCGAAATTCATCGCCCATTGGTGAAGTCATAGGCTACTTCTTCTTTTTGCGCATCTTGCGGCGCCGGCCGGCTGACATCTCGCTGGCAGCCGCAGCGCTGCCGGGAGCCGGCTCGCCGGCAATCACTGCAGTCTGGCTGGCCTTGGCGCCGCCTTTGGCGCTGGCGGTAGCGGTGGCCGGCGTGCGCAGAGGCCACAGGCCGGTCCAGCCTGTTGTCAAACCTTGCTGGATAATTTGCAAGACGTTGGAGGTTACCCAGTACAGCGTCAGACCGGAGGGCACGACCAAGGTGATATAGCCGAACATCAGCGGCATCAGCATCATGATCGTGTTGGTGGATCCCGGCATCTGGCTGGGGTTGGCAGCCTGGCTCATGCGCTGCATGAGGAGCTGTGACGCAACGTAGATCACTGGCAGGATCAGGTACGGCCATACCTCGGGCGACAGCAGGTGCTGAATCGTTACCGGCGTCAGCCAGGACATGCCGCCAAAGTAAGGCGGAAATGCCAGGCTGGGGATCCACAGGAAGGGCTGGTCGAGCTTCGGGCCGAGTGACAGCAGCGCGTAGTACATCGCAAACAGGATCGGCATCTGGATCAGCAGGGGCAGGCAGCCGCCGGCCGGGTTGACGCCTTCCTCGCGGTACAGCTCCATCTGCTTTTCGGCCAGCTTGTTGCGGTCCTTGCCGTACTTCTCCTGCAACTCCTTCATCTTGGGCTGGATGGACTGCATCTTCTTCATGGACTCCATCTGTTTTTTGGTCAACGGATAGAGCAGAACGCGGATGAGGATCGTTACCAGGATGATAGCCAAGCCAAAAGAAGCCAGACCGATGGGCGTCAGGATACGGTCATAGACAAACTCAATGATCCAGGCTAGCGGTGTGGACAGCCAGGCGATCCAGGCTGGCGCCGAGATGTTGCCTTCAGCATCTTGAATCGGCGCGCAGCCGGACACCGTCACCACCACGATGACCAGCAAGATCAACAGGCTCAACGCCCGTCTTTTCGACATAGTCTTTCGTTACTCCAACCGAAGAATCCCAACAGAAGCATCAGAGGCCAGGTCTTTGCGCTGGCTGGATCAAGCACGAGGCATTGCAAAGACACCGGGTCTCGTGTTGTACGCTAGGGTACCGGGTCATAGCCGCCCGGATTGAAGGGGTGGCAGCGGCTGATCCGTTTGGCGCCCATCCACAATCCCTTGATTACGCCGTAGCGCTGGACCGCTTCCAGGGTGTACTGTGAACAGGTCGGGTGGAAGCGGCAGTTGCTGGCCAACAAGGGCGAAATGAACCGCTGATAACCTCGAATCAAAGCTATCACGATTTGTTTCATGAGGAGAATTCACTCGACCCGGGCTGGTTCAGCGCTGGTGCAAGTCACCTGAAAGTGATCGGGAGGCAAGGGCTGTTCCGTTAAGCCCCGCCTGGAGGAGGAGACGCTCGACCGCAGTCTCGATCTGGCGGAATTCCGCCTGAGCGGCTGGTGGTCTGGCGATCAACACCACGTCCCACCCTGGGGCGATCGCGGGGATGCGCAGGCGCACGATCTCGCGCAGCCGGCGGCGTACCCTGTTTCTCGTCACGGCATTTCCTACTCGCTTGCTGACTGAGAAGCCGAAGCGGCTGCCAGGCAGCTCATTGGGCGAGACGCACAACACGAGCAGGCGATGGGTCCAGCATTTTCCGTGGCGGCGGATTTCCTCGAAGCGATCGCGGCCGCGTAGCCGATACTCCCGCTTCAAGGATTACCAGGTCCGCTTGCGATAGGAAACCGTCGGGGCCAGGCGCTTGCGCCCTTGCAGGCGACGCCGCTTGATGACGTTGCGGCCATCCCCGGTGCTCATGCGCTCACGAAAACCGTGAACGCGCAGTCGCCTGCGCACCTTGGGCTGGAAAGTTCTCTTGGGCATAGGAAAGACCACACTCCTTTCTTTGGTTCGTCTCTGGTGCTACCGCAATGGGTAGAGATTGCGCATTTTGTCTGGGGCCTATAAACAGCAAAAAACGGGAGAGGCTTAGACCTGCTCCTCACCCGTGTTCTTGCCTGTAGGCCCGAATGGGATCTGTTCGTCGGCTAACCAGCGACAATTATACTTGGTCGCCGGTGTATCGTCAAATCATGGGCTCTTCAGGGGGTTGTTGGTAGACCTGCTGGAGCGATGGCTGGACAGGCTGGTTTTCTTGCGCCTGGGTCGGGATGATCAGGCCGATCAGGCGTTCGATCAGGTCCAGCACCATGTTCTGGCGGAATCCGGCGATGACGGCGATGGCGGCCGGCAGCAGCCGGGCGCCCAGCGCCACATCCTGCGTCTCCAGGTTCACCTGGACCACCAGGAAGCCCGAGCCCATGATCAGGAAGACGATGCCGCCCAGCACCATGCCCAGCATTGGCTGCGAATAGTACCAGAGATTCTCCACCGGGTTATAATCGCGCGCAACCGAGATGTGATGGTACAGCGACCACAACGCGCTGGTGATGCCGCCGATGCCGCCCCAGGCCAGGGTGCTCAGAAATAGCACGGCCCAGTTGAGTTGCTCGCTGTTCACCGGAATGCCCAGCAGGTATGCCGCCCAGGATCTGAAGGTTTCGCCGTTGACCGTGGTGACCAGCGCCATTGCGGCCAGCAGCGCCAGCCAGATGGTCTGGTAGGCGAAGATGCGCGGCGCGTTGGCGCGTCCGCCTTCGGTGCTTTGTTCTATTTGGTTGATACGGGCGCGCACCTGGTTGACCAGGTACTCCGCGTCGGCATAGCGTTCTGGTTCCTTGAGCAGGATCAAGCGCACGCGGCGCAAGATGTCGAAAGCAACCGTGGCTTCCTGTCGCTGGCCGCTCAACAGCGTGCCCACTTTCTCGTAGAGAGCATCGACCTCTCGATCCAGCGCTTTGAGGTCGCTGGACCGCAGCTTGCCGGTGATCTCCCTGATCTCCTGCCTGGTCAGCGCGGCGCCGTCGTCCTTGATCACATCTAAAGTCAGCGCGGAGTCGTCTGCACCGGCGGCGCCATTATTGGTGGGCACTCCGACCCGACGGCGTTGGCTGTCTTCGGGGGATGCGGCTGGCTGCTGCACATCGGCAGCGTTGACGGGGGAATCGGGATGTGCTGCTGGCATGGTATCATCCTCGTGATCTTCCTGCGCAAGCGCCAGAACGTCCACGGCGCCGGCGTAGCTGGCTGGCGCAAGGCTGGGTTGGATGGCATAGCTCGCGGTTCCATTGGGTGCAGTCAGTGTGGCTTGCAGCATGAAAAAGGCCTCTGCCGCCTGGCGCAGGTATTCATCGATCGGGGCTGGCGCCGGTTGGGCAGGGCCTTCTGTATCCAGGTAAGCTGCCTCGCGCGCGTAGGCCACGCTGGCCGGCCATCCGGTCACGCCGTTCGGATTGGGTAGCGCCGGTTCACTTTCGGCTGGCGCTGGTTGTTCCTCGCCAAACAGCAAGTCGATGCCGCGCCCGAAGATCTCCGGGCCGCGTCCTTTGATGGTTACCTTCTTGCTAGCCATTGACTGCTCCTCCCGTCTGCGCCAGATGATGGCACAGACGAGATGTTCATCTTCACATCGTTTGTTGGCTGTCATCACAATAAACGTTGCAATGATCGCTTTTTAACTTGACTTATTATAACGCCAATAACTACATATGTCAAGTAGGTAATTTTATGTCTTTCTGTTATTGCGAATAATGGCCTCATAGATGGGATGAAGGGTCTGGACAATGGCGGCCATGCGTTCGGAAACCCGGTGCAGATAGCCCGTATCGTAGGGCTCCAGCGGCACAGTCTCGTACACCTTGGTCCAGCCGCGATCCCAAGGCTCCGCCACCACGCCCTCCCCCAAGCTGGCCTTGACCTCCACCAGCCTTGCATCAAAGCCGGTCAGCAACCAGCGATTGTCAGCCGGGTTTTTGCTCTCGAAATGCAGGCCCAATTCCAACCGGTCCCCTAAGCGCGGTGGTACACGCGAGACCTCATAGTGATAGCGCGGATCGTCCAGGTAGAACTGGACGCCCCAGGGCCACAGCCGGCCGCGCTGCATGCGCCATTCTTGGCCCAGATGGCGCTGCACAGCCTCCGGCAGGGCAGCCATGAACTCGTTGCTGCGCATGATGCTGCTTAGGTATGGTCGCCCGGACCGGTCTCCTGACCGATCCCGCTTGAATCACCCGATGGGCTGTGATCGCCAGCCAGACGGCCGTCCAGCCCCAGCGTACCGGCGATGCCTTGCAGCGCCGCCAGCACGAAGCCGATATGCTCGTCCAGCGGCTCGCCCAGCTCGGCGGTGAACTCCTCGATCTCCGTGCGGTTGATGGCCGCGGCAAAAGCGCGGTCTTTCCACTTCTTGCGCACCGACTTTACTGTGACGTCGGCCAGGTTTTTGCTGGGCCGCACGTAGCCCACCGCCATGATGAGCCCTGTCAGCTCATCCACCGCCACCAGTGCACTGTCCATCCGGCCGTCGCGCGCGATGCCCAGGTAGGGCGCATGTCCTTCGACGGCATGGATCAACTCCGGCGGATAGTCTAGCTCGCGCAACAGGCGCAGCCCGCTGCGGGGGTGACCGTTGACCGGGTCGTCCATGTCGGGAAAGCGCTCGAAATCCAGGTCGTGCAGCAGGCCGGTGATGCCCCAGAGCGCCTCGTCCTCACCGTACTTGCGTGCGTACGCGCGCATCGCCGCCTCCACAGCCAGCATGTGCTTGCGCAGGCTGTCACTGTGCACCCATTGGCAGAGCAGGCTCCAGGCTTGATCGCGTGATGGCAACGGCATAGCGGTACACGTTCTCCTCTGTGTTGGAATGGTGCTCCATTTTAGCATTCCCCTGCGATTCGCACAAGCCGATTGTTTTTGACTTGACGATTGGAACAAATGTTCGTATAATGGAATTGAGATGTTGGTTGTGAGGTGCCAGATGCTTATCAATACTGTCCCTGATTTGTACCAGAGAGTCAGTCTGTTGGGCCAACAGGCGCAGTACGACCTGTGCGAGGCCCAGGGCCAGCCAACCCCGCTGCCAGCCGCCGATACGGCGCAGCACATCCCTGATGTCAGCGACTCTGTTGCCACGGTGATCGGCCAAGGCGGCCGCCGCGTGCCGTTGCTGCGCATCCTGCAAACCAGCGCTTGCGAGAAGAACTGCTACTACTGTCCGTTTCGAGCCGGCCGCCGCCTGCGGCGCAACACCCTGGAACCGGATGAACTGGCGGCCGCCTTCGACCAGATGCAGCGCAAGCGGTTGGTTGAGGGGCTGTTTCTTAGTTCTGGCATCATCGGCACGGTGCGCACTATGGACCGTATGCTGGCGACCGTCGATCTGGTGCGCAACAAGTACCAGTGGCGGGGCTATGTCCATCTCAAGCTGCTACCCAACGCCGAGGAAGCCCAGATCGAGCGCGCAGCGTTGCTGGCTGACCGACTATCAGTGAATCTTGAGGCGCCCAATCAGGCCCGCCTGGCGCGGCTGGCCCCGAAGAAGGACTTCGACCACGGCCTGGTCGAGCCGTTACAGCGCGCCTGGGCCATCGTGCGCCGCCTGCGCCACCAAGGGCACACTGTGGCCAGCGCTGGCGCGGTGACGCAGTACGTGGTCGGCCCGGCCGGCGAGAGCGATCAAGAGCTGCTGGCCGCAAGTCAGCGCCTGTACCGCGACATGGGACTGCGCCGCGCTTACTATTCGGCTTTCAATCCTGTCAATGACACGCCGTTGCAGGAGGAAACGCCTACGCCGCCTGTGCGTGAGCATCGCCTGTACCAGGCGGACTTCATGCTGCGTCAGTATGGCTTCGGCGTGGACGAGTTGCCCTTTGACAGCGAGGGAAATCTGCCCAATGATCGCGACCCCAAGCTGGCATGGGCCATGCAACACCCCGAGTCGTTTCCAGTAGAGATCAATCGCGCGCCGCAGGCAGCGCTGCTGCGGGTGCCGGGAATCGGACCCCAAGGCGCGGCCGCCATCGTACAGGCTCGCCGCAGCGCCCATCTGCGTTCGCTGGAAGACTTGCAGCGGCTGGGGGTACGCAGCCGGCAAGCCGCGCCCTACATTCTGTTCGACGGTCGCTCCCCCAGCCGCCAACTCCCCCTGTTCACCATGTAGTCACGTTATTAACGTGACCTACTGGCTTGCGCCGGGCATCCATCGGCGCCAGCCCTGGGCCTGCCTCTTCTTGCGACGCTGTTCGCGTTCGCTTCCCTCACCGTCGCCATAAGTGTAATAGCGGCGATAGTAATATATGTATGCAGCCAGGCATTCGATGCCCTGCTGCAAGATGCGTATCACGTTGGCGACGACTCCATAGGATATCGCCGCGCCGTGCGCCGTTGGGAACCTGACCTATCGCTCCGAAGTCGACGGCGGGTCCAAGGCGCACGTTGACCACTTCGGCGATGACGGCCCCTGAGGGCGCACCCTCTTGCAGCGTGATCTCTACAGGAGCCAACGTGGGGGCTGGCGGCGCCACAGTGACGGTTCCGGCTGGCGTCGCCGAATTGGACGTTGCGGTGTCGCAGCTTTTCATTGGCTGCCGGGCCGTGTATAATATGTTCCGGCATTACCTACCCAATCCCCTGTTCACAAGAGGTTCCCTGTGTCGACGAAGACACTTCTGCTGGACGGCCAGACCCTGCGTATCGATGATGTGGTCGCCGTCGCCTATGCGCAGCCCCATGAATTTGAGTTCGAACTCACGCTTGAGGCCCGGAGCCGTGTTGCCCGCGCCCGCCAGGCGGTGGAGGATTTCGTCGCCCAGCGCCGTGTTGTATATGGCATCACCACCGGCTTCGGCGCCTTCTGCAACCGCGTGATCGATCCCGAGCAGACGGCGCAGCTCCAGCGCAACATCGTTATGAGCCATGCCGTTGGCGTCGGCCGGCCGCTGGAGACGCCGGTGGTGCGGGCTATGATGTTGATCCGCGCCAACACCCTGGCCAAAGGCCACTCTGGTTGCCGCCAGACAGTGATCGACCTGCTCTTGCGCATGCTGGAGAGGGGCGTGCATCCGGTCATTCCGCGCCAGGGCTCGCTGGGCGCCAGCGGCGACCTGGCGCCGTTGGCGCACATGGCGCTGGTATTGATCGGCCTGGGCGAGGCTGAACTGGGCGGCCAGCTTCTGGCTGGCGACGTTGCCTTGGCCGCTGCCGATCTGGC
>WBZM01000275.1_pt1 | contig 12939 bp, 17 predicted proteins | sample 5204271 | NCBI WGS metagenome assembly WBZM01 (sample SAMN12344346, study PRJNA552823) | activated sludge metagenome | biome: Activated sludge suspended growth; feature: Nitrification reactor; material: Wastewater; isolation source: activated sludge from nitrification reactor of wastewater...
TTTAAAATTAAGTCCGGAGAAACACTCGAACTGGTTCCAGGGGGTAAGCACCTCATGTTCTTCGACCCGCAAAATGAAATCAAAGAAGGTTCAGATCTGAAATTGACTTTTTCTTTCAATAAAAAAAAGCTATCGGTTTCATTTAAAGTTGTTCCAAGAATTAAAAAATAAAATCAAAAAAAAAGGAGAAATCTATATGAAAGCAATTTTAAAATCTGCCTTATTGGCTTTAGCTTTATTCATGGGAATTTTTGCTTCTGCACACGGTGGCCACGATCATCAGCCTTTAGCGGGGCATTTGTCTTACAAACAGAACAGATTGCACATCCATGCACGTTTTCCGACAGCACCAATTGTGAATCAGGAATCGATTTTGGTTTTGGAAGCAAAGGATGCAAAGACTCATCAAGCGACAGAGCTAAACGACAATATCGAAGTTGTTCTTTGGATGCCTAGCATGGGACACGGATCGGCACCTACACAGGTTGAGCGAGCTGTAGATGCAAATGGAAATATATTTAATGGTGTCTTTAATGTTCGTAATGTCTACTTTATCATGGGCGGCGACTGGGAAGTGCGTGTGACCCTGACTGATGCTCAAGGGGTTCAAGAAACCAAAACCTTTAAAGTTACTCTTGACGGCGGCCACGACCACGGCGGCCATCAATAAATGTTAGTTCTTATTAGTTCTAACGAGAAACCAAAAGGGGGCCATTCGGCCCCCTTTTCTTATCTAAAGTTTTTGAAGATTTATGCACTCGTAGTCTTTTTCAGACACCCAATTCATTCTGTGAAGTCTTGTGCGAACTGGCAATTTGGTTGCTGGAGAAAATGTGACGAAGAAATCAAACTGATATCCTCCATACTTCGCTTCCCAAGAAAAAAGCTGATTGTATAAATTTGTAGTGTCAGCTTCGTAGATGTCGTTTCCAGAAGTTTTTCCGTCAAGGCTCATGGCGCACGACTTTACTGCGGGGTACTCCGGTCTGTGATAATTTGTGACACGACCCTTAAGGACAATTTCATCTTTAGGGTGAGAATTGCGGTCAGTACTAAAAACAGGTCGTGCTGTTAAATTGTTGCAATGGCGTCCGAAAGGATTTGCCTCTGCGTGGTCAACGAACAAGTAGCAGGTGCGTCCTGTTGAGTGCTCATTAACTTGCTCTTCGCCTTGGAAAAGGCCTACCGTATTTTCAGAAATTGTAGCGGACTGACTCATTGAAACGCTCAATAGAATTGCTGCCGTTAAGATTGTATTTTTCATTTTTTCCTCCATTATGAACTAAAGGGATAGAATCAATATCTATTTCTGTCACTGCAACATCTTGCTGCAGGAGCAAAAATGAAAAACCCGCCTGTGACGACAATGTAAGGTGCTAAAACTGATCTCAGGGACGTTCTTCATTTGGCCAATGAACTGTGTAGTAATCATTTGCAGGCAGTATTTCTCTTGACGAACTAGAGCAAAAGATCTTTACTGAATCACAATAGTGCACCTAACTTTTTTTATAGGAAGTATGTTTAAGACAGTCCTACTAATTTTATTTTTATATTCTGGCTTGGTATATTCATGCCCAAGATGTTGGGATAGAAACCAAGGCGATGAATTAATTGATTTTACTAAAGGAAATCACCCCAAAAATGAAAAGACCGAATTGAAAATTGAATCTGAATATGAAAAAAAACTAGGAGTCGATTGCAATAGCGGAGTTAAAAAAGCGTGTGAAGAGTTAGCTAAAATATTGGAACTAAAGAAAAAGAAGAAATCTGAAGAAACGAACTAAGGAAAAATTAATGAGCCAGCCACCGATAGGCTTTTTTAATCAGGAACTGGCGTCCCAATACGATAATAAAAACGAACGCCTAAAGCCAATTAGCGAATGTTTGGATCCATAAACCAACTGGGCCAAGCTATTTCCTTTGTCGCAATAGCCTGAATGCGTTGATCGATTCGATACTCGGTTGGCTCGCAAAAATAAGTATCCTGATTCATTTCAAAACTAAACCACCCACGATCTGTATGAAAGTAAGATTTCATTCTGACAATTTGATACGTTGATTTCATATTAATTAAGGATTCACACAAAAGTTCAAATGAAAAAATCTTGTCCTTGGAAAGGACCAATTGTGATGTTTTAAAACCTTTTGTTGAAACAGACAAGAACTTCGCCCCTGAAAACGTTGAGGTGGGCACTAAATCAAAAAGCTTTGGATCGACCTTTCCAAAGGAAGATTTTAGAAATTTTTGTTTTGGCGTCGATCTAGTCATTAAAAATTCTTCAAATGCGATCTCATAGGTTGGATCAACTTTGTCATTGAAATTTGATATGACGATTTGAGCCGCATCTAATTGATCTAAAATTTGCTGCTTCCACATCTCATTGGCTTGAATAGGCCACTGCGGATGAGTACAAAGAGATTTTCGAAAGAAACAGAAAAAAGTATCGTCCAATTCGAAATTTAATGACGATACCTGGGATCAGTATCATCCTCCTCGTTGCCTTCGGCAACGCTGGAACATTTAAATTTTCAAAATTTTTAATTTTCTATATTTTTTTGCACGGCAGAATTAAGATCTGGGTTTAGGTCTAAATTTTTGGAGGAATATTGGATGGGGTTCTGGACCATCCGTAACCCTTTGATTTAACTTTGTTCCCAGAACCGATAACGACAGACTACGACAAATGACCTGAGTTAGGCAACTTTTACTGTTATTCCAGGCTTAACCCTACTTAAAAGCTCCAACAGCCGATCAATAGTAAACTGCTCGTGATGATAGTGCAGAATTTCGCTAACCCGATTCTCAGTGACCTCAAGGCGCTTTGCAAGCTCTCGCTGGGTGATCTTTTCGCTTTGTAAATAGCGTATGAAGTGTTCACATAGCTTTTGCTTAGCAATCTCAACTGGACCAGCATCACGGGGCAGAACTTTTGTCGCAAGTTGTCCTCGCATTTTTCGTTCTGCTTCCTTGAATTGCTCCTCAGAAGGCCATCCTGGAGGTGGTGTTTTGCTGACTCTAATCAGAGTTGATTTTTTTGCCTTTTTCGCCGGATTTTTCACTTAGACCTCCTGTAGGCATTTCTCACGCCTAAGTAACTGTTATCGTGCGGGACAACCAAGATCAGTCGATACATCTTCCCGTCATAGGTACCATCAGCCTCATAGAAGCTATAGCCGCCAACAACGGCACTTAAAACAATCAGCCAGCCATCAAGATCCCTAACTAATTCTAAGATGAGTTCATCATTGATGCTGTCTTTGTGTTTCTCCTCATAGTGGGGATCAATCCAAATCTCATCAAAGTGATGGCCATCCATCGTTACGCTGACCCTATGCTGCCGATACACGTTGCCCGTCCTCAGTTGCTAATATAGCAGAACTTCCTATATTTAGGAAGTAATTTTTAGCCATCTTACACCGTCCTTTCAAACATATTGATAACCTTGGACTCTTTGGAATTGGGATCATGCAGATTGAGGCCGTCAGTCATCCCCTTGATCGAAATGCCAGCCTTTCTCATGTAAATCTGCATGGTCTTTAAGTCACTCCATCCACCCATGATCATAACTCGGGCGGGTTCAACACCCATGCCGAGCATGGCCGTGGCCCAACTTGCCCTCAGATCGTGAAAGCGTACAGGGGGCAGTCCAATACCCATCAAAAATGTCCGCAGCACTTCCGCTTGTCGGCCTTCATCCCACTCTCGGATTCGGGGAAGCACAAAGGTGCTTTCAGGTTCTTCGGCATAAAGCTGTTTGATGATGCCTACCAATGGCGGTGCAATTTCAATCGTTCGATCTTGTTTGGATTTGGTAAAATCCTTGAAACCGTGTTTGTGATCCCAAGACGATGAGATCAAAATTGTTCGGGTTTCAAGATTCACTTTATCTTTGGTGAGGGCGTAAAGCTCACCATTGCGGCAACCAGTGTAGAGTGCAAATGCCCAAACTGGATACCATGGGTGCTTCATCTCAAGAGCCTTCTCCAAGAGCAATTTGATCTGCACAACTGACAGGACTTTTTTTATTTTGTCCCCCAACCGAAACTGCAACATCGGAACAGGGCTTCGTTGAAGATATCCACACTCCACTGCATAGTTGAACAGACCCTTCAAAAATTTGTGCATAGATTTTTGATGTGACTGGGACCTTTCAGCCAGTGTGACTTTGATCAAAGTCCTGATCTCATCAGTACGAATCGATTCTATCGTGCGGATGTTCCAACACTTTGTGTGCGCATCAAGACAGTTGCGATAATTGTCCACGGTAGCAGGTGACAGATCACGAGCTTGTAACGATTCTATGAACCTCCTGCGAAGTTCAAACAATGTCATCCTCCCTCCAGCGTGTTCCTCAAATCGTTGTTCAACCTTTATGACAAGACCGTTGTAAACTCGTTGTGCTTCAGCCTTTGTCGAGATTGTTTCACCCTTATCATTCGTGATCCTGAACAAGGTCACAGGTTGGCGTGTGATTGGATGCCGTTTGCTGTAGCTCACCTTAAATGTACCATCGGGTAATTGTTTAATACCCATAGAAACCTCCTCTGCGTTGAGCCAAAAGAAGTTTCTTCAACTCACTTAAGCGATAGCGGTTTCGCCGCCCGAATTTGTAATAAACAATTTTACCATTGGAGGTAAGATTGTAGAGCGTTCGATCACTGATTTTCAAATAGCGAGCGGCGGTTTTGCTATCGACCCATTCCTCTTCAATTTTCAAAGAACAATTTTGGTCATTTTTTAGCAGAGATTCATCAGCATCACAATCTTGGTTTCGATTTTTATAAATCATTGGTGAATCCTTTTGATGAATCATTTTAATGGGGCCCTATGGTGTTATCTTCTGTGGCAAGTGGGACATCTGGCGAAGATGATTTTCTTTTAGCGAAAGTTGATGTCTTGAAGGCGATAACGGATTGCCTGATGCCCTCCACGGTTCGTTTGACTTTATTTCTCTGTTCTTTACTGGATGTAATAAGATGACCTCGCTCGGCAAGACGCTTCCAGAGTGTTGCCTGACTGAAGGGAATCGGCTGCCCCTGTTTTTTCGCTATCTCTTGAAGAATTGCGAAAATTGAGTCGGGATTAAAAAGAATCTCAAGTTCATTGTGCCAGCCGACTTTAACGCCTTTGGGATACAGTCGGTCCATGTCATTGGCTTGCCAGCCCCACTGATTAGCGCCATGAAATGAACCTCCGTCTTTTGCATCTACAAGATGTGCTTCGCCAGATAAAAATGCGGATTCCAAAAGGGAGATGCAGCGAGTGACCACATCCTCATCCGCCTGGTGGGCTGATTGCAGTTCGCCAATATGAGTGAAAGCCTCCCAACCATCAGCCCAGAGCCGTGCTTTTTCTTGCTTTGTGATGGCACCAGTCTCGACAGCAAATTTTAGTATCATTGACCATGCAACTGCTAAACTTGCCATTGATGCAGGGGTTCTTTTGTGGTGATTGCTTTCACTAAAACTCGCTCGGTATTCTTTGAATTTTTCAGGTAAGGTCTTTTTAAGTTCGGGAACTTTGGGTGCTAGCCATGAAATAAATGAACTCATGGATGCTGCGTAGATTCCCGAGGCGGCATTTTCTTGCGCTTCGTTCAGTGTATTGACCAAAACATCACCTTGAATCAGTTCGACAATCACGGTTCTAGCCCGAATACTTTTGCCATGCGGAATATCTTCACCGCTGGATATGGTCAGGCAGCGGGGATAGAACTGTGGCCGCAGACGACCATCCTGGGTCATGCGTTGGCGGCCTGAGCGATTACCCTGATCTCGAATGATACGCCCTGCAATTTGATGCAATTTTTCAACCTCAAGCCTTGAGCCTTTTGGTGAAAAGTCATCAATGACCAGAGCTACATCTTTTGCTAAGAAAGTTGTTCGCTCAAGGGAGTTGGCTGTTGATTCCCAGTTGGCTGGTAAGTTTCGATCCGTAAATTTGGCACCGAAGAATGACTGAAGCAATGCGCTGATCGTGCTTTTGAAAACACCGCTGTCGCCAGCAAGCCACAATGCAAAATCTAACGGGAGAGCGAAACCTAATGGCGCAAGAAAAACTGCCGACAACAAAACTATAGCCTTGGGACGATCTAAGACATTCAAAAATGCGAGAGACTCCTTGAGATACTTCTTAATTGATCCCGCATCAGGTGGGTCGGGCAATTCAAGATCACTCAGTCGAGCATTTTCAAAATCAACGAGAACGGATTTGTCATTGCCATCTTTGCCTACAGCTCCGCCAGCATGGATAAAAATATGATCGCCGTTTCTTTCTCGCCAACCTGAATGAGATAAAATGTCTCTTTTGTCGGTGTTGATGCCTGTGGCAGCAATGGCTGCTCGAAGATGATCCTTATTAGCTAGCCCGGCGTTGATGATTGCCGACGTTCCCCATGCAGGCGTAATCCAGTTCAAAGATGCGAATTGATCTGCACGGATTGATACCCTTGGAAGCTGTTGTCCACTCTGTGTCGTACCGACAATTTCAAATCTTTTCTGTCGCTCGATACCGTCATCAACGGTTTCTTCGGCAGTGATTTTTGCAGTAAAGTTGCACAAAGGGACTCTTACTGGCCCATTTTGAGTTGGTTTTGAGTAACTAAAAAAACCATCTTCAGTAGAGTATTTATTTTGAACGCCACGCTGGATTGGAGGTTCACCGCTTTGTTGTCTCTTGTTATTGAATGATTCTCTGATGCTGATGACAAATCTCAGTGCATTTTGAATAGGTGTATGACCTTTCATCTGTGGCTCAGTTCCGTCAGAAAAAAGTGGGTTCGTGTGCAGCCTAATGTCCTCGTTGACGAGTGTTTCTGCAATTTGGTCATCATCAAGACCTAAAGCCATTCTTTTTGTGGCAATAGATTTTAATGTATTGTTTCTTGAAGTGGATTCATTTTTCTTGCTACCGCCCTTTTCGCTCAACCCAAGCAGTATTTTCTCAATTTCTTTGATGTTATTCATATCCAATGTGGGCAATTGATCGACATCAATCTCAAGGAGTGTTTTGGTGCCAATCCAATTGTAGGGTTTTCTGGTTTCGGGATGAATACTTGGCGGCAAGATGACCTGCTTACCATCTCCGAAAACTTCGAGCGCAGTCAGCTCCTTACTGTTTTTGGAAATTTTCAATGAAATAGATTTTTCTCCATTCCACTTGAAAAAGGCGATGTGTCCTTTTTTACCTTTGCGCTTGACAGGCGAATCAGGCAGCAGATGTTTTATTGAATCATAAATTTCATTTTGAACGGGGTCATTGATGTCGAGATCCAAATCGAGTGCGGTGAGTTTTGACTGTTGTCCACAGCAAACAGAAATGCCGCAAGTCGCATGGTTTCTAATCCACTGATTTTGCTCTTCAGGTGTTGGCAGTTGTTTACAAAATTTCGACCAGCTTTTGATAACAGGTCGTTTTGATTCCCTCTTGACTGGCAGAACAGAAAATCCTTTGTCAAAATAGTGTCTAGCATGACTTGAAAAAATCTTTTTATTTAAGTTCATGATCTCTCCTTTGGGTAAAAGCTCACCATCACCTGATTTGCGATCAGATGTTGTGTTGTTAAAAGTGCTGTGATTAAGAAATTGCTATTGCGTTTTTAGTCTTGGCTAAGGACTTTGTGTTCTTCTGGCTGAGTCGACCAATTCGAGCAGCTTGCCTTCAAGTCCACGATCACCAAGTGCTTTCAGCAGTCGACTTCTTAGAGGTCGCCATCGCCAAATTTCTGTAATCTCAGGTTCAACTGCGTCAAGCACGAGGCCCCGATAAAAATCTAAGATGGCTTTGATCTTCTCATCCTGCCAATGCAGTCGATCATTAGGGGCTTCAGATTTATTGTGGTTGGCGTTGTAATCTGCTGACATTTGTTCCTCCTCGGCGGGAGGGGGAAGTTTAGTTTGCTAAGGTCCCATCCCGTCCATGTGAGAGCGACGGTACTCCGGTCGGAAGTTTTTGTTGTTCAATTTTTTCGGAGAGGTAAATCTCCGTAAGAAAGGCCGATTTTTCTACGCCTGAGTATTTGTTATCTTTAGTGATAAGTTGGCGAATCTGCTCCGGGCGATAGCTGCTTCTGATGCCGTACCCATGATAAAAGTACCAGTTGATCCAATCAGTGATGGCTTCGTATCTTTTTGAAGCTGAATTGAATAAATAGTGTTTACTTTCATCTATCGCACCATCGAGAAGTAGTTCATTCAGGGCTTTTGCCAGCGTGATCAGATGTCCCTTGACGATGATCTCATTGTTGCAGGCAGATTCTCTGCGAGGATTCAATTCATCAAGTTTGTCGAGTACCTGCTTGCGGGTAAATTTCTTGCCCTTGATCCCTAAGCCAGTAAGTTCAGACACCGGAATGACATCTTCGACTCCGGGTTTACATCGTTTTCGCTCGGAAGTTTTTTTGTAATAAAGGGGCCGAAGCAAGATCGTGCATCCTTCTATCTCGAAATAGGCATCCTTCAAGGTCAGCTTATGAAAATAAATTGCGTTGGCAATAAAGCTGGGGTCATAAACGGTGTTCGATGCGATCACCTCGGAGTAGGGTAACTCATCGCTATCAAAAATTGTTGTGTGTATGGCACCAATTCCCATCCAGTCCCTCCATCGCAGTTACCCCAACACTGTTATCACAGTCATGTTAAGTTGCCAATTTGTTAAGCAGAGAATCATGGGCCTAGATTGGCCATTTTTGAGAGTTTGGTCTCTGAAAAATAGACACCCGGCAGGGTAAAGCAATTGCCGATCGGCCCTTATTTTTTATGAATCCCATCAAGAATCGGCAAAATTTCATCCTTGATCGCTGCGCCAGATAAGTGGGTGTAGATTTTCTGTGTCTCGATGTTTTCGTGACCTGCGAGGATCGCTCTGCGTTCTTCAGAAACACCGGCCTCGGCAAGCCTTGTATTCCAAATATGTCGAAATGTGTGAGGCGTTAGGTCTTTTGTTATTCCGGCAAGCGATTTGTAATCACTGCAAAGCTGCTCAATACGTCGTGGACTGAATTTGGTGTTGCGGTTCGTTTCGTAGAGGAATTTGTTGCGACGATTGCTGAGATAAATCTTTATTTTTTCAAGGAGTAGATTGCCGATGATGGCGACTCGATCTTTTTTGCCCTTGCCCTCTGAAATGAAAACTAGATTAGAGGTAAAATCAATACGATGAACCATCAGGCCGCATAGTTCTGAAACCCGAAGGCCAGTACCTTCCAAAGTTTCAAAAATCAGTTTGTGCAGTGGATTTGCAATGACTGCATAAAAGGCTTTGATCTCGTCACGGGTGGGTAGTTCCCGCAGCTTTCTTGCGGACCTATTGGGAATTTGGATTTGACAGTTGTTTCTGACAGCACGGAAGATATATTTGAGCTGTTGGTAATTCAGCTTATGACGATTGGTTTCTTTGGTGATCTTCTTTATCAGCATTTGAATCGGGCTTTTCGCCGGTTGGTTTTGGTCTGCGAAATTCTCATCATTTGCCTGAGGCTGAAGGGTGTTTTGTAGCCCAAGGTCCGAGTTTTCTTCGCTAACTGTAGTATTCTGCGAAATAGATTGGGGTAGCTTCATAGACCCACTCTAACTCAATGCATTACAAATAACAAGTGCAATATACATTTGCATTTAACAAGTGTATATTTATCGATAAAGACTGAGGTGTCTCAAAATGGTGAAAAAGGCTACGGCAGCCAAAAGTATCGTGAAGCGGATCAAAGATCGTGAGGTCGGCAGTGAAAAGGCTAACATCACCTACCGACTTACAAGATCGGTCGTTGAGAATTTTAAGGCTGCTTGCGAAAAAGAGGATGTTGTTCCTGGTCAGGTTCTTGAAGAATTTATGAAAGACTTTATTGATCAGGTTCGCGGAGGAAGAAAGGGTTAGGCTATGTCTGTTAAAGTTTCATCCAGTCGGTTCAAAAAACAGATCGATCATTTTATTCAACAAGGGCAGTCTTCACGATTTATTTCAAAGTGGCTGTCACAAAGGGGTGAGACCATTTCTCATGTCACTATTTCTGCCTATCGAAGCTCTGCCATCGATCAGGCTACGAGTGGGAGAAGAAAGTCCACCCGTTCAAGAGAAGTTTGCAATGAAAGCAATTTGACTCAGGAATTGTTGAATAAAGCCATTGAAAATCTGGATAACCCTGCTGCCGTGAAAAACTATTTGGAATCATACATCAAGATGAGCGACAAAGCCCCAGCGCAGGAGGCAGAGCCACGCCCTGCTGTTGACATGAGTGCCGAGGTCAATTCATTGCGAAGTGGTCAGCCGACATCAAAGATGAGAAAATTTATCTTTGATATGTTTTGCTTGTTACACCCGGTTTGGCGTGAAGGGGCGACCCCTACACCAGAAATTCAGCGTGATTACCGACGGTGGAAGCGCGTACTCAATTCAACCTTGAACCCCCTTCTCGAGGGCAGAAACCCCTTGGAAAGGGTTTGAAATGTTAAGTGTTAAATTGAATGGAATGTTAGGGGTAGGCGGGGCATCTCGGCGAAAATTGGTCTTGGTCGCTTGTAAATGACTGAAATGCTGTAGCCAATCGAATGGGTTTGACAAAAACTCGGAGCCAATTTGTTAAGATGTTAAGCTATGGCCACCTAACGGGAACGATTCTCGCCAACGCCAAACCAATCAATGTTCAAACACCTCAATACTTCGGAATCTGAATTGGCGGCTTTCTTGGTTGATTTTTCGACGAGGTCCACAAGCATTTTACGAATTTCTTTTGTGGCCTCTTCAGAAAGAGCCATTGGGCCAGTGTAGAACAGATCGAGATCACCGATGTTCTCCATTGCTTGCAGACTTTTTAGTCGCCAGTTTGTGTGGTGCCTGTTAACGAAGGGTGAGTCATGGCCAACATGGGTAACCTGTGGCCCCATGTCCAAACCTCCTTTTTCTTCGACAATTAGTTTATACTTCAAAAGAAATTCAACCACTCTGGCAATAAGGGGGCGATCCAATTTTAAGTGATCGGCAATGGCGCTCACTGTTCCCAAACTTGGAATTGAAACTCCAAGCCTGACGGCACTGTAATACCATTGTGAATAAAAGGTGGCCTTGTCTTCATCGGTGAATTTCTGATGTTTGACTCTATTTTTCAGAGCTTGCGCAGTAGTTCTTAGCGTATCGAGCTGTTTTTCAAGGACGGATTTAAGTTCATGGTTCCCAGCTCTGCTTTTTTGTACAAGTAGCAGAAAAAAATCTCTTTCAAGCTCCGACAAACCCATGAACTTAGTGACACCCAGGGCTTGTTCTAATGTTAAATCTCGATCACCCCTGAAGACCTGGCTCATCACCACGGAATTGATCTCTAAGTACAGGGCCAACTGGCGCAATTGTCCGTGGCCACCCTTGGGTTGAGAGTTGATCCAGTCATTGACGCACTGCTTGTAATCATGGTAATCGAACACAACCATAAAAGCCCCCAGACCTTGGCGCTATAAAAAGTTATCAAAGTTAGCATATTTGCTATTTTCAAAGATAACAAATAAATTTATAGATGTAGAGTCAAGTTCGATGACGGGCGATACTGTGTTTGTTCGATTAAGAACAAAACACGGGAGGAATGTATGAAAAAAGAAATGTTACTTTTAGGATTGATGACTTTAACAGTGTCTAGCTACGCCTATTCGGGCGGTGTTGATGGGGGCGGCGGCAAGAGCGTTGTTTGCCGAGACAATCAGGGGAAGATTACTTCTGCGGAGCTTCTTGATTTGTATGAAGGAAGAATTCAGTATTCTTACACACAAAGAATTTCACAGGATCCAATTGATAAACAGGTTGAGGATATTGTAGACCGTTTGGCAGCGGGCCGAGGCTCAAGCTTCAAGTCATTTCTAATGTCATACGCCAGATTTGTTTCTAACGCCAAGGTCATTCTTCCAGATGGGACAGGTTTGGAGCCGGTTGATGATGCCAATAATGTCATCGTACCGAAGAATTGTAAGATTGAACAGCTGGCTAACTTCACCAATCAAAACCAGATATTGGTTAATGGCGAAATATATAATTCCCTTGATGATGCAAATAAAGCGGCATTGGTTGTGCATGAGGCTTTATACAAAATTTTTAGAATGTACGGCGCAACTAATTCTGTTCGTGCCAGAAAATCAGTGGCTCTCGGATTTTCCAATATTGATCTGACTGGTAAGCCCAATTGTCAGCCTGCTGATGCATGTGGTCCGCTGGTAGAAGATATTAAAGCCGGCTTACCAAGCAAATACTACGAATGTCATACTCTACCCAACTCTAACGGAAGTCCTTATCCAGGGAGTCATTTTTATGCTTACAACGACAAAAATGGTGAGTTAGTTTTTCAGTTTGACTACCTCGACGGCCAGTTGATGCTTACAAAGTCGAAAATCTATGTTGATAAAATTCCGGTTGATCAAATGTTTCAGCTGCCTACAAAAGGGACTGCATATTGGACCATGATGGTGTCGATTTACGATATGTTTCTCGGTGTTGCAGTATCTTTTGAACCCCAAGTGCAGAATGGTGTAGCTTCAAATATTTTAAGAGTTGGAATTGGTAATCAGCCCCAGATGCCCACAGCAATGTTCTCGTGCTCCCAATAGTTGAGTTGTTTTATGAAAAAAATTAGAAGAATTTTAATCGCGGGACTCCTTCTCTGGAGTCCTTTCAGCCTGGCAGCACAAAGTAAAAATCTAGGAATTGATCTTGGACTTGGTTTTCAATCAGATTACGGTTTGATCGGTGCCGGTGGAAGATACTTCTTGTCTGAGTCACAAGATGTTCATTTATCCGCAGGAATTGACCTAAGTGGTTTTATTGTCGGGGCTGGGTCAAGATTTTATTTTCAGACAACTGAGAACAAATGCTTCTTTATTTTCAACTGCAAGCCTCGCTACTTTGTTGGGGGAACTTTTTTAAGAGCCAATGGTGCAACTGCAACTGTCGATGGTGATGGAGTCCGTGGG
>WBZM01003209.1_pt1 | contig 12928 bp, 6 predicted proteins | sample 5204271 | NCBI WGS metagenome assembly WBZM01 (sample SAMN12344346, study PRJNA552823) | activated sludge metagenome | biome: Activated sludge suspended growth; feature: Nitrification reactor; material: Wastewater; isolation source: activated sludge from nitrification reactor of wastewater treatment...
GTCGAGACATCTCCCAGGGTGCAGCCGCTCGAGAACACCGCTGCACCGGCCACGATGCTCCCCAGCGCCACGTTGCGGCGCCGGGCCCGGAGTCGGCGAGCGCGACCGGTGACGATGGTCGTGTTCTCGGCGGGTGCGGCTTCGACGGTGGTCGGCACGGTCATGGCACATCTCCCTGATCAGCGTCCGGCCCCCACGACCGAACGATGTTCAGGACGCTACATGAACGCCCGTTCAAGGGGAACCCCTGCGTCGGACATCGCGGGGCGGTCGACGGGAGCGGGAGGCACGCGGCGACGCCCACCACGCCGGCTCGCTCGGTCGTAGGCTCTGCCCATGGACGGCGACCGCCAGACGCCCGGCTGGTTCGACACCCATGAGGTCACCAACCAGCCCCCACCCCTCGAGGCCTACGACGTGTTCAGCTCGGACCGCGCGTTGGTCGAGGCCGTCGAGCGGCACGGGGCCGGAGACAACGTCGGCGATCTCGCCGCGATCGGACGGCGCGCCGGTGATCCGGAGTGGATCGAGCGGGGTCGTCAGGCCAACTCGGTCGTGCCGACCCTGCTGACCCACGATCGCTACGGGCACCGCCTCGACGTCGTCGATTACCACCCCGCCTATCACGACCTGATGGGGGCTGCGATCGACGCCGGGCTGCACGCCGCGCCGTGGGTCGACAGCCGGCCGGCCCCGCACGTCACCAGGGCCGCCGGGGTCATCACCTGGTACCAGGTCGATGCGGGCCACACGTGCCCGATCTCCATGACGTACTCCTCGGTCCCCGCTCTCGGTCACGAGCCGGAGCTCGCCGCCGACCTCGTCCCCCGGCTGACGGCCCGGGACTACGACGGCTCCAACCGGCCGATCGAGCAGAAGGCCGGCATCACCGCCGGCATGGCGATGACCGAGAAGCAGGGGGGCTCCGACGTCCGAGCCAACACGACCGTCGCACGAGCGAACCCGGCGCCGATCGGCGTGGCCGGCCGCGAGTTCCTGATCACCGGCCACAAGTGGTTCTGCTCTGCGCCCATGTCGGACGGGTTCCTGACCCTGGCGGTCGCCCCGGGCGGTCTCAGCTGCTTCTGGATGCCGCGGTGGAGGCCGGACGGGTTGCGCAACGCCGTGCGCATCCAGCGACTCAAGGACAAGTTGGGCGACCGCTCGAACGCCTCGAGCGAGATCGAGATGCTCGACGCCTGGGCGGTGATGGTCGGCGACGAGGGCCGTGGTGTCCGGACGATCATCGAGATGGTCAACCACACCAGGCTCGACTGCACCCTCGGATCCGCCGCCGTCATGCGTCAGGGCACCGCCCAGGCCATCTGGCACGCGGCGCACCGTCAGGCGTTCGGGCGCACCCTCGTCGAGCAGCCGCTGATGTCGAACGTACTGGCCGACCTCGCCGTCGAGTCCGAGGCCGCGACCGTCGCGGCCATGCGGGCCGCGGCCACCTTCGACGCCGCCGACGACCCAGCCGAAGCGCTGCTGGCTCGTCTGGTCCTCCCGATCGTCAAGTACTGGACCTGCAAGCGCGCCACCACCCATGCGGCCGAGGCGATGGAGTGCCTCGGAGGGGTCGGCTACGTCGAGGAGACCGACCTGCCCCGCCTTTTCCGCCAGAGCCCGGTCAACGGCATCTGGGAGGGGTCCGGCAACGTGATGTGCCTCGACGTCCTGCGGGCGATGATGACCTCACCCGAGTCGATCGAGGCCTACTGGGTCGAGGTCGATCTCGGATCCGGCTCCGACCGACGTCTGGACGATGCGGCGGAGCGTCTTCGCAAGGAGCTCGCGGACTTCGACGACATCGAGGTCCGGGCCCGGCGGATCGTCGAGGCACTGGCCCTTCTGCTGCAGGGCTCGCTGCTCGTCCGCCATTCTCCGGGCGCGGTCGCCGATGCCTTCGTCGCGTCGCGCCTCGACCCGGACCGATCGGCACGCTCGGCGTTCGGCACCCTGCCCGCCGGGACCGACCTCGACGCGATCATCGAACGCCATCGACCGTCGGTCACGGTGACGGTGGCGCCCTAGCATCGCCGGGTGCTCGAACCGGTCCGGCCCGTCGTCGATGGCGAGGACCCGCTCGATCCCGGAACGCACCGGCCGAGGCGGGGGCCGATCGATCCTCACCTGCTGAGGCTCGCTCCGTCGCTCCGTCGCCATCTGGCCATCTGCGGTGCCCTCGCCGTGGTGACCGCCGTCGCGGTGCTCGCACAGGCCGAGATCATCGGGCGGCACCTTCCTGCACTGATCGACGGCGATCGTGCCGGCGCTCCGACGCTGGCGGCCGCGCTGGTCGGAATCGGCCTCATCCGCTTCCTGCTGCGGTGGGCGACCGAGCTCTCCTCCTCGCGGGCCGCCGCGGGCGCCCGAGCCACGATCACCGACCGGGTGATCAGCCACGCGCTGGCGCTCGACGAACCGGGGGCTGGCGTCGCGACCCCGTCGCGGGTGACGACGCTGGTGACCGACGGGACCGATGCGCTCGAACCGTGGATCCGGGAGTACGTGCCGGCGCTGTGCATCGCCGGGGTCCTCCCCTTGGCGGCCGGAGCACGGATCCTCGCCGCTGACGTCCCGTCCGGGTTGATCCTGCTGGTGACGATCCCGCTCATCCCCGTCTTCATGGTCCTGATCGGCAAGCTGGCGGAGGATCGAGCGGACCGGCAGTGGGCGACCCTCCAGCGCCTGGCGGCGCACTTCCACGACGTGCTCGTCGGGCTTCCGACGTTGCGGCTCTTCGGTCGCGTCGGACCGCAGGTGCAGCGGGTGCGGGAGGTCGCCGAGCAGTACCGGGTGGCGGTGATGCGCACCCTTCGGGTCGCCTTCCTCTCGGCTGCGGCGATGGAGCTCCTGGCGATGCTGTCGGTCGCACTGGTCGCAGTCACCATCGGGTACCGCCTCAGCGTGGGAAACGTGTCGTTGCAGGCTGCGCTCGTCGTGCTGCTGCTCGCTCCGGAGTGCTCGCTGCCCATCCGACGCGTCGGCTCGGCGTATCACGCCGCACAGGCCGGCACCGACGCCGCTGACGAGCTCCGGGATCTTCTGGCGACCACGACGACTCCCGACGGTCCGGTCGACACGTTGGCGGAATCGGTACCCGCCACCCCGGTGCTGCGGATCTCGGGGGCGATCGTGGCCGATCCCCAGCGCGGCGTGCGGGTCGGACCGGTCGACCTCGAGGTCCACGCCGGATCGCTGATCGCGCTCGTCGGTGCGAGCGGGGCCGGCAAGTCGACGCTGCTCGACGCTGTCCGCGGCCGGGTCTCGGTGCATCGGGGGCGCGTCGAGTTGGCGGGGATCGACGTGGCGATGCTCTCGAGGACGACCCGTACCGACGCGATCGCGTGGATCCCGCAGCTTCCGGATCCGGTCGGCGCTGACGTCCGCGCCGCCGTGTCGTCGGGATCCGACCCGGCCGACACCGAGGCGATCGATCGGGTGCTGGCCGAGGTCGACCTCGTGGGGCTCGCCGACCGCAGCCCGTCGGAGCTCTCCGGGGGAGAGCGTCAGAGGCTGGCGGTCGCCCGCGGCGTGCTCCGCTCCGCAGCCTCGCCGGAGGTTCGCCTCGTGCTCGCGGACGAGCCGACCTCTCAGCTGGACGGCAACCGTCGCGCTCTCGTGATCGACGCTCTGCGTCGGATGGCGTCCGAGGGGCTCGCCGTGGTCGTCGCCACCCACGACCCGGTCCTGATCGAGGCAGCCGATCACGTCGCTCGCCTGGGCGAGGGGCTCCCGCCGCCCGCGGCAACCGGACCGGTGGGGGCTCCCGTCGCACCCGACGTCGCGGAGCCCACCACACCCCAGGGGGATCCGACGCGGAGCCGATCCTCTCGACCGTCGCCTCCGAACGGTCAGGTCGTCGATCAGGTCGTTGATCACCACGCCGGACACACCGCCGAGCTGACCCGTCCGGAGGACGATCTCCTCTGGTTCCGTCGGATGTCCCGACCGGTGCGGTGGCGGCTCCGCAGCGGTCGAGCCCTGGCCGTGTCGACCGACCTGTGCGGCATCGCACTGGCCGCCACCGCGGCATGGATGCTCGCGAAGGCGTCGATGGGGACCGCGTTCGCCGAGCTCGCGGTCGCCGCGGTCCTCATCCGGGTCTTCGCCATCGGCAAGGGCCTCCTGCGCTACTCGGAGCGACTGGTCTCCCACGACGCCACCTTCCGGATGCTCGCCGATGTCAGGGGCGTGGTCGTGGCCCGGCTGGGGCGGATCGCGCCCGCCGGCGTCCCGGGCATGGAGCGGGGCGACGTGATGGCGCGCGTCGTCGATGACGTCGACCGCCTGGCCGACCAGGAGCTCAGGGTCACGGGGCCGATGACGTCGGGGGTGATCGTGGGGATGGTCGCCGTCGCCGCCGCGGCCGTGGTCGCGCCGGGCTTCGGCGTGGTGTACGCCGCGGCGGTGGTGTTGCTCGCGATCGTGCTTCCCGCCGCGACCCGGAGGAGCACCGCCGGAGCGGTGCGCGACCAGTTGGCGCAACGAACCCGACTGGCAGGGGCGGCACTCGAACTGGTCGAGCACAGCGACGAGCTGACGGCGACGGGTGCGTCCGACCTGTGGAGCGCCCGCATCGGCGACGCGGTGCAATCCCTCGGAGCGGCGGAGCGGCGTCGCGGTCGGCGGATCGGTGTGCTCGGCGGGCTGGCGGCTCTCGCCGCTCCATCTGTGGCGGCCGCGGTCGTCCTCGTCGATGGGACCGTGACCGGGACCGTCGACGGTGCTCTGCTCGCTGCGGTGGTCCTGGCTCCCTTCGCCCTGGTCGAGGTGCTGGTTCCGCTGCTCCACGCGGGTGAGCAGCAGCCCTCGATCGAGGTTGCTGCCACACGGCTGCGAGCGGTGCTCGACGCTCCCGATCCGGTCGTCGACCCGGAGGACCCCTTGGCGGTTCCGGCCCACCCGTCGGTGGTGCTCGACGCCGTGTCGCTCCGCTGGCCGAACACCACCGACCCCGTTCTGCGGGGTCTCGCCCTGCACTTGGACCCCGGTTCCCGCGCCGAGATCACCGGGCCCAGCGGCACCGGCAAGTCGACCCTGGCGGCAGCCCTGGTCCGCTTCATCGGAGTGGACGGCGGCCGCTACCTCCTCGATGAGATCGACACAGCGGACGCCGAGGGCGACGACGTCCGTTCCGTGGTGACGTGGTGCCAGCAGTCGCCGTGGCTCGCGTCGACCTCCCTGCGCGAGAACCTGCGCATCGCCGCACCCGACGCCGGCGACGACGAGTTGTGGGCCGCGCTCGATGCAGTGCACCTGTCGGACTGGGCGGTCGCCCTTCCCGGCGGGCTGTCGAGCGAAGTCGGCCGGGACGGCGACGCGATGAGCGGCGGGCAACGCCAGCGTCTCGCCCTGGCCCGGGTGCTGCTGGCCGGCCACTCGATCGTCGTGTTGGACGAGCCGACCGCGCACCTCGACGGACCGACCGCCGAACGGGTGCGCGCCGATCTGCTGGCGGCTCTCGATGGTCGGACCGTCATCCTCATCGGCCACGACCGGGCGAGCGGCGACGACGGTCCCACCGCCATCGACGGCCGGTGGATGCACGTCGACCTCTCCCGCTCCAGTTCCGTGTGAAGCCGGCGTTGCCCTGCCACGGTGTGGGCACGCCGCATTCCGCCCCGGGGCTCAGCGCTGCCATCCCGGTCCGGCAGCCCGTTGCCAGCTCCGATGCTCCCGAGCGATCGCGTTCGCCTGCGAGAGCACCGCGTCGCGGGCGATGCGAGCCGAGGCTCCCATCGTCCGGCCCCGGAGGACGTGGATGCCGTCGTGGGTGGCCTGACGGTGGCCCGCGGCGCGGAACAGGAGCCCTCGACCGGGGCACTCCTGGCGGGCGAGCGAAACCGGTACCAGCGTGACGCTGCGCTGGTCGGCGACCAGTTCGAGGCACGCCGCGGTGGACTCGACCTCGTAGAACGGCAGCCGCGTCGCACGACGGTCCGGATTGAGCGATCGGGTGAGCACCCGGCGACCGACCGGGGCGGGGGGCGGGAGGACGAACGGGTGGACGGTGACCTGCGCCGGCGACGGGTCGGGGACCTTCGCCAGGGGGTGGTCCGCTCCGACGACGAGGGCGAGCGGTTCCGCTGGCAGAGGCTCCGAGTCGATCTCAGCGGCGAACGAGGACTCCTCCGCCTTGGAGGTGTCGCAGACGACGAAGTCGAGGTCTCGCCGGACGAGCGACGCGAGCAGGTCCGAGGCACCACCGCCGACGACGGCCACCTGGAGTCCCGGCCGTTCCCTCGACAGTGCGGTCACGGCCCGGGTCATCAGGGGGCGGGCCGGATACGGACCCGTGCCGACGGCGACCGAGCCGCCCTCGCCGTCGCGCAGGAGTCGGGCCGACTCCACCAACGTGCGAGCAGCGGCGACGGCGTCGACGGCGTGGCCGATTAGCGCCTCGGCCGCATCGGTCGGCTCCACCGCCTGGGTGCTGCGATCGAACAGCATCTGGCCCAGGTCGGTCTCGAGGGTCTGGATGCTGCGGCTGAGCGCCGACTGGCTCAGGTAGAGCTCGCGGGCCGCACGGGTGAAGCTGCGCAACCGGTACACGGCCTCGAAGTGCTCGAGCTGACGGAGTTGAACCGCCACCTCACCCGCCCCGACTCGCCTGGACGGTGCCGCTGCGTGACCCCGGACCATCATGAGCAACACGCATTACCTGATGCACTTCCATGATCATAGGGTCTTGCCCGATGACTTCGTCGACACGAACGGTCCCGGGCTCTCTCGACCTGCGCGACCGATCCCGAGCGTTCGCCGACCTCGACCGGGAGACCTTCGATGTCGTCGTGATCGGAGGAGGGATCACCGGGGCGGGCATCGCCCGCGACGCTGCGCTCCGCGGCCTGCGGGTCGCTCTTGTCGAGGCCCGGGACATCGCCTCGGGCACGTCGAGTCGCAGTTCGAAGATGATCCACGGCGGGCTCCGCTACCTGGCCCAGGGAGACGTCGGCCTGGTTCGGGAGGCGGCCTCCGAACGTCAGGTGCTGCGGCGCATCGCTCCACATCTGACCCGCCTGTCGCCGTTCGTCATGCCTGGCAGCAGGTCCATGATCGCCAAGGTCCGTGCCGGACTGGTCGCGTTCGAGCGCCTGGGCAAGGTCCCCCGCGACGAGCGGCACCGGACCCTCGACGCGACCGAGCTGCTCGAACTGGAACCGACCCTGGCTGCGGACCGGTTCTCCTCCGGCGTCGTGTATCCCGAGTTCCTCACCAACGACGCTCGATTGACCGTCGCCAACATCCGCTCCGCGGTGGCGTCCGGTGCCACGGTCCTCACCCACGCCGCCGCCACGCGGATCACCGTCGGCAGCAACGGTCGAGCCGACGGCGTCGAGGTGGCTGGAACGCTTCCCGGCGAACAGCTCACGGCGAGGGCCCGCACCCGACTGGTGGTCAACGCCGCCGGCCCGTGGGTCGACGCGGTGCGCGCCCTCGAGGCACGTGACGAACCGGCCCGCCTCGCGTTGACGAAGGGGATCCACGTCGTCGTCCCACACCGACGCCTCCCGGTGCGCGACACCGTCATCACTCTCGGACCCGACAAGCGGCCCGTGTTCGCCGTCGCCGCAGGTCCGGTCACCTACCTGGGCACGACGGACACCTTCTACACGGAGCCCGACGAGTGGCCCCGCATCGATGCCTCCGACGTGCAGTACCTGTTCGACGCCATGGCGCGGACCTTCAACGGGCCCCCGATCTCTCCCGACGACGTCGTCAGCCTCTGGTCGGGGGTCAGACCGCTGATCGCCCCGTCCGAGGGATCCGACGCCGCTCCGTCGGAGCTGTCGCGACGCGACGAGACCTGGGTCGGGCCGGCCGGGGTGGTGTCGGTGGCCGGCGGGAAGCTCACCGCCTATCGCACCATGGCCGAACGCATCGTCGACGACCTGGTCAGCGATCTCGGCACCGGTTCACTCCGCTGCCGCACCGCGGACGTTCCGCTGATCGGTGGGGACACCGATGTCGGTGGTCTCACCGAAGACCTCGGCGGCAGCCTCGGCGAGGATGCCGCACGGCTGGTCCAGCTGTGGGGATCCGACGCACCGACCATCGCCGATGACGGCGGCGACGTCGCCGCCGAGGTGCGCTTCGCCGTGTGTCACGAGGGCGCTCTGAGGCTCGAGGACGTGTGGATCCGCCGTGCGGCACGGTCGTGGTTCACCCTCGAGCCGGTGGGTACCGACCTGGACGTCGCCGCCGCGACCATGGCGGGCCTGCTCGGCTGGACCCCGGAGCGACAGGCCGCTGAGGTCGCTGCATGCCACACGATCCACCACGACGCCCGTCGGTGCCTCGACGAGCTCCCTGAAGGTGCCCCCGCCCCTGTCGCCTGAGCCGCGCGAGGCTCGTGGTCCGCACGCCGACCACCCGACCTGCCGCCTCCCCATCGACCCACGACTGGACGACCACCATGCTCGACTCGACCATCGACACCCTCCGAGACCTGCTCGGAACCGACGTCGTCACCACAGAGGCCGAGGTGCTCGCCAGCCGGCGGCGCGACTACTGGGCCGCCAGCGCGCTCCGCGAGTGGCGGGGAGACACGATGGGTGAGCCCGGATGCGTCGTCCGGCCCCGGGGCCCGGAGCAGGTCCAGGATCTCGTGCGCTTCTGCGGTGCCAACCGCATCTCCCTCATGCCGTTCGGTCTGGGCTCCGGGGTGTGCGGCGGGGTCCTCCCCACCGACGACGTGGTCCTCCTCGACATGTCGTCGATGTCGAGGACCCGCGAGATCGACGAGCACGACCTGCTCGCCACCTTCGACGCCGGCAAGAACGGCCTCGAGGCCGAGGAGGAGGTCGCCCAGCGTGGCCTCACGATCGGACACTGGCCCCAGTCGATCGCGGTCAGCAGCGTGGGCGGGTGGGTGTCGACCCGGGCGTCGGGACAGTTCTCGACCGCCTACGGCAACGTCGAAGACCTCGTGTACTCGATCGAGGCGGTGCTCCCCGACGGCGAGCTCGTCCATCTCGGCAAGGCTCCGCGGGCCGCCGCCGGCCCCGACCTCCGACACGTCGTCATGGGTGCGGAGGGCACGATGGGAGTGGTCACCGGCGTCACCTTCTCCCTGCGCCGCGCCCCCGAGTCGCGACGCCTCACCGCCTTCCACGCCCCGGGCGCCACCCCGACCGACGCGATGGCTCTCGGCATCGAGGTCCAGCGTCGGATCGTCCAGTCCGACTGGCGTCCCCCGGTGATGCGCCTCTACGACGGCTCCGAGGTGGCCCGGAACTTCCCCGAGCACCGATCGGGCGACGACGCCGCTCTCCTGATGGTCCACGAGGGTCCCGCCGGCCGGGTCGACGCCGAGGTCGCGGACGTGACCCGGATCGCGATCGAGGCGGGGCTGACCGTGACCGACGCGGGCATGGTCGAGCAGTGGCTCGAGTCACGCAACCACGTTCCGACCTGGACGGACTTCTTCGAGCGGGGCGCGGTGGTCGACACGATCGAGATCTCCGCGCCGTGGTCGCGCATCGTCGACGTCTACGCCGCCGTGGTCGCCTCGCTCGGTCAGGTGGAGGGAATCGTGAACGCCTCCGCGCACAGCTCCCACGTGTACCGCTCGGGCATCAACCTGTACTTCTCGTTCGCGGTGCTCGCCGAGGTTGCCGACATGGAGGACCGCTACTTCGAGTGCTGGCACCGGACCATGGAGGCCACGGCCGCGAACGGGGGTGGGATCGCACACCACCATGGATCAGGCCGGCTGCGGATCCCCTACCTGCACCACGACCTGGGCGCCGGGGGCGTGGAGCTCCTGCGGACCCTGAAGGGTGCGGTCGACCCCGCCGGCATCATGAACCCCGGCAACCTCATCCCCCCACCACCCCGCTGACCCACACCGTTCTGTAGTGCGAGATCCAGGCGAACGCCTGGATCTCGCACTACAAAGCGGCCAGGAGGGCGGTGATGGCGGTGGTCCAGCTCCGCTCGACCTCGTGCCGGGACACCGCCCGGGCACCGACGAGGAGGTCCCAGGCCTCGAACGACGCCACCGCATCGATCGCCGCGGCCCGTGCCGGGACCTCCGCGGGATCGAACCGGTCCAGCTCCGGTCGGAACACGATCAGCACCTGACGTAGCCAGCGGGCCCGGGCCCGACCGAGTGCCCGGTCGATGTCGGCGTGGTCGATCGCCCTCGCCCGGGCCATACGGCCGACCCCCACGGTCACCTCGTACACGTCGAGCCGGCCGGCCACGAACCGCTCGATCCTCTCCGAGGTCGACAGGTCGCTGAGGTCCTCCATCCGGGCGAGGGCGGTGGCCCGGGCGATCTGCTCGTCGAACGCGGCGCGGTACAGCTCGTCGAGGGTGCGGAAGTACCGGAACAGCGACGCGGACGACACCCCGGCACGGCGGCACACCTCGTCGGTCGACGGGCGCAGCTCTCCGGTGTCGAAGAGCTCGACCACGGCCTGCACCGCGGCCGCCCGTCCCCGCTCCCTCCGGGCCGAGCGACCGTCGACCGGTCCATCGACCGGTCCATCGCCCGGTGCTCTGCGCGGGGCCTCGGTTCCTGAGCCCTGCGGCTCGGACGGTTGTGAGAGCACGACTCTCATATTATCGCTATCATCGCGTCCCGGTGCCGACCGGACGTCCGGACCGGACGTGTCGACCCCATCGCGGCGCCGGGGGGAACCATGCGGACAGAGCGTTTCGAGGGCACGATCGGAGCGACGTTGGCCGAGTCCACGCCCGACTTCGACACCCCGCCCGACCCGGGACCAGGTGCGCCCGACGTGCTCGTGATCGTCCTCGACGACACCGGCTTCGCCCAGTTGGGATGCTTCGGCTCCGACATCGACACCCCGAACATCGACGCCCTGGCCGCTGAGGGCGTGATGTTCACCAACTTCCACGTCACGCCACTGTGCTCCCCCACCCGGGCAGCGCTGCTCACCGGCCGCAGCCACCACGACGCCGGCATGCGCGGCCTGTCGAACTTCCGCACCGGGTTCCCCCACATGCTCGGCCACATCTCACACGGCACCGCGACCATGGCCGAGGTCCTCTCCGATGCCGGCTGGGCCACCTTCGCCGTCGGCAAGTGGCACCTGGCGCCCATGGAGGAGTGCTCGGCCGCCGGACCGTTCGACCAGTGGCCCCTCGGGCGGGGCTTCGATCGCTTCTACGGATTCCTCGACGGCGAGACGGACCAGTTCCACCCGTCCCTCACCGTCGACAACCACCACATCGACCCGCCAGCAACACCCGAGGACGGCTACCACCTGAGCGAGGACCTGGTCGACCGGGCCCTCGAGATGATCACCGCCTCCACCAACGTCAGACCCGACCGGCCGATCTTCACCTGGTTCGCCCTCGGAGCCACCCACGCCCCCCACCAGGCTCCCGCGCCCTACCGCGACAAGTACCGGGGGCGCTACGACGAGGGTTGGGACGTCGTGCGTGCGCGTTGGTTCTCTCGCCAGAGGGAGCTCGGGGTCGTCCCGCCCCACACCGAGCTGTCGGATCGCAACCCGGGAGTCGAGGCGTGGGAGGCGCTCCCCGACACCGAGCGACGGCTGGCGGCACGGCTGCAGGAGGCGTTCGCCGCGTTCCTCGACCACACCGACGACCAGATCGGGCGTCTCCTCGACGGGCTGCGCGACCTCGGCCGCCTCGACAACACCATCGTCGTGCTCGTCTCCGACAACGGTGCCAGCCAGGAGGGCGGCCCGTACGGCGTCATGCACGAGATGAAGTTCTTCAACGGCATCCTCGAGACGCCGGAGCAGGCGATCGGCCGCATCGACGACATCGGTGGCCCCCACAGCCACACGAACTACCCGTGGGGCTGGGCGCAGTGCGGCAACTCGCCGTTCCGCTGGTACAAGCAGAACACCCACGAAGGCGGGGTCCACGTCCCGTTCATGCTGCGCTGGCCCCGGGGCCTGGCCGAGCAGTCCGGTACGACCCGCGGCCAGTTCGCCCACGCCTCGGATCTGGCGCCCACCATCTACGAGCTGTGCGGGGTCGACGTGCCCGAGACGTACCGGGGCGTCGAGCAGCGGCCGATCACCGGCCGTTCCTTCGCCCCCGTGCTCCGCGACGCCGCGTCACCCGCGACCAACACCGTCCAGTACTTCGAGATGGCCGGGAGCAGGGCGATCGTCCGCGGCGGACCCGACGGGGACCTGATCAAGGCGGTCTGCAAGCACGACAAGGGCGCCGACTACGACAGCGAACCCTGGGAGCTGTACGACCTGGACGCCGATCCGTCCGAGGGCCACGACCTGGCCGTCGAGCGCCCGGAGCTGTTGGGCGAGTTGATCGAGCTGTGGTGGTCCGAGGCCCGGGCGAACCGGGTCCTCCCCCTCGACGACCGGCTGATCGAGCTGTTCGGGGTGAGGTTCCGGCCGCTGTCCCCGCATCCCGAGAGCCGACGCTACGTCTACCGCCCATCGCCGTGGCCGATGCCGGCCCAGGCCGGCGCAGCCATCGGAGGACGGGACTTCGACATGACCGCGACGGTCGTTCGCGAGGCCGGCCAGGACGGGGTCCTGTTCGCGACCGGGACCGAGAACTCGGGCCTCAGCCTCTTCGTGCAGGACGACCGACTGGTCCTCGACTACAACGCGTTCGACGACCACACCGTCATCGTGTCCGACACGCCCGTCCCGACCGGGGCGAGCGTCGTCGAACTGCGGGTGCGGCGAGTCGACCACAGCTCCGGCACCGCGGCCCTGCTGATCGACGGGTCGCCGAGCGGGTCCGCCGAGTTGCCGCTGCTCATGCGCATCATGAGCTCGGTCGGCGCCAGCATCGGCCACGACCACGGCTCCGCTGTCTCACCGCGCTACCAGGCGCCGTTCCCGTTCCAGGGCACCCTCACCGAACTGGTCATCCAGCTCAGCCCCGACCGCCACGGCGGCGATGCCGACCCGACGACCGCGGCCGAGGCGGCCCACGGGAT
>WBZM01003210.1_pt1 | contig 12924 bp, 9 predicted proteins | sample 5204271 | NCBI WGS metagenome assembly WBZM01 (sample SAMN12344346, study PRJNA552823) | activated sludge metagenome | biome: Activated sludge suspended growth; feature: Nitrification reactor; material: Wastewater; isolation source: activated sludge from nitrification reactor of wastewater treatment...
CTTCAAGTACAACCTGACCGACATCGCCTCGGCGCTGGGCATCCACCAGCTGAAGCGGGCGCGCGAGTTCCAGGCGCGCCGCGAGGCGGTGGCGATGGCCTACCACCGCGCGCTGGCCGGGCTGCCACTCGTGCCGCCGCCGGGCCCGCGCGCCGGCGACGTGCACTCCTGGCACCTCTACGTGGTGCGCCTGGCCGACGACGCGCCGATCGGCCGCGACGCCTTCATCGAGCGCCTGTTCGCCGCGGGCATCGGCTGCAGCGTGCACTACATCCCGCTGCACCTGCAGCCGTACTGGCGCGAGCGCTACGGCCTGCGCGCCGATCAGTTCCCGCACAGCCAGCATGCCTACGAGCGGCTGGTGAGCCTGCCGATGTATTCGCGCATGGGCGAGGCCGAAGTGGCGCGCGTCGCCGAGGCGGCGCGCGAGGCACTGCGCGGCTGAGATGCTGAAGCGCCTGGTCGACGTCGTCGCATCGGCGGCCGGCCTGCTGCTGCTGGCGCCGCTGTTCGCGCTGATCGCGCTCGCGATCAAGCTCGAGTCGCCGGGGCCGGTGTTCTTCCGCCAGGAGCGCGTCGGCCGCCACGGCCGGCCGTTCCGCATCTTCAAGTTCCGCACGATGACGGTCGCGCCGCCCACCGGCGGCGTGCCGCTGACCGTGGCCGGCGACCGGCGCATCACGCGCGTCGGCGCGATCCTGCGCCGCACCAAGCTCGACGAGCTCGCGCAGTTGATCGACGTGCTGCGCGGCACGATGAGTCTGGTCGGCCCGCGGCCCGAGGTGCCGCGCTACGTGGCGCACTACCCGCCGGAGTGGCGCGAGAGGCTGCTCTCGGTGCGCCCCGGCATCACCGACTTCGCCTCGGTGCGCTACCGCGACGAGAACGACCTGCTGGCGCAGGCCGACGACCCGGAACGCGAATACGTCGAGGTGATCCTGCCGACCAAGCTGCGCTATGCGCTGCACTACGTCGACCGGCCCAGCCTCGCGAACGACCTGCGCGTGATCGGCCTGACGCTGCGCACGGTGTTCGTCCCCACCCTTCCTTCCCCCACGAGGATGCTCGGCATGAACGATCGCAAGCTCTGGCTCTGGCTCGACCAGGCCATGTCGACGCTGAGCCCGCGCAACCGCGCCATCGCGATGGCGGTGGATGCGCTGGTGATCCTGGCCGGCTGGCACCTGATGTACCTGTTCCGCCTCGGCTTCGAGCGCTGGCAGCCGGGCCGCCCGCCGTACGACGACGCGGTGTCGGCCGGCGTCGTGCTGTGCTACCTGATCTGCCTCGCGCTGGCCGGCGTGCCGCGCGGCCCATGGCGCTTCTTCGGCTTCGACGACTTCCGGCGCATCGCGCTCGCCTGCCTGGTGGCCGGCACGCTCAGCGCGCTGACGGTGCTGATGGCACAGCTCGTCGGCGTGGCGCGTGCGGTGCTGTTGCTGCACCCGTTCTTCTGCATCCTCGCGCTGAGCCTGGTGCGCATGGCCTACCGCATGGTGTGGGAGCGGGCGCGCTCGGTCGCCAGCGGCGTGGAGGGCGAGGATCGCCGCGCGCTCGTGCTGGGGGCCGGCGAGGCGGCACGGCGGCTGGTCGGCGCGATGCACGGGCGCGACGGCTGGACCGTGCTGGCGCTGCTCGACGACGACCCGGCGAAGCAGGGACTGCGCATCGGCGGCGTCACGGTGCAGGGCACCATCGCCGACGTCGTGCTGCCGCACCTGCTGGCCGGCGCGACCCACGTGATCGTGGCCATGCCGGGGGTGAACGAGGTGCGACGCGCCCAGGTGATCGCGCTCGCGCGCCAGACCGGCCTGCCGGTGATGAGCGTGCCCGGCGCGCTCGAGCTGCACGACGCGCCGGAGTCGTTGCCCACCTAGAATCGTCCACATGGTTGCATCCGCTCCGATCGACCCGCAGCGCGTGCTGCGACTGGCCGCCGAGACGTTCGAGATCGAGGCGCGTGCCCTGCTCGGGCTGAAGGATCGCCAGGGTGAATCTTTCGTGCAGGCCGTGGCGGCGATGCTGGCCAGCCGCGGCCGCGTGGTCGTGATGGGCATGGGCAAGAGCGGGCACGTCGGCCGCAAGATCGCCGCGACCCTGGCCTCCACCGGCACGCCGGCGATGTTCGTGCACCCGGCCGAGGCCAGCCATGGTGACCTCGGCATGGTGACACCCGGCGACGTGCTGATCGCGATCTCCAATTCCGGCGAGAGCGACGAGCTGGCCGCGGTGATGCCGGCGCTCAAGCGTCTCGGCGTCACGCTGATCGCGATGACCGGCCGCGTCGACAGCACGCTCGCGCGCCATGCCGACATCGTGCTGTCCAGCGCGGTCGATCAGGAGGCCTGCCCGCTCAACCTCGCGCCGACGGCCAGCACGACGGCGCAGATGGCGCTCGGCGACGCACTGGCCGTGGCGCTGCTCGATGTGCGCGGTTTCCGCGAGGAAGACTTCGCCCGCTCGCATCCGGGCGGCGCACTCGGCCGCAAGCTGCTGACCCACGTGCGCGACGTGATGCGCACCGGTGACGCGGTGCCGCGCGTCGCACCCGAGACCGGGCTGGTGGACATGATGCGCGAGATGACCCGCAAGGGTCTGGGCGCGACGGCCGTGGTCGAGCCCGACGGCCGCATCGCGGGCATCTTCACCGATGGCGACCTGCGCCGCCTGATCGAGCAGGGGACCGACCTGCGTCCGCTCGTGGCGCGCGACGTGCTCCATCCGGCACCAAAGACCGTGCGCGACGACGCGCTGGCGGTGGAGGCCGCCGACCTGATGGAGCGGCACCGCATCACCAGCGTGCTGGTGATCGACGCGGAGGGCGCGCTGGTCGGCGCGCTGAACTCGAACGACCTGATGCGCGCGAAGGTGATCTGAGCGCAGTGCGCGTCAGGCGCTGCGGCCCGACAGCGTGGCCGCGACCTCCGCATTCACCTCGTCGGCCGGCCGGTATTCGGGCACGAGGTTGCGCAGCTGGCGCAGCATGGCCTCGGCGTCGTCGGCGTCGCAGGCCTGACGCAGCGCGACCAGCATCTTGTCGAGCAGCACGGGCTCGACGTGGCGCTCGCGGGCACACATGATGCGCGGGTGAGTGCTGGGCACGACGTCGTCGCCGATCAGCAGTTCCTCGAACAGCTTTTCACCGGGGCGCAACCCGACCGACTTGATCTCGATGTCACCGCCAGGGTTCTCTTCGGTGCGCTCCGTGAGCCCCGACAGACGAACCATCGAGCGTGCGAGGTCCGCGATGCGCACCGGCTCGCCCATGTCGAGCACGAACACCTCGCCGCCCTCGGCCATCGCACCGGCCTGAATCACCAGCTGGGCGGCCTCGGGGATCAGCATGAAGTAGCGGATGATGTCCGGGTGGGTGATGGTGATCGGACCGCCGGCGCGGATCTGCTTGCGGAACAGCGGCACGACCGAACCGGACGAACCCAGCACGTTGCCGAAGCGGACCATCGAGAACACCGTGCGCGCCCCGGCGCGCAGCGCGGCCGCCTGCATCACCAGTTCGGCGATGCGCTTGGACGCGCCCATCACGTTGGTCGGGCGGACCGCCTTGTCGGTGGAGATCAGCACGCAGGTCTCGACGCCCTGGTCGGCCGCGGCCCGGGCCACGTGGAGCGTGCCGAACACGTTGTTGCGCAGGCCCTGCTGCATGTTGTGCTCGACGATCGGCACGTGCTTGTAGGCGGCGGCGTGGTAGACGGTCTGGACCTTGTTCTCGGCCATGACCTGGCGCACCAGGGCCTCGTCGAGCACCGAGCCGAGGCACGCGACGATGCGTGAGCCTTGCGCGGCGGATTGCAGTTCGTGGTCGATCGAGTACAGCGCGAACTCGGAGTGGTCGAGGAGCACCAGCACGCTGGGTCGCTGCGAGAGAATCTGCCGGCACAGCTCGCTGCCGATCGATCCGCCCGCCCCGGTGACCAGCACGACCTTGCCAGCGATGTTGCGGGCGAACAGCGCCTGGTCCGGCGGCACCGGATCGCGGCCCAGCAGGTCGGCCACGTCCACCTCCCGGATGTCGGAGACGCCGGCCTTGCCGTCGACCATCTCGACCAACCCGGGAAGGATCTTCACCGGCAGGCCCGTGCCCTCGACGCGACGGATGAGTCGCCGCTTCTGAGCCGAGCTCGCCGAAGGGATGGCCACGACGATTTGATCAACGTCATGGCGGAACACCGCCTCGGCGAGGTCGTCGGGGGCATAGACCCGAAGACCGGCGACGGTCTTCTTCTGGCGCTCGCGGCGGTCGTCGAGGAAGCACACCGGCTTGTAGTCGGTGCTGAAGCTCATGCTGTAGGCCAGCTGGGCACCCGCTTCCCCGGCACCATAGATGGCCGTGCGAACACGCGCCCGCCCGCCGGACTTGATGCCCCGGCGCAGCAGGGACCGCGCGAAGAAGCGCGAGGTGACGACGTAGGCGAACGCGATGAACCAGTAGATCAGGACGGCGGACCGCGGCAGCGCCTTGAATTCCATCAAGGAGGCGGTGGCGTACACGAGCAGCACGGCAACGGCCAGTGCGAGGCCCGAGGCGAGGAGCACGCGCAGATCGATGTAGCGAACCACCGTGCGATACAGGCCGGCGGCGCCGAGCACCGGCAGGGTGAAGAGCGCCAGCAGCAGCTGGATGTGGGGGGCCATGTCCAGCGCGTCGTCCACGGAGCCCAGCCGAAGTGCCACCGACAGCAGCATGCACAGCGGGAGGAAGAGCGCGTCTCCGCCCACCATGATGAGCATCTTTGCGAGCGGGGGCACTGCCGCCAGCCGCCGGACGATCAGGATCGGTGACATGAACCCGGGATTGTCCTACGCGGCGACGGGCAGGTCACGCAGACTGCGCAGCCCGATCCCCCGCCTTGTAGCGGAATGCCAACCACACCAGCGGCGCGTAGGCCAGCAAGAGCGCCACGGCGCCGTCGACCCAGCCCACCGCCACGGCGAGGGCCCAAGGCAGCAACCAGCCGACATTGACGGCGCCCACGGCCAGCGTGACGACCCTGTGGGAGGCGTGGACCCGAGAGGCGTGCTGGTAGGCGTGGCTGCGATGCGCCTCGTAGAACTTCTCGCCGCGCAACACACGCCGGATCAGCGTGAGGGTGGCGTCCACCGTGAAGCAGCCTGCGAGGATCAACCAGCACCACAGGAGATCGCCTCTCGCGTCGGCGCTCCACAGCGACAGCCAGGCGATCACGAAGCCCAGGAAGCCGCTGCCGACGTCGCCCATGAAGATCCGCGCCGGGGGGTAGTTCACGGCAAGGAAGCCTGCACTGGCAGCGGCCAGCAGGCAAGGCAGCGCCCAAAGGCTCGTGCCGGTGGCGAGCCAGCCGCACGCCGCCGCACCTGCGCAGACCGTGACGGCCTCGATCCCGGCAATGCCGTCGATGCCGTCCATGAAGTTGTAGAGATTGGTCATCCAGACCATGAAGAGCGCTGCCAGCGGCGCCCCGAGCCAGCCCCACTCGATTCGAATGCCGAACACCGACAAGGCTGGCAGGCCCCCAAGAAGCCAGACCGAAACGGCCGCGGCCACGCTGTGGGCGAGGAAGCGCCACCGTGCGGCGAGTCCGTGCCGGTCGTCCCACCAACCCACCCATGCCACCAGCGCGGCGCAGGCAACCAGGCCGGCCAGGTGCTTGGAGTGCAGCGGGCCGGCGACGTGAAGTGCGGTGGCCAGAGTGAGGAAGGTGGCGACGATGGCGAGGCCACCGCCTCGCGGCGTGGGCACGGCGTGGGAGCTGCGGTCGTTCGGCCGGTCCAGCAGTTCCGAGCGGATCGCGTAGCGGCGCACCGCCAGCGTCAGAACCCACGACAGTAGCGCTCCGAGCAACAGGACGAGGAGAATCACGATGCGAAGGCGAAGGGATGCCGGATTCTGCCCGAGCGCCCCGGAGCGGCCCGTAGGCTGAGCGAGAATCGGCGCGGGCACACGTCGGGCGGCAACGCAGGCAGCGGCCGACCATCGAATGAAATACCGTCAGCTGGGCCGCTCGGGGCTCGAAGTTTCCGTCGTTTCCATCGGCTGCTCCGGCTACTGGGGTCAGGCGGCATTCGCCGAGGCGAAGGCCGAGGCCGTGATCCACGAAGCGGTCGAACGGGGGGTGAACCTGTTCGACACGGGCCACCACTACTGCAAGTTCAATGCGGAGCCGAGGCTGGGCCGAATCCTCGAGCCGCTGTTGGCGAGCAAAGGGCGCGAGCGCTTCGTCATCTCATCCAAGGCCACCGATTCCGGAGCCATCGCGGGCATGGCGACACATCTTCCGGCGGGTGCAGCCGGACAGCGCAGCTACTCGCCCGACTACGTGGAGGCCAGTTGCGCCACCTCGATCCGGAACCTGCGCTGCGGTCATCTCGACATCTTCCAACTGCATGGCATCCGCGAGCACGAGTTCAGCGAGCCCCTGCTCGACCGGCTGCTGGAGATGAAGCGCCGGGGCATGTATCGATGTCTCGGCGTTAACACGCACAGCGAGTCGCTCAACCGTTTCGTGGCCCGGCATCCCGATCTCTTCGGCATGGTGCTGATCGACTACAACGTCCTGCAGCTCGATCGTGAACCCGTCATCGACGAGCTTGCGAAGGCCGGTGTCGGCGTCGTGGCCGGGACGGTTCTCGCGCAGGGCCATCTCGTGCCGGGAAAGATCGGCTCGCTGCGGTCGATGTCGGATCTGTGGTACCTCGCCCGGGCGTTGCTCAAGCCGTCCAGTCGCCGCCTCGGCAAGGGCGCGGCCGCCATGCGCGAGGTGCTGTCGTCCTTTGCCGGCATGACGGCTGCGCAGGCAGCCTTCGCCTATGTGCTCGGCCAGCCGGGAATCTCCAGCGGCGTGTTTGGCACGACGCGACCGGCCAACCTCAGGGAGATCGTCGCCAGCGCGGAGATTCGGCTGCGCGAAGAGGATTGCGAGGCGATCCGCGCGGCTTTTGCCGCACTGCCCGATCGCATCAGCGAGTGACCGTACGGCGCAGCTCGTGGAGCCCGGGCTCGAATTCGCCCAGTGTCATGGCCCCCGATGGGGTGGCAACGGAGACCCTGACCTTGCGGCACCAGCCCGACTGGAAGGCGAGCACGTAGTCTCGCTGCGCCATGAATCCGTTGCCTCCATCGACGGCCTGCATGCCTACTAGCGAGCCGTCGAGCACGCACTTCGCCGTCAAGACCCGGCCGAACTGGTTTCTGCGGCCATCGGCATCGCGCAGGTCGAAGCGGAACACATTCATCGCAGGTGCCGTAGCGGCACCGTAGATCTTCAGAGTTCCGTAGCGGGCAATGAGTTCATTGACCCCGTCGCCATCGACATCCGTCACCATCACCAGATCGGACCAGGCGTCCTTGAGCATCGGGAAGAATCCGGCACTGCACTCGAACTGCCTCTCGTGCGTCTGTAGGCACAGTCGCGGAGCCTGACCACTGATGTGGACCACCTGACCAGGCACGGCTGGAACCGCGACGCCCCCACCCAGCAGCAGCTCGGGCAATCGATTGCCTGTGAGATGGCCGACCGCGACGCCGTTGGCAGAGCCCGAGACCATCTGGCCACCGAACAATAGGCCCGAATCGTCGAAGCCGCCCTGGCTATTTCCCCAGAAGAATCGAGGACCGTACTCCGGATCATGCTTGACAATGTCCCAGCGACCGTCCATGTCTATGTCGGCCACCGACAGGCCCTCGTCGAAGACGCGAAAGGCGCCGAATGGCTCCGGCATGGGCTGGAAGTGACCCTGGCCGTCGTTGAGCAGGACCTCACTGGCCACGACGATGTCGACGTCGCCGTCCAGATCGATGTCCACGGCGGCGGCACCTTCGACGCGCGGCGTGTAGTCGGGAAAGGTGATGCCGGCCGACTCGGCGGACTCGGCCCACCGGCGGTCGCCCTGGTTGATCAGCAGGTAGAAGCGCTCGTAGGTGGGCAGGAACACGTCGACGAGGCCGTCGCCGTTGAAGTCGGCCACGAGGAGGGTCTCGCCGTGGCCGCCGATGCACTGGCCGTCGTTGCCCAGGGGCACGGTCACGTCGTAGGTGCCGTCCGCCTTGCCGTAGCCGATGATCGTGCAGCCCAGGCCGTAGACGTTGGAAACGAAGTCCGTGCGGCCGTCTCCGTCCAGGTCGGCGTAGCGGACATCCCGGAACTCTCGATCATTGGTGAGAAGGCGGGCAGGCAGGCCGGGGTGGGCGATGTTCGAGAACAGCCGCGTCCCGTCCGGCCCGACCGGATCACCGAGCGCCATCGCACCCCAGTAGCCCAGATCCTTCGCCGCGAACTCGCGCGGTGCCGCGGCCGTCGAGACATACGTCGTGCCCTGAACCTGCGCAGACCATCGCCACAGCGCCGGCTCGCCCGCGTATGCCAGTGACTCGAGCTTCCCGGAAGAGGCAATGGACTCCACGGGGCGCCCTTGTGCGTCGACCCGCTCGATAGTGAGCGTCTGTCCTGCCCCCTGCACGGCCGGATCTGGCAATACGAGCAACTGATCGCCGTTGCGGACGAGCAGCGGCGGCGGCAGGGCGCTCTGAGTGCGCGCCACGCTGTCCGAAGCACCGGCTCCCGCCTCGGTCGGCACGGGCGTGGCTTCCCACTGCGAGAGCACATGGTCGCCCGTCAGCATGCGCGCCGAGGGGCAGGCCACCGTCTCCACACTGACCTGCGCACCCTGCGTGCGCGTGAGCCGGACCTGGACCGGGCGCGATGCCGAGCACAAGATCTGGGTGCCGGAGGGCGTCAGGCCCACTGCCAGGCCGAGTTCCACCGGCGCCGGCGTGCTGCCGCCACCGCCGCAGGCCAGCAGCAGAACGGCACTGGCCGAACCGGCCAAGACGCCACGCCACCGAATTGCCTGGAACATTGAGGATCGACACTTGATTCGATCCCTCGACGCTAGTGATTTGGTGCGGACACGAAGCCCCGATCAGCCGGGTGAACGGCATCGATTTCTTCCGGTTGCCCGGCAATCGACCGCCGCCGACTCAGGCGCGTGCGGCGCCGCCTTGCTGCCGCTCGAGCCATGCCTGGAGCATCAGCACCGTCCACAGTGCACGCTGATGATTGCGCCGTCCGCGAAGGTGCTCGCCCCATGTGCGCTGCACGGCGGCCACGTCCAGTAGCCCCGACCTGCCGAGCCGCTCGGGCGTCAGCAGGGATTCGGCCCAGTCGCGCAGCGGCCCGCGCAACCAGTTGTCCAGCGGGATGCTGAAGCCCTGCTTGGGTCGGTCGAACCACTCGATCGGAAGACGGCGCGCCAGGAGTTCGCGCAGCATCCATTTCGTCCGGCCGCCCCGGATCTTGCGCCGCATCGGAGTGCGCAGCGCGAATTCGACGATGCGGTGATCCAGCAAAGGCACGCGGGTCTCGAGGCTGGAGGCCATGGCCGCGCGATCGACCTTCACGAGGATGTCGTCGGTCAGGTAGGTCTGCATGTCCCACCACATCATCTGCTGCGCCAATGCCACGCCGGGAAGTTCAACCAGATCCGGTGTCATGGCAGGCGTGCACAGCGGGGCGGTGGCGAGCCACTGCGAGACGGTTCCGAGATAGGCCTGCATGCCGTTGGGTGCGGCCAGGAAGCGCGCGACCCGGCTCACCTTCTCACCGAGCACCGGCGGCACGCGGGTCAGTCCGCGACGCCGTGCGAAGTCCGCAAGGGCATCCACCGCGTCGGAGGGCAGGGACCCGAGCGCCGCGCCGGCGGCGTGAATGATCCAGGCCGGCCAGCGCGCGATCGATCGCTCCGTCCGCTCGGCCATCAGGTAGCGGTTGTAGCCGCCGAACAATTCGTCCCCGGCATCGCCCGTCAGTGCCACGGTCACGTGCCGGCGGGTCAGCCGACTCAGCAGCACGGTGGGAATCTGCGAGGAATCGGCAAACGGCTCGTCATAGATCTCGGCCAGGCGGGGGATGACTTCGAGCGCATCGGAGGGTTCGACTATCAGCTCGGTGTGATCGGTTCCGAGCCTCGTTGCGGTCTGGCGTGCCGCGGCGAGTTCGTCGTCGACGCCGAACCCCATCGAGAAGGTTCGAACGCGCTGGGACGACTGCTGCTGCATCAGCGCCGCGATGAGCGACGAATCAATGCCGCCGGAAAGAAAGGCGCCGAGCGGGACATCGGCCAGCATCTGGTCCTTCACGCTTCGGCGCAGCAGGGCATCGAGTGCGTCCAGCCCTTCCAGATCATCGGCTGCGTCTTCCGGCCGCCGTGCGCCCGGCATCGGCGAGGGGAGCGTCCAGTAGCGCTCGGGTGGAGCGTCGTGCTCGGGCGAACGGAACACTACCAGACTGCCCGGCGGCAGCTTGCGCACCGCAGCGAACGCGCTGCGCGGGCTGGTGATGAAGCCGAACTGCACGAAGCCGCGCAGCGCCTCGAGGTCGAGCGAGTCGTCGAGATCTTCCCATCGGCGCAAGGCTTTCAGCTCGGAGGCGAACCCTACGCCCTGCGGGCCTGCGGCGTAGTACAGGGGCTTCTCGCCCATCCGATCACGCGCCAGTGTCAGCTCCTGCGATTCGCGGTCCCACAAAGCGATCGCGAACATGCCCACGCAACGCGATAACGCTTCCCGGATGCCCCAATGCTCGATGGCCGCCAAGAGCGTCTCGGTGTCCGAATGCCCGCGCCACGGGGACGGTGCCGAGGCGTCCAGCTCGCGGCGGAGCTCGAGGTGGTTGTAAATCTCGCCGTTGAAGACCACCGTGTAGCGCGACGAACGCGACGCCATCGGCTGCCGGCCCTGTTCCGAAAGATCCACGATCGCGAGGCGCGCGTGCCCCAGGGCCAGGGAGCCGTCGTCGGACGTCCAGATCCCGTGGGAGTCCGGTCCGCGGTGATGCAGCGCGGCGGTCATGGCCACAACGGTGTCTCGCGGCGCCTGAGATCCGCACGCCCATAGCCCTGCGATTCCACACACTTCTGTCGCTCCCGGATCGGTTGTGGCGTCAGCGCCGGTGCCGGTAGGCCAGCCGCTTCACGGGCCCGGGCATCACACGGACGAGGAACAGCGCGACCAGCCCCGCCAGGTGCTTCGGGCCGAACTGGCGCGATCGGCGGGCGAAGTCCAGCCGCAGCATCACCTCGTTCCATGCCCTGCGCATGCCGTGCCGGCGATTGAAGAAGCCGTCGCCGATGCGGAACCAGAGCAGGTACTCCGGCACGTTCGCGATCTGCTCGCCCGCGATGATCAGCCGCGACCACAACTCGTAGTCCTGCATGACCAGGAACTTCGGGTCGTAGCGGTGGCCGCGCTCGAAGACGGCGCGGCGGAACATCACGGTCGGATGGGCGAGCGCGCTGCGCAGCAGCATGGCGCGCGGCACGTCCGAGGGCCGCTCCGGCAGCCGCTTGTGGAAGAGCGGCACGTTCGGCTCGGTGAACTCGATGCACCAGGTGCCGGCGATCGTGACTTCCGGATGCGCGCCGAGGAACACCACCTGGCGCTCGATGCGCTGCGGCATCGAGATGTCGTCGGCGTCCATGCGAGCCAGGAAGCCAACCTCGGGGTCCGACAAGGCAAGCTCGATCAGCCGGTTCAGGCCCGTGGGCAGGCCGGCCGCGCGTTCGGCACGCACGACGTGGTCGACCCCGTCGGCTAGCCGCAGGCGCTTCGCGATGATCGCCTCATGGTCGGGTTTCAGCGGGCCGTCGCAGTAGACGTAGAGGCTCAGCCGGCGGTGCGTCTGTTCGCGCATGCTGGCCAATGCCTCGTCGAACTGGCCGGCATCCGCACCGGCATGCACGCACAGCAGTACGGCGACGACAGGTTCGGTAGGTGACTGCGGATCGAGGGAGCTCATGAAGTGCCCAGAGAGTTGTCTCTGTTTGAAGGATGCGCGGTCCACGGCCCCGAGCGGCCACGCATAGCATCCCGAATGCCGGCGACCGCGTAGCCGAGACGCAACCGAGCTTGGGGCATCAGGATTGCCATCAGCACTAGCTTCACCGGAAGCTTGATCAGTTGCGCCCCACGCCAGCTCCACGGGACATGCGGGCGAGACATCATCTGGAGAATGTTCCTGAACTGGTAGTAGTGTCTCAGCGGTGACGGGAATCGCATGCCTGCGACAGTGCCTTCACCGAGGCGATGCCTGATGGCCGTGCGTCGGCACAAATACAGAGGAATGCCCAGTCGCTGAGCGCGCCAACCCCAGTCGAAATCGACGCAATCGATGAACAGGCTCTCGTCGAACGGTCCGACTCGCTCGAAGACGCGGCGAGGGATCAACGTTCCAGAGCTCATCATGTCGCGGCATCGTGGCATCTCTCCCGGTGAGCGCCTTGCGTTGCTGATTTCACGGCCCGATGCATCGAGGGCGTTTGCTCCGAACACCGCGCCCTTGCTGGTGGTGAGTGAGCAGCAATCGATCAGCACGGTCACAAGGTCATTGGCGGGCATACTGTCGTCATCGAGAAGGAGTACCGCATCCGCGCCCTCGGACCAAGCCACCGCGATTGCTGCATTTTGCGCTGCGCCTATGCCGCGATTGCCAGCCATAGAGACATACTTGGCCCCACGCCGCTGGACGCATTCACGGAGCGTCTGCGCCAGCGCCTCATCCTCGGTGTTGTCTGCGACGACTGCGGGGCACTGCGCCGTCACGGCGGCGAGGATCGCATCCAGACGTCGTTGGTCTGTCTTGAAGGTCACGATGACGGCCACGACGTTCACGATCGCCCCTTCATGCAATGCCCTGAGCGGTGTCCGAGCCTGCTGAGGGTGCCGGCGGACGGCGTCGAGTGACAAGGGTCTGCAGCGTCACTGAGACTACGGCGAAGAAGATCGCCACATCCACGATGTAGGCGAGGGCGACAGTCGGCTCGATGATCACCAACACAGCCCGGGTCCACAGCGTGGCTAGCAATGCCACGCGGAAATGGTTCGGTCGATTCGGTCGGCTTCTGCGCGTCTTGCGTATCGCACGGTTGATCGAC